>OBXA01000285.1_pt1 | contig 43403 bp, 32 predicted proteins | sample 1538121 | NCBI WGS metagenome assembly OBXA01 (sample SAMEA2580133, study PRJEB22360) | human gut metagenome | biome: human gut; feature: human-associated habitat; material: faeces | place: Denmark | collected 2008/2010 | reverse complement strand
TGGTACGTCTAAATGGTTCTGATAGAGCATGGTCTATAAAATCAAGGAACAAGGATGCCCCATCCGTATTGAGTCCATATTCACAACAGACCGTTTTATATGCGACGGCAAAATTATTTTTATAAATAAAATAATCGCTGTATGCGGATTGATTTCCACATACAGCGATTGCTTTATTTGTAGGGAGAAGTATCTTGAAACGAGTAATGCTAGAAGACTTCGGAAATGAGCAATGATTATTCCATAGTGTATATTACACGCTTGACCGTGGTGCCTGCCGGAATGTGCAGGGTAATGGTCGTTGTGCTGTCTGCATCGCCGAGCTGATGCACCGGAGTGGTGCCCTTTCCAGCCGCATCAAACGTCACGGTAGTGCCGCCTACCTCGGCGGTGATACCGGCGGCGTTGCTGTTCTGTACGGTCAGAGCATAGTCACCGTCGTTCTTGATGACTGCGGTGAAGGAAATAGTGCAGTCGGTATCTGCGGTGAATGCGCCGCCCTCGTTCCACGATGCGCTGCCCTCGGTGACTTCGGCGAAGTCGGGTTGGCTATCAGCGTTGACATCTGGCGCGGAAGCGGTATCCAACACCAGATTGGAGAACGTGTTCATTGCGGTGCGCATATCGTAGGAATCGGTTGCCGAGATGGCCAGCACCTTGTTGAGGAAGGTGTTGTTGCGCTCGGTCAGCGTAACATCATCGAGTTGCTGTGCGTTTGTCTCGCACAGCTTGTTATAGGAGTTTACAACACGCTTGATATAGGTATCGTCTTTGATGCGCTCTACCGCGGACAGGCTTCCGACCGGATCGACGATGGCCTCCTCCAGACGAAAGATTTTCTGCCATTGCTCGGCGTTGGCACGAGTGTATTCTGCACCGCGGTCGAGAATATCAAATGCACGGCTGAAATCGCCGGTGTTGGCGTAATACTGCGCCAGCAGCACGGTAATTGTGTTGGATTCCACGCGTGAGAGAGATGCGGCGTACTTGGCAGCAAGCGTCTCGTCGTCGTAGTTGCTCATCAGATAGGACATCTTGTAGTCGTTTGCTTCAAACAAGTCGATTTTTGCGCCCAGTTTGAGGTCGTCAAGAGTCAGATTGTCGCTGTTCAGCTTGCTCTGCGCGATTAGGTTGAGACCAATCAGCACAGTGAATACCGCACAGACGACGGTTACCGGCCAGCGCACCGCACCGCCCTTGTTCTTTTCGGGCAGCTTAAGGCAGAGCGAATCCGCGCAGAATACGGTGATTGCTGCCAGCACGGCGAAGAACATCGGCAAGCAGGAGCCGGATGACCACGTTACGTCGGTAACGGCTTGACCGAACATCTGCAGCACGCAGGCCGCGAGCAGCATGACGATGAGCGGCTTTTCCGTGCGGCTCTTGACGAGCGTCCAGACAGCCGTGCCCAGCATGGACAGGAACGCCAGCAGACCCAGCACACCGAGGTCGCAGAGCGCTTCAACGTAGTGGTTGTGGGCGTATTTGGTCTCGTAGTAGTAATCCTGCACCGAGGCAACGCCGTTCTCAAAGCCACCCAGACCGCGGCCGAACACTGGTGCGGTTTTCCACAGCTTGATGGCGTCCTGACGGTATACGCCGCGCTGTACGACGTTGCCGTTTGCGGTCAGGTCCTGAATACGGTCTGCAATGAAGGCGGGCAGCAGCTTATAGCCCAGCTTGACACTGCCGTTCTTTGCACCGGTGTAGGTGGCGGTATTGACCGTCACGCCCGGCTGATCGCAGGAGATGTAGAAGAACGCGAGCTTGCTGTCCTCGGGCACAGTGAAGGTAATATCGTTATCCGTGGAGGCGTTTGCAAGGTCGGTTTCGTTATTTTGCACCAGATTGTTGGTGTTTTTGTACGCAACACGCACGTTTACCGGTGCGGAGGCATCCACACTAAGCGTGTAGTCGCCGGCGGGCAGGTCCGCGGTACGGCGGAAATCGCCCTCGGTGCCGAAGGTGTACGCACCGGTGACGTTGAGTGCCGCGATCAGATAGATGGTGATCACGACCACGATACCGGCAACCGCACCGATCAGCAGCTTGCCCTTATCCGCGAGACGCTCGGCCAGCTTGCCGCGCACGCCGATCTCGAGCAGACAGGCAGCGACGCAGCCGACTACGAGCATGATCATCGGCAGGGGAGAGCCGGTGACCGTGTCACCGAAGCCCTTGACCGATACCGCGCCGACGATTAGCGCGATGACCGCGGTCTGGAGCAGTAGCAGGAACAGACCGGAGCGGGTCTCCTTGGGCGAAAGCACGAGCATGAGCACGCATGCTGCGACAAATACGCCGAGCGAGCCCATCGAGAACGCCAGCAGGTAGGAAACTGCATTCACCATCAGCAGAACCGTGCACAGGATACGCTGTCTGCGGCTCTCAGAGGTGAGCACCAGCCACAGAGACATCAGGCACGCGACGGACATCAGACCTGCGTAGATGTTCGGGTTGCCGAGAATGGTGTTCAGACGGGAGTAGAAGTACGCGCCGGTGTTGCCGTAACCGCGGCCGACAAACTCGAGCAGCGGACGCACGGGGCGCATAAGAATGTTGCAGGATGCCGCGTCAATAGACAGCAGACCGACCGGAGCGGCTGCTGTTGCGAGCACCGCTGCAATGCGGCGGAAGGACTGCTTGCCATTGTCGGAGAAAAGCACGATGGCCATGAACACCGCAAAGGCGATCAGGTTGCAGGAGAATTCCGCGATGGCAAACTTGCCCGAGCGGGCATAGAACGTCGATAAAGCCTCCAGCAGCAGATAGGCCAGCAGTGCAAACGACGGTGGACTCATCAGGCGCTTGATGCGTGCTTTGTCTGCGAACAGCATCATACCGATGATGCCGACCGCACCGAGCAGACCGAGCACCTTTTTGGTCGTGTAGGTGCCGTTCTGTGCAAAGCAGCTAATCACGCACAGGGCGATGATCGCCGCACAGCACAGCCAGTCTTTTCCGGCGTTGGATTTTGCTGTTTTTTCAGTCATTCTGAAACCTCCTTAGGTTGATTAGGAATTGCTTGAGAATAAATTGCGGTGAGCGTGGGGAATACCGCGTCAATACCGTATGGAACGGCGGTCTGTACCGCGGCGGCGCTCATCTGTGCCTGCAGGACAGGCTCGGTGGCCTGCTTTACAGCGCGGATAAAGGCGTTTTGGTCGTCATAGGGGAATAAAAGGCCGTTCTCGCCCGAACGCACTAAATCTTCGTGCCCCTTGACATCGGAGAGTACCGCGGGCAGACCGCAGGCCATGGCCTCCATTACATTAAAGGGAAGTCCTTCGCTGCGGCTGGAGGACACGCAGAGGTCAGCAGCACGGTAGTACTGCTCGATGTTGGACGTAAATCCGGGGAAGCGAACGCGGTCGGCAACGCCCTTTTGCTGCGCGAGTATGCGGCAATCATCGAGCAGTGCACCGCGACCGGGCAGAAGGAGTACGGCGTTCGGTAGCTCAGGCATGGCGCTGATGAGCATCCTTTGGTTCTTGCGGCTGGAGAATTCCGCAGCGTAGATGAGCACGAGCGCGTTTTCGGGTAGCTCTATCTCACGGCGCAGGGCGCGTTTTTCCTCCTGTGAGGGAGGGGAGAAGCGCATGAGCACAATTCCCATGCCCGGCGTCGGGACGATGTGCCGTCCGAGCCGATAGCGCCTGGCGATCTGCTCGTCCTGCCGGTTCATGGTCAGCAGCCAGTCGGTGACAGGCGCGGTCATGCGCTCGGCACCGAGCAGTAGCGTGCGTTTGAGCAAGGGAGTGCTGTCATCAAACAGATAGCCGTGTGCGGTGTTCATCACCACGGGACGCTGCCTTTTCGGCAAAAGCTGCACCGCCAGACGCGCAAAGAACGCGGCAAGCGAGGTGTGCAGGCTGATCATGGCGTAATTTTCACGCCGCAGCAGCGAGTGGAGCTGCAAGACTGCCGCAAAGTTGTGCGGCGAGAACATGCTTTTTTCAAACGGCACTGGGATGTATCGGCTGACACCGCGCAATGCACGCTGTTCGCCGCCAGCTGCCGCATGAACCTCATAACCCTGTTGTGTCAACCACTCGGTATAAGGTTGATGAAAGGATGCTAAATGCCCAAACGATGAGGCAATATATAGTAGCTTTTTGTTACCGTTCACAGTGTGACCTGCTTTCAAAGAAAAACGCAGGCAACTTACGCCGCCTGCGCACGTATTTATAGCAAAATATTACTCCGAAACGCCTGTTTTGTCAAGGTTGGGTGAGATATTATCGTCTTGCTGGAGAGAATTTATTTGGCGAGAAAAGTCGTTTACAGGTGGTAAAATTATGCCGGATGTGATAAACTTATAAAATTGGTATCGATTACATATAATAGGAGGAACCGCGGTTGATCAAAGAAAATCAGCGGACACTCAATCAAATCAACGGATTGACTGACGTGTTGATTCTTTTCCCCTGCATGATCCTTGCATATTTTATCCGTTTTACGTTGTTTCACGGCATGCCCGGGCACATCGGCTTGTCGTATTATCTGATGGCGGTGCTGTGTGTTTCGCCGCTGTTCTGGCTGCTGTACGGTCTGATGGGACTGTACGATTCGTTCCGCGCCAAAAACTTTTTGCAGGAGTTCAGCCTGCTGCTGCGGAGCAACACCATCATTTTCGGTATTTTGCTGGCATTTTTCTTCGCGTTCAAGCAGTTTCACCTGTCGCGTTGGACGCTGTTTGTGTTCTTTGCGCTGGCAACGATCGCGGTGGCGGTCAAACGATGGTTTCTGCGACGGCTGCTGCGTTCGTTCCGTGAGCACGGCTATAATCTGAAGCATGTGCTGCTGATCGGCTGTGGGGAACAGGCGCAGGCGTACTGCCGTGCGGTGCAGAACGACCGCACGCTGGGGTTCTGCGTGGACAGCTATCTTGCGCCGCGCGACTGCCTGCCGGGCATTGCCTATCGCGGTACATACGATGCGCTGGCACATGTGCTCGAGCGTGCCGCACCGGATGAGGTGGTCATCGCACTGGAGGCGGACGAGTACCCGTATCTGCAGAGCATTATTGCGAGCAGTGAGAAAAACGGCGTGAAAATGTCGCTTATCCCGTTTTACAATAAGTATATGCCGTCGCGTCCGTCAATCGATGAGGTGGGGGACGTGTCGCTGGTCAACCTGCGTCATATCCCGCTGGATAATATCGGCAACGCGTTCCTGAAGCGGGCGGTGGATATTGTTGGCTCGCTGCTGCTGATCGTGTGCACATCGCCCATTATGCTGTTCGCAGCGCTTGGTGTTAAGTTGTCCTCGCCAGGCCCGATCCTGTTCAAGCAGGAACGTGTGGGATTGAATAAAAAGCCGTTTTATATGTACAAATTCCGCTCTATGCGAGTGAATGATAAACAAAATACCGGATGGAGTACCAACAGTGATCCGCGTAAGACCAAGTTCGGCTCATTCATCCGCAAGTTTTCGATCGATGAGCTACCACAGTTCTTCAACGTGCTGATGGGCGATATGAGTCTGGTCGGACCGTGGCCGGAACTGCCGTATTTTGTAAACCAGTTTAAGGAAAGCGTGCCGCTGTATATGGTCAAGCATCAGGTGCGGCCGGGCATTACCGGCTGGGCGCAGGTGAACGGTTTCCGCGGTGATACGTCGATTCAAGGACGGATTGAGCATGATATTTACTATATTGAGAACTGGACACTGCTTTTTGACATAAAAATCCTGTTTATGACGGTGTTTAAATTCAGTAACAGCGAAAATATTGTCAAGTGAGCCGAGTGGGTGCACTTGCAATTATTTTTAGTACTGTAATGTCGCAAGAGGAGTGAGTATGCTTGCGCACATAAGATATTTTATGTTATACTATAGACACAAAATTTTTTAAGACTGTGGCTCCCCTGCTTTTTTAATTGCGTTAATGATAAAGAAATGGGAAATTCCAGAGTTCTTGAATGGGAAAAGACCTGTACGTTGTGTACAGGTCTTTTTTTGTATGGATTATTTGAGATGAAAGGTCATGCGTTTTTCAGGACTTGTGATTTTGCGTATCTTTCCAAGAGGATCGACTTCGCACTTATATAGTGAGCGAAGACTATAGAAAGGAATCGATGTACGAATATACTGTTTATCGAGTGTAGAGATCTCAAAGGTTCCACTCTTTATTTTGATATTGCCTCTAAGAAAATATCCATGATTGATATAATAGTATCGTTGGAAGACACACTCTTCAGAGTTATTGTGTCCGGTAGCTCAATATAAATCACATCATTGGAATAAAGAGAAAAGATATCCCGACATAAGGCCGGGATAGAGCTTTGTGGTGCCAAACCTGAGTGTGGCAACGCTACTTTTTAATTGCGTTATAAAGCATATTCCGTATAAGCGGAAACAGGAAAATTTGCAACATCAGTTGCTATGGAAGAAAGGGATACCTTATTATATGATGGTGGTTGCTCTGCGGGGGAACGGGGGAAAAGTGTAACACACATAAATGTAACATTACCTGTAATGTTACACTCATGTTACGGATTGCGAACTTCGCTTGACCCCTGTGTTTGACTATGGTAATATACTTAACGACGAGTGAGAACTCGTACAAAAATTTTTAAGGAGGAAAACCCCTATGAAGAATCTCAAAAAGGTTCTCGCACTGGTGCTGGCGTTTGCTTGTGCATTCACCATGTTCGCTGGTGCGGCGTTCACGGATCAGGCTGACATTAAGGTTGACTCTGATGTAGTGGACACTCTGGTATCGTTGGGCGTAATCGAAGGTTTCGAAGACGGCTCCTTCCAGCCGAACGGTACTGTAACTCGTGCGCAGATGGCAAAGATGATCTACGTTCTGCGTACCGGCAACTCTGACGCTTCTGCGTACAACGACGACAAGACCTCTTTCACCGACATTGGTACTCACTGGGCTCGCGGCTACATCAAGTACTGCCAGTCTCTGAACATCATTGCTGGTAAGAGCACTACCAAGTTTGATCCGAATGGCAATGTAACCGCTCAGGAAGCAGCTAAGATGCTGCTGGTAACCCTGGGTTACGATGCTCAGAAGGCTGGCCTGGTAGGTGCTGGTTGGGCTTCCAAGACCAACGCACTGGCTGATGAGAACGGCCTGCTGGAGAATGTTAACACTTCCTTCACCGCAGCTTGCCCGCGTCAGTACGCTGCACAGCTGATCTACAATGCAATCGACGCAGCTACTGTTGTATGGCGTGATGACGCTTACACCAACCAGAACTACAATGGCAAGGACAACCAGACCATCGGCGAGAAGTACATGGGCCTGTCCAAGACCGTTGGTATCCTCGAGGAAGTAACCAAGGACAATGACAAGGACACCTATTCCCTGTACGTCAACACTGACAAGTACGAGGATGAGTGCTCTGGCAAGAAGCTCCTGAACAACTTCACCAAGGTTTCCAAGGATTACTCTGCTCTGAAGTATCAGAAGGTTAAGGTTCTGTACAAGGATAAGGATAAGGTATTTGGCGTTTACGCTATGACCGACGATAACACTGTTGTTTCCGCTGTTATGGATCAGGTTAAGATGGACAGCGCTGACAAGATCAAGATTGACGGTACCAAGTATACTGTTGATACCAACAACTCCACCGTTTATGTAAACGGCAAGGATACCAACACCAAGATCGCTGTCTGGGTTAATGCACACTCTGAAGGCGAGAACATTGGTAAGGCTTCCACTGTTCAGGCTATTTCCAACAGCAGCAACAACAAGATCAACATCCTGAAGGTTACCACCTTCGAGACCAAGAAGGTTACTTATGTTGGCAAGGATTATGTCAATGCTGGCAAGAAGTATGAGGAAGATGCCGCAAACTTCTCCTCTGACCTGAAGAAGGACGATTACGTTGCAATTTCCGCTAAGGAAAACTACGCTGACGACAAGGTTCTGCTGACTAAGTTGGAGACTGTTGAAGGCAAGGTTACCGGCATCAAGGGCAATGATCAGGTTCTGATTGATGGCACCTGGTACACCGCTGATTACAAGGCGAACACCAATAAGGTTATCGACAACTGGCCGTCCAACGGCGCAACCGTTAAGCTGGTTCTCCTGAACGGCTTTGTACAGCTGGTTGATACCGTAACTGTTGGTTCTTCCGACTTTGCACTGGTTATCGAGACCGGTTCTTCCAGCGGTCTGGGCTCTTCCAAGGTTGCCGATGTTCTGTTCGCAGACGGCACCCGTAAGACTGTTGAACTGGACAACGACTCTGAGTACAAGGGTACTAAGAAGAATGGTGATACCACCTATGTTGAGGAGTCTGCTCCGAAGCTGGCTACCTACGAGGTATCTAAGGGCAAGTACACCTTCAAGGCTGTATCTGAGAAGGCGCTGAACGGTTATGACGAATATGCAACTGGTGGTAACCTCACCATCGACGGCAAGGTTAAGTCTGCTACTCTGAAGAAGGCTAATACCACTGCTAACGTATTCATGAAGGATACCGGCGTTGTATTTGTTCAGTATATGAAGAATGGCGACTATGAGTACAAGGTAGTAACCGGTAAGGATGCTGCTAACTGGAAGGAAACCACTATTTCTCTCCAGGCTCTGGTTAAGAAGGATTCTGGCGTAAACTACGCTGAGATGGCTGTTGTCACCATGACTAATAACATTCCGGGTGGTTCCAACAGCACCTACGCATTTGCTCTGGATGATTCTTACGAGAAGACCATTGACGGTACCAAGTACACCTTCGTAGAGGCTTGGAACGGTTCTGAGGCTATTACCATGAAGTCTGAGGATAAGGTTTCCATCGCTGCACGTGAGGCATTTGAGTATTCTGTAAATGCTGACGGCACCTACGACCTGACTAAGCTGGCTGGTAAGGATACTGCTACTCAGAAGTATGCTGTAACCCAGATTACTTCTTACGACAAGACTTCTGGTGAGCTGACCTTCGTATCTGTTCCGGTAAGCAAGGAATACAAGATCACCAAGGATACTGTTGTCCTGTACGTTGATTCCGATGCTAAGAAGGGCGCTGGCGAGTTCGACATCGAGACCGCAATCGATACCAACAACGATGGCAAGATCGATGCTAACGACAAGGCTAACGTTATCTACTACTCCGAGTCTGGCGATGATTACATTCGTCTGATCGTTGTAGATACCAACAACGAGATGAAGCAGTAATTCCTTAGGAATTATCGCAGCATAGCGAACTCGAAAACCCCGAGGAACTCCTCGGGGTTTTCCTTTTTCACGCATAAAGAAAACCCCCGAGAAATCGGGGGTTTTCAGTTATAACAAGTTATATTAACTTATTACAATTAGAACAGCAGGTTGCCATCCAGACGGTTGTTATCAGCGTCATAGATGATAGCCATGATGTTCTTATCGCCAGTATTCTCAACTACGATCCAAGCGTTAGCGTAGTACTTGCCGGAGGTGTGCTCCTCAGCCAGAGAAATCTGATCCAGAGAAGAACCTTCCATACCTTCCTGCTTGTCGTCGTTAACTGCGATATATACGCAATCCTCGTCCATGGAGTAGGTGTCGGAGCTGCCGTTTGCAAAGCGAACTGCAACGTCACCTTCCTTAGCCTTCTCGATACCGGTGATAGCAACCTTTACAACATTAACGTCAGAAGCAGTCTCGATATTGATGAAGTCAACACCGTCATCGGTGTAGATCAGAACGTCGCCTGCGTGCTTGGTGGTACCGCTAGCACCATCATACTTCAGGGTTACATTCTCAGAACCAGTCCAAGCCTCGTATACGGTGGTCTTGTCGTTGTCCTCGCCGTTAGTGCCCTCGTAAGAATCGGAGGTCATGTAAGCATACTTGTAGTCGGAACCAGCGCCGGAGTACTTGCTGTTATCAACAACTACTGCAACGCGAACGGTCTCGATACCGTTGGACTTCTTGGTAGCGTAAGCAACCTGAGAACCGTAACCGGTCTTCCAGTCGTTTACAGTCTTACCGGTCAAAACCTTAACGTCGTGACGAACGCCGTTGGTTGCAGAGCCGTACAGAGCGAATACTACTGCATCATCGCTGATGGAGAAGTTGTCGATCTTGTTGCTGCCGGTGATGTTGCCAGACTTCAGGTTTACAGCAGACTCGTAGCCAGCCTTGTTGCCAGAACCCAGAGCCTTCAGGGTGTAGGTGCCGTTGCTACGGGTAGAGTAGGTGTACAGCTTGTTAACATCATCGGAATCAATGTTGTTGGAAGAGCGATCTACATCAGACTCGTCAGTGCCAGCGGTCAGAGACAGCTTCTCAACCTCGATGGTCTTGGAGGAACCGTCCAGGAAGTAAGCCTTTACCTTCTGAGTGGTGGTACCCTGCATGCCGGTAGAAGTGCTCTCGTAGTCGGTTACAACCAGAACGTCGGTAGAAGCAGCCTCGGTCTCCTTGGCGTTTACAACATAGTTGCCAACGATAGCGAAGTCGTAGGTGCTGCCGGACTTAACGGAAGCGGTGTCATCAGCAACAGAGCCGGTAGCAATTTTATACCAAGAGTCGTTGATCTTAACTTCCTTCGGGGTAGAAGACTTAACAGAAGCAACCTTGGAGGTAACTACATCGATCTTAGCAACAGCGGTGTCGCCAGAGGAGGTGTAGGTATCAGCGGTAACTACGGTCCAGTCGTCCTTAGCGTAGCCGTCGTAGATGTTGAGGTCATCAACATCGTTAGCGCCAACGCCGTTGTTAATGGTAACAGACTTAGAGCCAGCGTAGGTGATCTGACCTACGGTAACCGGGGTGTAAACGAGGGTATCAACCTTGTTGTCGCCGTCGTTGTCAACCAGCTTTACGGTACCTGCAACCTTGTCGATAGCGGTGTAGCTCTCGAGGTTAGCCAGAGTATCGGTAGCAGTGCTGTTCGGCTCGATAACGGTAACGGTGCTCTTAACATCGTCCAGCTTGTACTCGGTGCCGTTCAGCTTGGTCTTCTTGGTCTCGCCGGAGATGGACTCGAGCTGACCAACAGTACCGGAAGCGATTACCTTGGAGTCTTCAGCAGCATAAACGCCGAATACCTTGGAAGTATCGTTCTTCTTGTACATAACAACTACGTCCTGGCCGATCAGGTCGGAGTAGTCCTTAGCAACGCGGGTGTAAACTGCGCCAGAAACAGTGATGGTGTAGGTGTCACGGCCGTCTTCCTTCTCTACCTTGGTCAGGATGTTGTCGTGAGCGCCGGTTGCAGCCTCGTCCTTAACGAGGTTCATGTACTTCTCACCAACAGTCTGATTGTCGCGGTTCAGAACGTCTACGTTGGTGTAAGCGTCATCACGCCATACAACAGTCGGGGTGTCGATGGTGTTGTAGATCAGCTGTGCAGCGTACTGACGCGGGCAAGCAGCGGTGAAGGAAGTGTTAACGTCCTCCAGCAGGCCGTTCTCGTCAGCCAGTGCGTTGGTCTTGGATGCCCAGCCTGCGCCGGTCAGACCAGCCTTCTCAGCGTTGTAACCCAAGGTTACGAGCAGCATCTTAGCTGCTTCCTGAGCGGTTACGTTGCCATTCGGGTCGAACTTGGTGTTGCTCTTACCAGCAATGATGCCCAGGGACTGGCAGTACTTGATGTAGCCGCGTGCCCAGTGGGTACCGATGTCAGTGAAAGAGGTCTTGTCGTCGTTGTACGCAGAAGCGTCAGAGTTACCGGTGCGCAGGACGTAGATCATCTTCGCCATCTCCGCACGAGTTACAGTGCCGTTGGGCTTGAAAGAACCATCGGTATAACCGTTGATTACACCCAGCTGCACCAGAGTGTCCACTACATCAGTCTTAACTGCGAAGTCAGCCTGATCCGTGAACGCCGCACCAGCGAACATGGTGAATGCACAAGCAAACGCCAGCACCAGTGCGAGAACCTTTTTGAGATGGCACACAAAAGAATAAAATCAAGTAATAGATTGATTGGTTATTATGTAAACAACTATAAATTCAACTTTTTCGCAGATATGGGTATGCGTAAACGCGAGTAAATAAATGGATATTCCGTAGAGCTTAGCGACACCATAGAAAAGAATATTTGTACAAAATCTAATGTGATTTTTGTTTATACTGACGAAATATTTATCCTCTAAAAATTAATATATAGCGTGTTATTATCCATAATATGGTTCATGCTGTTGAGCGCATAAATTAGGGAAATATTCTTTATTTTAGATGATTTACTCTAAAAACAATGTTTAGTATTTATTTTCCGATTTTCACATGCCACCTCAAAAAGGTTCTCGCACTGGTGCTGGCGTTTGCTTGTGCATTCACCATGTTCGCTAGTGCGGCGTTCACGGATCAGGCCGACATCAAGGTTGACTCTGATGTAGTGGACACTCTGGTATCGCTGGGCGTAGTTAACGGCTACGACGATGGCTCTTTCAAGCCGAACGGTACCGTAACCCGTGCGGAGATGGCGAAGATGATCTACGTCCTGCGCACCGGCAACTCTGACGCTTCTGCGTACAACGACGACAAGACTTCTTTCACCGACATCGGTACCCACTGGGCACGCGGCTACATCAAGTACTGCCAGTCTCTGGGTATCATTGCTGGTAAGAGCAACACCAAGTTCGTTCCGAACGACAAGGTAACCGCTCAGGAAGCTGCTAAGATGCTGCTGGTAACCCTCGGTTACGATGCAAATAAGGCAGGTCTGGTAGGCATTAACTGGACCTCCCGCACCAACGCACTGGCTGATGAGAACGGCCTGCTGGAAGATGTAAACACTTCCTTCACCGGTCCGTGCCCGCGTCAGTACGCTGCACAGCTGATCTACAATGCTATCGATGCTCCTACTGTTGTATGGCGTGACGATGCTTACACCACCAACAACTATGGCAACGGTGACAACCCGACTATTGGCGAGAAGTACATGGGTCTGCACTCTGTTGAAGGTATCCTGACTTACTTCCAGAAGGAAGATGGCAAGAGCACCTACAACGCTACTGTTGAGAACATCACCAAGAAGGATGGCACCACTCTGTTCGGCAAGGACATCATTGCAGAGCAGAACTTCACCAAGATTGCTAAGGACTACTTCTCCATGAAGAACCAGAAGGTTAAGGTTCTGTACAAGGAGAGCGATAAGGTTTATGGCATCTTTGCTCTGACCGACTCCAACACTGTTATCTCCGGCCTGCTCGGCGATTTCGGCGAGGATGGCGGCAAGCTGAAGTATGATGGCAAGAAGTACTCTCTGGCTAATCCGAACACCGTTTACGTTAACAACAGTGACGTAAAGGCAGCTGACGTTGCAAACTATGCTGATGCTGCAAAGGGCATCACCAAGGCTTACAACGCAACTGCAATCTCCAACAACGACAGCGCTAAGATCAGCCGTCTGGATGTTGCTGCTTTCGCAGTAGCTCAGGTTACTTACGTTGGAAAGGACTACATCAACGTTTCCTATAAGGCAAACAATGGCACTCAGGGCAACCCGACCTTCAAGACCAAGCTCGAGGCTGATGATGTTACCTATCCGTCCAGCATCAAGAAGGATGACTACGTTGCAGTTACTGCAGACGTTAACACCGCTGATGGCAACGTTGGCGTAACCAAGCTGGATCTTGTTACCGGCAAGATTACCACCACTAAGAAGTCTCCGTCTGAAGATGGCTACAAGATTACCATCGATGGCACCACCTATGAAAAGGCTGGCGATCCGAACGGTAAGGTTAAGGATCTGACTCTGAACTCCACTGTTTCTATTGTTGTTAAGGGCGACTACTTCGTATTCGTTGATGACACCAATGCAGAAGCTAAGGATATCGGTATGATGACCGAGATCTACAAGGAAGGCAACCGCTTTGTTGCAACCGTAATCAAGGCTGATGGTTCTTCCCAGAAGATGACCCTGAAGAAGACCGATGGCTACTATGAGAACGGTACCTCCACTACTCCGAAGGAGTTCGACAGCGCTGTTAAGAATGGCACCAAGGCTCCGGTACTCGTTTCCTACAGCAAGTCTGGCGATGACTACAAGGTAAAGGTTCTTTCCGATAAGGAAAAGGCTGGCTACGACGTATTCGACACCCAGACTGCAAACACCGTTGATAACAAGCGTTTCACCAAGACCACTTCTGGCAAGGTTGTTTCCGCTATCGATGATAACGCAACTGTATTCGTTCGTTACAAGACTGATTCCTACAAGGTTGTTACCGGTAAGGATCTGAAGAACTGGAAGGATACCGTTAAGTTTGACTCTACCGTTCTGGCTGACGCATCCAACAGCGTTAACTACGCTAAGGTAGTTATGGCTGATCTGAAGGATGACAGCATGGCTGGCGGCTCCGATGTTAACTACGGTTACGTTTACACTGTTGAGTCTGGCTCCAACACCGACGAGGATGAGTACAAGGTAATCTACGCTTGGAACGGTTCTGAGACTGTTGAACTGTGGAGCGATGACATGTCCCAGAAGATCTCCACCGGCAATGTAGTTGAGTACTCCATTGATGGTAATGTTGAGACCGTTAACGGCGCTAAGACCGAAGTAACCATCGACAACATCTATGGCAAGGACAACAACGCTTGGACCAAGGCTGCTGTTCTGGGCGGTGACTACGGCACCGATAAGAAGGGCACTGCTTACGTTTACGCTACCACCGCTGACGTTGTTGCTAAGAACGTAGATACCACTGCTATCAAGCTCGATAAGGACGATGATGCTATCATCCTGTTCGTTGATACCTCTGATGATGGTAAGAACGATACCGGTCTGGCTCTGTCTGACAACATGGATCTGTCCTCCTTCGCACAGGATACCGGCGACGGTTACAAGGTAAACGCTGTATTCTTCAAGACCACCGACAAGAACGGTGAGACTGGCAAGAACATCATCGTTATCGATACCACCGGCGAGCTGGATAACTCCATCACCAAGTAATCTTACGACTAAAAGTCTTTTGGATTGCTAAACTAAATAGTGAAAACCCTGAGGATTTCCTCAGGGTTTTCCTTATGCCAAAAGAAAGCTCCCGATTTCTCGGGAGCTTTCGATGTTCAGCTAAGCCAAACGAGAACTTACCACTTGGTGTAGTCGTTGTTTACATCAACAACCAGAACAGTGATCTGATCCTCGCCGTTCTCAGAGTAAACTGCAACGTTTACAACATCCTTATCAGTGCTGCCGTTGTAAGCGTTAGCCTGACGGATTTCGCCGCTACCTACGCCTTCGCCAGCCTCAGAATCAACGTACAGAACTACAGTGTCCTTAGAGTCGATCTTGGAATCGCAACCGGTAGCCAGAGTGATACCGTTCAGAACGATATCGCCAGTACCCTCGTCATAGGTCTCAACCTTTGCGGTGCCGAATACAGACTTGCCGGAAACGGTCTCGCACTTGTCGATATCAACGGTATCCTCGCCATCGGTGGAGTACTCGAATACATCACCAGCAGCCAGCTTAACGTCGGTGCCTTCGTACTTGTAAACCTTCTCCTCAGTACCGTTCCAAGCCTTTACATAGGTGTAGGTGGTGCCGTCGGTCTTGCCAGTGTAGGAAGAATCCAGAGCTACTGCATAAGTCTTATCAGAAGAACCAGAGATCTTCTTAGCGCCGAAGTTAACAACTGCTGCCTGAGCATACATATTGTTGTTGGTAACATCAGCAACTGCCTTAACAGTCAGAGACTTATCCAGATCAGACTTCAGATCCCAGTTGGAAGCGGTCTTACCAGATACAACCTTGAAGGACGGATCATCGTGCTGAGCGCCATCGTCCTGACGAACGAATACGATACCGGTGGACTCGAAGTACAGCTTGGTAGTATCCTTAACGATGGTATCAGTGCTGTTAGAGTAAACATCGTTACCCTTTGCGCTGCCGTCAACAGTAGCGTCGTACATTTCAACGTACTTGTCGTAGCCAGCCGGGTCAGCCTTGTTGATCTCGGTCAGGGTGTAAACATCCTTGGATACATCATAGGTAACCAGAATCGGCTGATCCGCAATGTTTACCTTGATCGGGGTCGGGTGCTTGGTGCTGTCGTCTTCCCAGTACTTCTTGATCTCAACGATCTTGTCAGAGCCATCAGCGAAGATCAGGCGTGCTTCGTACTTGGAAGATACGCCGCCCTTCTGGTCAGCCTCAACCAGCAGAGCGATGTCGGAAGCTGCGGTGGTAACCTTGTCGGTCTCGTAGATGTAGCCGTTAACCAGCATAAGCTTTACAGAAGAACCAAGCTTCAGAGCGTTATCGCCAGTCTTAGCAACATTGGTGGAGTACCAGTTGCCGCCGATTTCAACCTTGTTGATCTTGCCGTTAGAATTGGTCTTGGTAGAGTCGATCTTGCCCTCAACTACCTCAGCCTTCTCAATCAGGCCCTTCTTGTCAGCGTAGTTGCCCTTAGCGGAAACAACAACGTAGTCGTCCTTCTTGATATCGGAGTAGTAGTTGTAGTCATCATCATCGCATTTACCAAAGGTACCGTCCAGAGTTACATAGTCCTTGCCAACATAAGTAACCTTTGCGATAGCATAGGTGGTAACGTTCAGGATGGAGTAATCAGAGGAACCATCGGTAGCGAGCAGCTCAACCTTGGAGCCCTTCTCGTAGGTGGTGTTGCCTTCTGCATTGGTAGCTACCCAAGTAGCGATATCAGCGCCGGTCTGGTAAGTGCCGTTAACGTAAACAGCGGTCTTGCCAGAAGCAGCCAGATCGTACTTAGTGCCGTCCAACTTTACCTTGCGGTCAGCTGCTACACCGTCCAGCTTCAGATCAGCCAGAACACCAGTGTTAGAGGTGTTATCGGAGGTAGCAAATACGCCGTAAACATCGTCCTTAGCCTTGTACAGAACCTTAACGGTGTTGTACTTGTAAGAGGTGTAATCCTTCTTAACCTTGGTGAAGGCCTTAACTGCATCCTTACCATCGGTGCTCTCGGTCTCATTCGGATTAGAGATGGTCATCTCATAGGTATCCTTGCCAGAGGTCTTGGTAAAGGTTGCCAGAGTACCAACAGTCTTCTTCAGACCCATGTACTTCTCGCCAACAGTCTTGTTGTCAACGCCCATAGCGGTCTGATCGGTGTACTCGCCGTCACGCAGAACAACGGTCTTAGCGTCGATTGCGTTGTAGATCAGCTGTGCAGCGTACTGACGCGGGCAAGCAGCGGTAAAGGAAGTGTTAACGTCATCCAGCAGACCAGCCTCATCAGCCAGTGCGTTGGTCTTGGAAGCCCAAGTGGAGCCTACCAGGCCAGCCTTCTCAGCGTTGTAACCGATGGTTACGAGCAGCATCTTAGCTGCTTCCTGAGCGGTTACCTTGTCGTTCGGGCAGAACTTGGTGTTGCTCTTACCAGCAATGATGCCGAGGGACTGGCAGTACTTGATGTAGCCGCGAGCCCAGTGAGTACCAATGTCGGTGAAAGAGGTCTTGTCGTCGTTGTACGCAGAAGCGTCAGAGTTACCAGTGCGCAGAACGTAGATCATTTTCGCCATTTGAGCACGGGTTACGGTAGCGTTAGGCTGGAAGGAGCCGTCTTCGAAGCCTTCGACAATGCCCAGCGATACCAGAGTGTCCACTACATCAGAGTCAACCTTAATGTCGGCCTGATCCGTGAACGCTGCACCAGCGAACATGGTGAATGCACAAGCAAACGCCAGCACCAGTGCGAGAACCTTTTTGAGATTGCAGGTGAAGAAACTCATATAAATGAAAATGAGAATTAAAATTCAAAAATATAGAGCCTTTATAACTTTATGCAGGGAAATAAGCAAAAGAAAAATATCCCAAGATAAAACATAAATAGTAAAAATACATAAGGGTAAATACAGAAGTTAAAAGTTTTAAGAAAAAATTTTAGGACTCGCTATCAGTATAATAAACTATGAATAAAAATAAAGCATCAAATTAGAAGCTCGACAGATTATCAACGACGGAGATGTAAGAATCGGTGTAAAGAGTGAGAATTTGAATGCTTGTAGCGCCTTGATTTAATAGGCTAATAAGAGACGATAACATGTGTAAGATAGAAATATAAAAGATAGTTTGCGTTGAAAAACGCTGATACTGTACAGCTTTCGTGAGAGCGTGTACGATATCAGCGTTTTTAGAGATTTATTCACTTTGCGGAGTTATCCCGCTCCATAGCCTCTCGGATGGCGCGTTTGATAAAAGCGGTAGTGGTTTCACCTTGCGCTTTCGCGTGTGCTTGAATCACAATGCGCTCGCCCTTGGGGACACGAAAGCGAACTTCATCTGTCTTTTCTTTCCTCCATTTTGCAGTTGCGCGCTTTTGAGCTTCAGTAATTGCCACATTGATACCTCCTTGATTACATGATAAAATATAGCAAAATTGCAATATAGGATACTCCTATATTTATGGATAATACATATTGTATGGGAGCGTCCTATATGATATAATCTTATCAGAAAATAAAAAACGGCAGTACTTGAAAGCGCCAACTTCCAAGTACCTGCGCAGGTGACCTAACCACCTACACAACGGAAAACTCCGCACCGCAGTATTAGTATACCCTTTTTTTAAGGGTTGCACAAGACCTTTATTAGTGCTATATTTATACTTCTTTCTGCTATGTGATTTTGACACCGTGTAGGCTCTATATTGCCTGCACGGTTTTATTTTCGCACAAAATCACATATAGAAAGAGGCGAAATTATGATGAAGGAGTATTCCTACGCAGATATGCAAATGCTGCACTGGAAAGAGTACGAGTTCGAGTGCCAGCGGCTGACCCTTCCGAATGGCAGACGGGTCAACTTGACAAACAGCCAGAGCAAGCAGGTACAGACGCAGTACACGCAGTACATCGATCAACACCATCACGCACCGCGCATGGGAGATTTTATTTTCCCGAGCAAGGAGGCGAGGTCATGGGTGTAACCTTGCGGGAATGGTCGGAGCAGTGGCTGGAGGTTTAGTTAAGCCGGTTAGCCAAGCCGAGCGGCTATGAACACTACTATGACAATATGTACAAGCATATCCTGCCGAAATTAGGCGAAATGCCCTTGGAAAGTCTGACTACTGCCGAGGTACAGCACTTTCTCAACGAGGAATCCCTGCATGGCAATCTGCGGACCGGCGGCGCGCTGAGCGCAAAAAGCATCAAAAATATGCGTGTTGTGCTGGATGTTTGCTGTAAGCGTGCTGTTGCGGACGGTATGATGCCCGCAAATCCGGTTCCTGCGACCGTATATACGCATTGCCGCTCGAAGAAGCACAATATTATGAGCGATAGCGATCAAAAAGTGCTCGAAAAGTGGCTGTTTTCTGATCTGTCGCTTAATAATGCAGGTATTATCTTAGCACTGTACAGCGGTATGCGCTTGGGTGAAGTCTGTGCTGCACGTTGGGGTAATTACGACGCGATGAGCGGCACACTGCATATTACACAGACCGTACGCCGGGTGATGGTTGATCCTGAGGCAGAGTACGGCAAGCGGACGGAACTTATCTTTAGCTCTGCGAAAAGCGATGCTTCTGAGCGAGATCTGTATCTGCCGGAAGTACTGCAGGGTTTGCTTACCGTACAGTATCAGCGGTTCGAATCTCTTTTTAAGCGCACGCCGAATGCTGATGATTTCATCATCTATAATACAGTCGGTGGTGTAATGGATCCGGACCATCTGAGCAGTTACTGGGGCGATGTGCTGGATGGTCTTGGCCTGCCGCACGTTCGTTTTCACGATATTCGGCATACATTTGCCACCCGTGCGATCGAGCAGGGGATCGATGTTGCAACGGTTGCGGGTCTGCTTGGACACGCGGATGTAACCACGACCACGCACTACTACGTTCACCCGCGCGATGCTTCGATGCGAAAAGCAATGGCGGCTGTCGCACCGGTCGGAGCAGTTACACACGCATGGCAGAATACCCGATTATTTGCACCGAAAAGCGCTGAAGAGAAAGTACCTGAAGCGGCAAGGCGTGTGCATCGCCGTCGCAAGCACATCGCAGAATGTGGATGAGTAAATGCTGCGGAAATATATGAGGAGAATCAATATGAGAGAATATAAATATGTATGTAAAGACTGTAAGGAACACCTCACAAATTCTGAGGATCGATTGTGTGAATGGTGCCGGGACAAGAAAAGGGTTAATTCTGCACAGATTTGCATTATCTGTGGGAAAAGACGTACTCCTGCACGGGATGGTGTGTGTTACAACTGTCGTCCAAAGGTGCCTAAGGAGCCCTCTAAACCTGGCGTGCCTTGGAAGGAAGCTCTTGAATGGGTTGAGCTTGAATATGTTATTTTGCAGGCTCGTTATGACGGTTTGTCCTTTCAAGAAATTGCAGAGCTGACAGAATTGTCAGCTGAGGAATGTGCCGATATCGCCGTCAAAACGCTTGATAGACGCCGATTTGGGTATTACTTAAAATATTAGTAACTCTCGAAAAAGGAATGGAAGACACGCAAAGTGTCTTACAATTCTTCCCCGCATTTGCGGGGGTCACCCCAATTTGATGTAAGCGCTTAGATTTGAAAATCGGAAAATTATCCCCGCATAAGCGGGGGACAGAACAATCCCCAAAGCAAAGGGTCATAAACCTTTTGCTTTGGGGATTGTTTCTTGGGGTAAGAAGCGTACGCCTTGCGGAATAGTAGATATTATGTTATGTGATTGCCGTCAAAAAGCAGCGGTTTCGTGCCTTTAACTTCTTAAAACGTCAGCCGCATCTGATGCCACTGGACATTTCCGTGCGTGGATTTCTCGGACACGCCTTCGTCGACAAAGCCGAATTTTGCGTAGTACGCAATGAGCCGCTCCTTGCAGGTCAGCACAAGTCCCTTGCGGCCCTGCTGTCTGGCATCGGCAATGGCGCGGCGGATCAGCTCACCGGCATAGCCGCGTTTGCGGTACTCCGGCAGGGTATTGACGCTGAAAATCATCTGCCATGCACCGTTTTCGTTGTGCATACAGGCGTTTTCGTACATTGCATCGGTCAAATCTGGCTCGTCCGTGACAAACCCATCGACAAACGCGATCAGCTTGTCGGCGTCATACAGCAGCCAGAAGTGATTGCCGTAATACTTAATCCGCTCGACAAATTCCTGTTCGGTTGCCGCTTCGGCAGGTGGAAAGCAGGCGACTTCTGCCGCGGCGATGGCAGCAATGTCTTTTTCTTTTGCATAGGTGATCTTCATTCTGTATTCCTTCTCAGCGGATAGGGAGAATATTCGCTGTATGTTACTTTTTTCTCAACATACCATGCTTTGCGGCGAGAAACAAGAAAAATCACTATGCTAAATACGCAATATCTTGTGCATAAATCGGAGTGAGAGCGGCATCTGCACGGAGTTTCAGCGACACTTTCACGCAATAGAGCGACATAGTGGATGGTGCTGGCCACAGCGTGGATAAAAGCTGCCGTCTCGCCGGAGAAATTATGCCACCATCACGGACTTTCAGCTCCACTTTCACGGGCTAAAACTCCATCAAGCATAACAGTGCGCCGGACTGGGAGGACCAGCACGCTGTCAGATCAACAGGTTTCACCGACACGGAGTGTAGCGGAATGTGCTGAAACGTTTCGGTTCACCGTTCTTCTCCTTTTTCGGGTAATGAAAAAGCCGTACTCATTCGAGAACGGCTTTTGACTTATGCATCGGCAAAAAACAATCCGACTTATTCCGTACTTCTGTATATTTCTTGCCGATAATATGGTATACTATAAATACAGCTATCCCGCTCGGAGGTGAGCATATGAACTATCTTTCTGTTGCAGAAACAGCGAAAAAGTGGAATATTTCCGAACGAAGTGTGCGAAATTACTGTGCACAGGAACGTATTCCGGGTGCTGTGCTGATCGGCAAAACATGGCAGATTCCCGAGAATGCGGAAAAGCCTGCTCGCAGTAACGGCAAAAAAACGCCTGTCAAAACACTGCTTTCCGTTCTGCAGGAAGAAAAGCAAACTAAGTATGCCGGTGGCATTTACCACAAAACCCAAATCGACCTGACCTACAACTCTAACCACATCGAGGGCAGCCGCCTGACGCACGACCAGACACGTTATATTTTTGAAACCAACACTATCGGTGTAGAAAACGAGGTGCTGAATGTGGACGATGTGATTGAAACCTCGAATCACTTCCGTTGCATTGATCTGATCATCGATCATGCAGCCAGCACGCTAAGCGAGCATTTCATCAAAAAACTGCACCATATTCTGAAAACCGGCACCAGCGATTCCCGTAAGGACTGGTTCGCCGTTGGCGAGTATAAGCGCTTGCCAAATGAGGTCGGCGGTATGCAGACCTCACTTCCAGAAGAAGTTGCCGATAGAATGAAAGCTCTGCTATCTGACTATAATGCCGTTCCTAAAAAGACACTGGACGATATTCTGGATTTTCACGTGCGCTTTGAGCGTATCCACCCATTTCAAGACGGCAACGGCCGCGTTGGACGGCTTATCATGTTCAAGGAATGTCTCAAATACAACATCGTTCCGTTTATCATAGAAGAAAACCTCAAGCTGTTTTATTATCGCGGTCTCAAGGAATGGTATAACGAAAAGGGATATCTTACGGATACCTGCTTAATCGCACAGGATAAGTACAAAGCCTATCTTGACTATTTCCGTATCCCCTACGAAAAGTGAACCAGAGAAGCCGTCCTCATTCGAGAACGGCTTCTACTGTACCGCCTATCTTACATAATATGGCTCATATTTTAGGAAACAGCTTGTACAAATCTCCCCTAAAAGTTGTTCTTATCCCATTGTACCAGATGAGCAGCTTTGCTCACGCCGCCGAAATAATTGAAAGCATGAGCATGACAGTTCAGCCAGTTCTCTGTTTTCATGTCGTCGCAGGCTTTTGCATAGATATCGTGAATTCAAAAGGTTGTCGCTGCGTTCCGGCGAGGTGACGCTATTTCTCCGGCAAGATGTCGCTGAAAGTCCGTGCAGGCGCCGCTGTATGGGCGGTTTATGCATCTTGCTGCTATTGCAGGCCATTTAGTCGGATTTTACAATTTCAATCGGTCAAATTTCAGAATATCATTCAGTCAAATTGAAGTGACCCCAAAAAGTTAGACAAAAATTCAACGCAAAAATTGTTCAAGCAACCGAAAGGGCTTGCTGCCTGTGAATTGCAGGCGGCAGGCCCTTTAGTTTTGCCTTAATCCTGCGATTGTTGTAGTAGTCTAGATACTCGATTAGCTCCTGCTTGAAGTGTTCCATGGAGTGAAATTCCTGCAGATACAACAGCTCACTTTTAAGTAATCCAAAGAAGTTTTCAATCACAGCATTATCCAGGCAGTTTCCCTTGCGGCTCATGCTTTGCCGGATGCCCTTCTCCCGGAGCATGCACTGGTACTGCTTGTGCTGATACTGCCAGCCCTGGTCGGAATGGAGAATGAGGTCTGTACCATCAGGAATCTTTGCAAACGCCTTGTCCAGCATGGTCGTCACCATGCTCAGTACCGGACGGTCTGAAATCGTGTAGCTGACCAGATCGCTGCTGTGCAGATCGAGAATCGGGGACAGATAAAGCTTTTCTCCAAACAAGCTGAACTCAGTCACATCCGTGCCCCACTTCTGGTTCGGCTTGCCTGCATGAAAATCCCGATTTAACAGATTTGGTGCGATTTTGCCCACATTTCCCTTGTATGAACGGTATTTCTTCATGCGGACACGGCAAATCAGCCCTAACACCTTCATAAGTCTCTGAACGGTCTTATGGTTCACAAGGAACCCTCGGCTGCGCAGCACTGCCGTAATTCGCCGGTAGCCGTATCTGCCCTTGTTTTCATGGAAAATTGTTGTGATTTCTTCCTTTGCAGACGCGTATTTGTCTGTTTTCTGCATTCGTTTCAAATGATAATAGAATGTTGCACGGGGCAGTTGAGCGATTGAGAGAAGAATATCCAGAGAATGTCTTTGCCTCAGCTTTTGAACTACCTGCGTTTTCTGCGCTGGCGTCGCTCGTCTTCCAAAACCAAGGCTTGCAAGTTTTTTAGGTAATCGTTCTCCGCACGCAGTCGCTGCACTTCGGCCAGCAGATCTTCTTCTACATCCTTCGGCAGCTTCTTTGGCCGACCAGTGCTGCTGCGGCCCCGTCGCTCAACCGACAAGCCTTCCGGCCCTTCTTCCAGATGGATTCGCTCCTATGATTTGATCTGATCTCTGCTGTTTACCTCAAATCTACGGCAGGTTTCGCTGTGACTCAACCTTTCTTCCATCATGGTTTCCACGACCACCTTCTTAAATTCCGGCGTGTATCGTTTGTTGGGTTTTCCTCTTGACATAATAAATCACCCCATTTGTTAGACAGTATATCATACTGTCTAACAAATGGGGTGCAGTTCATTTCTTCAGCCGGCTCTCCAAACATTCCGTCCTTGTGGCGAAGTACGCCTGTATGTCCGCCGGACGAATATCGCTCAACCGCGCCGCCCCGAAATAGGGGATCAGATGACCCTCGACCAGACTGACATAGGTCAGCTCATAGGTGTTGACGTCAACGAACGGCTGCTTGTAGGTGGAGGGCACAAAGGCTTCACCGGTACGAGCCGACACCTCGGAGGCTACGCGGTACTCCTCGGCTTTCTTCTTCGCATCGGACAGACTCACCGTGCTGTAAAAGGACTTGCGCAGCGGCTTGCCGTGAATGTCCCGCTCTGGTGTTGGTAGCACCGGGGCGGGATTTTTTATTTCTCCCACCGCGCGGCGAGCTTTTGCAACTCGGGCAGATAGGCGTTCTGGATTTTTGCTGCGATAACAGCGGCAGTATGGTCATCGTAGATATGCGAAGTCTGGTTGCGGGTATTCAGCATATCCAGCCAGACGCCTTCATCGTCGATCAGCTCGGCGGCGTACGCCTCACGCAGCACTTGCTTGGGGAATTGCAGGGTATTCTGCATGCCAGCGTCGAGCATATATTCCTTGAGTGCCTTCCAGCCCAGCTCAAAGGTAAATTCAAACCGCTGGATCATGCCGTCACGGACGGTGTCGTTTCGGATGTTCTGATAGTCCGTTACCGCCTCCGCCAGTCGATGTGCAGCATTTACAAAGTTATCGCGTTTGGTTTTCATACAGTATCACTCCATCTCGGTCAATTTCAGCAAGCAGCTCGGGCGAGGTGTAGTCATCGATAAACACAACGTCGTATTTCAGCAGGGTCGGCAGATCGTCCATGCCGCACCAGAACCGCGTCTGCTGCTCCTCCGGCATACCGAACACCGCAAGGTCAATATCACTGCGCGGACGGTTATCGCCGCGTGCGCGGGAGCCGAACAGGACGAGTTTGCGTGCACCGCAGTCCTTCGCAAGCTGTGCAAGAGCAGGTTTCAGGTCATTCATGCGGGATAGCTCCTTTTCTTAATATTCCCGTATCAGCACCTGCGGGATGCCGATGATATGGCAGCTTTCGAGGTCTACGCCTTCAATGCGGCGGGGCGGGTACGCGGGATTGAGCGGCACAAGCTTGAGCCAGTCTTCGCCGTCCACATAGTTGATGCGTTTGATGGTCATTTCGTCATCGCCGTAGCTGATCACGCCGATCTCGCCGGAGTGGTTCATGGTGGACTGACGCAGTACCAGCACGATGTCGCCGTTCTGGAACGCCGGATACATACTGTCGCCGCGCACGCGCATAGCACAGAAGTCCTCGGCTTTCCGGCCTTTGAGGTAGGCGCGCGGCACTTCGATCTTCTCGCCGGCCGCTCTCTCGTCGATGGATACGCTGTCATAGTGCGCCGCTATGCTGGTGATGACCGGAAATGTCACTGTGTCCTCGGTGATGGTGGGGGAGGGGAGAGTTGGTGCGGTGGGTTCGTCCCAGCCCATCAATACAGCAGGAGTAACGCCGAGAATGTCAGCCAGTTTGGCAATGCGTTCATGCCGTAACGATTTAATATTTCCACTTTCCCAACGCTGCACAGTAGCTTCGGTTACGCCGATTTTTTCGGCAATCTGTGCGAGTGTAAGTCCTAATTCTTTGCGCTTTGCTTTCAAGACAGATGATATATTCCCCATAATGAGTACCTCCCTCTTATGATAAGTTAACTATATCACAGGCAAATACGTTGCGCAAGCAAAAAATGCGTTTCGCGTAAAAAACTTTCGCATAACGTATTTACAAAACGGCAAGAGTGGTGTATCACAAATTTACGCAAAATGAAAGATTGGAGGTGAACGACATGGCTCATATTGATGTGCCGAAGGTGCGAGGTGGGATGGCATACTTCGCTGCATTGGAAGATCTGCCGCCTGTAGATATGGATTCCACAGGCTTGCATCACACGAAATAAACAGCTGTAATCAGGCTCTGCAGGTCGGCGCATTCGCGGCGGCCTTTTGGTGTTGTGCTTTTCTCCGCCCGCTGCCTGCGATATTTTCTTTTGTCAAGTCCGCTTGAGGGCTTGACTTTTTATTTGCAGGCTGTTACCGAGTCCGCTGACCGCGTTTGGAACTACGTTGCAGTCGGCTGCGGCAAGGATCTGCAGTGGTGGAAGGAATTCTTCTCCGTTTGCCACATGATGGGCTACGACGGCGACGTTTCCCTCGAGATGGAGGACCTGACCATGACCGTTGATGCAGGTGTCAACACCTCGATCGACGCACTGCGTCAGACCATCAGCCAGTAATTTTACAGTGCGCCGTCTTTACGGCAATACTTCATCTGTTAAAACCCCGGTCTGCACTTGTTTGCAGACCGGGGTTTTTGATGAGGGATATGATTATATTGATATACATATTCCCAATTTTGATGGTATGTACACCAAACGATTGAAAGCATATAAACATATACGCATTTATTTGCTATCCATAAGCGGCCACTGTTCTTGAGGCAGATTACTTGGTTTGCTTACAGCGGTCAATCCCTTCTTCTCCTACAGTTTGTGGGCGGGAGAAGGTGAATGCGTTATGAAGGAAAAAGCATTTCGTCTTTTTATTTGTGTGGTCATCGTACTGCACATTTCCCTTATAAATGCGCGATGACCGCTCGGATGGGACCCGAACGGTCATCGACTTAATGATGATCTAAAAGGTGATTGATCGTGGAACAGTGTCCACCATTTCTATGTTTATTATACGCTCACGGCTCTGCCTTTGTCAAGGTAGAGCTTGGACTACTACAACAACCGCAGGATTAAGGCTAAACTAAAGGGCTTGCCGCCTGCAATTCACAGGCAGCAAGCCCTTTCGGCTGCTTGAACAATTTTTGTCTAACTTTTTGGGGTCACTTCAATCAGCTGTGCCTTTTCTTTGCTCTAATCGAGTGTTACAGACAATGAAAAATGCAAAAAGAAACGTCATTCTCCATTTTTCATCCTCAATTTTCAATTCAGAATCTTTTCCATCTCCGAGATCATTTCATCAAACAGCTTTGTTGCGTCCTCGATCGGCTTCGGGCTTGCCATATCCACGCCTGCGCCGCGCAGCAGCGTGATCGGGTCGGCAGAGCAGCCGCCGGACAGGAAGCCGAGGTAATCCTTCACCGCCGGTTCACCCTCCCGCAGAATGCGGCGCGAGAGTGCAATGGCAGCGGCGTAGCCGGTCGCGTACTGGTAAACGTAGTAATCGTAGTAGAAGTGCGGAATACGCGCCCATTCAAGCGAAATCTCCTCGTCTACGTTCATTTCCGGTCCGAAATACTGCTCATTCAGCTTTTTGTACATCGCGCAGAGCGCTTCGGCGGTCGTGCCCTCGCCGCGCTGGGTCATTTCGTTGGCGGCAAGCTCGAACTCGGCGAACATGGTCTGGCGGTACAGCGTGCCGCGGAACTGCTCGAGGAAGTGGTTGATGAGGTACGCGCGCTCCTTTTTATCGGTCGTGACGGACAGCAGGTACTCCATCAGCAGGGCCTCGTTGCAGGTGGATGCAACCTCGGCAACAAAGATCACATAGTCCTGGTATGCGGTCGGCTGGGTCTTGTTGGACAGGTACGAGTGGATGGAGTGACCCATCTCATGCACGAGCGTGAACACGTCGTCGAGCGTGCCCTTGAAGTTGAGCAGCACATACGGGTGTACGCGCGCACCTGCCGAGTATGCGCCCGAGCGCTTGCCCTCGTTCTCGTACACGTCGATCCAGCCGTTTGCAAAGCCTTCGCGGAGCAGATTCAGGTAGTCCTCGCCGAGCGGCGCGAGCGCCTTCAGTGCGATCTCCTTGGCCTCCTCGAACGTGAATTTCATTTCCACGCCGTCCACAACCGGCACATACAGGTCGTACATGTGCAGTTCGTCCACGCCGAGCAGCTTCTTTCTCAGCGCAACATAGCGGTACATGGGCGCAAATGAGCGGTGCACCGCGTCGATCAGGTTGCGGTAAATTTCGGTCGGCACTTCATTGCCGTCAAGGGCGGCATCCAGCGTCGAGGGGTACTTGCGGACATTCGCGAAGAACAGCAGCTGCTTGAGCTGCGCGGACAGCGTTGCCGCCGAGGTGTTGCGAAACTGGCCGTAAACCGAGTACAGCGAATCGAATGCGGACTTGCGGAGCACGCGGTCGTAGGACTGCATGAGCGGGATGAACGTGCCGTGCGTGACGGGGTGCTTATTGCCGTCCTTGTCCACCGCGTCTGGAAATTTAAGGTCGGCATCGTTCAGCATGGAGTAAATGTCATCCGGGCTGGCGGCCATTTCGCCTGCAGCGGCGAGGATTGCCTCTTCCTTGTCGGACAGCACATGCTCTCGGCGGCGGCGAATGCGGTCGATATTCAGGCGGTACAGCTCCAGCTCGGGTGCTTCGGCGTACAGACGGTTCATGTCCTCATCGCTGATGGCGAGCAGCTCAGGGGTCTCAAACGCGGCGGCAGACTGAATTTCGACCGCGAAGCGCGTCACCTGGCTGACCATCTCCTGATACGCGGCGACGCGGGTGTCTTCATCGCTGCGGCGCTGCGCGTAGTGTACGAGCGCGTCAAACGCAAGGCTGATTTCATCATCCAGACGGAAAAAAGACAGCAGAACAGCGCCGCTTTCGGCCAGTCTGCCGCGGAATGCGGTGATGCGCGGAATGAACTCCTTGGCCTTCGCTAACGCGGCACGCCAGTCATCGTCGGTCGCAAACAGATCCTGAATCGCCCATTTGTCCTTTTCGGGCACATCTGCGCGGGCGGGAATTTTATTGGTTTCCATGGAAATACTTCCTTTCCGGTAGAGTTTTCTCCTCTTATTATGATACTCCAACCGCGGGATTCATGCAAGCGATTTACCGCGATAAAATCAAACATCCCGCTTTCCTTGCAAAAAAGCGGGATGTTTGTTATTCTTCCTCCGGCAGCGAACTGCCATAGGTTTCGAGTGCGCGCTTGATATCATTCCATGCAAAACCGCGCCGCTGGAGTGCCGCAACGGCTTTTTCGACCTCTTTGCGATCGGAAACGTCACCGCGCAGGCGTTTTTCGAGCAGAGCCAGCATTTGCGCCTCATCCGGAGAGAAGGTCTGCATAGCTGCTTCTGCGGTGTCGCGGTCTATGCCGCGGCGGGTCAGCTCCTGCCGGATGCGTGCCGCGCCGTAGCCCTTGCGCGCGTAGCCGCGCGCAACGCTTTCCGCGAAAAGCTCGTCATTGAGCATGCTGCGTTCGGTCAGCCACGCAAGCGCGTAATCGGCGGCTTCCTCATCGTGCCCCTTGGCAAGCAGCTTGTCGCGCAGCATTTTCGCACTCAGTGCCCGATAAGACAGCTGTTTTGCCGCCATATCGAGGGCTGCGCGGTATTTATCCTCGCTCATTATTCTTCGTCGAGGTCGTCAAAATCGTCCGCGTCGATGGAGACTGCCTTGGAGGACGACGGACGCGGTGCCTTATCTGCAGGCTTTTCGGCCTTCTCGGTCGGCACAGCGGCGGAAGGACGTGCCGCATGGCTCTGCGCCAGTTTGCTGCGCTCCTCGGCTACCTTTTCCATGATCTGCTTCTGTACGTCATCCGCGATGTCCGGATGATCCTTGAAATACTGCTTGGCAGCATCACGGCCCTGACCCAGACGGGTATCGCCCATGGAGAACCACGCGCCGGATTTGTTGAGGATGCCGAATTCCACGCCGAGATCGACCAGCTCGCTCGTGCGGGAAATGCCTTCGCCGTACATAATATCGAACTCAGCCTGCTTGAACGGGGGAGCGACCTTGTTTTTTACAACCTTTACGCGGGTGTGGCTGCCGATCAGCTCGGTGCCGTTTTTCAGATGCTCCACGCGGCGAACCTCCATGCGGACAGACGCATAGAACTTGAGCGCACGGCCGCCGGTGGTGACCTCCGGATTGCCGTAAATGACGCCGACCTTCTCACGCAGCTGGTTGATAAAGATGGCTACACACTGGCTCTTGGCGATCGAGCCGGCCAGCTTTCGCATCGCCTGACTCATCATGCGGGCATGCAGACCGACGAAGGAATCGCCCATTTCGCCTTCGATTTCGGCGCGCGGCGTCAGCGCGGCAACCGAGTCGATAACCACGATATCGATCGCGCCCGAGCGCACAAGCGCTTCTGCAATGTCCAGACCCTGCTCACCGGTGTCCGGCTGGGAGACCAGCAGGCTGTCAATGTCAACGCCGAGTGCCTTGGCGTAAACCGGGTCGAGCGCGTGCTCGGCGTCGATAAACGCAGCCGTGCCGCCCAGCTTCTGTGCCTCTGCAACGCTGTGCAGCGCAACCGTGGTCTTACCGGAGGATTCCGGTCCGTAGATCTCAATGATTCGGCCGCGCGGCAGACCGCCGATACCGAGCGCGAGATCCAGACCGATCGAGCCGGTCGGGATGTGTTCGATATTCATGCCGGTGTTTTCGCCCAGACGCATAACCGAGCCTTTGCCGAACTGCTTTTCGATCTGACCGAGCGCAGCGGCAAGTGCTTTCTTCTTATCAGCCGCAGGAGCGACCGGTTCCAACTGCTTTTTGGTAGCCATGATAGCATTTCCTCCTGAAAAAGTTACAAATATGCAAGCCGCAGAGCGGCGGTGTATTCGGATTCGATACACCCATTATAACAGGGTGCCGATTTGAATGCAATGATTTTATCGAAAATTTGTTCGATAAAATTTGATATAAAAAATCCTGCCTGAAAAGGCAGGATTTTCAACGGGTCTTATTTACCCTGTGCGTCGATATATGCCTTCGCATGCTGCTTGAGCTTGTCGAAGGTTTCCTCGCTCAGCACATGCTCGATGCGGCACGCATCCTCAGCGGCGGTCTCAGCGTCCACGCCGAGAGCGGTGAGGAACGCGGTGAGCACGGTGTGGCGCTCGTAAATGCTGGTGGCAATCTGCATGCCGGATTCGGTCAGTCCCAGCAGACCGTTCTGGTCGATGGAAACGTAACCGTTATCGCGCAGCAGGCCAACGGCACGGCTGATGCTCGGCTTGGAAAAGCCGGTGTAGTGCGCAACGTCGATCGAGCGCACCTGTCCATTTTTCTGCGTCAGAACCAGGATGGCTTCCAGGTAGTTTTCCGCGCTTTCCTGAATTTTCAATGCACGGACCTCCTTTTTTAAGATACTCTTTTCTGTAGGGCAGCACATGGGTTGGTCCTGCCGCGAAATTCTGTAATAGTATATCTATTTTATCATGACTTGCGTGTTTTTGCAATCTGCGTTGAACAAATTTCAAGCGGAAACAGCGGCTTGTGTTACGGCTGATCGGGCGGGAGCGGATTTTCCGGTGTATTCTGCGGCTCGGGCTGCGGTGCGGGAGCCGGCTGCTCGAACGGCGGCGGCTCGGGCATTTTGCGGTCAATGCTGCGCAGGGTGCGGTGCATGCTGAACAGCATCATAATAAATTCATAGCCGAGCCGTGCAGCAATATTTCCGACGATAAACAGCAGAATCGCCCAGAAAAAGTGGAAAAACAGCAGAATAACGCTGTAAACAGCCAGCGCAGCGACCGTCATGCAGTACAGGATTTTCAGCAGACCCTCGGTGTATGCGTGCCGGAAATTGAGAAAATCATGCAGCTTTGCCGCTGCACCGTGGTAGTGATTCGGTTTGCGGACAAACAGCGTGTACAGCGCGATGCCGCCCGCAAGAATCAGTAAAAGTGCCAGAATCGGCAAAATCATTGAGAAAAGCGGTGTGTATGTATAGGTGTAAGCGTAATTCATGGTATGCACCTCTCCTTTGTGAATGGGTTGATACATTTTTAGTGTACCATATTCTGCGGGGTTGATAAAGGGAAAGTTGAATAATTGAGAATGGGAAATGCAGGCGAGGGGAAAATAGGTGTATTTATCAGGTAAGAATGGCGTTCTCTCAAACATCGGCAATCGTGTAATCGCAGGGACCGGTCAGTGACCGCCCGCATACCGTTAAATATTACGTTCATTTTCCATTCGCTATCCTCTCCCAGCGGATACATAGGTTGCTCAACAGGAGGCAAATCCGCCTCTCCGTCCTCCGCAAAGAGGTAAACATAGGCATTTTTGCCGTCCTAGACCACCTTTTTGACGATGGTGCGCAGCAGGCGGCGTTTTTCCTCCAGCGTAGCAGAATCCACCGCGCTGGCAAAGGATTCGATCATTTCCTGATGGAAGGCGAACTCCTGATGCAGCATCCGGCTCTGCTCGGTGAGGGCTTCCAAATCGGAAAGTCTTGCCTGCTGAGTCTCGCTCTCCCGATGCAGTTCGTCGATCTGCTCCATGACGTACTTTGCAGAGGTGTCGCTGGCAACGGACAGGGACTCCACCAGCCGTTTGAGGCGTTCTTCCGTCTCGGCGTGTTTCTCCCGGAGCAGCGCAAGCTCTGCATCGTAGCCCTCCTTGCTGCCGCTGATAACCTTCTTGGTCTGCGCCAGCAGCCGGGTAAGGGTCTCCTTGTCGGCGGACAGCTTGCGGATCTCCTCGATGATCTTGGCGTCCAGCGTGTTGCCGTTGCAGTTTTTCATAGAGCAGACCGTGCCGTGGCTACGCTCCTTGGTGGAGCACATGTAGGTGTAGATCAGCTCGTCGTCCGCATTCTTGCGGTTGGTCAGCTTCGGGCGCATATAGTCGCCGCATTCGCCGCAGCGCAGAAGCCCGGACAGCAGCGCCACGTTGCTGCGCGCTCGGCAAACAGGTCAACATTGTTTTCTTTCAGATACTGATACGCCGTCTCATCGGCGATCATGTAGACCGGATTGGTCAGAATACCCCGGATAGCAAAGCGGGTGAACTGCTTGCCGCGCTTCGTGACGCAGCGATGCTCCAGCAGGTACTGATCGGTCTTGCTGAGAGAACCGGTTTCCATGAATACGGAGAAGATCGTCTTGACCAGCTGGATTTCCTCCGGGATGGGCTTGAGCTTGCAGGCTTTCTTTACCTTGCCGTCCACCGTCACGCTGGACAGGCTTTCTGAGGCGTAGCCCGTGGGCGTTGTGCCGCCCAGCCAGCGTCCTGTCTTGGACAGCTCGTGCATGTTGTCCCGGATGCGCTCGGCGATGGTCTCCCGCTCCAGCTGAGAGAACACCGACGCAATATACATCATCGCCCGGCCCATGGGATAGGACGTGTCGAACTGCTCGCGGATGGAGATGAAGTCAATGTGCCGGTCGCCCAGGTCCTCGATGAGCTTTGCGAAGTCACCGATGTTGCGGCTGATCCGGTCGAAGCGGTAAACAACAATGGCCGCAAACGCGATCTTCTGCGAGTCCTTCATCATTTTCTTGAACTGCGGGCGCTCTAGATTGCCGCCGGAAAAGCCCTCATCCTCGTAGACCAGCACGTTTTCCGACGCATCCTCGCCAAAGTGCATGGCGATGTACTGGCGGCACAGCTCGATCTGGTTCTCGATGCTCTCGCCCTTGCCGGTGAATTTGGACTTGCGGGAGTAGATGACATATTGCTTCGGCGTATCTTTCGGTTTCATGGCGGCACCTCGCGTTATTCGTTAGGTTGGTAGATATATATATCGAATTGGAATCCATTTGAAAAGCTACCCAAGGGAAGAATCTGAAAATTTCTGCGGATAGACAGAGGTTTTTGCGCGCTGATCGTGCCAGTTCGGAGGGCATCACTCATGTGAATCGAGAAAATGATTGATGGAATGAGCGATGCGTGCTATTTAGAACATTATTGTTTTCGTCATCGACTGCATTCGTACAGTCGCGCCGCACGATTTTTGCGCTTCATTACTTGTTATACGTCAAGTTTGTTTTGCGTCACAGCTTGTCATATGACAAGCTGCATCATAAAAACCGCCGCCCCGAACGAAAAATCGGGACGGCGGTTTTGTTATGCAAGGCTTTGCAGATATTCTTCCACGTTCTGATACTGAATACCGTCTATCTCTTGGCTTCCCCCGCGATAGAGGACAAACTTCTCGGTGATCGGGCCGTAGCGGTGCTCGGTCTGGGCGCATTTTTGCTTGTCGATCAAATGGCGATACTGCTGCGGGACAGCTTCCTTGCTGTGCTTGATCTCGAAAATCCGGCAGGAGCCTACCTCCGGGTCAAACACCACCATGTCAAATTCGCCCACAGGGAATTGCAGGACAAATACCTGCTTCTTGGGGTTTGCCAGCTTGGTTTCCAGCAGGACGATGTCCTCCAGCATCCGCCCTTTGATCTCGGTCAGGATGCGCTGCTGCACAGCGGTGCGCTCTGCCAGAGACAGCGCGCTGAACGTCTCATCCAGCAGCAGACTGCGGATCAGCGCGTCCGCCTGCGCATAGCGGAGACCCGGCTGCGCGATCACCGTGCGGCTGGATTTCGTGCTGACATCCGGCAGGTGCAGCACATCGATCTCCCGCGTTAAGTCCAACAAGTCCAGATACTCCTTGATCTCCGCCGCGTGAACATCGTCCAGCGCCACGGTCTGCTCTGCCCTGTTGCGGATTTCCAGCAGCTTCCGCAGACTGTCGGTGACAAGCGCAAGGTCGATGCGGTCGAGGATGTCCGTCGGGTTCTTCCGATCCCGGCGCAGGTTGCTGGCGGAAATGCCGAGGTCGTGGGACTTCCAATCCTGCGCCAGCACCTCCAGCGTGAAGCGGTGGTTGATGTCCTCCACCACCCGGTTGATGGCGCTGGTCAGCTCATTCTTGTCGTACAAATCCCGCAAATGACGGAAATGCCCCTCATACTGATAGCAGCGCAGAGAGTGTTGGATGTTGCGGGCAATGGCGGTGTCCACGTATTCGTCGGTACTTTCCTTGCTGGCAAACGTGGAGGTCTCGTTGTAGTGAACACCGCCGAGACTCATGGTGCCGCCGTAGCGGATATACTCGTCGATGCCGTGGATGCCGAGGACGGATTCAAACTCTCGGTAAGGGATGAATGTGGTGTGCAGCAGGATGCAGCGGTCGTAAAGCTGCTCGTCCTCTGTAAAGAGGAAGCCCAGCGAGTCCGTGCCGGAGAGCACGATCTTCATGCCGCAGGCTGCAAACACGTCAGAAAACAGCGCCGCGCCCTCGATGAAATCCTCCATCAGCGTCACTTCATCGAGAAACACATAGCGGAAGCCTTGTGCTTCCAGTGCCTTGAGGTCACGGTTCACGTCTGCCAGCGAGTCTTTTGCGGTAATCTGAATGAACGCTGACTTGGCAAGCTCCGTGTCGCTCATCTCCGCAAAAATCTGCCGGATCATGGTGGTTTTACCCGTCCGGCGCAGGCCGTAGAGAATGAACACCTTGTCCTGCGGCTCGCCGCAGACAAAGTCGTGCAGTTGCCGGAAGCACTCGCGCCTGCGATAGCCGCGAACAGATGCCGCAAAGGAACGCAGCGTCTCGCCGGTGCGGACATTGGTAGTAAACGCAGAAGGGTTCGTAGATTTCGCCTTGGGCAGCTGCTTTTTCAGCGCTTTCAGCTCCTGTTCTAGCGCCTTCCGCCGCTCGATCTGAGCACGGAAATTCTCCAATTCGTCAGCAGGAATATACTTCTCCCTCCGCTTCTTGTTCTCTGTCCAACGGTGGTAAAAGTACTCCTTACCATTGACGGTTTTCTTCGTGACAGAGCCAGCGGGCAAAGCAGAAATCTGCTGTTCCAACTCCGCCACGCGGGTTTGCATCTCAGATAAGTCCATAGCGCACCTCCTGTGAGATACTATTCTATGTAGAATTATACCCCATTATACCCTTGGAATCAAGGGTATAATGGGGCGCGACTTAATTGACACCCCCAAGAGGTTTTGTAAGCTCAATCAAAAGACCAGTTCTCAATATTAAAGATCGTTCAGCGGATGCCATTTTTATTCCGATGTCATTTCATCAGGTGAAAATCAAGCTCAATTCTTAGTTCGGAATTTTCTGAGAATACAAAGCAACCTCTGTTATAATCAAACTTCGGATTTAATTTATGTATCAGCCGATGATGGTTGGGGCAAAGAATGATTATATTTGAAGAATCGTTATTTTGTGAATCCGAAAAATAAGCAATATGATGCGCTTCGGAAATATCTGCATTAAATCCACGAAAAGCGTTCTCCCCACACAACTGGCAGCAGCCACCATAAAGCCGCTTTATAGTCATCCAGCAAATTCTCAAGCGGTACCTCAAACAGCTCCGCCAGCTTCTCCATATGCTCCTTCGGATAAAAGTCCCGCCCTGCCTCTTCGTAATGGATGTAGGTACTGCGGTTAATACCCGCATAGTCCGCCGCGTCACGCTGGCGAAGTCCTTTTTGATAACGATACCACCGCAGCTTGTCCGCAATTTCCGTGATCTCGGATGCGTCCGAAAACCGCAGATTGAACTTCTCGGCATCCAAAAACTTATGTGGAAGGACGACCGGAAACTTGAGAATTTGAAGCGGCGCAACTTTTAACGTACCTGCAACATTCGCAGCCAATACATAGCTGCGGACTTTCAGGCGGCAGAACATAGACCATTTTGCCCCAAAAGGTTCATGGTTTTCCACCTCAACCGCCGATTGTTCCGCTGCGATAGTATAGCATTCTCTATTCTCAATTTTTCATTTCAAACCGCCTACGACCATTGCAAATTCCATCAAAATGTTGTACTCTTGATGTACCACCGAACAGGAGAGATACCATGAAAATTTTGCACACTACACCCGCGCAGGACGGGTTTTATATGCCTGCAGAGTTTGCACCGCATGAGGGCTGCCTGATGATCTGGCCGGAACGCGCCGACAGCTGGCAGTACGGCGCCTATGCGGCCCGGAAAGCCTTTCTGCGTGTGATCGAGACGATTTCCGAAAGCGAAAGCATGACCGTGCTCTGCTCGGAAGGGCAGTATGACAACGCGCGTGCGCAGCTGCCCGACCGCGTTCGTCTGGTCGTGATGGAGACTGACGATGCGTGGGCGCGTGACGTTGGCCCGACCTTTGTCATCAACGGCAGGGGAGGGCGCCGCGGCATCGACTGGGGTTTCAATGCGTGGGGCGGCGATGTGGACGGCCTGTATCCCTCGTGGGAGAAGGACAACCGCGTGGCGCGCAAGTTCTGCGACCTGGTCAGCAACGACGTATACGATAAACGCGATTTCATTTGCGAGGGTGGCTCCATCCACTCGGACGGCGAGGGCACCGCACTCGTCACCGAAGCCTGCCTGCTGAGCGCGGGACGCAATCCCGATCTCACAAAGGCCGAAATTGAGCAGGTTTTGTGCGATTATCTGGGCGTTTCCAAGGTGATCTGGCTGCCGCGCGGCATTTATAACGACGAAACCAACGAGCACGTTGACAACGTATGCGCTTTCACGGCTCCGGGCGAGGTGGTTCTCGCGTGGACGGATGACGAGACCGACCCGCAGTATGCGCTCTCCAAGGCCAGTCTGGATGCACTGGAAGCTGCGACCGATGCCAAGGGCCGCAGGATCAAGGTGCACAAGCTGCCGCTGCCCAAGCCGGTGACCATCACCGCAGAGGAGTGCGACGGCCTTGACCTGTGCGACGGCGAGCCGACCCGTACCCCGGGAGAGCGTCTGGCGGCAAGCTACGTCAACTTCTACATTGCGAACGAGGCTGTTGTCATGCCTGCCTTCGGTGACCCGATGGATGAAAAGGCGCAGGCTATCCTGCAGGAGCTTTTCCCGACCCGCAAGGTAGTTGCGATTCCGGCTCGCGATATCCTCATCGGCGGCGGCAATATCCACTGCGTGACCCAGCAAATCCCGAAAATCTAACAGAAAGGACGAACCAAGCGGTTCGTCCTTTATTTTGCTGTTTTTACTTGAGCAGGCCGTTATCGGTGAAATAGTCGATCTTCATCGCGTGACGGACTCGATCGAGCGTACCCTGCGCGGTCTCAGCGGCGATTTCGCTGCCCTTCTTGAGAATCTCGTAGACTTCGGGCAGGCGACCCTCCCACTGTGCACGGCGCTCACGCATGGGCGACAGCAGAGACTGCATGACGTTGTTCAGGAACTTCTTTACCTTCACATCGCCGAGTCCGCCGCGCTGGTAGTGCGCTTTCAGCTCGTCAAGGTTCTGGTAGTCCGGCAGGAATTCTGCGAAGTGCTCCGGCTGGCAGAACGCATCCAGATAGGTGAACACGGTATTGCCCTCCAGCTTGCCGGGATCCTGCACGCGGATGTGGTCTGGATCGGTGTACATGGACATGATCTTCTCACGAACGACCTCCTCCGGATCCGCAAGATAGATGCAGTTGCCGAGCGACTTGCTCATCTTCGCCTTGCCGTCTGTGCCGGGCAGACGCATGCAGGCATTATTGGACGGAAGAACAATCTGCGGCATCGTCAGCGTTTCACCGTAAACCGTGTTGAACTTGTGCACGATTTCGCGGCACTGCTCGAGCATCGGCTCCTGGTCCTCGCCGACCGGAACAGCCGTAGCGTTGAATGCGGTGATGTCCGCCGCCTGACTGATCGGATAGCAGAAAAAACCGACCGGAATGCTGGCTTCAAAGTTGCGCATCTGAATCTCTGCCTTAACGGTAGGGTTGCGCTGTACACGGGACACGGTGACAAGGTTCATGTAGTAGAACGTCAGCTCGGTCAGCTGCGGCACCATGGACTGGATGAAGATATTCGCCTTTTCCGGGTCGATGCCGACCGCAAGATAGTCCAGCGCGACCTTCATAATGTTCTGGCGCACGCGCTCCGGGTGCTCGGCGTTGTCGGTCAGCGCCTGCGCGTCCGCAATCATGATGTAAATTTCGTCATATTTTCCGGAATTCTGCAGCTTCACGCGCTCGGCCAGTGAGCCGACGTAGTGGCCGACATGCAGGTTGCCGGTCGGGCGGTCGCCCGTAAGAATGATCTGTTTCATATCGTAAACGCTCCTTAAAATTCGTTTTTCAGACAGGTTTTCCAGTTTTCAGGCAGTTCCACGTTGGAGGAAATCCACATGGCGAACATGCCGTTGAGCATCGTCCAGTAGCGCAGAAGCCGCCATCGTGTCTCATCCTGCGGAATGCCTTGCTTTTCCGCGATAGCGACAGCCACACGGCGGAAAACGGAAAACGGCGGGTAGTTGCCTTCGATCGGCTCAAGCGAGAACGTCAGCTTCTGGGACGCATTGCGGAAATACGCGCTGAAATACGTCGGGTTGCGCATGTAAAAATCCAGATAGGCGGTGCCGAGCTGCTCCATGGTCTGCGGCAGGCTTTCGTCCAGACCGCTGAGCGTCAGCTCGAGTGTGCGCGTCAGCTCCTGCATGACATAGGCACGGCAGGCGTCGATCAGGCGCTCCTTGCTGTCAAAGTGGCGGTAGATGGCGTTGTGACTCACGCCGCACTGCGTTGCCAGCCGCCGGAGAGAAAGATTTTCGAGGCCGTCCTGCGAGATCAGCGTGACCGCTTCCTCCAGCAGCTTGCTTTTCAGATTTCCGTGATGATACTGATCGGCCATTTCCTCACCTCGTTGTTTGTTGTGATGGGTTTATTATAGTCCTTGATGTTGCCGGTGTCAACATTAAAATGTCACAACGATAACCAATTGCATTTGCGAAAAATGCGTATAGAATGACGAATTACACTATCAGGGTGAGAATTTATCATTGCAGTGCAAAACAGGATGTTGATGATGTACACACTGTTTTGCAGCAAAAAAACACCGATACTCTCCGGAAAAACGGAGAATATCGGTGTTTGCAGCTGCGGTTTAGAAGATTACGACAGTCGAGCCGATCGGTACGTTGTTGTAAATCCAGTTGATGTCATTGTGCTTCATGCGTACACAGCCGTGCGAAACCGGATAGCCGCTGCTGAAGTCATATTCGGTGCTGGTGCCGGGATAGCACAGGCGGGAGTGGAACGCGTAGCCGGTGCCCGGGTAGAAGCCTACAACCGGACGAACCGTGTAAGTACCGGTGGTCCAGCCTGCCTTCAGCTTGTAGCTGACGGTGGTCACGCCGACCGGAGTCGGGGTAGAGGCAGCGCCGGTGCCGACGATAAAGCTCTTGGTCAGCTTCCAGTTGCCCTTGGAGCCGGTGAATACGTTTACATGCTGATAGGCGCGGTTGATCCAGACCAGATAATTGGTGTTGCTGGAGTAGCCCTTGGCGTTGATCCAGACCTCCTTGGTGGTCTTGGAGTAATCGTTGTTGGCCGCGTAGGACGTGGTGTAGTTGCCGCGGTAAACCGAAGATACCTGCTTGAGGATAGCGGCAGCATCGCGCTGTGCATACCACTCGGCAGAGTAATTCTCGATCGGAACGGTCTTCTGGGCGTAAACCTGCTCAGTTTCGCCGGTGGACGGGTTGTCGTAGAGCAGCTTAAAGCCAATCGCCGTGCTGGTCTTCATATTCTTGGTGAAGGTGAAGGTGCTGGTGTGGCTGGAGGTCTTGCCATTGGTCAGCTCGAAGCTGTTGTTCGTGCAGCCCTTGATCGCGGAGCCGTCCTGATACCAGATTGCAGTGCAGGTAACGCCTTCCTTTACGCCGGAGAAGCTGACCTTGGCAGTCAGCGAGCCGCCGGCCTTAACCTTATCCGGAACGGTCATCGTGATCTGAACGCCATCCAGACCGGGATCGATGTTGTCAATCGTGTGGTCGGCCTTAGCCGTTACCGTGCAGCCGACCATGCGGGTGTCTACGGTGCCGATCTTGCCAGTGCCGTCAACCGTGGTATTCTTGCCGGCCAGAACCATCGTGCCGACCGTGCCGGACAGCGTGATGCGGTTGCCGGAGCCGCGCAGAACAGAAACGGTATCCGCGTCGCCCTTGAGCAGGATGGTGTTGTTGCTGCCGGTAATGGTGATGGCATCCGAGGTCATGCCTTCGAGCACGATCGTGCGGCCGGAAGCGGTGATCTCGATGTTGGAGACTGCGCCGCTGTAGCCAACGGAGCCGCCCTTGCCCGCGATAATGAGCGTGTTTACGGACGAAGTGCTGTCCATCTTAACATCCGCCGTGCCTGCCGGGTCAACAGCAAGCGTGGAAATGCTGGTCTGCTTGGTGCCGTTCAGTACAGCGCGCTCCTCGCCCTTGAGGACGATGCGGTGCGAGCTGCTGACGGAATCGAGCGAAATTTCATTCGTGGGAGCGGCAAAGATCCAGTCGCCGTCTGCGACAGCACCGGTCAGAGCGATGCTCGGATTGGTGAGTACGGTGCCGCCGGCCAGCTCGGTCGGTGCGCTGTCTGCGTTGGTGGCAGCTGCAATGCGCACGATCATGGTGACGAACTGTGCACGGGTCAGCTTGTTCGACGGAGACAGCTTGGCAGCAGAGGTACCGTTTACAACGCCCTGGCTGATCAGAGCGGCAGCTGCCTGCTTCTGCTCGGTGGTCATGGAGGAGGTATCGGTGAAGCTGCTCAGCTCATCGGCAGCGGTCTCTGCGCGGTCGTACGCGAACGCACGAGCCATCAGCACGAAAGCCTCGGCACGGGTAGCTGCAGTGTCAAAGCTGCGGTTGTCGTTTGCGGTGATCAGACCGAGGTGGATGGCCTTGCCCAGATCCTCGCTATACCATGCGGACTGCTGGCTGGCAGCCAGACCGGATACACTGTCGGCCTGCGTTGCGCCAAGCGCACGGTTGAGGATAACGATAGCCTCGGAACGCTTGACCGAGTTGTTTGGCATAATTTTGCCGTTGATGCCCTTCAGAAGACCCAGCTCAACACCCTTGCGCAGCGAAGCGGCAGCCCAGTGGCCGTCGATGTCCGGGAAATCCGTGGTCGCCGGATCGGAAGGTGTGGTCGGGTCAGTCGGAGTCGTGGGTTCGGTGGGAGTGGTCGGAGTCGTCGGCTCGGTGGTCGTCGGAACGGCGGTTTGCTCCAGTGCAAACGGGAGCGGATCGAGCATCAGATACTGCGGCATGTACTTGGACGCACCGGCACGCAGCGGATCGGAATCACCGCCGATCACCAGCTTGCTGTCGGAGAAGCTGTCGTCCACCAGCATGCGGAAGGTGGTGGTGCCCCAGTGGAAGGTGAGCCACTGCGCCTTGTCAGCGTCGTTCTTGCTGTCCGCAAGGTATGCCTTTACCTTGTTGTGGGCCTCGGTCAGCTTGGTCTTGCCGGAGTCGGTCAGGTCGATCTCAACGGCTTCTGCACCGTTCTCGGTGGTTGCCTTGGCAGAGGCAAAATCTGCACGGTCGAACTGCCACTCCTCGTTCAGAAAGTCGGTCACACTGCACAGACGGCGGTCGCCCAGACGAGCGGCCCAGTAAGCGGCAGTGTTGCCGGTAGCTGTTTTCGGAATGGAAACGGTGATCACATCGCCGGAAACGGCGGCAGACGCGCCGGTCAGACCCTCAAGCTGCATGCGCTGCGAGATGATCTTCTGCGCTGCTGCCAGATCGGTCTGGAGAGCGGTGCTGTCGTACTCGCTGCCGGTGATCGGCTTGAACGCAAACGTCAGCGCGTTTGCAGCCTTGGTGGTCGCCGAATCATTTACGGCAAAAGCAGTGGTGAACAGCATCATGGCGGCCAGCAGACCGCTGAAAATGCGTTTTGTCAACTTCAAAATACTATCCCCTTTTTGACAGTTGCAGAATGCGGACATTCTGCCTTACCTTATTATCATTACCTATATTTTACGTTCCTGACCATAGCTTGTCAAGACGAGTAAGGTTTCAGTTCCGAAACATTTCGCTGTCCGCTGGGGACGGCGTACCCACGCCGAGAGGGCAAGAGGGTAGACACCTGCGGCTTCTACCCTCTTGACTCCCGTTTCCCTTGGAGGGTACGGCGAAAATCGGAGAACGGCGACTCGCCAGGGGGAACGGCTGTACTGCTCATCTTCCGTAGGGGCGGACCAATGTGTCCGCCCATTTCTCCACCTTCATCGCTCAAGCTGTATTCGTACTGCTACACAGGCGGTTCAATTTCCGCAGGCGCAACATAACAGTGTTGCGCAACTCGTTTGCACGTTGTTGTGCATGGCACCTGCGGATTTCATCCGTTGCAGAATCTATCTTGTAGGGCGGGATGATCCCATCCCGCCGTATGTAAATGGCAGCAAATCGTAAAAAACGGCGGGGTGAGGTCACCCCGTCCTACAATATAACGCGTTAAAGACTTGTGCGGCACTGTCATGCCGCACCCTGCGTAGATTTAACCATATGTGTAGCAGTAAGCTGTCTGTGAAATGCGAAAAGGCGGAGAAAGACACGCTGCGGTAACCCGACTGCCGTTCCCCATTTTGCAGCGGTCGCCGGTCTCTGGTCTGCGCCAGACTAAGAAACAAAAGGAAGTGGGAGTTAAGAGGGTA
>OBXA01000273.1_pt1 | contig 44477 bp, 33 predicted proteins | sample 1538121 | NCBI WGS metagenome assembly OBXA01 (sample SAMEA2580133, study PRJEB22360) | human gut metagenome | biome: human gut; feature: human-associated habitat; material: faeces | place: Denmark | collected 2008/2010 | reverse complement strand
TGAAAAGATGTATGTAGAAAAAGGAAGAGCTAAGGAATAATCTTTAGCTTTTCTTCTTAAACGAAAGGAAGGTTTTCTTATGAAAATTTTTGTGACAGGTGTGGCTGGACAATTAGGTCATGATGTAATGAATGAATTGGCTTCTAGAGGATATGTAGGAGTAGGTACAGACTTAGCTGAAAGCTATAGTGGTATTCAAGATGGTTCTTATGTAACTAAAGCTGAATATGTATCTTTGGATATCACAAACAAAGAAGCTGTAATGAATACAATTAAAAGTGTTAATCCAGATGTCGTTGTGCACTGTGCAGCATGGACGGCTGTAGACTTGGCTGAAGATGAAGATAAACAGGCTAAGGTAAAAGCTATCAATGTGGATGGAACACAAAATATTGCGGATGCTTGTAAAGAAGTAGATGCGAAGATGGTCTATATTTCTACAGACTATGTGTTTGATGGACAAGGAATAGAGCCTTGGCAACCGGATTGTAAGGATTATAAACCATTAAATGTATATGGTCAGACTAAGCTTGGTGGTGAACTAGCTGTTTCAAATACGTTATCTAAATATTTCATTGTTCGTATTGCGTGGGTATTTGGAAAGAATGGAAATAACTTCATTAAAACCATGTTAAATGTAGGAAAGAAATTTGATACATTACGAGTCGTAAATGATCAAATTGGTACGCCAACCTATACATTTGATTTAGCTAGATTATTAGTAGACATGATTGAAACTGACAAATATGGCTACTATCATGCGACTAATGAAGGTGGATATATCAGCTGGTATGATTTTGCGTGCGAAATCTTTAAACAAGCTGGATATACTACTAAAGTAAATCCTGTAACAACAGAAGAATATGGTCTATCAAAGGCGGCTCGTCCATTTAATTCTCGTTTAGATAAATCTAAACTCGTAGAAAATGGATTTAAACCATTACCTACTTGGCAGGATGCACTAGCACGTTATTTGAAAGAAATTTTATAGTATATGAAACAATTTTATGCTTTAACAATGAAAAACAAGAAAGTAACGTTAATTACTTTAAGTTTAGTTATTATATTCTTGCTTTCTAGCTTGGTTACATACAAAACATTTGTGCGCCAATATCTTTTTAATGATTATGTTGTGTATCAATCTAGAGAATTATCAAATGAAAATATTCCTTTAGAAAATGTTCTGATAGAACAACCTATTCAAATTGTATCAAACTCCATGACTGGATTAGGCTTGCGTTTTAAAGATGTGGATCCAAATTCAAAAAATCAATTTAGTGTTGAAGTAAAGAATGATTCTGGAGAAAATATCTACACTGAAAACATACCAGAGAATAAGATACATAATGATCAAATATACTATTTAAGATTTAATGTGTCTCGATTAAAAGTAGGTACTATATATACGTTTACAGTTAATTCTCAAGGTGCTACAAGGGCATCACTAATTACAGTGAATCTAAGAGAAAATGAATACGGTATTGTTAGAAATTGTATGATTAACCAAGAAAAATCAAAACAATCCATTGCGTATAGTGTGATTGACGGTAATTGTTTTCACCTTAGAAATTTTTACTGGCTGATTGTATTGTTGATTTTAATTTTAATCGCAATGACATATTTGATGTATATATATAATGTGAAATTATATAAAGCATCTTTTGGGATTATTGTGCTTATAGGTATCATCTATACGTTGATTGTTCCACAATTCTCAGTGCCAGATGAATATACACATTATCTAACATCATATTCGCAAAGCAGTATATTACTTGGTAAAAAAGCATTTGATGAACATGGAAATGTGTTATTGTATGAAGATTCTTCAAATACATTAATTCGAGCTTCTCATCCTACTGTAAATGAATATGTTAAAGAGTACGATGGCTTGATTGGAAAAGATAAATTTAAAATTAATCGACCATATATTTCAAGAGCTCCATTGACTTTAGGTTCATTTGGATATTTTCCACAAGTGCTTGGCGTTTCGTTAGGAAGAATTCTTGGCTTGAATGGAATTCAAATAGGTATTTTAGGTAGAATAAGTGGTCTACTTTTATTTGGTATTTTAATTTCATATTCACTTAAGATTATTCCTAAATTCTTTGAAAAAGTTTTATTTACAATTTCAATTTTACCCATGACGTTACAACAAGTTTGTTCATATAATTATGATTCTGTATTATTTACAGCATCTTTCTTCTTGCTTGCATATTTATTGTATTTAGTTTATGAGAAAGAAAAAATAAATAAACTCGATATTGCTTTAGTAACACTATCATCTATTATCATAGCGACAATTAAATTTGTATATTTACCAATACTAGGTTTAGGTTTATTAATACCGCGTGAAAAGTTTACATTAAAACATGGTAAAATATTAGTGATATTGATGCTTGTAGTACTATCTTTAGGGTCTTATCTAGTTGTTATGAAATGTAATAGTTTATTCTGGAATGTGCATGAAAGTAATACATCTAGTTTGATTGACTATAATACGTATACTGTATCGCAAGTAATTCAACATCCATTGCGTGAAATTGTCATTATAATTGCAACTTTCCAAAAATTTACAGCCGATTATATTTCACAAATGATTTCTGGTCCATTAGGATGGCTTGAAATGAATGTACCGGCTTTACAATTATCTGGATTTTTAATGATGTTATTCTATTCATTATTTAGTGTTGAAAAAAAATCAAAAATGGATCGAAACGTAAAAGTATGTAGTGGACTATTTTCAATGTTGATGATACTTATAGTAATATTGGCATTGCAGATATCATGGACACCGGATAATTCTTTAATTGTTGTTGGAGTTCAGGGACGTTATTTTTTACCAATACTACCAATGATTTTATTGGCAATGAAGGATTTACTTACAGTAAAAGCAGAAAACACAAACATTATTTTATTTTATGGAAATATAATTTTGCATATAAGTGAGATTTTTGCGATACTATGTATCGTTATAGGAAGATAGAAAAATGCTTAAGAATGTGATAACATATAGAACGGTTATTACATTCTTTTTTTATGGATGGGGGTTATGCAATGGAGGAAAAAGTATTAATTATTATTCCTGCATATAATGAAGAGGAAAGTATTTTAAGTACATATAGCACAATATTAGAATACAATAAAACACATACTCGTCAATTAACTACAATTGTGATTAATGATGGTTCAACGGATAACACAGAAAATATTTTAGTTAATAACAAAATTCCACACATTAAATTGATTCACAATTTAGGTATCGGTGGTGCAGTGCAAACAGGATATAAGTATGCTTATGAGCACGGATATGACATCGCAATTCAATTCGATGGAGATGGACAGCATGATATACATTTCGTCGATGATTTAGTAGATCCTATTGTAAATAAACGCGCTAATATGACAATTGGTTCACGATTTGTAGAAGGTTCTACTAGTGAGTTTAAGTCAACGAAAGCTCGTCAAATGGGAATTCGAATGATATCAGGGTTTATTAAAATTTTTACAAATGTAAAATTGTATGATGTAACATCTGGATTTCGTGCAATTGATAGAACTTTAATTCAAAAATTCTCGATGAATTATCCAACTGAATATCCAGAACCAATTTCTACAACAAATGTCTTGAAGCATGGAAAAAAAGTGATAGAAGTGCCAGTTAAAATGAATGAGAGACAAGGTGGCGTTTCAAGTATTCATAGTTGGAAAAATGTATATTATATGATTAATGTATTGATGTCCATAATTAATATAGGGATTTGGAGGGATTAGTTTATGCCAGTAAATTTAAGAATAGCAATTTTTTTGGTAGCATGTATATTGGCATTTGTTGTAATGCAAATATTACATAAAGAAATGATCCCTGTTAAATATTCCTTATTATGGTGGGTTGCCATTATTATTTTACTTGTCTTAGCAATATGGCCTGATTTCTTTTTGTTTTTTGTCAATTTAATGAGTTTTCAAACAACATCAAATATGGTTATCGGTGTTTTTATTGTTATATTGTTATTTATCACAATGTCATTGACTGTTATTGTTTCTTCACAAAAAAATAAAATTAACTTATTGATACAGGAAGTATCCATGCTGAAACAAGAAATAAAGGATCATTCAAATGAATAATGTATATGAACATTTATTAAATAAAAAAGTTTCATTAAAAGAAAATACACTATGGTATACAATGGGAACTCTGTGTAGTTCAGCCACAAGTTTTTTGTTGATGATTTATGTAACTCGTATTTTAGGCGTAGATGAAGCGGGTGTTTTTTCTATTTCTTATAGCGTAGGCCAATTAATGTTGAGTATTGGTTGGTTTGGAACTAGACAATTCCAGGTATCTGATGTCAATGAAGAATTCAAATTTTCAGATTATCTTTCTTTAAAACTATTAACATCTATTGTGATGATTGTAGGGTGTATCATATATTCGTTTTTTCTACATTTTAATACATATAAATTAATTGTTACATTTTTATATTGTTTATTTTTGATTTGTGATGTTTTTGCAGATCTTTTTTCTGCTCGCTTTCAACAAGTAGATAAATTGTTTTTATCGGGTATTTCTTATATTATCCGTATTTTAGGATATAATTTTGTAATCTTGATTTCATTGTTGTGCTTTAAAAATTTGATTTTTTCTATTATTTTAGCAATGTTATATTCAATGCTAGAACTTATATTATTTGATGTACAATTAATTAAAAAAATTAGTAGTGTGAATGTTCAGTTTAGAATCGAAAAGATTATTTCTTTGATTAAAAATTGTTTTCCATTGTTTATTAGTTCTTTCTTAACAACATTTATTGTAAACGTACCAAAAAATGCCATTGAACTAAATTTTGATTCTAGTATTCAAACTTATTACAATATTATTTTCATGCCTTCATATATTATAAATTTATTTTGTATGTTTATTTTTGTGCCATTATATACATCTATTGCCAATACATGGTTAAATTCTACGAAAGATAAATTTATTAATATTGTTGTAAAATTATTTATCTTTGATATTTTATTATCCATATTTGTTTGTGTTGGTTGCTATTTCTTAGGTATTCCATTATTAGAACTTGTATATGGAGTTGAACTACAAAGTGTTAAATCATCTTTCTTGATTTTGATTATAGCGGGATGTTTTACAAGTATGAATTCTATCTTGTCATATATATTTACAGTGGTTCGTAAACAAAAATTTATGATTTACATTTATGTAGTGGCCATGATAGTAGCACAAGTTATGGTTAAAGCATTAACTGTAAAATATGGTATTTTTGGAGCTAGTTTAGATTATTTAATTGGCATTGCTTCTATAACAATAATGTTCATCATTGGGCTAGTGCTGGTTTTAAAAAGTGATAAGGGTGAAAAGAATGAGTAATGTATTATATAAACAATATGATCCGGATGTATTAAAAAAACTTCAAAAGGTACAAACTGAAATGCTTAAAGATGTATTGGAAGTTTGTGAGAAATATGATTTACCTTGCTTTTTGATTTATGGTACAGCCATAGGTGCAGTTCGTCACAAAGGATTTATTCCATGGGATGATGATATTGATGTTGGGATGCTTCGTAAAGATTATGATAAGTTATTGAGTGTCTTTACAAAAGAATTGGGCGAGCACTATGAATTATTAACTCCAGAAATTGATTCTCGTTATGCTTGTACAGTGACGCATGTGCAACGTAAAAATACAGTGTTTATTACAGAGATGACCAAAGACCTAAAGTGTAACTGTCGTATTTTTATGGATATCTTTCCATTTGATAATGTTCCAGAATCAGAGTCGGAGCAAAATAAGTTGTTAAGAAAATCCACATTGTACGGTAAGTTGTTGTTTTTATCTGGCTCTGGTTCACCACATATTCCTTATACAGGATTGTTGTATCATATTCTTCATTTAGGTTGTCAAATTATTCATTATGGTTTAAAACTATTTCACATTACACCTAGTTTCTTATATAAGAAGTTTAAAAAGGTTAGTACTTCATTTAATGATGTGGATTGTGAATATGTTACATCTTACGAGTATATGGGATGTTTAAAAGATAAAGTAAAAAAAGCAGATTTACTTCCTCTTGTAAAAGTTCCGTTTGAAGATATTACTGCTTATATTCCAGCGAACAATGATGAATTTTTAAAGAAAGTGTATGGTAACTACATGGAAATACCTCCGGTAGAAAAAAGGGTAAACCATGCACCATTAATTATCCAATTTGAGGGGGAGGATCCTATTTATGGCGAATAAAAAAATTTGTATATTTTCAGCACAACATTTGCCTCATATGGGAGGTGTAGAAAGATATACTTATAATTTATGTAAGAAATTAATTGAAAAGGGAAATGAGTCTGTTGTCGTGACTTCCAAAATTGGAGATTTACCGAATTTTGAAATTATGCATGATACTCGTGTTTATCGATTTAATTGTTATCCGTTTTTAAAAGGTCGTTATCCCTTTTTAAAGAAGGATAGTGAATACAAAAAAATTATCTCTATATTAGAAAAAGAGAAATTTGATTTGGTTATTGTGAATACACGGTTTTATCGTCATTCTTTAGTTGCAATGAAATTTGCTGAAAAGAATCACATTCCATGTATTACGATAGAGCATGGAACTTCTCATTTGTCTGTTAATAACAAAGTTTTAGACTACTTTGGTTCATTATATGAACATGCTTTGACAATGTTAGATAAGAAACATTGTGATAACTATTACGGTGTTTCTTTGGCTTGTAATGATTGGTTAAAACATTTTCATATTGAAGCTAAAGGTGTTTTATATAATTCTATTGATGTTCACGAGGTTGAAGATTTAATAAAAAATAAGTGTGAGAATTATAGAGAGAAATATTCCATTCCAAATGATGCAACAGTTATCACTTTTACTGGAAGACTTCTTCCTGAAAAGGGAATTCCTCAATTATTGAATGTAATGGAAAAAATCAAAAAAAAATATAATGATGTTTATTTGTTTATTGCGGGTGAAGGGGATTTAGAAGAAATTATAAATCAACGTAAAAATAAACATATCATTCCATTAGGCAGAATTGATTTTAATCACATCGTAGCTTTATTAGATGATTCAGACATATTCTGTCTTCCATCTTTTTCAGAAGGATTTTCTACTTCTGTATTAGAGGCAGCAGCTTGTAAGTGTTATATCGTAACGACAGCTCGTGGGGGATCCAAAGAATTGGTGATTAATGATGATTATGGAACAATTATTGATAATAATTCAGAAGAATTATTATTACCAGCTTTAGAAGAAGCGATTGTTAATAAAAATAAAAGAAAAAGGGCTACAGATTTATCTTATAAGAGATTATGTGAGAATTTCACTTGGGATACTGTAGAAAGTAAAGTGGAGTCTATTATTGAAGAGTTTAGAAAAGGGTAAAGTATTATGAAATTAAGAAAGTTATTATTGTGCGTATCATTTGGCTTTTTGGTAACCACAACTATTGATGTCTATGCAGATGAAATGGATGTTGAGACGCCAATTATAGAAGAACAAGAAGAAACTATTGATTCTTCAGTTGATGAAATTCAATATGGATGGGATAGTACACATTCTACTTATACAAAAGAAGATGGTACACTAGCAATTGGATGGACTGAAATAGATGGGGCAACGTATTATTTTGATCAATCTGGTATTATGCAAACAAATCAGTGGATTGAAGATAAATATGTTGGTCCAGATGGAATAATGGTAACGAATCAATGGGTTTACGATAGATATGTTGATGCCTCAGGAAATTGGGTTAAGAATACATGGGTAGATCAAGATGGCTTGAAATATCTTTATGGAGATGGAAGCTATGCTGTTAATAAGTTTGAAGTAATTGATGGTTCTACATATTATTTCAATAATACAGGTTATATGGTGACTGGATGGCAAGAAATTAATGGTTACTGGTATTATTTCAATGCTTCTGGGGCTATGGTTACTAACCAATGGCAAGGAAATTATTATTTGCTAGATGATGGTAAAATGGCAGTGCATCAATGGATTAATGATCGTTATGTAAATTCATCAGGTGTTTGGGTTAAAAATCAGTGGATATATAATGGTCAGTGGTGGTTCCGCTATGGAGATGGAAGTTATCCACAAGGAAAATTTGAAGTGCTTGATGGTTCTACATATTATTTTAATAATTCTGGTTACATGGTAACAGGATGGAAAGTAATTAATGGAGACTGGTATTATTTTAATACAGCTGGTGTTTTACTAAAAAATCAATGGGTTGGTAACTATTATGTTGGATCTGATGGTAAGATGCTTATAAATCAATGGATTGGAAATTGTTATGTGGATGCATCCGGTTTATGGCAACCAAATAAATGGATGAATGATGGAAAATGGTGGTTCCGTTATGGAGATGGAAGTTATCCAAAAGGAAAATTTGAAGTACTTGATGGTTCTACATATTATTTCAATAATGCAGGTTACATGTTAACGGACTGGCAAATCATTAATGGAAATTGGTATTATTTTAATACGTCTGGTGTTTTATTAAAGAATCAATGGGTTGGTAACTATTATGTTGGATCTGATGGTAAGATGTTTACAAATCAATGGATTGGAAATTGTTATGTAGATGCATCCGGTTTATGGCAACCAAATAAATGGATGAATGATGGAAAATGGTGGTTCCGCTATGGAGATGGAAGTTATCCACAAGGAAAACTTGAAGTACTTGATGGTTTTACATATTATTTCAATAATGCTGGTTATATGGTAACGGATTGGCAAATTATTAATGGAAATTGGTATTATTTTAATACATCTGGTGTTATGTTAAGAAATCGCTGGATAAATAATTATTATGTTGGATCTGATGGGAAAATGTTGGTTAACCAATGGGTTGACGACTATTATGTTGATAACAATGGACTTTGGGCTCAAGATAAAAAAGCATATGAACTCGTTAACGATGCCTACGGTACACGTTGTTTCAATAATAAAATTTCAGATTACGAAAAGAATTGTTGGAAAAAAATAACTGGGTATTATTATTACTTTAATCAAAATGGTTATGCTTTAACAGGAACTCAAACTATTGATGCAAAAATATATCATTTTGATTTAGATGGAAAAATGCTTACTGGTTGGTATGAGGAAAATGGGAATATATATTGGCTAGATGAAAATGGGCAGAAATCATCAGGATGGCATTTAGTGAATGGGACATGGTATTACTGGCTTCCAGATACTTTTACTCAAGCTAATAGTGGTTGGCAACTAATTGAGAATAAGTATTACTATTTTTCAAAAGATGGTTCAATGAAAACGGATTGGCTACAAATAAATAATTCTGATTGGTATTATTTAGGAAATGATGGAGCTTGTAAAACGGGTCTTTTAAATATTGATAGCAATGCATATTATTTTTATCAGAAAAATGATGCGAATGGCGGACCAGAAGGCTTAATGGCAAGAAATAGAAAACTAAACATTGGAAATGTGACTGTTTTAGTGGATGATAGTGGTTATGTCTATCGTTCGGGAGTCTCTAACATTTCTTATTTAAGCCAAAAAGATTCTAGATGGTCAAATACATTAATCGGTGATTATACAATAGGCGGTACGGGTTGTGTACCGACAACGGCTGCTATGATTATAAATTATTATAAAGGTACAAATTATACACCAGTAGATATAGCCACAAAATTCTATGATGCAGGATATATGAATACATCCACATATCTAGGGTCAAATGGGGATTCATTTCTTGTGGTAAAAAATGAATTTGGATTGTCTTATGAAAATAATCTTAGTTACAATCAATTAATTGGTAGTTTAAAGGCAGGAAAATTAGTGGCATGTGCAGTTGGTCCTGGTACATTTGTTGGATGGGGATATACACATGAAATATTATTAACTGGTTACAATGATGGTTATGTAACAGTTTACGATCCATTAGACTCAAGTAAAAATGGTTCATATCTTCTTTCATCGATTTGGAGACAACAATCTAATGATAAAGATGATAAAAAGAATGGTGGACCATTCTTTGCGTTCTAAAATTGAAGGAGATTCGTTTTTTGGGGAGGGTAAAATGAAAAAATTTATTTTAATTTGTTTATCATTTTTCATGTTTTCAACAAGTTTTACTGTATATGCAGATGAAGAATATAAAGAAAATAGTTGGAGATATGAAAATGGAGAACCTATCGCATCGCAAGATGAAATATCCTATGCAAGAAGTTCTGTAAACGCTTGGTCTAAACAAGATAGTGTTATATATAACAGTTTAGGAGATCCAATTCCTAATGCTATTTCAAAAGGAATTGATGTAAGTGAATGGCAGGGTGATATTGATTGGAATAAGGTAAAAAACACAGATGTGGAATTTGCGATTATTCGTTGTGGCTTTGCCGGAGATTATACAAAATATGATGATAAGAAATTTCAAAGAAATGTGAGTGAATGTCAACGGTTAGGAATTCCATTTGGCATTTATTTATATTCTTATGCTGAAACTGTAGAGGATGCAAAGTCTGAAGCTGCACATGTATTAAGATTGTTAAATGGTATGCAGTTATCATATCCTGTGTTTTATGATTTAGAAGAAAATAATGTCATGGCAACTGTTAGTAAATCTACAATTGCAAATATCGCAAAAACATTTGTAAATACCATTGAAAGTAAAGGATATAGTTGTGGTGTATATGCAAATTTATATTGGTTCAACAACTTTTTAACAGATTCATATTTTGATACAGTAACTAAATGGGTAGCTCAATACAACACGGAATGTACATATACTAAGCCGTACAGTATTTGGCAAGCCACAAGTAGTGGATATGTAAATGGTATTCAAGGTAATGTTGATATTAACATAGGTTTTGACTCTATAAGAAAATGTGGTTGGGTAAAAGAAAATGGAAGTTGGTACTATTATTCTAATGATGAACAAATACTAACAAATCAGTGGATAGGTAATTATTATGTAGGATCTGATGGTAAGATGCTTACAAATAAATGGATTGGAAATTGTTATGTGGATGCAACAGGTCTATGGCAACCAAATAAATGGATGAATGATGGTCAATGGTGGTTCCGTTATGGAGATGGTAGTTATCCCGTAAATAAATTTGTTGAAATTAATGGATCGAAGTATTATTTTAATACATCTGGATATATGGTAAATGGCTGGAAACAAATAGAAGGCCAATGGTATTATTTTAATCCATCTGGAGCTATGGTAACGAAACAATGGATAGGCAATTACTATTTAGAAGCTGATGGAGTTATGGCTACAAATCGTTGGGTTGGAAAATACTATGTAGATGCATCCGGAGTATGGCAACCAGATCGTTGGATGAATAATGGACAATGGTGGTATCGCTATGGAGATGGAAGTTATCCAGCTGCAAAATTTGATGTGATTGATAATAAAGTATATTACTTTAATGAATCAGGTTATATGGTGACTGGATGGAAGCTTATTGAAAAAGATTGGTATTACTTTAATCCAACTGGTGTGATGGTAAAAAATCAATGGGTTGGAAACTATTATTTGGGTCCTTATGGTCAATTGGTAAATGAATAGATATGTATAAGATAGTCAGACTTTGGCTATCTTTCTTATTTTGTGCTATATTAATTTTGTGAATGGAGTATGGATATGAAAAGAATATTAATATATGTAATGTCACTTGTTTTATGCTTGGGATTTATGACAAGTTCGATTTATGCGACAAGTGTACCTGTAAATGAAACGAGTGATGAATTTGTAGGATTTGATGAAACTGGGAATTTAATTCAATATGATACAAATGAATTGGAAGATGAGGTTTTTGATTCATCTTCATCAATGATTTCAATGGCTGCTTTAGATGATGAAAAGACGGTTACGTATGGAGTTGTTAATTTTAGAGTAAAATCTTCAGCTTCAGAGATTACTACATACACGAATTGTGAAAATGGGCAACAGGGATACATAAATGGATATTCAATGAGTGATGGTGCCTTCTTGGGATATGAAAATGGTAAAGTAAAATTTAAAGCAGCAGGTGTCACTGGATTGATTGAACCTTCTGAAGTCGGTATTATTGATTATGATAGTGCTAAAACAGTTAGTTGTTATAAAACAAGTAATGGTGGGTTATATCATTATGTAGCGAATATTATCACAAATAGCGATAGTTATTATTCTATAAATTATGTTGGAAATATTCCAAGTTATTTATCAAATAATACAACATATTATAGTTATGACGGACATTATTTTTATGCTAGTTACAATAGAATGATCGATGATTATAAGAATGGTGTTTATTCAAATTCAGTAAATTCAAATAATCCATATTATAATTATTTTCAATATTTGCCAGCACGTTCTAAAACGTCTTTAACAGCTTCTCAATTGGATCAATATACTATCCAAATGGTTTCAAGTGGAAAGCTTTTAAATGCAGGAAGTAGTTTGATATCAAATCAGAATACATATGGTGTAAATGCCTTGATTATGTATGCGAATGCTGCTCTTGAAAGTGGATGGGGACAAAGTCAGATAGCTATAAATAAGAACAATTTATTTGGACATGGTGCAGTTGACAGCAATCCATATTATGGAGCGAATGGATATGCTAGTGTGGACGATTGTATTAAATATCATGCAAAAGTGTTTATTTCTGAAGGATATTGTGATCCAAAAGATTATTCTGGACGTTATTATGGGTCTCATTTAGGTGATAAAGAGAGTGGAATCAATGTAAAATATGCATCGGATCCTTATTGGGGAGAAAAGATTGCGCATATTTGTTGGAGTGTACAAAATGGATTGGGTGTAACTGAGGCAAAGCAATATACATTAGGTATTGCGAATGGTAATGTTGCTTTCTATACAAATCCGGATTCTAATTTATTATTTAATTCTGGTAATTTTTCTTCATATCCAATTATTTTGTTAAGTAAATCAAATGGTTACTATAAGGTGCAATCGGACCCTACTTTAAATGAAAATCGTACAAGTATTACACAGGATAAAGGAGAGTATAATTTTGATCAGTATTATGCGTATATTAATGCAAATTCTGTTTATGCATTAAATTCAGTACAGAATGGTAATACAAGTGGAAAATGGATTAAAGATGGTCAAGGATATTGGTATTGGTATGAAGGCTCTAATTACGTGACAGGCTGGCAACAAATCAATTCAGTTTGGTATTATTTTAATACAGCTGGTGTCATGCAGACGAGTCAATGGATAGGAAATTATTATGTTCTAGCTGATGGTACTATGGCAAAAAGTAAATGGATTGGCAATGACTATGTAGATGCGTCTGGTTTATGGCAATCAAATCGATGGATGAATGATGGTCAATGGTGGTATCGTTATGGTGATGGTAGTTACCCTGTAGCTAAATTTGATACAATTAATGGTAAAAAATATTACTTTGATAATTCAGGTTACATGGTAACAGGATGGAAACTTATAGATAAAGATTGGTATTATTTCAATGGTTCTGGATGTATGATAAAAGATCAGTGGATTGGTAATTACTATATGGGAAAAGACGGAAAAATGTTGAAAAACCAATGGGTTGGAAAATATTATGTTGATGCGTCTGGTGTGTGGCAACCAGATCGATGGATAAATGATGGTCAATGGTGGTATCGTTATGGTGATGGAAGTTATCCAAAGGAAAAATTTGATGTAATTGGAGATAATGTGTATTACTTTGATAAAAACGGATACATGGTAACGGGTTGGAATTGTATCGATAAAAAGTGGTATTATTTTAATGATTCAGGTGTCATGGCTAAAGATAAATGGATAGGTGATTACTATGTTGATAAATATGGTGTCATGACAAAAACAAAATAAAAGATATCTTAATGTCGTTTCAATGCGATAGAGATTTTATCTTTATATATGTGATCTAACTAAGAGTTCAAGAATTTCTGAACTCTTAGTTTGTTATATTTAATATGGTTTTAGTTTAAAAAAATTCTTTAAAATGCAAAGCAAGTAGGTTAGATAGATATCAAATGGTACGTTTTGCCTTTTTATTTAATGTATGATAAAATTCTTCTGTTATAGGAATACAATAAACTTAGTTGGGTTTTCGAGCTTTATATGGATTCTATTAATATAAATATTTGATGATTTTTTTGTTAAGTTTTAACAAATTTTTAATATAGTTATTATTTTATTTATGAGTGTAATGATAGAGTGTAGATCCGAATGCTATATCTGACATTTCTTTTTTGGCGTATATAGAAAGGGAATATATGGGTTATTTAGAGGTATATAAGAGTTGGGTTAACGATAGTTTTTTTGATGAGGATATAAGAGAAGAATTGAAATGTATAACTTCTGAGAAGGAAATAGAAGATCGGTTTTATAAAGAATTAGGATTTGGTACTGGTGGTTTACGTGGTATTATGGGTGCTGGTACAAATCGTTTAAATAAATATACAGTTGGCAAAGTTACTTTAGGCTTAGGACATTATTTAATGGATACCTATGGTAAAGATGTATGTATTGAACGAGGAGTCGTTATCGGATTTGATACAAGAAATAATAGTAAAGAATACGCGAGAGTTGTAGCTGATGTTTTAACTGGATTAGGATTAAGAGTATATCTAATGAAAGATGCTAGACCAACTCCTCAATTGAGCTTTTCTGTGCCTTATTATAAAGCTTTAGCTGGTGTTGTTTTAACAGCAAGTCATAATCCTAAGGAATATAATGGATATAAGGTGTATGATGAGTTTGGATGTCAATTGGTTCCTAGTCAGGCTGATCGAGTAATTCAATATGTGAATAAAGTGAAAGATTACCATTCAATTGATTTTGAAGGAAATGATTCATTGCTTACTTTTATTGATAATACAGAGGAATTTGTTTCAGAGGTATATAAACAACAGCGTATTAAAAATGAAATAATAAAGAATAATTTAAATGTTGTATATACTCCATTACATGGTTCTGGTAGAATACCTGTTTCTAAAATATTAAAAATGGATGGGTTCCATTGTGTTTCGCTGGTTGATGAACAGGCAAATGATGATGGGGACTTTTCTACTGTTAAATCACCAAATCCTGAAGATAAGGAAGCTTTAACTTTAGGTATAGAATTAGCTAAAGAGTTAAATGCTGATATTGTATTAGGTACAGATCCAGATTGTGACCGTGTGGGTGTTGCAGTTAAAGATGTGAATAATGAATATAAATTATTGACAGGAAATCAAATTGGTTCATTACTAATGGATTTTATTATTCGTCATACAGATTTAAGTGAACTAGAAAAACCTGCCATTGTTAAAACAATTGTGACTTCTGAATTAGGAGCAAAGATTGCAGAAAAAAATGACATTGAAGTTTTTTCGACATTAACTGGATTTAAGTTTATTGGTGAGAAGATTACTCAGTTTGAAAAGGCAAAAGATCAAGATGATTTATCAAGAAACTTTGATTATTTATTTGGATATGAAGAATCATATGGGTATCTTTGTGGAACACATGCAAGAGATAAAGATGCAGTTGTTTCGAGTATGTTGATTTGTGAGATGGCTGCAGAAGCTAAGAGTCAAAATAAAACATTAATCGATTTATTACATGATATTTATAATGAATATGGTTATTATAAAGATGTTCTGGAGAGTTTCACATTAAAAGGAAAAGATGGCATTGAAAAAATCAACGCGATGATGAGTATTCTAAGAAATGAATGTCCATTTATGGATGTTGAGAAAATATCGGATTTTAATAAAACAACATTTGAAGAGCATGGTTTTGGAACATATCCAATTTCAAATGTATTAAAATATGAATTAAAAGATGGTTCATGGGTAGCTGTTAGACCTTCGGGAACAGAACCTAAAATTAAAATTTATTATAGTATTCGAGGGAATGATGAATCGGATGCGAATGTTCGATTTGAGACGGTTCAGAATTTAATTAAAACAAGAATGGGATTATAGGAAAGGGGTATATTATGCATATTATTTTACTTTCGGGAGGTAGTGGCAAACGTTTATGGCCATTATCGAATGATGTTCGTAGTAAACAATTCATAAAATTATTTAAGAATGAAAATGGTAAGTATGAATCTATGGTACAAAGAGTGTATCGTCAAATTCAAACTGTCAATTCGGATATGGAAGTGACGATTGCGACAAGTAAGTCACAAGTAAGTGCGATTCGTAATCAACTCGGAAATAAGGTTTCTATTTGTCTAGAGCCTTGTAGAAGAGATACATTCCCTGCGATTGCTTTAGCGGCTGCTTATTTAAAAGATGTACAGGGATTAAGTGAAGAGGATTGTGTTGCAGTTTGTCCTGTGGATCCTTATGTAGATAATACTTATTATGAGACTGTACAGAAATTAGAGAAAATTGTAAATGAAGAACAATCAAATTTAGTTTTGATGGGAATAGAGCCAACTGTTCCTAGTGAAAAGTATGGATATATTATTCCTGTGGATAAGAATGAAATCAGTCGTGTAGCTAAATTTACTGAAAAGCCAGATACAGAAACAGCAAAAGAATATATTAAGCAAGGTGCATTATGGAATGCCGGTGTATTTGCGTTTAAACTAGGATATTTATTAAATAAAGCACATGATTTAATTGATTTTGTGGATTATGCGGATTTATTTAAGAAATATGACACATTAACAAAAATTAGTTTTGACTACGCAGTCGTTGAAAAAGAGCCTAATATCCAAGTGCTTAGATATGCTGGGCAATGGAAAGATGTTGGAACTTGGAATATGATGGCTGAGGTTATGGCTGATAAAACAAAAGGTGATGTAATCTTAGATGATACTTGTAAAGATACAAATGTTGTAAATGAATTAAATATTCCAATTCTTTGCATGGGATGTGAAGACATGGTTGTGGCGGCTAGTGAAGATGGTATCTTAGTTTCTACAAAAGAACGTAGTGGCTATATGAAGCCATATGTAGAAAACATAGACAATCCAAGTATGTTTGCGGAAAAGTCTTGGGGAACCTTTACGGTAATCGATAATCAAGAAAATTCAAAAACAATTAAGATTGAAATGAAGCCAGATGCTGAAATGAGTTATCATTCACATTCCTATAGAAGTGAGATATGGAATATCATTTCTGGAACTGGAAAAGTATGTATAAACGGTGAATCTAAAACTGTTAAAGCAGGGGATGTTGTACAGATTCCAGTGGATACAAGACATAGTATTAAGGCAAATGAAAAGATGGAAATCATTGAGATTCAGTTGGGTGTATTTAGTACACATGATAAGTGTAAGTATTAGAGGTGGTTGAGTATGGCAAGAATTAAATTTATGAATACAAATATAGATAATCTTACAATGGCGGAAACGTTACATGAAATCGATAAATTGATTCAGAAAAAAAATTGTTCATATGTTGTAACACCTAATGTGGATCATATTGTTCGTCTTGAAAAGGATGAAGAACTTCAAAAGGTGTATAAAAATGCTTCTTTGATTTTAACAGATGGAAAACCTTTGATTTGGATTTCAAAATGGTATAAAACTCCAATAAAAGAAAAAATTTCTGGGTCCGACTTATTTCCTCGAGTGTGTCAATTAGCAGCTAATAAAAACTATACAATGTATCTTTTAGGGGCTGCAGAAGGTGTTGCAGATACAGCGGCAAGAAATTTAATGAAAAAATATCCTGGATTAAATATTGTTGGAACATATTCTCCTCCATTTGGATTTGAAAAAAATGAACAAGAAATGAATAAAATTAAAACACAAATTCAAGATGTTCATCCAGATATATTGATAGTTGGTTTGGGGTGTCCTAAACAAGAAAAATTCATGTATTACCATTGTAAAGAATTAGGTGTGCCTATTTCTTTTGGTTTGGGTGCAAGTATTGATTTTGAAGCGGGTAATATTAAACGAGCTCCAAAATGGATGAGTAACCATGGATTGGAATGGTTATATAGATTTTCAAAGGAACCAAAAAGATTATTTAAAAGATACTTTGTGGATGACTTAAAAATAATCCAAGTGGCAAGGAAGTATAGATAAGATGCGGGATTTAAGTAAACAAAACATTTTATTTTTTACTAGAACCATGGAATTGGGTGGTACTGAAAATGTAATACTACAATTGTGCGAGACATTTAAGCCACTCGTTAATAAGATTGTTGTGTGTTCTTGTGGTGGTGTAAATGAAAAGAAATTAAAAGAATTGAATATTAAGCATTATACCATTCCTGATATTGAGAATAAAAATCCATCTTGCATCATTACTGTTAGCAAGATGCTAAAAAAGATTATAAAAAATGAAAATATTACAGTTGTCCATACGCATCATCGTATGGCAGCTTTCTATGTTGCTTTTTTAAAAATATATAAGAAGTGCTTGTTTATCAATACAAGTCATAATACTTTTGATAATAAAGTGAAATTTACTAGATATGCCTATAAACATGCAAATTTAGTGGCTTGTGGTGAGATGGTAAAAAAGAATTTAGTAGAAACTTTTGGGTTACCAGAAAAGCAAGTAACAGTTATTCATAATGCTGTTAAACCTTTTGTTGATCAAATAAAAGTGGATTCATTTATTAAACAATTACATGAAAAAGGTTGTTTTGTAGTAGGGAATATTGGTAGACTTTCTGAACAAAAAGGGATGGAATATTTTATTAATGCGATTCCTACCGTTAAACTTTGCATGAGCAACGTGAAGTTTGTAATTGTTGGAACTGGTGAAGATGAAAAGAAACTAAAGGATTTAGTTAGAGAATTAGATTTGAAGGATGATTGTTACTTTCTAGGATATCGATCAGATGTTCAAAACCTAATGTCACAATTGGATTTAGTTGTATTAAGTTCTTTGTGGGAAGGTTTGCCATTAACGCCAATTGAGGCCTTTTCAGTTGGAAGAACGGTTGTTGCGACAGCTGTTGATGGAACTGTAGAAATTATAAATGATAAAGTAAATGGACTTTTAATTTCACCAAAGAATTCTAATGCAATTTCTGAAGGTGTTATTTCATTGTTAAGTAATGATTTTGAACGACAGGATTATGAAATTGCAGCAAAAAGAACTTATGAAAAAGAATTTTCTTTTAGTTCTTTTGCATATAAATATCGTGACTTTTACAAGGAGAAAATTCATGAGTTTAAATAATGTTATATATAAAGTGTTTTTGTTGATTAAAAGTTTATTTGTATATATTATCAATAAAATTAGATATAAAGATAGGATTTCCATTACTTTAATAAATTCAATAAAAGGAAAATTAAAAATTGAATTGGAAGATAAGGCTATATTAAAAATAGGTGATTTTATAATGACAGCTGGTCCATGTTATATAAAATGTACTAAAAATTCTAAATGTATTATAGGCGACAGAGTTTTTTTTAACCATAATGTCTCATTGACTTGTCTAGATGAAATAACCATCGGTGATTTTTGTAATATAGCCAATAATGTGGTAGTTGTAGATCACAATCATAAATATAATAATACAGGAGTGATTGAAGGATATGAATTATCTCCAATTCATATCGGAAATAGAGTGTGGATTGGGGCAAATGTGACAATATTAAAAGGGGTTACTATTGGCGAAGGAGCAATTATTTCAGCTGGTGCAGTTGTTAATAAGGATGTTCCACCTTATGAAATTTGGGGAGGAGTTCCTGCAAGAAAGATTAAAAGTTTAAGAATGGAGGACGATGTATGATACCTAAAGTGATACATTATTGTTGGTTCGGAAACAATCCTTTACCATTTGAGGTGAAAAAATGTATAAACTCGTGGAAGAAGATATGTCCGGATTATGAAATAAGAAGATGGGATGAAACTAACTTTGATGTTTATCAAAATGACTTTATTAAAAGTGCTTATGGATCGAAAGCATGGGCATTTGTATCTGATTATGCTAGATTAAAAATTGTATATGATGAAGGCGGTATATATTTAGACACGGATGTAGAGTTAAAAAAGAGTTTAGATGAATTAAGAAAGAATGAGGGCTTTTTTGCTATTCAGCAAGAGGGACATTATTGTAATACTGGTTTGGGATTTGGTGCAAAAAAGGAAAATGAAATTGTTAAAACTATGCTAGATTTGTATGATGATTTAATTTATAGTGAAGAAAATAAATTTTCGATTGCATGCCCATACCTAAATACTAAAGCATTGGAAAAATATGGTTATAGTTACTCAGATGATGTAATAGTAATTCATAACAATTTAGTTTTACCTCCTAGGTTTATGGATCCTATTGCACCAGGGAAGAATAAAGAGAATTTATTGTGTAATGATACTGTTTCTATACATCATTATAGTGCATCTTGGATGGATGATAAAACAGTTAGAAGACGTAAAATTATTAGAATTATTGGGGAAAAAAGAATTTATAAAATAAAAAAAATTCTAAAGGGTGTAAACAATGAATAAAAAGAATTATCTTTATTTAATTGCATATTTTATTATGATTTCCTTTTTGCATCCAAGAGGTTTTGAAGAGGTATTACCGGTATATAAAACTGTTTTTACTGTATGTACATGGGCTTCATGTGCAATGATTTTGATTATGGTCACTCATGCATTTTTGAAACAGTATCATATATACAAATTTGATTTGTTAGTTGCATTTACTTTTTTATTAATATTTTTAATTACACTTATTGATCAAAAAGGAATAGGAGCGGGTAAGCAACAATTGTTTGCGTTCCCTTTTATTTCTTTTTATACTATATACGAAGTAAGAAGAAAACCTATAAATTTCTGTAATATTATCAATAACATTTTAATTATTATACTTAGTCTTAATTTGATTATAAACTTCTTATATCCTTTTGAAGAACATATAACTTTTCTTGGACATGTGCAAGTTGTAGCTCAATATGGAATCTTATCGGTATTTACAAGTGTCTTAATATTAATATTAGGCCATAAACAATATAAAAAAACAATTTTTCAAATCGTATTGACAATGATCAATTTAGTATTAACAGATGCATCGTCAGCTCTTCTAACTTTTATGCTTTTTGTATTGTTTTTACTCATTTATGTATTTAGAGAGAAACAAAAAAAGTTATGGGATCTATTATTAAAGAATTCAACAATATTTTATTGTTCATTATTAGTTTTAAATGTTGTATTCATGATAATAGCATGCAATATATCAATCTTCCGTGGTTTTATTAGTGGACGTGATTTAATTTGGCAAGAAGCTTTCACAAAAATTCAAAAGCATTGGCTTTTAGGGTATGGAATTCAAGGTGTTCTTATTAAACCGTTTTGGTTGAGTTGGACTACTAGTAATGGGTTTAACTATGGTCACAATCAAATTATTCAGTTCTTTTTAGATGGTGGCTTGATATGGTTTGCATATGTTATTTTAATTCTTTATTTATTATTGAAAAAAGTTAAAATTTCAAATCAAAATTATCTTTATTTATTAAATACAACTTTAATTAGTTTTTATGATTTTTGAATCACCATCCGTATATTGCTATATATATATTTATATTTCATTTATTTATGGATTAGGAATTAAGTATCAAAGAAAGGACGATTTGTATGGGTGTATTAAGTGTTTTAAACAGAAAATTTTCCAATGTTTATTATCCGTTAAGAATAAAAAAACAAGCGGCTAGAGTAGGGAAGAATCTTTACTGCGGTGGTAAATCATATGTAACTTCAAATACTTTCTTAGGAGACAATGTAAGCTTCAATGGTATGAGTATGAGTGGTAATGGAAAAATCACAATTGGAAGTTACTTTCATTCAGGAGTCAATTGTCAGATTATCACTTCTTTTCATAATTATGAAAGTACAATGCTTCCTTATGATACGAGTTACGTTGATAAAGATGTTACTATTGGAGACTGCGTTTGGCTTGGAAATAATATCATAATTCTTGGTGGTGTAACCATCGGAGAAGGTGCAATTATTCAAGCTGGTTCAGTTGTCTGTAAGGACATTCCGCCTTTAGCTATTGCTGGAGGACATCCGGCAACGGTTTTTAAATATAGAAATAAAGATCATTATGAAAAATTAAAAAGTGAAAATAAATTTTATTAGGAGGAAATGTTTTGAAGTCTATATCTAATCTGGTAAATAAATATAAAAATATATCAGCGCCTGTAAAAGCTAGTTTATGGTATACAGTGGGCAGTGTAATCAATAAAGGTATAGCTTTATTTTTAACTCCAATATTTACTAGAATATTAACAACAGCGCAATACGGAGCGTTTTCGATATTCCAATCATGGGTAAATATTTTGATTATATTTACTTCATTAAATATATTTTTAAGTGGATACCAAAAAGGATTACTCTTATATAAAGAGGATCGAGATCGATTCACATCCTCTCAATTGGGTTTAACATCTTTTATAACTCTTTGTTTCTTCGCTATATATTTAATGAATATTGATTTTTTTACTCGTCTTTTTGACTTATCACCAGTTTTAATGGTAGGTATGTTTTTAGAGTTATTATTTATGCCAGCTTTAGAATTTTGGGCAGCAAGACAAAGATTTGATTATAAGTATAAGAAATACGTTTTAATATCTGTATCTGTGAGTGTACTAAGTTTAGTGCTTGGTGTTGTATCTGTCATTAGTACAACATATAAATTAGAAGCTAGAGTTTTTTCAGATGTAGTATCTAAATTAGTTTTTATGATACCTTTATTTATTCTTATTTTTTCACAAGGGAAGAAATTTTTTGTGAAAGAATATTGGAAATATGCATTAGTTTTTAATTTGCCATTAATACCACATTATTTATCAAATTATGTATTAAATCAATCTGATCGATTGATGATTGGAAATATGGTTGGAAAAAGTGAAGCAGCTTTTTATAGTGTTGCCTATACCATTTCAACGATGATGATGTTAATTGTTACATCTGTAAACAATTCATTAACTCCTTTTATTTATAAATCCATAGAGAGTGGAGAAGTCAAAAATTTAAAGAAAGTAACAGCACCAATTATATTTTTAATGGCTTTACTATGCTTGTTGACTGTAATATTTGCCCCTGAAGTTATTTACATTTTTGCAGGAAAGAAATACATGGATGCTATTTATGTAATTCCACCGGTGGCTATTTCTGTTTTCTTTGTATTCTTATATTCATTGTATAGTACAATAGAATACTATTATCAACAAACAGGTTATATTGCTCTTGCTACAACTTTAAGTGCAGTTTTAAATTTAGTTTTGAACTTTATATTTATTAAAAAATTTGGTTACTATGCAGCTGGATATACGACTTTAATATGTTATGTCTTCTTATCATTTGCTCATTATTATTTTTATAAGAAAATTGTTAGAGAAAAATTACATAAGAATTCAATCTTTAATGATCGCTTGATTTTAGTTATTTCATTATGCATCACATTAATAATGATGGGTCTAACTTTGACATATAGCAATTTAATCGTTAGATATTTATTTGCTATTTTAATATTTGTGTGCGTATTCGTAAAAAGAAAAGACATTATAAAAATATTTAAAACATTACGTTAAGGAGAGTTGAGTGTTATGAATGTTGCAAAATATATCCAAGAAAAAGGGGTAAAACACGCTATACAAGTTATTTACCAATATAAAATTGATATTGTACTTCAAAAAATATTGGGTGTTTTCTTAAGAAGTAAACCACTAAAAGATATTATCATGATTGAAAGTCATAATGATTTTGATTCAAATGGAGGCGCTTTTTATAATTATTTGATTCAAAATGAATATAATAAAAAGTATAAGATTGTTTGGCTAATTAAACACAAAGAATCTCTTAATGTACAATTACCACAAAACGTAGACTATGTTATGCAATATAAGCCTAGCTTCAAGAAAAATTATTATAAATGGTTGGCAAAATGGTTAACTGCCGATAATGATTGTTCAGATAAATTAAGGGATGATCAAATTTCTATATACTTTGGACATGGTGGATTTGGTCTTAAGAATTGTAAAGGATATATTGATGTACCTGAAAAGGTAGATTATGTTGCCATGCCGTCTCATTATTTGAAAGATATATTTGCAGACCAATTTAACTTGACAGGGAATGATCCAAGATTGTGTTTTATTGGCTTTCCATATGTAGATAATTTTTATTCAAATGATTGTGGAGATTTAAATAAAATAACAAATCAAAAATATAATAAAGCAATCTTGTGGATGCCTACTTTCAGAAAGGGTGGAGGATATGGAAGACAGGATAGCACGCAAATAGGTGATTTGGGTATTCCTTTAATTAAAAATAAGGCTGAATATCAGGAATTAAATGATTATCTAAAAAAACTTAATATTCTACTGATTTTAAAGCTTCATCCTAAACAAGATTTAAGTGATTTACAAGTTGAAGAAATGACAAATATTCGAATTTTGACGGGTACGACTGTTAAAGAATTAGGTGTCGATAATTATCGTCTTATGAAAGATTGTGATGCTTTAATAAGTGATTATTCATCGGCTGCTTATGATTTTTTACAGTGTAATAAACCAATTGCGTATGATTTTAGTGATGTGGAAGATTATAAATTAGGGCTCGTTGTTGAAGATCCAAAAGATTATTTGGCTGGACACTTTATAGAAGAATTAAAAGATTTATTTGTTTTTATTGATGATATATCTATTGAAAGTGATCCATACTATAATGAAAGGCAAATATTGCGTAAAAAGATCTTTGATTTCTATGATGGAGATAATTGTAAACGAGCTGTTGAATTGTTGCATATCACGAATAATTGATGAAATGAAAAGTATAATATAATATCCGCGTAACTTTATACGAGGAAGATGGAGATAAGTATGAAAATTATTAATGTTGGGTTGAGCGTATTAATTACTATGGGATTGGCTATTTCACCAATTCATGCTAATGATTTTGATGTGGCGGATGAATCAAATGAACAAAGTGTTGTTAATAATGATGATACTAATTCTAATGAGGAAGTTGATTCAAATTCTGAAACTGTACAAGTACAATCTATAAGTGTAAGTACTGAGGATAATACAACGGAGTATTCTCTAGATGAGAATGAGGTAAAAAATATTAAACTTGTTGTAACGAAGGTATTTACGGATGGTCATACCGAACAGACTACAGATTATCAATACGATATCTATGGTATTTCTAGTAATCTGTATCTTTCAAATTCGAGTGGATCACTTCAAAATAATGTAACGTATAAAGGTAGCGATAATGAAATAAGTGTTACTAAAACCTCGAAAGGAACGGGGTCTTTTAGTGTTAAAGTTCATGTGGATGGATTGTCTAGTACTTGTACTTTGCAATTTAATGGAACAAACTCTGTAAATGTAACGTTAGACGCTAATGATGGTCAATTTGAAGATGGTACAACCACATATACCTATAAGTGTGATATTGGTGGTGAATATATTAGCCCAGCTGTTATTGCTCCAAAAGGATATAGTTTTGTAGGATGGTATGATGAAAATGGTGTTTGGCTAGGAACATTGAATCCTAATACTTGGGAGTTGATTGATAATAAAACACTTGGTAAATCATGGTATTACATTAATGAAAAAGGTAATTTCATGGGGGATTGTAAAGCTACAATCAATGGACAAACATATTATTTTGGATCATATTCTAGAGGTGGAGGATCTATAGATACGCAATGTTTAGTTACAAATAGATTATGGTATGATAGAGCAACGAAAGAATACCATTGGATCAATAAAGATGGAACTGGATTTGAAGATTATGATGGATGGCATAGATCTAATCAAGGTTGGTATGCTTATTTTGAAAATGGAAAAGCTGTTCAAGGCTATAAAACTATTGATGGTAAGTCGTATCTATTTAATGGTGGTTATATATATACGGGTGTTCTAAATTATGATGGAAAAGCATATGTATGTGATTCGCAACAAAATATTGTTTCTTACAATGAAGGTTGGAATTCATATGAGGGCCAATGGTACTATATTCGAAATGGTAAGGCATTGATGAATGTCATGGTTGATGGATATTATTTAGATGGCTTTTTGACAACGACAGGAAAAACTTGGCTGAATTCTGCACAGAATGTAGTGTTACTAAATAATGGTAAATTAGCTCAAAATGAATGGATCGAATATTATGGCGTTTGGTATTATGCTGACAATAATGGTCATGTTGTAAAGAATCAATGGGTTGGAGATCATTACTTGAATAATGAAGGCGTAATGGTTACAAATGACTGGATTGGAAACTATCATGTAGGTGCTGATGGAAAATGGGATGCTACTAGATAGTTAGCTTATAGTGAATTATGGACTTGGACAATGAGGAGTTGCCAAGTCTTTTTTTAAGGATGAAACTACCAACATTTACTGATGAAGTCCCTTTTCTTATACTAGTTAATATATGATAATGAATTTCATAAATTAAATACGAACATATTTCTTAAACTGTTGTAAGATAAAAATAGATTATAGGAAGTGAAATCATGAAGAGAAGATCAAAAATAGGAATCAGTTTATTAGCTTTGAGTATGATTTGTACTCAAACTGCATCATTAAATGTATATGCTAAAAATAATGTTGAACCTGTTCAACAATATAAATTATCTAGTCTAGAACAGGCTAAAAAGAATTTAGCTGATTTTGAAACAAAATATGCCAAAGAACTAGCTCTTATAAATAAGGGAAGTCAAGGTTATTTTGAATCCATCGGATGTTCTGATGATGTCTTAGGTGTATTTACAGTTGATGACAGTTATCAAGGTGAAGTTGCTGGATATACTAATATGGGTAAATCTGGAGATGCGACTAGCTTAGAAAACATGAAAGCTTCAATTCCTTATTTGCGAGAATTTAATGGTATCCGCAAAAAGGAAGGGTTGCCAGAATTGAGTGTAAGTATGCTCATGATGGCAATTGCTCAAGTTAACGCAAACTATGCACAAGTAGAAGGAAACCATTCTTCTGCATATGGAACAGGAGAAAATCTTGCATGGGGGTATGGGGATGCGAATACAGATGCAAGCCCATACAAAGGTTGGTATGATTATGAAAAGAAACAGTATGAAGCTGGAAATCATAAATTTTATGAGGTAGGTCACTACTTGAATATCGTAAATCAAGACGATACAATCACTGGGTTTGCATTACAAAAGGTGAATGGTGTTTACGCTCAGGAATTTGGTGAACATAATTCATTCACAAAGGATATAATCATGTCTTTAGATGAATTTGAACAATCATTTAATAGCTACTATAACAACTTGAAATCTATTGATTCTCAACATAAGGCTCTACAAAAGGTAGTAGAAGCACAGTCTGATAAATGGATCCAAACCAATACGAAGTGGTGGTATAAACATGCAGATGGATCTTATACACGTAATGATTTTGAATATATAGATGGGCATTGGTACTATTTTGATACAAATGGCTATTTGATTACAGGATGGAAACAAGTAGGAACTAACTGGTATTACTTTACGGGTTCAGGTATCATGGCATCCAGTCAATGGATGGGTAACTATTACTTTGAAGAAAATGGAGCTATGGCAACCAATAAATGGATTGGCAACTATTATGTAGGAGCGGATGGATTGTATCGACCTGCAAAATGGATCCAACAAAACAATTGCTGGTGGTATAGACATCAGGATGGAAGTTATACTAAGAATAATTTTGAATATATAGATGGACATTGGTACTACTTTGATTCAAATGGCTATATGATTACAGGCTGGAAACAAGTAAAGAATATGTGGTATTACTTTAAAGGTTCAGGTATCATGGCATCCAACCAATGGATAGGTAACTATTATTTTGAAGCAAGTGGAGCTATGGCTACAAATACATGGATTGGCAACTATCATGTAGGTGCCAATGGAAAATGGGATGGGACAAGATAAGGGGTTGTGTATGATCCCTTTTCTTATATGCAATTTATGGTGTAGAATATAACTGTAGTTTTAAAAATTTATCGGAAGTATCTTGTTTTGTATATGAATATTTCTTTAATTTTCTAACAAATACAATACTTAATAAAAGGAAAAGATTTCTATATCTTTCAATATGTGACATAAATGGATATTGGAACCATTCGAGAAAGGATATTTATGATTAAGAAAACGGTAATGATTTTGGCAGCTGCAAGTATGGCAGCGCAGTCTATGGGATTAACGGTATTAGCTCAAGAAATTCAGAATTCAAATGTGAGTTTGGTTAAAGTTGAAAAAACACAGAAAGAGGTTTTAGAAGAGCGGATTCTGGCAGCGCAAAAAGAAGTGGACAAAGCGCAATTGGAATTTAATTCTCTACAAAAATCTTTGGATGAGGCAAGTACGGATTTAGATGCAAAGAAAAAGAATCTAGAAAATGTGAATGTGTCTTTCAATACGACATCGAATACTACAAATGTATATCTTACCAATGCATTCGTACAAAATCAGAATGAGATAGATGCGGCAAAAAAAGAATTGGAAGCTTTAGAAACAGAAAAAAAGCGTTTGGAAAAAGAGTCGAGTGATGCGAAAGCACAAAATTCACAATTGAAAGAGGATTATAAAAAAGCCGAATCGGAATATAATGATTTACTTTCACAAGGAACGATTGAAGAATTAACAAACAAACTAAAGAGTCAACAAAAGATTTATGATGAGGTACGTACAAACTACGACAAGGCTAAGGCAGACTATGTAGAGGTAGAATCTAAATATAATGAAGAAGTATCTAAGGTGAATGAATATAGCCAAAAAATTGTGGATGCACAAACGCAATTGAGTCAATTCGAAACTTTAAAAGCAAATTATTTTGAAAGTATGAATACAGCGAATGATTCTATGAATCAGCTTCAATTGGCATATGATGCGGCAACGGACGAAAATGTAAAGGCAGAACTGAGTGCTCGTTTAGAAACAGAAAAGGCAAGTTTAGAAGCTTATCGTCAAGAATGGCTACAGGTCAGTGATGAAATTGTAGAAATCAATGGGCAGATTGATTCGGATCGTTATTATGTTGAAAATAGTCAGTCTGTTTTAGCTGAATTAGAAGAAGATTATAATGCGGCTAAAGCCATTTTAGATGGATATGAAAAGCAGTTAAAAGAAGCTGAAGATACGATAGCGAATCAAAAACAATTGATAGATGATGCCAGTGCTGAAGTCTTGGCTGCCAAACAGAATTTGGATGAAAAGAAAAAACAGTTGGAATTGTATGCTTCAAAAGAATCGGATTTAGCACAACTTGTTGAATTTACAAGAGATACGTATGAAGCGATAAAGGAACAGGTCAATAAAGGTAGTTTAGGCTTTTATGAAAGTATTGAGGATACACAAGCTGTAGATGTTATTAAAGAAGGGATTGCCTTAGGCACAACAACGCTTGGAGATATGGGTGATGCCACTTTCTTATATAATATGAAAGTTTGTATGCCATTACTTCAAGAATGCAATCGTTTGCGCGTTTTAAATGGGTTACCCGAATTAAAGACGAGTGGTTTGATGATGGCTATTGCCCAAGTCAGCAATAATCAATCGTATTTTACGCGAGGCGATTCATTTCCAGAAATAGCTAATGTTTATCATATGTCAGAATCTTTATGTGGTGGATATAGCTGGAATATTGGTTCTCAAGACTTTACAGAAGATGTTGGACGTGGACCTTTTGAGGCTTGGTATAACTTAGATAAAAAATATATGGATGCATTTTATGAGGAACATCCGGAAGAAAAAGACAAAGAAATCAGTGATACGTTGATGCGTTATCCGGAAATCTATAAGAATGTTAGTGGTTATGCAGCTCTTTTAAATCCAGATTATAAAAATACATCGATTTCTTTTGTTCCTTTAAAGAAATGTGAATTGGATTTCCCACTAGGTCAGTTTGTTTGGGATAAATGTAGAAATACGGATTATTTTGATTTTGGAGGCGGTATTTCATCGGCAACGCAAGAAGGCAAAATGTATGATAATCGTATTGGACAAATGAGTGTTAGTGAATTTGTGGCATTATTCAATGAATATTATGACAATGTCTATAAAGAATTAGAAACGACCAAAAAGGCATATGAATCTGCATTAGAACAAGCATTACAATATGAAGATGCTTCTATATCCGATATATATTTAGATTATCAAAAGGCTTTACAAACACTTCAAGAAAAAGAACAGGCAAAAGATGCATTGTTGGATAAAATTGTTCAGTCTTATTTAGATACATATCATGTTCCAGATGATATTCTCCACGCAAAATTTGATGTGGAATCTGCACAAGAACAGCTTTTGGAAATGACCGCATCTGTGGAACATGTGAAAGATAGAATAGAAACACAAGAAAAGAAACTTGTTCAAAAAAAACAGGAATATAATGAATATAAAGAGACGTATGAAAAAAGAAAAAAAGATGTGGATGCTTTAGAAAAGAGCTTGAATTTATCTTCTCTTTCTGTAGCTGGATTAAAGAAGCGTTTAGAAGAACAAAACAGGTTGTATACATATTATAAAAATGAATATGATACAACATGTGCTTCCATTGAAAATACAAGTAAACAACTCGATACTTTTCAGTTAGAAAAGACAAAAAGTGAAGCAAAGGTAAAAGAATATTCGGTTCAACTGCCTTCTTTAAAAGAAAAGATGGATCAGACAAAAGCTTTGTATGATGTAGAAAAGGATAAGTATCAGTCTTTAAAAACAAAAAGAGATCGTATTGTTTCTGTAAAAAATACTTTAGATGAAAATAAACAACAGCAAGTTCAATTAACAAATACAATTCGTACAAATGCCAATCTTCTAGTTGAAAATCAAACAAAAACAGAAGAGATTCAAAAAAATCAGCCGATTCTAGAAAAAGAATCTTTGCGACTTGAAACAGTTTCTAGCTTGTATCAAGCAATCATACAAGATAAAAAAGAAAATAATACCGTTTCTTTGAACCAAGAAGAGATGCAGTTGTTTGATGCACTTCGAAAGGCCAAAAAGGCGGTGAAAGAAGCAAATTTGGCATTGGAACAAGTGCAATCATTCTACAATACAAAGAAAGATGCGTATGATGCTTCTTATAAAAAATTAGAGGATGCCAAATCTAAATTGGCTTTAGCGCAGCTTGAATTCAATAAATATCTTATAACGCAAAAGGGGCCAGGATGGCATAAAATTGAAAATGACTGGTATTATGTCAATGCATCCAATGAAATCGTAAAAGATCAATGGGTAAATAATTACTATTTTGAAAGTGATGGCAAGATGGCTACAAACAAGTGGATTGGTAACTACTATGTAGATAGTAATGGTTTATATACACCAGATAAATGGGTTTTGACAAATGACAAATACTGGTATAGACATCAGGATGGATCTTATACAAAGAATGATTTTGAAGTGATTCAAGGACAAACATATTACTTTGATTCAAATGGATATATGGTCAATGGCTGGAAACAAGTAGGTAAGGACTGGTATTACTTTACTTCAACTGGTAATATGGCAAAGAATCAATGGATTAATAATTACTATTTTGAAAATGATGGCAAGATGGCTACGAATAAATGGATTGGCAACTACTATGTAGATAGTAATGGTTTATATACACCAGATAAATGGGTTTTGACAAATGACAAATACTGGTATAGACATCAGGATGGATCTTATACAAAGAATGATTTTGAAGTGATTCAAGGACAAACATATTACTTTGATTCAAATGGCTATATGGTTAATGGCTGGAAACAAGTAGGAAAAGACTGGTACTATTTCAATAAGGCTGGTCATATGGTTAAGAATCAATGGGTTGGTAATTATTATTTTGAAAATGATGGAAAGATGGCTACAAACAAATGGATTGATAATTATTATGTAGATAGTAATGGTTTATATACTCCAGACAAATGGGTTTTGACCAATGGCAAATACTGGTATAGACATCAGGATGGATCTTATACAAAGAATGATTTTGAAGTGATTCAAGGACAAACATATTACTTTGATTCCAATGGCTATATGGTAATGGGCGTGATGAAAATCAATGGTTTCACTTATTATTTTAAAAATTCAGGTGTCATGGCAAAAAATGAATGGGTGAATGATCACTATTATGAAGCGGATGGTAAGATGGCTACCAATAAATGGATTGGGCAACATTATGTAGATGAAGAAGGTGAATGGGTTTTAAGTGTAGGACAAGACCTATAGTAAAGTAGAAATAGAATGAATAAAATAGACATCGGGTCGTGTGGGTCGACAATTATTACTGAAAAAGCGAGGATGTTTGTGGATTGGCAACGATCATGTGAATGCGTATGGAAAACTAGCAATATACCTATAGAAGATTTACTATAGGTATTTTTTTGTTGCATTCAGGAGTGGATTCGTCTATAATGTTCACATAATAGAAAAGAGATAATTATATGAACATTGTGGATAAACGAGTTTTAAAGAAAATAAATCAGTATGGAAAGATAAGTCAAAGACAATTGTCTGATGTTTGTGGCTTTTCATTGGGTAAAGTAAATCAGTCGATTCAGTTTCTTCAGAAAGAAGAATATATGGATGAAGAATGGAATTTAACAGAGAAGAGTACGAAATTAATCGACTTATATAAACCGAAAAAGGCAATCATCTTAGCTGCTGGTTTAGGAATGCGAATGGTTCCCATCAATACTGAGGTGCCAAAGGCTTTATTAACAGTAAAAGGTGAGACATTAATTGAACGATTGATTCATCAGCTTCATGAAGTCAATGTATATGATATTACAGTTGTAGTTGGGTTTATGAAAGAAGAATTTGAATTCTTGATTGATGAATATAATGTGAAATTGGTTTGTAATATGGATTACGCGAAAAAGAATAATTTGCATTCTTTGGCAAAAGTTGGGTCGGATTTAATTAACACGTATATTATTCCTTGTGATATTTGGTGTGAAACCAATCCTTTTAACGCATGTGAATTATATTCTTGGTATATGGTTAAGAATCAGGAAACAGATAATACTTCAGTTCGTTTAAATAAAAAGTATGAACTAGTTAAGACAAAGTTAAACGAAGTGGGGGATACAATGATTGGTATTTCTTACATATCTTTAGACGATGCTGGTTTTGTTGCTAAACGAATCTATAGTATGTCTTCACAAAGAGAGTATGAACATTGTTTCTGGGAAGATGTGTTATATGTAAAAGATAAAATGATTGTTTCTCCATATGTATTTAATGATGCGTATGAAATTAATACGTATGAACAATTAAGAGATTTGGATGAGGATAATGAAATTTTAAATTCAGATCTTATGAATATTATTAAAGATACAATTGGTTGTGAGATTTCAAAAATTGTGAATATTCAACCATTAAAAAAAGGAATGACAAACCGGTCTTTTAGTTTTGAAGTGAATTCAAAACGATATATTATGCGTGTTCCTGGTGAGGGAACAGAGAAGTTGATCAATCGTAAACATGAATATGATGTGTATCAAGCTATTAAAGATGAAAATATTTGTGATCCTGTAATCTATATGAATCCAGAAAATGGATATAAGATTACAGAATATATTCATGATGCGCATGCGTGTGATTCAACGGATTTTAGTGATGTATCAAAGTGTATGAATAAACTTCATGCGTTCCATGAAAAAAAATTAAAAGTAAATCATACGTTTGAAGTGTTTGAGGAATTAGAGAAATATGAGTCATATTGGCAAGGTACGCCAAGCATTTATCGGGATTATAAAACTACAAAAGCTCATATTTATGAATTAAAAGAATTTGTGGATGCACAGCCAAAAGAATGGGGTCTATCTCATATTGATTCTGTGCCTGACAATTTCTTGTTCTCTGATGATGAACTGTATTTAATTGATTGGGAATATGCAGGTATGCAAGATCAGCATATTGATATTGCAATGTTTGCGATTTATTCACTATATGACAGAGAAGATGTTGAAAAACTAATTGATGCATATTTTGATGGTCAATGTAAGGATTTAGTTCGTATTAAGATTTATGCTTATATTGCCATCTGCGGCTTATTGTGGAGCAATTGGTGTGAATATAAGCGTAATTTAGGGGTTGAATTTGGAGAATATTCATTAAAACAGTATCGTTATGCCAAAGAGTATTATCGTATTGTAAAAGAAGCGTTAGAAGAAAGAGGAATGAAGTTATGTACAAAGTAGAAAGAGCGATTATTATGGCGGCTGGATTTGGTTCTCGAATGAGTCCATTAACCCTAGAAACGCCAAAGCCATTAGTCAAAGTAAATGGTACGCGAATGATTGATACAGTGATTCGTGGTTTACATGAGAATGGCATTTATGAAATCTATGTGGTTGTAGGATATTTAAAAGAACAGTTTTATAGTTTGGAGAAGGAGTATGAAGGTTTAAAAATTATTGAGAATCCATATTATGATACTTGTAACAACATTTCTTCTTTGTATGTCGCAAGAGAACATTTAAATAACACAATTATCTTAGATGGAGATCAAATGATTTTTAATACCGATATCTTGAAACCAGAGTTTGAGCGTTCGGGATATAATAGTGTTTATGTTGAAAATGGTACGGATGAATGGCTTCAACAAATAGAAAATGGGATTGTGACTTCGTGTAGTCGTACGGGAGGTCAAAAAGGTTGGCAACTTTATAGTATTTCTAGATGGAATACGGAAGATGGCCAACAATTAAAAAAGGATTTGGAAGAAGAATTTGATGTGACACAAAATCGACAAATCTATTGGGATGATGTGGCAATGTTCTGTCATCCAGATCACTACCAATTGGGTGTTATGCCAATGAAGGCGAGTGATGTTGTAGAAATTGATGGATTGGATGAATTAGTTCAGATGGATCCTTCATATAGTAAGTATTTGAAAGGAGTTCAAAATGAAAAATAAAATCGATTGGATGATTACATTATTACCACTATGTATTATTGTTGCATTGTGTGTTGTATTCTTTATTGCTCCAGAACAGTCGAATGTTGTATTAAGTCAAATTCGATTCTTCTTTGGAGATACATTTGGAAGTTACTATTTAGTTATTGGATTGGGTATTTTTCTTCTTTCCATCTATATTGCCTTTTCTAAATATGGTGACATTGTTTTAGGAAATAAAGGCGAAAAGCCAAAATATTCATTCTTTGCCTGGGGATCTATGATGTTTACTTGTGGTTTGGCTGCAGATATTCTGTTCTATTCATTTTCTGAATGGGTGATGTATGCATCGGATCCACATATTAAAGAAATGGGTTCAATTCAAGAATGGGCTGGAGTATATCCGTTATTTCACTGGAGTTTGATTCCATGGAGTTTTTATTTAGTATTAGCCGTAGCCTTTGGATTTATGCTTCATGTTCGTAAAAGAAATCGACAAAAGTATTCTGAGGCATGTCGACCAATTCTTGGAAAATATACAGACAAATGGCCAGGAAGAATCATTGACTTATTAGCCGTATTTGCACTTCTTGCAGGAACTGCCACAACATTTAGTGTTGCGACACCATTAATGGCTACAATTATTCAAGATCTATTTCATTTAACAATTAGTCGTACAGCTATCAATATTGTGATTTTAATCATTACTTGTATTGTGTATACATATTCATTATTACATGGATTTAAAGGAATTAGTCGTTTGGCAAACCTATGTATCTATCTTTTCTTTGGACTATTAGCCTTTGTCTTATTATTCGGTGGACAGACCCGTTATATTATTGAATCTGGATTGACTTCTTTGGGTACAATGGTTGAAAACTTTATTGGTCTATGTACATTTACAGATCCATTACGCTCAACAAACTTCCCACAAAACTGGACAATTTACTATTGGGCATATTGGATGGTATGGTGTGTTGCAGCTCCATTCTTTATTGGAAGTATTTCTAGAGGAAGAACTGTAAGACAAACGATTCTAGGTGGATATGTATTTGGTGTTGGCTCTACATTAATTAGTTTTATTGTATTAGGTAACTATTCAATGGGACTACAAATGCATGGTATGGCCGATTTTATGGCGCAATATGCACAAAATGGTGACTTATACGGCATGATTGTGAATATTATTAAAACATTACCTTGTGCGCCAGTTGTTATGATTGTAGTATTACTTACAATGATTGCCTTCTATGCCACTTCATTTGATTCTATCGCACTAACGGCTTCTTGCTATTGCTATCACGAATTAGAAGAAGATGCACAGCCAAATTGGATCATTCAATTAATGTGGTGTATCCTATTAATTCTACTCCCAATCGCATTGTTGTTTGCACAAAGTTCTATGAACAATCTTCAAAGTGTGAGTATTATTGCAGCATTCCCAATTGGTATTGTTATTGTAATGATTGCACTTAGCTTCTTGAAGGATGCAAAACCAAAAGAATAATCTATTTGACCGTTGATTTAATTTCAATGGTCTTTTTTTATAAGCTTAAATATTTTTTTGGATTTTATAGTAACAAATAGTTACAAAAAAAATGAAATTAATTGTAACTGGCCTATTTTATAGGTGTACTATAAAAATAGTAGGAATCTATTTCTAATGGAATTTTTTAGGAGGGAATGAAATGAACAAAAAAGATTTAAGTGCCATGCTTTTGGCTTCGTTTTTTGGTAGTGTTGCTTTTGTTGTTCCAGTATTGGCGGATGAAACATATACAGATCCTCAACAACAAACGGTAGAAACTACGAGTGTGGATGATGCAAGTGATGTTTCAAATGAAGAGGTAGTGGTTGTTAAAAATACTTTCCAAGAAATTGATGGATATACGTACTATTTTGACAACGATGGAAATAAGGTTACAGGAATTCAAAGTATTAATGGGGATGTTTACTACTTTGATACAAACGGTATTTTACAAACGAATGTAGAGTATGGGGAATACTATTTTGGGCAAGATGGTAAAGCTGTAAAAAATGATTGGGTAAACTTATCAACTGGCACAAAGTATTATGATGAAAATGGTCTAGTAGTTAAGAGTACTAGTGAGTCTGTTGAAATTATTAAGATTGATGGTACGAAATATTATTTTGACCACAATGGTGTTCTTTTAGATAATTATACTGATGAAAATAAGTTGGATACAGTGGCAATCAAAAAAAATACTTGGGCTCAGGATAAAAATGGTAATAGGTATTATTATGATAAAAATGGTATTTTTGTCACAAATCGTTTTTATGAAATCGATGGAAATACATATCATTTTAATAGTCTAGGACATTTAGACATTGGTGTTTTTTTAGCGGATCAACAACTATATATCTCAAATAACGATGGTTGTGTTCAGAAAAAGCAAGGGTGGCAATATTATGGCTTTGAATGGTATTATGTTTCAAATGATGGAACTTTAGTGAAAAACGAATGGATAACAGACAACGAAAAAAAATATTACTTTATGTCGGATGGATGTGCTGCAACATCTACGTCTATGGATATTGACGGAGTTACATATAGCTTTGATTCAACTGGAGCTTTAAAAGATACATTGTCTAATTTTACAGGTTGGAAAAAATTTAACGGTGAATGGTATTATTCTAATAATGGGGATACAAATTATACAGGTAAAGTCGGAGATTATTATGTCATTGATGGTAAGATGGCAGTCAACCAGATTGTAGATCATACATATTATGTAGATTATAATGGTGTTGTTCAAAAGGGCTGGATCAAAAAGTATTATGAAAATGATGCTAGTATTCTAAATTGGCTTTATGCAGATTCTAATACAGGTGTTCTTGCGAAAAATCAATGGCTAACAATTGGAAATGATACTTATTATTTTTCAGACGTATATATGGCAACTGGAATTTTTGCAGTAAATGGCGAATTCCATGATTTCGGTACCAATGGAATTTGGCAAGGAAGAGCTAAACAAAATTCATGGGCTCGAAATAAATCTGGTAAATGGATGTATATTGATGAAAATGGAAACATTAGTTATGCAAGAAAATTAAATGTCAACGGTGTAACTTATTATTTTAATGGAACTGGAAACGGAATTGCTGGTGGTGATATTAGTTTAGCTGAAAATTGTTCTTGGTTTAATCCAGACGACTACATGTACTATTGGACTAACACAACAGGTACTGGTTTAGATCAGACATCCGGTTGGAAAAGATCTAACGATGGCGATTATGGTTATGTCGAAAATGGTAAACTTGTCATGGGATTTAAGGTAATTGATGGAATAACATATTATTTTAACTATAATGGTTATCTAGCTAGAGGTGTTCAGAATATCAATGGAAAAGTATATGCATATGATTCAAATGGTTATGCAATTCAATCTAAAGAAGGTTGGAATGCATATGATGATCAATGGTTCTATGTAAAGAATGGCTTATCTGTAAAAGATATTGAAATAGATGGATATTACATTAACCAATATGGATTGACATGTGATGGATTAAAACCGGTTTTAACTGGAAGTTATAACATTCTTTTAAAACAGGGCATGTTAGCTCGAAGTTCATGGGTTGAATCAAATGGATACTGGTATCACGGAGATGAAAATGGACGTGTAATGAAGAATCAATGGTTTGGAAATTATTATTTTGATAATAATGGTCATATGGTAACCAATACATGGATTGATAATCACTATGTTGCTGAAGATGGAATGTATCATCCAGCTGAATGGGTACAATCTAATGGTAAATGGTGGTACAAACATTCAGATGGTTCTTATACACAAAATAGCTTTGAAGAGATTGATGGACATTGGTATTACTTTGATGAAAATGGCTATATGGTAATAGGATGGAAAAAAGTAAATAATACTTGGTACTATTTCTATGGTTCCGGAATTATGGCTTCAAATGCTTGGGTAGGGGACTATTATCTTGAAGCAAGCGGTGCTATGGCTACAAATAAATGGATTGGCAACTATTATGTAGACGCTGATGGTAAATGGGTTAGATAAACTGGATATGCCTTTAAACTAAAGATAGAAAAACAAGCATCATATAAAGAACTGTGTATGAGATGCTTGTTTTTTTTAGTGGTTTGTTTAATGCTAAGTCAATCTAAGTAATATTTATATGTTTAGTCTTAGAATATGTTTTAAATTATATATCAAATTATACACCATTATTTATAACCAGATAAAAAATATTGATATAGTTAATAATTGCTTTTACATTAAATATAAAGGGAATATATATATTTATATAGTTAATTATAGAAGACATTTTTATATAAAAATATAATTAAATGGTAATTTTTATGAAAATAGGACTAAAATTTTTTTTTTTTTGGTTTCTGCAATGATGTTTATTTGCAGTATCCAAGTGATTCATGCTGAAGATGGTATGTATACACATAGTGATAGTGCAATATCTGGTGATGTAACTTTAAAAGTTGAATGGAATGATCCAATTTTAGGTCAACCTACTACATTTCATGGGTCAGCAACTGGAGGTAGTGGTATTTATAAGTTTAATATGGTAGCACCTAGCTATACAAATCCGGATGTAATGGTATATGAAATTGTCGCCGATCCAAGTTGTGGAGAATGGACAAAGTATTCTGATGAGTGTACTTCTCAAGACTATACATTTACAATGATGGCTTCAGGTACATACAATTTTCGCTTTCATGTAATGGATATAAAAGCTGGAGTAACATATTTACGAACAAATACTTATATTCAGGTTTCAAGTTTAGATTATCCGAGTGTAAATTCACTTATTCAATCAGCAGTTACTCAATGTAATAATGAGACAGAAGGTTCAGATTATCAGAAAGCATTATGGCTTCATGATTGGTTGTTGAACCAACTTGAGTATGATAACTTATTAAAATGGTAAAGTTCTGAAAGTGCTTTAACTAGGGGCTTAGAAACTTGTCAAGCTTATGAGAGAGCCTATGTGCAATTATTGAGCGTAGCAGGTATTGAAAATGTTGAAACTAGAGATACGTATGACGGACATACTTGGAATGCTATGAAACTAGATGGTGAATGGTATCAAGTTGACTGTACGTGGGATGATTCCAATGATAATTGGTATAATTTTGATCAGAGACATTTATACTTTGGATTAACAGATGAATTAATGGCTGTTGCACATCCGGGATATTCAAATATTTATACAACGGAAGGATATAATACTCGTTCTACGAGTTTAAAAAATAATTACTTTGTGAAGAGTGGTGAAGCACAAAAGTGGGTTGAATTATATAGAGATAGAATTCAAAATTGTTTGGATTCTAAACAAACTCAGTTCTCTATTCAAGCAGATAATTCTACTTACCCACCTAGTATTTTAAAATTCAAAATGGAATTATTGCTTATGTAATGAATCAGAATGCATGGTTTGTGAATGGTAAAAAGATTAATTTGATTGCCAACGTGAATGACAACAAGTTTGATTTCAACGCAACCTATCCAATAGAATGTACTGAACACGATTGGGATGAAGGTAAAGTTACAACTGAACCAACATGTACTAAAGAAGGTATTAAAACGTATACTTGTAAGAATTGTGCAACTACAAGGACTGAAACAATCAAAGCTTTAGGACATGATTATTCAAATGAACGGACAATTGATAAGCCTGCTACTTGTACTGAAGAAGGAAACAAGTCTCATCATTGTAACCGATGTGATGATAAGAAGGATGTAACTATAATTCCTAAGATCGAACATAATTGGAATTCTGGTGTAGTCACGATAAAGGCTACATGTATGAAAAATGGAGTTAAGACATATACTTGTAAGGATTGTAAGACTACAAAAACAGAAACAATTAAAGCTTTAGGACATGATTATTCAAATGAATGGACAATTGATAAAGCTGCAACTTGTACTCAAGGAGGAAGCAAGTCTCATCATTGCACAAGATGTGATGATAAGAAGGATGTAACTATAATTCCTAAGATTGCACATAATCGGAATTCTGGTGTAGTTACAAAGAAAGCAACTTGTACTCAGTCTGGAGTTAGGACTTATACTTGTAAAGATTGTAAGACTACAAAAACAGAAGTTATCAAAGCTTTAGGTCATGATTATTCGAACGATTGGACAATTGATAAAGCAGCTACTTGTACTGAAGAAGGTAGTAAATCTCATCATTGTACTCGATGTGAAGATAAGAAGGATGTTACTAGAATTGAAAAATTAAGTCATTCATGGAAATTAACTTCTACAATTGAATCGACTAAGGATAAAGAGGGAAAGAATATCTATACATGTAGTTTATGTAATGAAAAAAGAGAAGAAGTGATTCTGAAACTTATAGGAAAATGGGTTACAAATAATAATGGCAAATGGTATAGGTAATCGGATGGCACTTATGAGAATACTGGATTTAAGAAAATCAATGAGGACACATATTATTTCCAAAGTGATAGATATGTGAAAATGGGCTGGTTGTTAGATAAAAATGTTTGGTATTATTTTAATAGATATGGGGTTAGGCAAACTGGATGGAGTGGTCCAGGAAGACAATATTATTTTGATGATGCTGGAAAGATGTTAGAAGAACAGTTTACTCCTGATGGATATTATGTTGGATCTAGTGGAGCTTATGTAAGAAATGGTTGGGTTTTGAATAACGGAAAGTATTATTACATGAATGATTCTGGAAAAATGGTTAAGTGTTCATGGGTTGGTTCATATTATTTAGGCTCAGATGGTGTAATGGTTACGAATAAATGGGTTCAATGGAGTGGAAAATATTATTATTTAGATTCTCAGGGTGTTTATGTTAAAAATAAATGGATTGATTCCTATTATCTTGATTCAAATGGTGTTATGGCAACGAATAGTTGGGTAGGTAACTATTGGTGTGGAAGTGATGGTCAATATGTAAAATCATCTTGGGTGGACAATAATCGATATTATGTAAATAATAAGGGATTGTATGTTGCAGGATCTTGGCAAAAAGATAGTATAGGATGGTATTATCGTGTAGGTAATGATTATGCTAAAAACATTACTTTAAACATTAATGGTTTAGCTTATAAGTTTGATAGTCGTGGATATTGAGTTTCATAATTTTGATAAAAAGGCCATAAATAAAGACATTTTAAAAGAATATTCTTTTTGAGTATTCTTTTTTTGTGTTATACTACTTGTGTTTTTTAAAAGGTGATTATGATGAAAAGAAGAAGATTAATTTCAATTTTGACAGTATTGTTAGTTTTTATAGGATTATTATTTGTGAAAGTGGCAGAGTGGGTACCACTTAATTTTGGTAATATTCCATTTGAACAAGTATTATTTCATTTAATGGTTCCTATGGAAGGAACGGATACTTCCTTTGTAGACAGTTTCATTGAATATTGTTTACCTTTTCCTGCCAAAGTAGCAGGGGTTTTGATGGTAATATTTATAATCGCAAATTGGAATATTAAATCGGATATAAAGAATGGTGTGTTTAAACATAGACGAAATAATGTGTTGATGATTATCACTACAATATGTTGTTTATTTGTTTATGGATTTGGAATAACCGACTGTATATATGCAGTTGGGATTGATCAATATTGGTATAATGTCATGCATCCTACAAAAATCTATGAAAATTATTATGTAGATCCAGCAAGTGTAAATTATACGTTTCCTGAACAAAAGCGTAATTTAGTCTATATCTTTATGGAATCTATGGAAACAACTTATGAAGACAAAGAGCATGGTGGAGCTTTTGATGAATCGAGAATTCCAGAACTTACAGAATTAGCGGATAATAATCTTACTTTTACGAATGGAAATAATGATAATAATGGTTTTTTAGTACCGGCAATGTCAGGATGGACTTGTGCAGCTATGGTAGGACAGTCAAGCGGTGTTCCATTAAATACGCCGGCTGGCGCAAATGGCTATTTGTCAGATACATCATTTTTGCCGGGTGCCTATACTTTAGGTGATATTTTAGAAGCAAATGGATATCAGAATGAGTTATTACTAGGTTCAAAAGCTGAGTTTGGTGGTAGAGAATACTATTATAAATTGCATGGTAATTATAATATTGTGGATTATACGTATGCTCAAAAAGAAGGGTGGATTCCAGAAGATTATTATATTTGGTGGGGATATGAGGATTTGAAGTTGTTTGAATATGCTAAAAATGAATTAACAAGACTTTCAGAAACTGAACAACCATTTAACTTTAATATGTTAACGGCAGATACACACTTCGTTGGGGGATTGTATTGTAGTGAATGTGAAGATTTATATGACGGGGATCAATATTCAAATGTTATTCGTTGTTCAAGTAAACATGTTACTGAATTGGTACAGTGGATTCAAGAGCAGCCTTGGTATGAAAATACGACTATAGTACTAGCTGGAGATCATAAGAGTATGGATCAAGATTGGTTTCAGGAAATAGAAGATAGTGGATATGTAAGAAAAGGATACTATACAATTATCAATGCTGCAGCTACACCTATAAATCAAAATTCAAGGTCTATATCAACATATGATTTGTTTCCAACTACATTAGCAAGTTTAGGTATAAAATTTAATTCGGACCGTTTAGGTTTAGGAACAAATTTATTTACAGATACACCAACCGTAGTTGAAATAATGGGGTTTGATAAATTGAATAAAAAGTTAAGCCAGCATTCAAATTATTATGATAAATATATTTTGTACGGGAAGGGGAAAGATTAATGGTGAAAAAGAAAGTATTGCTATTAATCAATCCGAATTCTGGTAAGAAAAATGCAAAGGGTCAATTGTTAGATGTGTTAAATGAATTCGCATCTCATAATTATCAAATGGAAGTATATGTATCTCAAAAACAGATGGATATTTGTCATTATATTGAAGCGCGTGGTGAAGAGTTTGATGTTGTTGCTGTATTTGGTGGTGATGGTACACTAAACGAAGCTACAAATGGATTAATGAAATTACAGAAGAAACCTATCATATCTTATTTTCCAACAGGAACTATGAATGACTTCGGAACTAATTTTGGTCTAACTAATGATATGTTGCAATGCGCAAAGATTGCTTGTAAAGAAAATGTAGAGCCTTTTGATGTGGGTAAGATGAATTCTCGTTATTTTAATTATGTGGCTGGTTTTGGAGCGTTTTGTAATGTGAGTTATGAAACAAAGCAGGAATTAAAGAAGCAATTAGGGAATATGGCCTATATAATTAAGGCACTACATGAAATACCGAACTTACATCCCTACCACGTAAAGATGAATATGGATGGTAAGAAATTCGAAAAAGACTTGATGTTTGGATTGATTATTAATGGAAATCGTGTTGCGGGTTTTGAAATGGTTGAACAAGATGAGAATACATTTAAGGATGGTGTATTCGATATTATATTGGTTGAACATACGCCTAACTTGCTTGAACTTTATAATTATCCTTTAGGAGTATTACATCCAGAATTAAATATGAAGTATGTAGAAAGATATAGAGCTAAATCCATTACGATTGAATCTACTGAAAGATTAGCTTGGACATTAGATGGTGAAGAAGGAGAGTCAACATTAGTTGCTCATATAGACAATTATCCAAGAGCTTTACAGATATAACGTATATATTTACCTTGTAAGGTATACAAATCCTTCCAAGGTAAATATATACGTTATATCTGTACACC
>OBXA01000267.1_pt1 | contig 44996 bp, 34 predicted proteins | sample 1538121 | NCBI WGS metagenome assembly OBXA01 (sample SAMEA2580133, study PRJEB22360) | human gut metagenome | biome: human gut; feature: human-associated habitat; material: faeces | place: Denmark | collected 2008/2010 | reverse complement strand
TCATGGGGATGGCACCTGCCCCATTGCGGAGGTCATTGGCTGCCGTGACAGCATCATGCTCTACCTGCTGCGCAAGGGGCTGGAGCCCAAGATGGCCTTTGATATCATGGAGGCTGTCCGTAAGGGCAAGGTGGCCAAGGGCGGCTTCAAGCCCGGCTGGGAGGAAGCCATGCGGGAGCACGAGGTGCCGGACTGGTACATCGAGTCCTGCCGCAAGATCAAGTATATGTTCCCCAAGGCCCACGCTGTGGCCTACCTGATGAGCGCCATCCGGCTGATGTGGTTCAAGCTCTACCGCCCGGCAGAGTTCTATGCCGTTTACTTCACCGTGCGCGGCGATGATATCGACTATGAGGCCGCTGTGGGCGGTGCGGCTGTGGCCCGCGCCCACATGGAAGCGGTGAAGCGCCGCCTGAAAGAGGAGAAGAACGCCAAGGACGAGGACGTGCTGGTCAGCCTGCAGCTGGTCAACGAAATGCTCTCCCGCGGGTATGCGTTCCTGCCCATCGAGCTGGGCAAGAGCCGCGGCAACAAGTATATCGTGGAGGATGGCAAGGTGCGCCTGCCCTTCTGTGCCCTGAAGGGCGTGGGCGGCACTGCCGCCGCCTCGCTGGAGCGGGCCACCATCGACGGGCAGGAGTATATCTCCGTGGAGGAGCTCCAGCAGGCCACCGGCGTGACCAGCGCCGTGCTGGAAAGCCTGCGCACCGCCGGTGTGCTGGCAGACCTGCCCGAAAGCAGCCAGGTGAGCTTCTTCTGAACCCTTATGCAACAAAAAATCCCCTGCCAATATCCGGCAGGGGATTTTTGAGTTGTGTGGTGCAGCAGCTGCTTCCCTCGCAGGGCATTGGCCCCCTTTACGCTTCCTTTTCCATAGCGGCCAGCGGGGTCAGGTACTCCTTGCAGCACTCCTCGTACATGAGGGAGTATTCCTTGCTGGGGTTGTGGTGCATCAGGCTCTTGAGGGTGTGGGAATCGTAGTCATCGCCCTCGCTGGTGCCCACCAGACGGGCCGCCACGTTGGAGCAGTGGTCGGAGATGCGCTCCACATTGTTCAGCACATCCAGGAACACCACGCCGGTATCAATGGAGCAGATGCCGTCCTTCAGGCGCTTGATGTGGCCGTCGCGGAGCTTCTCCACCAGAATGTCGATGACCTCTTCCAGCGGCTCCACCTGACGGGCCAGCGCGATGTCATCGTTCTCAAAGGCATCGTTGGTGCGGGTCAGGATCTGCTCCAGCGCGGAATCCAGCAGCTTCAGCTCGTTCTTGGCAATGTCGCTGAAGGAGGCCTCTTTCTCGTAGAGCTCCACAGCCTTTTCCTGAATGTTCACGGCGTAGTCGCCGATGCGCTCGAACTCGGTGACAAAGTTCAGCAGCTCGGTTACGGCGTGGCTCTCGTCGTCGCCCAGCTCCTGGTCAGTCATCTTGATGAGGTAGTTGGAGATCTCCACCTCCATCCGGTCGATAAGGTTCTCCCGCACATTGATGGCGCTCACCACGTCCTCATCCATCTTGAGCAGCAGGGGAGTGGAGAGGCTGACGTTGCGGGCGGCACGGCGGGACATCTTGACCACGGCGCTCTTGGCCTGCTGCAGGGCCACGGCCGGGCTCTTGAACAGGCGCTCATCCAGCACGGGCATACTCATCTCCTGTGCTTCCTCGGCACTGTTGGGCACGGTGAGCATGGCCAGCTTGGAGAGCACACTGCTGAAAGGCAGGAACAGCAGCATGGCCGCCACACTGGAAAGGGTGTGGATGTTTGCAATGGTGCTCTTGTTCATCACGTCGCCCCACACCGGGATGCCGATGGTGTACCGCACGGCGTAAATGGCACCCAGCAGCACAAAGCTGCCGATGATGTTGAAATACAGGTGGATCAGGGCGGCGCGCTTGCCGTCCTTGGAGGAGCCGCCGATGGTCAGCAGCGGGGTAAAGGCGGTGCCGATGTGGGCACCCAGAATGATGGGGATGGCGCTGCCAAAGGTGACAAGGCCGGTGCTGGACAAGGCCTGCAGGATACCCACCGAGGCCGAGGACGACTGGATGATGACGGTGACGACCATGCCCACCAGCACGCCCAGCACGGGGTTGGTCATGCTGACGAACAGCTCCTGAAAGGCTGCGCTCTCCCGCAGGGGGGACACGCCGGTGTCCATCAGGCTCATGCCCGTGAACAGGATGCCGAAGCCCAGCATGATCTGGCCGATGTTCTTCTTTTTGGCGTTGCGCAGGAACACATAAAAAATGCAGCCGACAAATGCCACCACCGGCGCAAACGTCTTGGGCTGGATGAGGGTCAGCAGAAGGCTTTCACCCGAGATATCCGCCATGCGGATGAGCTGACCGGTGACCGTGGTACCAATGTTTGCACCCATGATGACACCCACCGACTGCGTCAGGGTCATAATGCCAGAGTTGACAAGGCCGACACAGATGACGACTGTGCCTGCGGAGGACTGGATCACGCCGGTGATGAGGGTGCCGAAAATGACACCCTTGATGGTGGAAGAGGTCAGCTTTTGCAGCACGCCCTGCATCTTGCCGCCCGCCAGCTTTTCCAGGCCGGCACCCATGATCGACATACCATAGAGGAACAGCGCAATACCGCCCAACAATGAGGTGATGTGTGTGATATCCATCTCGATACTCCTAAAAACTTCCTTTTGCTCTTAAAACAAACCAAGGACGGCCGCCCGGGGCTTCCTGCCCTGAACGCCGTCCTTTTTATTATAGCATTGAACTCCCCCGGACAACAAGCGTTATTTTACATGTTTTTTGCATTTTTACTGCATTTCCGCGCCGCTTTGTCCTTTTGTCAACTGTTCTTTTCTTATATTTTACAGGTATTTTACATTTGAGCTTTCCCTGTACGCTCCTGACATGCTTCCGGGAACTACCGGGAACATGTCATGCGGCCTCGTCCAGCTCCTCCATGGCCTCCCGCACCGTGTCCGCCGAGAAGAGGAACACCCCGCCCCGGGTATAAACCTCCACATGGCCGCCTACAGATCGGATCTCGTACTCACTCATGGTGTTCCCTCCTGTTCCTGCGGCCCGCCTCCGGGCCGCTCCTGTTTTGTTCGACAAGAGGAGTATACCAGATACGGGGTACGATAAGGGGGACTTTCAAGCGGGCCGCTTGACTTTTTTCATAAGCCAGCATATAATGAAGATGACACCACATACGACACCACAAAGACGAGGGAATAAAAGATGTCTCAATGGGATAAGCTGCTGGCACGCATTTGTGCGCTTTCCAAAGACCTGCGGTTTGATGAGCTGCGCAAGGTGCTGGAAAGCTACGGCTATCAGATGACTGCCCCCCGGAGCGGGAGCAGCCACTATACCTTCCGCAAAGCAGGCTGTATGCCCATTACGATACCCAAGCACGAACCGATCAAGAAAGTATATGTGGAAATGGTGCGTCAGATCGTAGAGAGTGAGGCGAAAAACGATGAAAACGCTGAATGAATATCTGGCTCTTCCGTATCGGATGGAGATTGTAGAGGACAGGGAAGAGGGCGGCTATGTTGTCTCCTATCCCGATCTGCCGGGGTGCCTGACCTGCGGCGAGACCATTGAAAGCGCTGTGGAGAATGCTCGGGATGCTAAGAGGGTCTGGCTGGAGGCCGCACTGGAAGAGGGTGTATCCATTCCGATGCCGGACAGTCTGGAGGATTACTCCGGGCAGTTCAAGCTCCGCCTGCCCCGCAGCCTGCACCGCGCTCTGGCGGAGCACTCCCAGCGGGAAGGCATCAGCATGAATCAGTACTGCGTTTACCTGCTGGCAAAAAATGATGCCCTGCACGCAGGGTAAAAGGAAAGCTTTCCGGCCCTTCGCTCTGGTGAGCGGGGGCTTTTCTTATTTTCTCCCTCTTTTTTCGCATTTTTCGCGCGAAAAATCGCCGGAACATACTCGTTGACGACACAACCAAAAGGTGTTACACTTTGGACAACAAAACAACGCTGTGTAATGCAAAAGAAAGAGGTGTTTCCATGAACGAAATGAAGGAAGCAGTGGGGAACTGGCGGGAGGCAAAGCAGTTCAGCCCGGCGGACGAGAACGATTTCCTGCGGTGGCTGGACAAGGCCGACACCGAGGAAAAGCTCTTTTCCCGGCTGACCTTCTGGTTTACCTTCCGGGGCCTGCCTGCGGACCAGAACCAGCGGTATCATCTGGTGCAGGAGCGGGCCCGGGAACTGCGGCTCTGGAACGGACTGGAGCTCAAACTCCGGCGCTGGCAGGACCGTGTGGCCGACGAGTACGAGCAGATCGGAAAGGAGGCGTTCGCGGCCCGCATCGGCGAGGACTACGCCGATTACATCAACAGCCTGACCGACCCGGAGGCCGCCCCGCAGCAGGCTGCCCCGGAGCCGGAGACCGCAAAGCCTGCCGGGGTGCAGGCGTGGTCGGCCCGGGAGCTGTCTGAGATGGTGCTGCCGCCCATCCGCCATGTGGTGGATGGGCTGCTGCCCATGGGCATGGGGGTGCTGGTGGCAAAGCCCAAGCTGGGCAAGAGCTGGATGGTGCTGGACCTCTGCCTTGCCGTGGCACAGGGGGAGCCGTTTTTGGGGTTCCCCACCCGGCAGCACGGCACCCTCTACCTCGCCCTGGAGGACGGCAAGAGCCGGATGCAGACCCGCCTGCGCCGCTTGCTGGAGGGCAGGCCTGCCCCCGCCAACATGCACGTTATGTTTCAGGCCCAGCGGCTGGGCGAGGGCCTGCTGGAAACGCTGGGGGAGTATCTGGATGCAAACCCGGACATCCATCTGGTCTGCATCGATACCTTATCCAAGATCAAGCCCAAGGCAAAGCCCTTTGAAAATGCCTACGATGCCGACTACGACTACATGGGCAGGCTGAAGGCCTTTGCCGACAGCCGGGGCATCTGCGTGCTGCTGGTGCACCACACCCGCAAGAGCAAGAACCCCGAGGACAGCTTCGACAACATCAACGGCTCCACCGGCATCCTGGGTGCGGCGGATTTCACCATCGTGCTGGACAAGCAGAGCCGGATGGACGATGAAGCAGGCTTTCTGCTCACCGGCCGCGACATCGAGCAGTGCGAGCGGGTCATCCGCTTTGATAAGGCCCGCTGCCGCTGGGTCATGCAGGGCACGGCGGCCCAGCTGGCCGCGCAGCGCCGGGTGGCCGAGTATGAGGCAGAGCCCATCGTCAAGACCCTGCGGGTGCTCTTGCAGCAGGGGGATGGAACGTGGAGCGGCTACTCCAAGAACCTGATGGAGATGGGCCAGCGGTACGCCCATACCGAGCTGGCACCTACCTCGCAGGCATTGGCCAAGCGCATCACCGAGCTTGAGCCGATGCTGTGGGAGAGGGATGCGGTTCGACATACCGTTTCCAAACACGGAAGTACAAGCCAGAAGCATTGCTTCAAGATGTATCGGCTTGATAATGCCGGGGCAGATGTGCTATCTGCACAGGTATCGTTAAGTTAAAAAATTTATTCAAATTATTCGGTTCATTCTATTTTATTCTCTGACTAATACGAAACGGAATGAATTGAATGAAAAGAATAAAAATAGTAAGTAAACGAGAAAAGGCCGCTGCACGAAAATGCAACGGTCTTTTCTTGTCTGAAAGTAGTGCTGACGATGTTAAACCCCACCGTCATTGCTTCGCAATGCCACCTGTCCGGGTTGCGGCACCCAGCGTCCACTTCGTGCAGAGCACTCGTGTCCTGCTGGCCGCGGCCCCAACAACTCCTCCATGTTTCCGCCGCTGGCGGCGGTCGTCGTTGTTGCCTAATAGGGGCGGCCTTGGCAAAGAGGGCAAGCTTTACGCCATGCCAAGGGCCCCCCTACTAGCGGGGGCTGTCACCGTAGGTGACTGGGGGGTTAACCCCCCGCAGCAGGATAAGAAGCCTTCCCCTTCTTCGCCTCGGTGCGGGCCTTGTCGTAGCAGTAGCGGATGATGGCCTGCCGCCGCACGATGCCGATAAAGATGCCCCGGTCGTCCACCACGGGCACAAAGTTCTGGTTCATGGCCGCTTCGATCAGCTGGTCCATGCTGGTGGTGACGGTCACGGCCTTGTAATCCCGCTTGTGGGCAAAGCTCGAGATGGGCACATCCTCGGCGGCTTCAATGTCCAGCCCGTGCTGCTGTTTCAGCCCCCAGAGGATATCCCCCTCGGTCAGGGTGCCCACATACTCGCCCTTGCGGTTGAGCACCGGAATGGATGCGTAGCGGTTGTTCTCCCATTTTTCCAGCGTCTGCCGCAGGGTGAAGTCATCGTAGACATACATCAGGTCCTGCTTGGGGGAAAGGAAAAACAAAATGTTCATCAAACAGCTCTCCAATCGTTATCCTATCGTAAACAGTGGTTCTGCCGTAAGGGCGCAGCTCCCGTTCCTCTGCTTTGATTTTAGCACTTTTCCACAGGCGGATAAAGTCAAAAATCATACTTTTTAGAATTTATTCACAGTCGCGCCCGGCCTTTTTGCAAAACATGCAGGAAAACCGTGCACAGGGCAGGGTTTTGTGGTATAATAGGAACACGAATCGGCTCACATTGCCCGCCCTTTGGAAATTGTGCTGTACACAGGGCGTGGGAAGTTGTATAATAGGGATACCGATTCCTTTCCCGGTATGCGGCGGGTTTGCCGCGGCAAGCCGGGCCACCCCAACAAGATTTCAAATAAAGGAGCAGAGCGACTATGATCACTTCCCGTTTCCCGCTGGGAGATGTCAGCTTTTCCGCCGAGTACTTCTCTACGCTGGTAGGCGAAGCAACCAAACAATGCTACGGCGTGGCCGCAATGACCCCCCGCGACCTGACCGACGTGGTCAAGAGCGTGGTGCGCGGCAACGATTACTCTGAAAAGGGCGTTCGTGTCACACAGGAAGAGGGCCGTCTCGTGATCGAGCTGCACATTGCCGTCAGCTACGGGCTCAATATCTCCACCGCCGCGCGCAGCATCTCGCACCGCGTCAAGGACGAAGTGGAGCAGGCCACCGGCCTGAAGGTTGCCCGCGTGATCGTGTCGGTGGACGACGTGATCGCCTGATGGAACTTTTTATTAAGGAGTAAGGACAATGATTTCTGGTAAGATCCTGCGCGACGCGATCATCTCCGGCGCGAACAACATCAACAACCAGCGCTCCCGTGTGGACGAGCTGAACGTTTTCCCCGTGCCCGATGGCGACACCGGCACCAACATGGGCATGACGGTGGGGGCCTCCGTGGCAGAGCTGAACGCGCTGGACGACGGCTGCACCGTGGGTGAGGCCGCCAAGACCGCTGCCTCCGCCATGCTGCGCGGTGCGCGCGGCAACTCCGGCGTGATCACCAGCCTGCTGTTCCGCGGCTTCTCCAAGGCGCTGGAAGGCAAGAAGGAAGCCGACACCGCCGACATCATCGCCGCCCTGAAAAAGGGCGTGGAGGGTGCCTACAAGGCCGTGATGAAGCCCACCGAGGGCACCATCCTGACCGTTGCCCGGGTGGCCAGCGAGGAAGCTGCCGCCTGCGGTGCCGAGGAGATCCCCGCCCTGTGGGACGTGGTGATGACCGCAGGCCAGAAGGCGCTGGAGGATACCCCCAACCTGCTGCCCGTGCTGAAAAAGGCCGGCGTTGTGGACGCAGGCGGCCAGGGCATTATGATCATCTTTGAGGGCATGGGCAAGGTGTTCCACGGCGAGCCCATGGTGGCCGGCGGCGAGGGTACCCCCAACAAGGCCAAGCTCTCCACTGAGAACGCAGGCAAGGGCGTGTTCACCGACGACCTGATGAAGGTGGAGGACATCAAGAACGGCTACTGCACCCAGTTCCTCATCAACAAGTACGAGGGCGCAAGCGCCGCAAAGATGCGCGCCTTTGCCGAATCCAACGGCGACAGCGTGGTCTGCATCGAGGATGACGATGTCATCAACCTGCATGTCCACACCGCTGACCCCGGCAAGATCCTGAGCGAGGCCATCAAGTACGGCTACCTGACCAACTTTAAGATCGAGAACATGCACGAGCAGTTCCTGGCCCGCCAGAAGCAGGGCAAGAGCCTGGAAAAGCAGGCTTCTGCTGAGAAGGCTCCTTCTCAGTCCAGCGAGTTCGTCTACGCTGCTGTGGACCCCAGCCGTGACTATGGCTTTGTTGCCGTTGCCGCCGGTGAAGGCCTGAAGGCCGTGTTCACCGATCTGGCTGCAGACGCAGTGGTCTCCGGTGGTCAGACCATGAACCCAGCCACCGAGGATATCCTCGCCGCCATCCAGAGCGTGCCCGCAAAGACCGTGTTCGTGCTGCCCAACAACAAGAACATCATCATGGCTGCTGAGCAGGCCCAGAAGCTGGCCGACCGTCAGGTGGTCGTTCTGCCTACCCGCACCGTGCCCATGGGCATCACTGCCATGCTGAACTTTGATCCCTCTGTGAACGCCGAGACCAACACCATCAACATGATGGCTGCTGCCGACAAGGTGTCCACCGGTCTGATCACCTATGCTGCCCGCGACAGTGAGTACGACGGCAAGCGCATCAAGAAGGGTGAGATCATGGCTCTGGAGAACGGCAAGATCGTTTCCACCTCCAACGATATCACCAAAGCTACCTACCGTCTGGCACGCGGCATGTGCAAGAAGGATTCCAGCTTCGTCACCATCATTTCCGGCTGCGACGTGAGCGATGAGGATGCCGAGAAAGTGACCGAGATCGTAAAGGCAAAGTGCCCGAACCACGTTGAGGTCAGCCACATCCGCGGCGGCCAGCCCGTTTACTATTATATGATCAGCGTGGAGTAAACACTCCCCCGTTCTGCTGATTTTTTAAGCACCTGCGATTTTTGCCGCGGGTGCTTTTTTAAAGCAAAAGTGCCTGCACAGCTAAAGCCGTGCAGGCACTTTTGCTTTCAGAATCCTCAGAAGAAGCTCACCTGACTGCTCTCCGGCAGGTCGCCCAGAGCGCCCACCTGACGCAGACGGTCCAGAATGCTGCTGCCGACACCGGAAGCCTGCTGCAACTCTTCCACCGAGATATATTCTTCGCCGTGGATGGTCACCTTTTCCAGTGCATCGGCGGCAGCACCGCCAAGACCCTTCAGCGAAGAGAAGGGCAGACGTACCTTGCCGTCCTCCACCACATACTTGGAGCCGCGGCTCTTGCCCAGCTCAATGGGTAAAAACTCGTAGCCGCGCACCAGCATCTCGTTGACGAGCTGCAGGCTGACCAGCACATCTTCGTCCTTGGCGTTTTTCTCTTCCTTCAGGCGGCGCTTGACTTCTTCCATGTGGGCGCGGGCCACTGCCGCACCGCCCACAGCGGCCTCATAGTCGATATCGTCGCCGCGCACGGTAAAGTATACCGCATAGAACTCCGGCGGGCGGTAGATCTTGAACCACATCAGGCGGATTGCCGACATCAGGTAGGCCACAGCATGGGCCTTGGGGAACATATACTTGATCTTGCGGCAGCTCTCGATGTACCAGTCCGGCACCTCGTGCTCCCGCATGGCTTCCTCCCAGCCATCCTTGAAACCGCCCTTGGCCACCTTGCCCTTACGCACAGCCTCCATGATATCAAAGGCCATCTTGGGCTCCAGACCCTTGCGCAGCAGGTACAGCATGATGCTGTCACGGCAGCCAATGACCTCCGCAATGGTGCATGTGCCGCTGCGGATCAGCTCGTCCGCGTTGCCGGTCCACACGTCCGTTCCGTGGGACAGGCCCGAGATCTGGATCAGTTCGGAAAAGTTCTTGGGGCGTGCCTCCACCAGCATACCGCGCACGAAGTTAGTGCCCATTTCCGGGATGCCGAAGGTTCCGGTCTGGCTGTCGATCTGCTCCGGGGTCACGCCCAGCGCTTCGGGGCTGGTCAGCAGGCTGTACACCTTGGGGTCGTTCATGGGGATACTGTCAATGGGGATACCGGTGTACTCCTCAAAATACTTGTAGAAGGTGGGCATATCGTGGCCCAGTTCGTCCAGCTTGAGCAGGGTATCGTGCAGGTACTTGAACTCGAAGTGGGTGGTCAGCAGGCCGCCTGCCACATCGTCCGCCGGGTGCTGGATAGGACAGAAATCGTAGATCTCGTAGGTGTCCGGCACAACGACCATGCCGCCGGGGTGCTGACCCGTGGTGCGCTTGACGCCGGTGCAGCCCAGAGTCAGGCGGTTCTCCTCCGCATGGTTCACCGTGCGGCCGCGCTCATCCAGATATTTTTTGACATAGCCGTAGGCGGTCTTGTCCTGAATACCGGACACGGTGCCCGCCTTGAACACGTTGGCTTTGCCGAACAGCTCCTCGGTATAGCGGTGCACATTGGACTGATATTCGCCGGAAAAGTTCAGGTCGATATCCGGCTCTTTATCGCCGTAGAAGCCGAGGAAGGTCTCGAAGGGAATATCGTGGCCGTCCACCAGCATCCGGGTGCCGCAGTTGGGGCAGTTTTTATCCGGCAGGTCAAAGCCGTCGTCCACGCTGCCGTCGGTGATGAACTCGCTGTGCTTGCACTTGGGGCAGCGATAGTGGGGCGGCAGGCTGTTCACCTCCGAGATGCCGGAGAAGTGGGCCACGGCCGATGAGCCGACCGAACCACGGCTGCCAACCTGATAGCCGCCTGCGTTGGAATAGGCCACCAGTTTGACCGCAATGACGTACAGCACGGCGTAGCCATGGCCGCAGATGGAGTCCAGCTCCTTCTGCAGCCGCTTTTCCACAATTTCGGGCAGCGGGTCACCGTAATCGCGCTTGGCGTGTTCCCACGTAGCATCGCGCAGCTGCTGCTCTGCACCCTCGATGCTGGGCGGGTAGGTGCCGCGCGGGATGGCACGAACATTGTTGTCGATCATCGCCGCGATCTTGCGGGGGTTCTTCACCACTACCTCGTAGGCTTTTTCCTTGGGCAGATAGTAGAACTGCGCCAGCATATCCTGCGTGGTGCGGAAGAACAGCGGCGGCTGGTTGTCGGCATCTTTAAAGCCGTTGCCCGCCTGCAGCACAGCGCGGTAAGCCGCATCCTCCGGCTCGGTAAAGTGCACGTCGCCGGTGGCAATGACCGGCTTGTGCAGATCTTCGCCCAGCTTGATGACCGTGCGGTTGAAGTTTTTGATGTCCTCTTCGCTGTCCACCTTGCCGTCCCGCACCATGTAGGCGTTGTTGCCCAGCGGCTGGATCTCAAGAATATCGTAGTAGGACGCGATCTTTTTCAGTTCTTCATAGCTGGTGCCATCCACGATGGCCCGGTACAGCTCGCCGGCTTCGCAGGCGGAAGTGAGCAGCAGGCCGTCCCGGTATTTGTTCAAAAGACTCCGAGGCACCCGGGGCTTTTTGAAAAAGTAGTTCACATGGGCTTCGCTGACGATCTTGTACAGATTTTTCAGGCCCATTTGGTTCTTGACCAGAATGATGAGGTGGTAATACTTCTTTTTCAGCACCTCGCGGTTGCCGCCAAGGCCGGTGTTGATCTCACTGACCTTTGCTACCTGCTTTTCTTTCAGGTCATTCAGCATGACCCCGAAGATGCGGCCCAGCGCGGCAGAATCCTCACAGGCACGGTGGGCCTCGTAGGCAGGCAGCTCCAGATGCTTGTTGATGGTGCCCTGCTTGTAGTTGTGCAGGCCGGGGTACATGGCCTGCGCCATGGTTAAGGTGTCGATATAGGTCGGCTCCAGCTTGATGCCGCTGCGCTTGGCGGCGGCGCGCAGGAAACGCATATCAAAGGCGTGGACGTTGTGGCCCACAAGGATGCGGTCTCCCGCAAATTTGAGGAAGGCTTCCAGTGCTTCCTTTTCGCCGGGAGCATCCGCCACCATTTCGTTGGTGATGCCGGTCAGCTCGGTGATCTTGGGGGTGATGGGCTTGCCGGGCTTGACAAAGGTATCAAATTCCTCCACCACTTCGCCGTTTTTCACGATGACGGCACCGATCTCGGTCATATACTCCACGCCGGGGTCAAGGCCTGTGGTCTCGGTATCAAACACGCAGAACTCCCCGTCCAGCGGCTGATCCTTCACACCGTATACACAGGGGATCATGTCGTCCACAAAGTAGGCTTCACAGCCGTAGATCAGCTTGAAGTCCGGGTCTGATTTATGGATATCGTCCGCTGCCAGCATGGCTTCCGGGTAACCCTGACACACACCGTGGTCAGTGATGGCAACGGCCGGATGTCCCATGCGGTGGGCCAGCTTGACGATGCCGCCGGGGTCACAGAAGCCGTCCATGCTGGAAAGCTTGGTGTGCAGATGCAGCTCCACACGCTTGACCGGTGCGGTATCCTCCCGCTTTTTGCGCTCCACGATGAGCACATCGTAGGGGTAGACGATATAATCGTGTTCGTACTTGTCGTAGGAGCAGTCGCCGCGCACGATGAGGGTGGTACCTTTGCCAAGGCTCTCCCACTTGGAGCAGTCCTCACCTTCCTGCGCGCGGATCTTCAGGTTGATGGAGCCCTGATAATCGGTGATGGATACGGTATAAATTTTGCGGAAGTTTCCCTTGACCTCCGAGAAGAACACATCGCCCCAGATCGTGCACTTGCCGCCCTCGCCGCCAAGGTCTTTCAGCGGGGTGAGGTTCTTGGGGGTGAACATCTTGCCGTGGAAAATGGTGACGGGCTTATCGGTCAGGTCCAGACCGTCCACCTTGATGGACGGTGCTGTGTTCTTTTTCTCAAACTTGACCACCGGTGGCGCGATCTTTCGCTCCAGCTTTTCTTCCATCTGGTGCTGCTCGGCTTCGCTTACAGCGCTTTGCAGCGTTATCTGCGGCGTTACCCCGGTGTGGGCCGCAATGCGCTCTGCCAGCAGCTTTTCAAAGTGCATCTCCTGCAAAAACTTGGTGCCATGGCATACGCCGATGGTGATCTTCTGTCCGATGATGTTGATCTTGCACCGGTCCAGAAAGCCGTTGATGGGCACGCCGTCCCGCTTCATCTCTTCCATCAGATCGCGCAGGGCCGCTTCGTCCAGCATGGCATAGCCAAACAGGTTCTGGATGCGCAGCTCAAAGCCCTCATAATCCGGCTGCAGGGATGCCAGCAGCCGGGCACAGAGATTTTTGTCCAGTGGCGCACCGCTGCGCAGGGTAAAGATGACCTGCCGCTCCTGCCGCAGCATCTGCGCATGCTCCACAATGACCTGCCCGAAGCAGGCCGCAAATGCCGGGTCAACCATGAACTGCGGCCACAGGTTGGATACGAGTGGTGTCACAAATGGTACTCCTTTTTATACAGCACAAACTGCCGCACCCGTTTTTGCAGGTGTGGCAGCAAAAATGTGATTTTATTTCTTTGCAAGTTCCTCTGTTCTGAAAATCTGGTAGCCCTCATAATGATAGCTTGCATCAATACCCTTCATATACACCTGACGGTCATTGATTTGTTCCGTCAGTGCTTTATGCAGCAGTACCTTGATTTCCAGATCTTTCACCGGACTGCGTTCCATGGCCATCAGATAGTCGCTTTTATCCACGCGGCTCCAATCCACCACCTGATGCAGTTCTTTTTTCAGGATGCAGTCCAGCCAGATACGGGTACTGCGGCCATTGCCTTCCCGGAAAGGGTGCGCCACGTTCATTTCCACATATTTTTCAATAATTTCATCAAACGTGGACTGCGGCATCCGGTCAATGCTTTCCAGTGCCGGGCGCAGATACATGACCGGTGCAAAGCGGAAATTTCCCTTTGCGATGTTTACGGTGCGCATCTGACCGGCAAATTCATAGATATCTTCAAACAGATATTTATGGATCATTGCAAGGCCTGCAAATGTTCCTACCGGAAAAGTATCCAGCAAACCCGTATCATACAGAGCCAGCGCCTTTTGTTTGCTGATTCTTTCCTCTTCACGGGCAAGCTCCAGTTCATCGGTCAGGCCCAGTTTATTTTGCAGTGCCATATCATTCTCCCACTTTACAGTTTATAGATCTCATCCATGAACTGATCCAGGATGTTGTCTCCGGTCAGCTTTTTGATGGGCTTGCCGTGGATGAACAGCACCGCCTCGCCCTTGCCGCCGGCAATGCCGATGTCTGCTTCACGGGCTTCACCGGGGCCGTTGACCACGCAGCCCATCACGGCCACCTTGATGGATTTTTTGCAGCCCTGCAGCCGCTTTTCCACCTCATTGGCGATCTCGGTGCAGGGATACTGGGTACGACCGCAGGTGGGGCAGGTGATGACCTCCGGGCCTGCTACCGGGAAGCCTACGGCGCGCAGGATGTTGTAGCCCGCTTCCACTTCCTTTTCCGGATCTGCGGCCAGCGAGACGCGGATGGTATCGCCAATGCCTTCCAGCAGCATTCCGCCGATACCCATGCCGCTTTTCAGCAGACCCATCTGGTAGGTACCCGCCTCGGTGACACCCACATGGAGCGGGTAATCCGTGACAGCGCTGAGCTGGCGGTAGGCCTCCATCATGCGAGGCACATTGGAGTTCTTGATGGAAATGACGATGTTGTTGAAATCGAATTTTTCCAGCAGGCGCACATGGTACAGTGCACTCTCCACCATGGCCTCCGGCGTGGGTGCGCCGTATTTTGCAAGGATGTGCTTTTCCAGACTGCCGCCATTCACGCCGATGCGGATGGGAATGTTCTTGCGCTGACAGGCATCCACCACAGCCTTCACTCGGTCATCGTCGCCGATGTTGCCGGGGTTGATGCGGATCTTATCCACGCCTACATCTGCGCAGGCCAGAGCCGCCTTATAGTCAAAATGGATGTCTGCCACAATGGGGATGTTCACCGCATTCTTGACGGCTTCGATGCACTTTGCATCCGCCGGGCTGGGGCAGGTCACGCGCAGGATCTGACAGCCAGCAGCTTCGCACCGCTTTGCCTGCGCCACATTGCCCTCAATATCCTCCACCGGCACGTTGAGCATCGTCTGCACCGCAACAGGATTCTTGCCGCCGATGGTCACATTGCCGATTTTCACTTCCCGTTTTAACTGCCGCATAAAGTTTCCCTTTCTGTTTTTGCTCACATTGCACCGGTCACAAGCCGGATGATATCATTATAGGTTGCAAAGAGCATCAGGCCAAACAGCAGTGCAAAGGCCGCAATGGTCAGTGTGCCCTGCAGCTTTTCCGGCACTGCATGGCCGGTAACGCCCTCAATGATCAAAAATACCACCTTGCCGCCATCCAGTGCCGGGAAGGGCAGCAGATTGAACACGCCCAGATTGATGGTGATGAGGGCCAGCAGCTCCAGCAGATCCTGCCAGCCGTAGCTTGCCGCCTGACCGATCGCTGTCACGATACCCACCGGGCCAGACAGATTGTTGATGCTCTCACGTCCGCGCACAAGGTCTGCCAGCGAGATAAACGCGATGCGTCCGTAGTACAGGGTGCTGTTCCATGCTTCTTTTAACACATTGAGCGGTGTTTTTTTGATGCCGTACACCGTAAAGCCAAGGGTCATATGGGTCTGGCCGCTCTCGTCCTGCCAGGTGTCGAACTGCACGTCCGGCAGTTCCACCTTTTGGCCGTCCCGCTTCACGGTGAACCGGGCGCGATAGGCTTCGGTGCGCACCAGCTCATAAAGGATGTCGTTGGCCACAAAGCAGCGCCTGCCGTTCACGGCAACGATCTCGTCCCCCGCCTGCAGGCCGGTCTGGCCGCAGAGGGCATCGTTCTCAATGGAATAGATGGTCTTGCTGGTGATGGCTCCTTCCTGTGCTGCCACAAGAATGACCAGCACCACAAAGCCCAGCACGAAATTCATGAAGGCACCTGCCACCATCACAAGCACACGCTGCCATACCGGTGCCTCGTTCAAAGGGATGCCGGTGCGCTGCTCCGGCGGGACAGGGTTTTCTTCCTCTGCTTCCCGTTCGTCGCGGACCGCTTCGGCCTGCTGGCTCTCGGGGCTTTCCTCGCCCTCCAGCGCCACATAGCCGCCTACCGGCAATGCACGCAGGCTGTACTGGGTGCCCTTGTAAATTTTCTTCCACAAAGCCGGCCCCATGCCGATGGAAAACTCGTTGACCTGAATGCCGCAGAGCTTTGCCACGGTAAAGTGCCCGAATTCATGAATGGCGATCACAGCGCTGAACACGATCAGTGCGGCGATCAGGGTGATAAAAATTGACATTGCGTCTCCTAAAGATCAAAGATGTGCGCGCACGAACTCTCGTGCCATGCGGTCGCACTCGTACACATCGCTGAGGGTATACTCGCCGCCAAAGCTGTCGCTGTCCACGACTGCTTCCACCAGACGGCCAATATCGAGGAAGCCAATTTCGTCCTCAAGGAAGAGCTTAACAGCTTCCTCATTGGCACCGTTGGCGGCACAGGGGCCGAGACCGCCCTTTTTGATGGCCTTTTTGCAGGCGGCAAGGCAGCGGAAGGTCTCGTCGTCTGCCACATCGAAGGTGAGCACCTTGAGTGCGGCAAAGTCCAGCTCCGGCACAACGCCGGGTACGCGCTTTGGGTAGGTGAGCGCATACTGGATGGGAATGCGCATATCCGGCACACCCAGCTGAGCAATGACCGAATTATCGCTGAACTGCACCGCCGAATGCACGATGCTTTGGCGCTGCACCACGATCTGGATCTTCTCCGGCGGCAGGCCGAACAGCCACACCGCCTCGATCAGCTCCAGACCCTTGTTCATCAGGGTGGCAGAGTCAATGGTGATCTTTGCGCCCATGTTCCAGTTGGGGTGCTTGAGGGCATCCGCCTTGGTCTTACCGCGCAGCTCCTCGGTCTTCATCCCGAAGAAGGGGCCGCCGGATGCCGTGAGCAGGATCTTGGTCAGGCTGGGGGCACTCTCCTTATCCTGCAGGCACTGGAAGATGGCCGAATGTTCACTGTCCACCGGCAGCAGCTTTACACCATGCTTTGCCACGGCCTGTGTGACCAGATGGCCGCCGGTGACAAGGCTCTCCTTGTTGGCAAGGGCCAGATCATGCCCGCTTTCAATCGCGCACAGGCTGGCACCAAGGCCTGCAATGCCCACCACGCTGTTCAGCACCACATCGGTGCCGTCCAGTGCGGCCAGCTGCTTGAGCCCTTCCGGCCCTACCAGCAGCCGGGGCGCATCTGCACGACCGGAAAGCTCCGCATCCAGCCTGCGGGCCGCATCCGGGTCGGTCATGCAGACATAGCGCGGATGAAACTCTTCGATCTGCTGCAGGATCTTGTCTACATGGCTGTGGGCAGAAAGACCGAACACCTCATAGCCCTGTGCACGGATCACATCCAGACTCTGGGTGCCGATGGAACCGGTAGAACCCAGCAGAGTGATTTTTTTCGACATCACACGTTCCCCCTTTTAATAGTAGAACACCGCCGTAATGACCATGGTCACAAAAGGCGCAATGAACATCACACTGTCAAAGCGGTCCAGAATGCCGCCGTGCCCCGGGAAGATGGTGCCGTAATCCTTGATGCCGCACTGGCGCTTGACCACACTGGCAAACAGGTCGCCATAAATGCCCAGCACCGCAGCCACGCAGCCCAGCAGTGCAATGATCACGTACATGGAAACGCCAATGTTGGAGCGGGTGAAGGCTTCCATCCGGTTTGCCGCCACTGAGTACACCAGTGTGATGATCACACCGAACACCATGGTGCCCAGAACACCGCCAATGGCACCTTCCACGGTCTTTTTGGGGCTGACCACCGGGCAGAGCTTGTGCTTGCCAAAGGCACGGCCTGCAAAGTAGGCACAGGTATCGCCGCCCCAGGCAAAGCAGAGGATGAGCAAGATAAAGAACACCGCATCGTAGCCGTATTGCTCCACCGGCAGCAGCTCCTTGAGCCGGATAAAGGAATAGAAGCAGAAGATCACGATACCGGAGAACATCAGCAGGCCGCTGGCCTTCTGATAGCTGATGGTGCCATTGCGCACCACCAGATAGATGGCATAAAAGGTGACCAGCAGAAAGGACATCGGCATCACCAGCCGCCGCATGACCTGATAGTTGCTCGTCATGACCAGCAGTGTATACGGCACCAGAACCGCATACATCAGCCAGTCCTTCTTTTCAAAGCCGAGGGCACTGTAGATCTCGTGAACGGCGATCAGCGTAATGGCCGCGATGACCAGATTAAAGATCAGAGTGTTGAAGGTGAACATCACGCCGATCAGTACGATGATGCCCACGATCGCAGTAATAACACGTGTTTTCATAGATTGGATCTCCTTTTCACCGGTCGGATGCCGCGCCCCTCTGGATTAAGTTTGGCTCCGGCAAAGCCGCCGGGCCGTCCGGTCCCTGCACCGTGTGCAGGAGGTCTTGGGTTTTACAGTCCGCCAAACCGGCGGGAACGATGATTGAACTCTTCAATGGCAGCATCCAGATCGCTGCGGGTGAAATCCGGCCACAGAACGTCCATTTCTACCAGCTCCGAGTAAGCTGCCTGCCAGAGCATGAAGTTGGACAGCCGCTTTTCTCCGCTGGGACGCAGGATAAAATCCGGGTCCTTCTGGCCAGAGGTATACATGGCATCGCTGAGCAGCTGTTCCGTGATCTCTTCGGGCTTTATCTCCCCTGCCGCCGCCTTTGCCGCCAGTTGCTGCGCCGCCCGCACGATCTCCGGGCGGCCGCCGTAGTTGATGGCAATGTTCAGGGTCATGCCGGTCTTGACCGAAGAATCTGCTTCCAGCTTGTTCATCAGCTGCTGCAGCTTTTCATCCAGCACCGTGCGGTCGCCCATGAACTTGATGCGGATATTGCGGTTCTTGTAGTCAAAGCCCTTCAGCAGATATTCGCCGAACAGCCGCATGATGGCGTTGACCTCTTCCAGCGGACGCTTCCAGTTCTCGGTGGAAAACGCATAGAAGTACACCGACGAAACGCCCAGCTCATCGCAGTAATCTGCGATATCGCTGAACACCTCTGCGCCTCTTTTGTGCCCGGCAGTGCGGGGCAGGCCGCGGTTCTTTGCCCAGCGGCCGTTGCCGTCCATGATGATGCCGATGGAAAGGCCCTCGGCAAATTCTTTAGGATGCGCCATTGTTTCCTCCCGGCAGCAACGCCGCCTTCAACAAAAGTGCCGCGCACTCTTCTTCAGCGCACGGCACCTCCAGTTTATTGCATCTGCGCAGATCAGACAGACATGATCTCCTTCTGCTTTTCTTCCACCGCAGCATCGATGTTCTTGATATACTTGTCGGTCAGCTTCTGGACATCCTCTTCCATGGTCTTCTGGCTGTCCTCGGTCAGCTCGCCGGCCTTCTTCATGGCCTTGGCCTTATCCATAGCCTCGCGGCGGATGTTGCGCACTGCCACCTTAGCCTCCTCGCCCAGCTTGGAAACTTCCTTTGCCAGCTGCTTGCGGCGTTCCTCGGTGGGAGCCGGGAAGTTCAGGCGGATGGTAGAGCCGTCATCAATGGGAGTGATGCCCACATCGCTGGCCATGATGGCCTTGCTGATGGGGCGCAGCAGAGTACGGTCCCACGGGGTAATGGTCAGGGTGCGTGCTTCGGCCACAGCCACGGATGCCACCTGCTGGATGGGAGTGGGGGCACCATAATAATCCACGCTGACCTTATCCAGCACAGCGGGATTTGCGCGGCCTGCGCGCACAGCGCCCAGTTCGCGGCCCAGATGTTCGACCGAGCTCTTCATCTTGTCTTCGTAAACCTTGGTGTTGCTGCTCATTGCGGTAGTCTCCTGTTCCTTTTTATCTTGGGGCTGCGCTGCAATGCGTCTGCCCTATAATGTATGTCGGCTGCAGGCGTTTCAGCCCTCGTAAACCAGTGTGCCCACATTCTCGCCCTGCACGGCACGGGCAATGTTGTCCGGGTCGGCCAGATCGAACACGAGGATGGGCAGCTTGTTGTCGCGGCACAGAGTGGCAGCAGTGCCATCCATAACAGCCAGCTGGTCTTCCAGCACCTTGGTAAAGGTGAGGGTATCATACTTCTTTGCGTCGGCGTACTTGTGGGGATCCTTATCGTAAACGCCATCCACCATAGTAGCCTTGAACATCACATCGGCGCTCACTTCCACAGCGCGCAGAGCGGTTGCCGTATCCGTGGAGAAGAACGGGTTGCCGGTGCCGCCGCCGAACACGGCGATCTTGCCCTCATCCATGGCGCGCAGAGCATCCTTGCGGGTAAAGGGCTGTGCCACCTGCGGCATGGTGATGGAGGTGAACACCTCAGTGGGCACACCCAGCTGTTCCAGCTTGTCGGAGACAGCCAGTGCGTTCATCACGGTTGCCAGCATACCGATCTTATCGGCCAGTGTGCGCTCCATCTTGCCGCTGGAACGGCCGCGCCAGAAGTTGCCGCCGCCAACCACGATACCGATCTGTACGCCGAGGTCGTGTGCTTTCTTCACGCCGCCGCAGATCGCGTCCATGGTGGGTTCATCAAAACCCATGCCCTTTTCGCCGCCCAGTGCTTCGCCGCTGATCTTCAGAAGGATACGCTGATATTTCAATGCCATAATCCAAACACCACCTGTTTTTATCTTCCGTCAGGGCATAGGCATACCCTGACATTTTTTACTATAGCTTATTTTACAATAAAACATCCATAAAGTAAACAGGAAATCTGCGCAGAAATCCGGAAGCTTTTATGAACGGCTGCGCAGGCCCCGCAGCAGCTGCTTCATTCCGGGCGGAATGCGGCGGCTTTCCACCGCTTTCTGGATGGCTTTGTTGTGGGTCCACAGATCCAGCCGCTCTTCTGTGAGCCACGGCAGCGCGGCATCCGGCTGCTTTGCCAGTGCCGTGGCAAAATACCACGCCCGCATCATATTGATATAGTATTCCGTGCTGCGCACATCGGCCACCCATTCCAGATATTCCGGCCGGAATGCATCATCCAGATAATAGCGCATCAGCATCTCCATGCCATAGCGCACGGTGTACACCTCGCCCGAATCCAGCCAGCGGCGAATGGGCACCAGCAGTTCCTTCTTGTGCTTTGCAAACACTTTGGGGCAAAAGCAGTCACAGGTGGCCCAGTTGTTGATGTAGGGCAGGAACGCTTCCGTTTCAGCCAGCGCCCTGTCGTAGTCCCGGATAAGTTCGATCAGAAACGCGTGGAGGTTGTTCTCTTCGTAGTATCCATGCGGCAGGGCCTGTAAAAACACTTCTGCCTGCGCTGTGCCTGCGAGCTGTTTTGCCAGCCTGCGCAGAGCCGGAACGCGCACGCCGATCACCGTTTCCGGCGGCACGGTGGGCATCAACGCACTGTGAAAGGTGCGGTATGCTTCATCCCGCAGGGCAAACAGCTGCGCACGAATGATCTCCGCTTCCGGCTCCATCCTCTCTCCCTCCGTTCTTTTCTATTGTAGCAGAGCCGTATGGAAAAGCAAGGCCGTTCCGGCATTCTTTTCCAGTGCTTTAAGGAACATACAAAAATTGGGCTGGACATTTGTGCCGGAACATGCTATAATATCGTTCGTAAATGCGGGCATCGTACATCGGCTAGTATATCAGCCTTCCAAGCTGAGGAGGTGGGTTCGATTCCCATTGCCCGCTCCATGCAAAAAAGCGCCGTGGCCTTTTGGGCCACGGCGCTTTTTTTTTGCTTTATCGGTCCCACTTATCGCACAGGGCATTGATCTGGTCGGCAAACTTGGCAAGGTCTTTGTTTGCGCCGCCCTCGTTGTGCTCGATGACCCGCAGCAGGCGCTTGCCGGCGCTGACCAGCCGCTGGAACACACTGGCAGCACGGCTCTGGCCTTCATTAGCCTTGTGCTCAATGCGGACGCGCATGCCCTCCTGCAGGCAGACGGCTCCCTCGGCTCCGATGGCCCACTGTGCGCCGTTGTAGGGTGCGCAGGCAGTGAAGCCCTGTTCCGTCAAGGTCTGCACAAAGTGGTCCTCGGTCTCATCTTCGCCGTGCATCACGAACACACGCTTTGGTTTCTGCTCAAAGGAGTTCACCCACCGCAGCAGACCTTCTCTGTCCGCATGGCCGGACATGCCGGTGAGCTGGCACAGTTCTGCCTGCACCTCAATAGGTTCACCGAACAGTTTTACCGTCGTGGCACCTTCCAGCAGGGTGCGGCCCAGCGTGCCCACCGCCTGATAGCCCACGAACAGAATGGTGCACTCCGGCCGCCACAGATTGTGCTTGAGGTGGTGGCGGATGCGGCCTGCCTCGCACATACCGCTGGCCGAGAGGATGACCTTTGGCACGCGGTCTGCATTGATCATGCGGGATTCATCACTGGTCACCGTGACGCGCAGCCCCGGGAAGGTGATCGGATCAATGCCTTTTTCCAGCAGAGCGCGGGTGTCCGCATCAAAGCAGTCCGGGTCGGTATCTTTAAAGATGCGGGTTGCCTCGATGGCAAGCGGGCTGTCAATGTACACCGGGAAGTTGCCGTGCCCCTTCACAAGGCCCTTTTCCTTGATCTCACGGATAAAGTAGAGCATCTCCTGCGTGCGGCCCACCGCAAAGCTGGGAATGACCACATTGCCGCCCCGGTCAAAGGTGCGCTGCAGGATCTTCGTCAGCTCGCTCACATAGTCCGGCTTCGGGCCGTGGCTGCGGTCGCCGTAGGTAGATTCCATAAAGGCGTAGTCCGCCTCTTTGATGTAAGCAGGATCCTTGATGATGGGCTGATCCAGATTGCCGATATCACCGGAGAATACCAGCTTGGTCGTGGTCTCACCCTCGGTGATCCAAAGCTCTATGCTGGCCGAGCCAAGCAGATGGCCCACATCCACAAAGCGGGCTTCAATGCCCGGTGCAAGCTGGAAGCGCTGCTCATAGGCCTTGCCCACAAACAGCTTCATGGCTGCTTCAGCATCCTGCACAGTATACATCGGTTCCACCGGTTCTGCGCCGGAGCGCTGGCCCTTGCGGTTTTTCCACTCCGCTTCAAATTCCTGAATATGGGCCGAGTCCCGCAGCATGATGCCGCACAGCTCCACCGTGGGGTTCGTGGCATAGATCTTGCCGCGGAAGCCGTTGCGCACCAGCAGCGGCAGCATACCGGTATGGTCGATGTGTGCATGGGTGGCCAGCACCCAGTCGATCTCGCCGGGTGCCACCGGGATGGGCTGGTTCTCGTATACGTCCTTGCCCTGCTCCATGCCGCAGTCGATCAAAAAGCGCTGCCCAGCCGCTTCGATCAAAGTGCAGCTGCCGGTGACCTCATGGTTCGCGCCCAGAAATGTGATCTTCATAAAAACACCTCCGGCTTTATTTCTTCTGTACCCTTAGTATAGCATATTTTAAAGGTACACGCCGCACAAATCGCATGGCTTTTCTCAGGCATTTTGCCGAAAGGTTGAAAAATTTTTTATACAATCTTGACAAACCACCCCTTTCTGTTATAAACTTAAACTTGTATGACGTTCGTTCGTATTTTATGAGTTTTAATAATAGAGAGGTTGAATTTTATGGTTCGTAACGATTTGCGCAACGTTGCCATTATCGCTCACGTTGACCACGGCAAGACCACCCTGGTGGACGCAATGCTGCGTCAGAGCGGCGCATTCCGCGATAATCAGGTCGTGGCTGAGCGCGTCATGGACAGCGGCGATATCGAGCGTGAGCGTGGCATTACCATTTTGGCCAAGAACTGCTCCTGCACCTACAAGGGTGTCAAGATCAATATTGTCGATACTCCGGGCCATGCCGACTTTGGCGGCGAGGTGGAGCGCGTGCTGAAGATGGTCAACGGCGTTCTGCTGCTGGTGGACGCTGCCGAGGGCTGCATGCCCCAGACCCGTTTTGTGCTGCAGAAGGCTCTGCAGCAGAACCTGAGTCTGGTGGTGGCCATCAACAAGATCGACCGCCCCGATGCCCGCATCAAGGAAGTCATCGACGAAGTTCTGTACCTGCTGATGGATCTGGGCGCTACCGATGAGCAGCTGGACTGCCCCATGCTGTTCTGCTGCGGCCGTGATGGCACCGCAAGTCTGGACCCCGATGTGCCCGGCACCGACCTGATCCCTCTGTTCGATACTCTGCTGAGCACTATCAAGCCGCCTGAGGGCGACCCCGAGGCTCCCTTCCAGATGCTGGTGTCCTCTGTGGACTACAACGACTTTGTGGGCCGCATCGGCATTGGCCGCATCCAGAACGGCGTTGCCAAGGTGGGCGAGGAAGTTGTCGTCTGTGACTGGCACAATCAGGATCTGAAGATGCGCGGCCGTCTGACCAAGCTGTACGACTTCCAGGCCAATGGCCGTCAGCCGTGCGATAACATCACCGCCGGCGATATCGTGGCATTCTCCGGCCTGCCTGACGTGACCATCGGCAATACCCTGTGTAGCCCCTCCAATGTGGAGCCGCTGCCCTTCGTGAAGATCAACGATCCTACCGTTGAAATGACCTTCTCCGTCAACGACAGCCCGCTGGCCGGCCGCGAGGGTAAGTATGTTACCAGCCGTCAGATCCGTGACCGTCTGCAGAAGGAACTGCTGAAGGATGTCGCTTTGAAGGTGGAGGATTCCGCCACCACCGATTCCTTCCGCGTTATGGGCCGTGGTGAGATGCACCTGTCCATCCTGATCGAGACCATGCGCCGTGAAGGCTATGAGCTGCAGGTCTCTCCCCCGCACGTTCTGACCAAGGTCATCGACGGCAAGACCTACGAGCCCATGGAGCACGTTGTCATCGACGTTCCCACCCAGTATCAGGGTGCTGTGATGACCGGCCTGGGCCAGCGCAAAGCCGTCCTGCAGCAGATGGAGTCTCTGGGCACCGACCGTGTCCGCCTGGAGTTCCGGATGCCCAGCCGCGGCCTGTTCGGCTACCGCAACCAGTTCCTGACCGATACCCACGGCGAAGGCATCATCAACCAGATCTTCGACGGTTACGATGTCTGGGCTGGCATGATTGCCAACCGCTCCACCGGTTCTCTGGTCAGCTTTGAGACCGGCGAGGCTGTCACCTACGGTCTGTTCAATGCTCAGCAGCGCGGCACCCTTCTGGTGGGCGCTGGTGAAAAGGTCTACGAGGGCATGGTCATTGGCTACACCGCTTCCGGCGAGGACGTGGATGTCAACGTCTGCAAGACCAAGCACCTGACCAACACCCGTGCATCCGGCTCCGATGATGCTCTGCGCCTGATCCCCATTAGCAAGCTCAGCCTGGAAGGCTGCCTGGAATTCCTTGCACAGGACGAGCTGCTGGAGGTCACTCCTGAAAATCTGCGCATCCGCAAGCAGATCCTGAACCACGAGCAGCGCATGAAGGCCAAGAGCAAGCTGAAATAAGCCTTTTCTTCTTTTATAATATGTACTTTACCGTCCTGCAGCGTTTCAAAACGCTGCAGGACGGTTTTATTTTGCCAAAAATGATTCATTTTTTAAAAAAAGGCTTGCAAAAGGCATTCTTATGCGGTATAATATCTCTCGCAGTCACAAATGTGATCTGCCTCTTTAGCTCAGTCGGTTAGAGCACCTGACTGTTAATCAGGGTGTCGCCTGTTCGAGTCAGGCAAGAGGCGCCAGAAGAAAAGGCAATGTTCCACAGAACATTGCCTTTTTTGTTTGTCCCACACTACACCCTTTTTCTGTACAGCCATGCAGTCGTGTTTCTCCTCTGTTTTGGGGCTTCTCTGTCCCAAAAACACAGCATCCATGCGAAAAAAGCATCAAGCATAATGATTTCTTAAAATTTGACTACTTGAAGAAGATGTCACATTGTGGTATACTGCTTATAAGCTTTGGGAATTTGTATCTGTTTTTCCAAAGTCCGGCACACAGATCAAAGGGTAGGTGCTCCCTTCTTTTGATAGCAGCCGACCGGTGTTTTGTCATGGTTCTCCGCAGGACAGGACAAAGCACCGGTCTCTGTGCTGTTGTTTCAGGCTCCGGCTCTTTTCACGTTGTCAGATCTGCGGCAGGCCGCTTCTTCAAAACGCCTGCCGCTGTTTGAATAAATTTGTATATGATCAAAGGAAGCATCTATGCGTTATACCTATGTCCGGCAGCACGACACTACTGACTGTGCGGCTGCCTGCCTCGCAATGGTGTGCCTCCATTACAAAAAGGAAGTTACCATCACCCGCCTGCGCGATATGATGGGTACCGACCTGAAAGGCACGAACCTTGTTGGTTTGCAGAAAGCCGCTAATGAGTTGGGTTTCACCACTGCAGCGGTTCGCGTAGACCGTGAAAATTTCCTCAGCGATTTCTCGCTGCCCTGCATTGCGCAGGTCATCACCGATCAGGGTCTGGCCCACTTTGTGGTCGTCTTTAAAAAGACCACCATCAAAGATGACGGTGAGCGTCGTCGGCACATGCTGAAAGAAGCCGAAGCCGCCAAGGAAGATGAGAAGAACGGCAAAAAACACAAGTGCAAGGATTATGTCGTAATCGGCGACCCCGGCAGTGAGCTGAAAAAGATCTCTCTGGATGAGTTCTACAAGAACTTTACCGGTGTTCTGCTGCTGATGAACCCCACCTCGGAGTTCAAGGGTGGTAAGATCGAAAAGGGCGGCATGTTCAAGCGTTACATCGACCTGTTGCTGCCCCAGAAAAAGCTCTTTGCCTATGCGATCCTGAGTTCTCTAATCGTTACGATCCTGGGCATTGCCTCCTCCATGTTCAACAAGATCCTGATGGACGAGGTCTTGCCATATGGCCTAGACAATCTGCTGGTCACGCTGATCCTTGTGTTCAGCATGGTCAGCATCACCAATACGCTGGTGGGCTTTGTCCGGCAGTGGGTTCTGATCCACCTATCCATCAAGATCGATATTCCGCTGATGCTGGGCTACTTCGGGCATATCTTCCGTCTGCCCATGAAGTTCTTTGCCACCCGCAAGACTGGTGATATCACCACCCGTTATTCGGATGCAAACACCATCAAATCCATCTTTACCAGCATTGCGCTGAGCCTGATCATGGATATCTCGATGGCCATTATTACCGGTATCATCCTGTTCCGCATGAATGCGATGCTCTTCTCGATCTCGCTGTTCATGGCTCTGGTCAGCATTCTGCTGGTGCTGATCTACAAGCAGCCTTACAAAAAGATCAACGAAGAGACCATGGTGCAGTCCGCTGCACTGAACAGCCAGATGATCGAAAGCCTGCGCGGCATTGAGACGGTCAAGTGCAACGCCAACGAGGATACCGAAATGGAGAACCTCGAGCGTGAGTACATCAAGAGCCTGAAGATCAGCCTGCGCTCCAGCAAGATCAGCACCACGCAGGGCCTGATTTCCTCCTTCATTTCCACCGGTTTCAGCATGCTGACCACCTATGTGGGTATCAGTCAGGTTCTGAAAGGTGAGATGACACTGGGTGGATTCATGGCCTTCAGCACGCTGTCCTCTTACTTTACTTCCCCGCTGAGCAACCTGATCGGTCTGCAGATGCAGATTCAGGAGGCCAGCATTTCCATGAAGCGTCTGGGCGAGATCATGGATTATCCCTCCGAGACGGTCGGCGACGAAGACCGCACCGATCTGGACAAGGTGGAGGGCGATATCGAGTTCAAGGATGTCACTTTCCGTTATGGCAACCGTGCCCCTGCACTGGATCACATCAGCTTTACCATTCCGGCCGGTAAAAAGGTCGCGCTGGTGGGCAGCAGCGGCAGCGGCAAATCCACGATCACCAAGCTTCTGCTCAAGTATTATGAGCCGGAAGATGGCGAGATCGACTTGAACGGTGTGAATCTGGCTGAATACACCAATGATTCTGTCCGCCGCGCAATTTCTTATGTGCCGCAGAACGTTGAGCTGTTCAGCAAGACCATTTATGATAACATCCGCGTTTCCCGTATGGACGCTACGATGGACGAAGTTAAGGAAGCTGCCAAGAAGGCAGATGCTCACGACTTTATCCGTCATCTGCCCCTGCAGTATAACACCTATCTGGAAGAAGCAGGCAACGGCCTGTCCGGCGGTGAAAAGCAGCGCATTGCGCTGGCACGTGCTTTTCTGAAAGATTCCAACCTCTACATTCTGGATGAATCCACCAGTAATCTGGACTTTGCTACGGAAAATCTGATCTTCAACATGATCTACGATCAGCTTGCAGATCGTTCCATGCTGATCGTAGCTCACCGCCTGTCCACTGTTCGTGACTGTGATCTGATCCTTGTGATGGATCACGGCAAGATCGTGGAACGCGGCACGCACGATGAGCTGCTTGCCAAGGAAGGCAAGTACTACGAGCTGTGGAACATGCAGCAGGGTATCTACCGCAGCAAAAAGGCAGAGCCCAAGCAGTCTGTCATGCAGGCCGTGGTGGAAGAGGATGACGACGGTGAGTCGATCACCTATTGATGTGTTGCAGCCGGGTGCGTACCCGGTTACATATGAAAGGGAGTCATTCATGATGGATAGCTTGATTTGACATAGTTTTGCTGTGTCAGATAAAAAAGAGCTAGAAAGACTTTCTGTTTAGTAGAAGTAGATGGTGTTATCCCGAACAGGCCCCGCCTGCTCAGGTAACTATGCCTCACTATGGTGTGCCCGGAGGCAAAATGCCTCCGGGCACATTTTATTTGCAAGATCCCTATTACTTTTATAAGTAGTAGGCGATCGGGAGCGGAGAGGAAGCTGCTCTCTGCAGCGGTTTTCTCCCCTTTCTCGATTGCCTATTACTGCCTCTTCTGAGGTAAATCTGAAAAGGAACCGAGGTATTCAACATGAAAGAGATCAAAGTAGCCGAGAACAAGACCCTGAAGCTCACCAATGTGCTCTCCCGTGAGATCCATCCGGAAGAGATGGCCAGTCTGCCCGTGGTGCTGACCCAGATGCACAACTTTATCAAGAGCAACAACGCACAGCCCATTGGCCCCATTGTGCAGGCCATGGTGGTTGGTGAGGACCGTCAGATGCACCTGTACATGATGCAGCAGGCTACCCAGTTCATCGGCCAGATGGAGCAGGACTACCATATGGATGCTGTTCTGCGCGTGAAGAACTGCCTGTATGCCCACTACACCGGCCCCATGCCCGAAAGCCAGCTGGCTTCCTACAAGCTGCAGGTCCACGCTTTTGAGAATGAGCAGAAACTGACCGGCACCTCCTATACCATCTATGTCAATCAGGACGAGGATGATGCCGTGGTCGATGTCTTTATGGAGACCAAGTAATTATGACGATTAAAGTTCAGAACCTTTCGGATCTGCAGGACCGCCGCATCATGATGGAAAAAAAGCTGCCGCCTTATGGCTACGCTTTTGTCATTCTGGTGGGCATCTTCATGCTGTTTCTGGTGGTGTGGAGCACCCATACCAACCGCATTTATGTCAGCCAGAATGCAGGCACCGTTCAGGCCAGCAATAAAACCTATATCATGTCCAGTTATTCCGGCTCCATTACCGAGATGTATATTTCGGAGGGCAGCTATGTGAACGAGGGCGACCTCGTGGCCCACATCAAGAGCACGGATATCGACATGCAGCAGGATAACCTGGAAAGTCAGCTCAAGATCTACCAGACCCAGCTGGACCAGTACAACAAGCTGCTGCAGTGCGTGCAGGATGATACCAACTACTTCAGCGAGACAAACCCCGAAGATCAGCCCTACTACTATCAGTACGAGACCTACAAGAGCCAGGTCTCTCAGAAGACCTTTGATGCCACGGCCTATCAGGCTGCCGGTTACTCCGATGCTCAGATCAAGACCATGATGGAGCAGAGCCAGAGCGAAGTAGAAGCTCTGTACTACTCTACCATGCAGTCCATCTCCCAGAGCATTACCAGCGCACAGAGCAACGTGGACAACGTTCAGGCTCAGCTCGATGCCTTGAACACCGGTGCCAACGATTACTACATCTACGCCCCCACCTCCGGTGTGATCCACATGGATACTCCTTACAAAGAGGGCATGGTGCTGAGCGCAGGCTCCCCGCTGGCCACTGTTGCCAGCGAGAACGACGATCTGGAGATCGTTGCCATGGTCACCGTGAATGACCGCCCGCTGCTTCATGTGGGTGACCCGTGCAAGATCGCCATTACCGGCCTTTCGGAGTATTCCTATGGCACCCTGACCGGCACTGTAACGGCCATTGACAGTGACGTGACGGCCAGCTCCAACGCTTCCTACTATAAGATGACCATTAAGCCCGATGCCACTTATGTGGTGAGCCGCAGCGGCGACAAGGTGGATCTTTCCAACGGCATGAGCGTTACTGCCCGCGTGGAGTACGATCAGGTCACCTATTTCGAGTACGCAATGGAATCCCTGGGCGTTCTGTTCCGCTAAACCGGAGCTGTGCTGACTGCCAGCCGCCGTTATATCACCCAAAGAGGTACACTTACTATGAAATCAACCGCAAAAAAACTGGCCGTCTGTGCGGCAGCGCTCTGCCTGCTGGCCTGCGGCACAGCTATGTCTGCGGCCGCAGCAAGCCCTGTCTCCGGCCTTGCCCTGAGCGGCGTTGCCATGCCGTGGGATCAGGACGTGCCTGCCGAAAGCATTGAGGCCGGCAGCTATACCGCCAACATGCTGCTGGGTTCCTCTCAGCAGCTGTCTCCTGTGGTGCGTCCGCGCAACTCTACCGACTCGGTTGTCTTTATCTCGGACGATACTTCCATTCTGACCGTGAGCAACTCCGGTGTCGTGCAGGCTGTGGGCGTAGGCACCACCCGCATCACCGCTGCCGCAGGCAACCAGATCTGTGCCTACACCATCGTTGTCTCCATGGATTCTTCCATGATCGTTACCGAGATGGACCTTTCCCTTTCCTCCAACACCATCTATGTTGGCAACTCGGTCTCGGCACAGCTGCAGGTGCGGCCTACTTCGGCTTCCAACTATGCCACCGTCGCCCTGACCTCTTCCAATGAGAAGGTCGCCACGGTGAACAATTTCGGCCGTGTTACCGGCATTGCCCCCGGCACCGCCACCATTACCGCTACCTGCGGTTCGGTGACTGCTACCACCAATGTCACGGTCATGAGTATTCCCAACTCCAGCACCGGCACCGCCAGCACTGGTTCTTCCAACAGCGGTCAGGTCGTCACGGTGAATCCTTCCTACGTTGTGCTCAAGCCCGGTGCCACCCGCACCCTGACCGCCAGTGTCAAGCCTTCTTCCGCTTCCCAGAAGTTCACCTATAAGTCCGCCAACAGCAACATTGCCACGGTCAGCCCCAGCGGCGTGATCACGGCTGTGGGCACCGGCGCTACTTCCATTACCGTTTCCAACGGCACTGCATCCGCCATGGTCACGGTCATCGTCAACCGTTCGGCTGCATCTTCTTCCGATAATTCTTCGGACAGCAGCTCCACCGAACCGGATAACGATACTCCCATCGAGATCGATCCCGTTGTGCAGGCCATTCAGGACAGTGAGGACAACGAGATCGTTTTCACACAGGCCGAGGTGCCTACCGTGACCGGTGATATCCTCAATGCGCTGCGCACCACCGGCAAGACCCTGTGCGTGGTGGGCGATGGCTACACAATGCAGATTGCAGGCAGCGGTGTCAAGAGCACCACCAGTGAGCTGGACACCATGCTCATCCTGACTGAGTCCGATCAGGGCATCGAGTTTGAGCTGGATAAGGGCAAGGCTCTTCCCTGCTCGGTGCGCATCGATCTGGATGTGAGCACCTATACCCGCCTGTATCTGTACAACGCCGTCTCCAACAAGTGGCAGTACCTGAACAGCTACACCGACGGCATCATCACTGCCGATACTGCAGGCCGTTATCTGCTGACCAACCAGAACCTGAAATTTGCCAATATCAACTGGACCTTCTTCATTGCCGGTGGTGTTGTAGTGGTTCTGATCGGCATTGCATATGTTGTGCTGAAAAAGCGCTACTGGTTCTGGTAATTTTCAAAACCACTCTTTCATGAAACAGTAAGACCCTCTCTGAGTGTGATATGCTCCCCCTAGAGTAGACAGAGTAAAACAAAAACTCTGCGTACTCTGGGGGTATTTTTATATCAAGAAAGAACAATCACTTTTGCACAAAAAATTCGCCGTTTCCTTGTGGAAACGGCGAACAAAAACTTATATTATTTCTCTGTCTACTTGACGGAGCGCACTTCAATGGAACGCCTGGGCTTTGTTTGCATTATGATGTCTGCCTTCGTTACTTTTCAATGGGCTGCGAGGGCTTCCAGTCCTTGTAGTTCTCGTAGCGGCTCTCGCGGATCTTGGTGTGGGACCAGATCTCGTCCGCCGTGGGCTGCCAGTTGGCTGCATAGTTCTTGCACTTCTCGCACAGGTGCTCCACGCTCTCCGGCGACTGCAGGTCGGTGCTGTGGGCACCGGTCTCGTGCACCATCTTCTGCAGCAGTTCGGGGTTTTCCAGCATCGGGCAGGGACGCAAATGGTTCTTGTTGAAGGGCTGGCCGTTGTGATAAGCCATGAACAGCGGACTGTGCAGAATTTCCAGAATGCTCTGGTCGTGGATATTGGCATTGGAGTAGTGGATGAACACGCACGGCTCTGCGTCACCGGCAGAGTTGATGTGGAAGTAGTTGCGTCCGCCGGCAATGCAGCCGCCCACGAACTCGCCATCGTTCTGGAAATCCATCGGGTAGAACGGGATATCGCACTCTTCCGAGCGCAGATAGCGGATGCGGTCGATCATATATTTGCGCTGCTCCGGGGTGGGCATCAGTTCGGGCGCTGCGTCGTTGCCCACGGGCATGTAGTGGAAGTAGAAGCCGAAGTGTGCACCCTTCTCACACAGGAAACGCATGAACTCATCGTTGGTGACAGCTTCGATGTTATCACGGGTATAGCAGATGGACGTGCCGAACACGATGCCGTGCTCCTTGAGCAGATCCATAGCATGCATAACAGCGGCATAGTGCCCCTCACCGCGGCGGGCATCATTGGTCTCCGGGGTGCCCTCGATGGACAGCATGAAGGCAATGTTGCCCAGACGCACCACCTCTTTGCAGAAGGGCTCATCGATGAGGGTGGAGTTGGTGTAGATGGCAAACTGCACATCGTTGTGCTTCTCGGCCAGCTTCAGGATATCAGCCTTACGCACCAGCGGCTCGCCGCCGGTCAGCATGTACAGGTACACGCCCAGCTCCTTGCCCTCGGTAACGATCTTGTCCATATCCTCAAAGCTGAGGTTATTCTTGTGACCGTATTCACCGGCCCAGCAGCCCACGCAGTGCATATTGCAGGCGGAAGTGGGGTCGAACAGGATCAGCCAGGGGATGTTGCACTGATACTTCACGCGGTTCTCGCGGATGGTCTTGGTGCCGCGGAAGAAAGCCTCGTAGCCCAGATTCAGCGCCATGGTGCGGGCCACGTTGGGGTCGGTCTGATCCAGCACACAGTTGATGAGCTTGGACCACTTGCTGTCGGGGTCGGTCAGGGTCTGTCTGGCGTGTTCGTAGGCTTCATCGCTGAACGAACTGCCATAGAACTGCTTTGCAACATCCACCAGCTGTCCCACGGTTTTCTGACGGTCTTTATCGGCATGAGAAAGCACCACGTCCACCATTTTACCAACGGCAGCACGCTGCATTTTATGAGTCAGGCTCTCAACAGAAGTATTCATTATCCTTTTCCTCCAAACGGTATTTTTCGGAAATCTCTTTTTCTATTTCTATGCCATTACTCTACCATTCTATCCCACAAATTGCCATAAACAGAAAAAGCGCCGTGATAGAAAACCCATCACGGCGCGGATTATGATAAAATTTTGTCGTTCTTCCGGTTCAACCGTCCTGTTCCAGATGGATCTTATTGCTGGCAAGGCGGCATAACGCGCGGCGCAGATCGCCCTGCAGCATCCGTCCCATACGTTCTACCATCACAGCGGGCTCGGTCTTCATATCCCGGCGGATCCATTCCAGCACCACGCCCACCAGCGCATATTTGTAAAAATCCACCACAAACTGCTTGTCATCGTCCTGCACGGTGATGTCGCGGCATTCGCGATCCGCAAATTCCTTCAGCATGGGGTCCAGAAGCTTGTACAGATACTGCTCCACCTGTTCACGACCCACAGAGCGGTATACGTTCAGTACCAGTGTTTTGTTATCCCGGATCTGGTGCAGGATTTCCAGAAATGCTTCGGTCCATGTATCAAAGCTCTGGCGGCCTTCCATCGCCTTGACCGCATCTTCCGTCAGGATCCAATCCACCAGATCGTAAATATCCTTGAAGTGGTAGTAGAAAGTCATGCGGTTCACGCCGCAGTCCTCGGTGATATCGTTGATCGTGATCTTATTGAGGGGCTTTTCCAGCAGCAGCTTTTTCAGCGATGCTTCCAGTGCCCGCTTTGTTGTTTGTGACACAAAGACCTTCCTTTCCCGACCGTAGAAATTTTTCCTGCTGCGTACGGCGATTGGCAGCTTCGTACATTATAATACCGCAAAAGCCATCCCGATTGCAAGCATTGATTCTGTCCATTTTGTAAACAAAGAACGACTTCCTGCGTTTTCACTCCGGCAGTTTCTCGTTTCAAAAACCGTTTCTCAGCCCTCCCAACCCCCTTCCGGCGGTGCGCAATGCCTGCAAAAGCGGCTTCTTCCGGCAAAAAAGCGGAAAAGGCCCTTGATTTTATATTCCTCTACGCTTAGAATGGGAGCAGACGGCTGTGATTGAAGTGCCGTTTTGAGGGAGGGTACAAACTATGATGGATACCATTGGTTTTCTGGGCTGCGGCAACATGGGTGGAGCCATCGCCCGTGCCGTTTGCAAAGCTGTTGACCCTAAGAAAGTTTTTCTGGCAAACCGCACTGCGGCCAAGGCACAGGCACTGGCCAAAGAACTGGGCTGCAAAACAGCCACCAATGCCGAGGTGGCCGGTGACTGCGACCTGATCTTTCTGGCGGTAAAGCCCCAGATGATGGAAGCTCTGCTCCAGCCGCTCAAGTTCACCTTTGACGAGCGCCCCAGCCGTTTTGTGCTGTGCAGCATGGCGGCGGGCCTTTCGATCGCCCGCATTCAGGAGATGGCCGGTGAGGACTTTCCTGTGATCCGCATCATGCCCAACACCCCGGCTTCTGTGGGCGAGGGTATGATCCAGTACTGTTCCAGCAATGTCACCGCTGAGGAAGAAGAAGCCTTCCTCAGGATCATGGCTCCTGCGGGCCGTCTGGACGCCGTGCCGGAAAGTCTGATCGATGCCGCCAGCTGCGTTTCCGGCTGCGGCCCGGCATGGGTGTACCAGTTTATTGAGGCTCTGGCTGATGGCGGCGTGGCCTGCGGCCTGCCCCGCGCCAAAGCGCAGGAATATGCCGCGCAGATGGTTCTGGGCAGCGCAAAGCTGGTGCTGGAAAGCGGAAAGCATCCCGGCGAACTCAAGGATGCTGTGTGCAGCCCCGGCGGCAGCACCATTCAGGGCGTGCGCGTGCTGGAAGAGCACGGCCTGCGCGGTGCGGTGATGGATGCCGTGATCGCCTCGTACAATAAGACAAAGGAAATGGGAAAGGGTTAAGGATATCATGCGCATCGTTGTAAAAGTAGGCACTTCTACTCTGGCATACGCCACCGGACGGCTGAACATCCGCCACACGGAACAGCTGGTCAAGGTGCTCAGCGACCTGAAAAACGAGGGCCATGAGGTCATTCTGGTGTCCTCCGGTGCCATTGGCATGGGCGTGGGCAAGCTCTCACTGCCAACCCGCCCAAAGGACACCACCACCAAGCAGGCCTGCGCCGCTGTGGGCCAGTGTGAGCTGATGTACACCTACGACCGGCTGTTCAACGCCTACAATCACACCGTGGCGCAGATCCTGCTCACCGGCGTGGACGTGGAGCACACCGAACGCCGCGTGAACTTTCAGAACACCCTGTCCCGCCTGCTGGAGCTGGGTGCCCTGCCCATCATCAACGAAAACGACACCGTTGCCACCGATGAGATTACCTCCATTGGCGACAACGACACGCTGGCGGCCATCGTGGCCTGCTGCGCCAAGGCTGACATGCTGGTGCTGCTGAGTGACATCGACGGCCTGTACACCGCCAATCCCCACACCCACACGGATGCAAAGCTCATCCCGCTGGTGGAAGAGATCACCCCCGAGGTGATGGCTCTGGCCGATGGTGCCGGTTCGGCCCTTGGCACCGGCGGCATGGCCACCAAGCTGCGCGCCGCCCGCATGGTGACCGGCAGCGGTGCCGACATGGTCATTGCCAACGGTGCACACCCGGAGCTTTTGTACGACATTGCCGCAGGCAGATCCGCAGGCACCCGCTTTGCGGCCCGCAAGGAGGACTGAACACATGACCACACAGGAAATTCTGGAAGCCGCCCGCAGCGCCAAAAGTGCCCTTGCGCTGGCCGATAACACCGCCCGCAACGCGGCCCTGCTGGGCATGGCAGATGCGCTGTGCAGCGCAGACGATCAGGCGGCCATCCTTGCTGCCAACGCTGAGGACATGGCTGCTGCCAAAGGGCACATCAGCGATGTGATGCTGGATCGTCTGGCCCTGACCGCACCGCGCATTGAAGCCATGGCGCAGGGCATCCGCGAGGTTGCTGCTCTGCCCGACCCGGTGGGCCGGGTGCTGAACCGGGTGGAGCGCCCCAACGGGCTTGTCATTGAAAAGACGGCTGTGCCCATGGGCGTGATCGCCATTATCTACGAGAGCCGCCCCAATGTGACCAGCGATGCCGCTGCCCTTGCCATCAAGAGCGGCAATGCCTGCATCCTGCGCTGCGGCAAGGAAGCATGGCGCAGTGCTCATGCCATCGTCACAGCCCTGCGGCAGGGCCTGAAAAAAGCCGGTCTGCCCGAGACAGCGGTCTGCCTGATCGAGGACACCACCCACGCTTCTGCCAACGCTCTGATGACCGCTGTAGGCTATGTGGATCTGCTGATCCCGCGCGGCGGTGCCGGGCTGATCCGTGCCTGCGTTCAGAACGCCAAGGTCCCCTGCATCCAGACCGGCACCGGCATCTGCCATGTGTACGTAGACGACACCGCCGATCTGGACAAAGCGCTGGACATCATCGAGAACGCAAAAGCCAGCCGCCCCAGCGTCTGCAACGCCGAGGAAGTGTGCCTTGTGCACTCTGCCATTGCCGGGGAGTTCCTGCCCCGTCTGGCCCAGCGCCTTGGCCCGGACCGCATTGCAAAGGGTCTGCATCCGGTAGAGCTTCGTCTTGATAAGCGCGCAGCCTCCATCATCTCCGGCACCCCTGCCGGAGAAAAGGACTTTGACACCGAATTTCTGGACTACATCCTCGCGGTCAAGGTCGTGGACAGCGTAGAGGAGGCCATCGGGCATATTGCCGAGCACTCCACCGGCCACAGCGAGGCCATCCTGACCCAGACACAGGCCCATGCCGATCTGTTCACTGCCGCAGTGGACAGCGCCGCCGTGTATGTGAACTGTTCCACCCGCTTTACGGATGGCGGTGAATTCGGCCTTGGGTGCGAAATGGGCATCTCCACCCAGAAACTCCACGCCCGTGGCCCCATGGGACTGGCCGAGCTGTGCAGCTACAAGTATATCATCCACGGCAATGGTCAGATCCGCTAAAGCCCGCTGAACCCACCTTTCCAGTGCGGAAATCGGGAGTGAGCGTTTTCTCCATAATATTCATAATTTAGAAACGAAACTGAAAAGTTTTTTCCGAAACAGGCTGGTGCGATTTGCGCCAGCCTGTATTTTTGTTTTATTCCCATGAAATGTTCTTTCAGTAAAGACAAAAGCTGAATTATGTTTTCAATCTGCCTTTCCTGTTCGCTCACTGATATGGATGATTGTATCCCAGTTTTCTGCACTTCTCACAAAGATATAGTCTTACTTTCTCCATTTTGTTTTATAAAAAGTACAAGAACCCCCTTGACAACCCCTATTTTGATGCGGTAAAACTATATTGGAAAACTTGATAACGATTTCACTTCATTTCACTTTCCAATGAGAAAGTTGTTCGTCACACACAACACTATACTTGGAACAAAGGAGAGAGCAATATGACGATCGCCATTCTTGCACACGATTCCCGCAAAGAGCTTGCACTGCAGTTCTGCACTGCTTACAGCGCCATTTTGTCCAAAAACACAGTCATTGCTACCGGCACCACCGGACGGATGCTGGCGCAGACTACCGGCCTGCCCGTGCACTGTTATCTCTCCGGGCGCTTGGGCGGTGTGCAGCAGATCACTTCCCGCATTGCGTGCGACGAAGTGGATCTGGTATTGTTCTTCCGTGACCCGCTGAAAGCGGATGCCGCCAGCATCACCGAGCAGAATCTGCTCCGCCTGTGCGATATGCACAGCGTACCCATTGCCACCAACATTGCCACCGCCGAGGTCTTGCTGCGCGGTATGGATCAGGGCGACCTGGACTACCGCGAGGGGATGCATCCCGCTCTTGTGGAGCCAATGCCCACCGTGCAGCGCCACGCCGTGTGATGAATCGTGTATAGAGTATCGGGAAAGAGACAGCGCCGCAGGAAACTTCCTGCGGCGCTGTTGTTTTTTGTTTTGCTTTTATTTCAGTAAAGCCTGCAGCTTTTCCAGCCGGCGGACGGCTTCGTTCAGCACATCGGTGCCGCGGGCAAAGTGCATCCGGATCAGGTGGTTCACCGGCTCCCGGAAGAAGCTGGAGCCAGGCACAGCGGCCACGCCCACTTCCCGGATCATCCACTCACAGAACTGCAGGTCGGTCCAGCCCTTGAACTGGGGCAGCGCCAGAAAATCGGAAATATCGATCATCACAAAATAGGTGCCCTGCGGAACATTGTGCTTCAGCCCCACACGGTCCAGTCCGGCCAGAAAATGATCGCGCTTTTCGGTGTAAAGGGCCTGCAGCTTTTCGTAATAGCTGGCGGGCATCTCCAAACCGGCCACAGCGGCCTCCTGCAGGGGTGCAGCCGCACCCACAGTGAGAAAGTCGTGCACCTTGCGCGCACCCTCAATGACCTCTGCGGGTCCGATCAGATAGCCCAGACGCCAGCCCGTGATGGAGTAAGTCTTGGAGAGCGAGTTGCAGGTGATGGTGTGCTCAAACATGCCGGGCAGGCTTGCCATGCAGATATGCTCTGCCGGCGCATAGATGATATGCTCGTACACCTCATCCGTCACCACAAAGGCATCGTACTGGATGGCCAGCTTTGCAATGGCTTCCAGCTCGTCGCGGCGGAACACCTTGCCGCAGGGATTGGAGGGGTTGCACAGGATCAGCGCCTTGGCACCCTCGGCAAAGCCCTTTTCGATCAGGCTGATATCAAACTCATAGGTGGGCGGCACCAGCGGGATATAGATGGGTTCCGCGCCCGAAAGAATGGCATCGGCACCGTAGTTCTCGTAGAACGGTGAGAAGATCATCACCTTGTCGCCGGGGTTGCAGATGGTCATCATGGCGGCCATCATGGCCTCAGTGCCGCCGCAGGTCACGCAGATCTCGGTGTTGGGGTCTACTTCGTGGTGAAGGGCAGGGCTGGTCTTTTTTGCCAGCGCCTCGCGGAAGTTTTGCGCGCCAAAGGTCACAGCGTACTGGTGCGGGCCTTTGTAAGCTGTTTCGGCCAGAGCGTCCAGCAACTGCTTCGGCGGGTCAAAATCCGGGAAGCCCTGCGAAAGGTTGATGGAGTCGTACTGATTGTTGATGCGGGTCATGCGGCGGATAACAGAATCCGTGAAGGTACCCACACGGTCACTTAAAACAGGCATGCGCTCTCCTTTTTTTAGTCCTTAAAATAAGCCTTCTGGATGGCCAGCAGCACGCCTGCACGGCTGGCAGCAAAGTTCAGACCGCCCTGCAGGTAGCAGGTGTACGGCTCACGCAGCGGGCCGTCGCAGGAAAGCTCGATGGTGCTGCCCTGTGTAAAGCTGCCGCTTGCCATGACCACCTCATCGGTATAGCCCGGCTCCGGAGAAGGTTCCGGGGCGGCATAGCTGTCCACGGGGCTTGCAGCCTGAATACCCTGACAGAAGCCGATGAGCGCATCTGCAGTGCCTGCATCAAAGCAGGTGACGATGTCGTTGTGGTCGTCGCAGTAGCGCGGCACTGGATTCTTGCCCAGCAGCTCCAGCATACACTGGGCGTAAATGGCGGTCTTGATGGCCTCGCACACCACGCCGGGCGCATAGTAGAAGCCCAGATACATATCACGGGGCGTTTCCAGCGTGCAGCCCAGATCTTTGCCGAGACCGGGCGCATTCAGGCGGTAAGCGCACAGCTCCACAAGGTCTTTGCGGCCCGCAATGTAGCCGCCGGTGGGAGCGATGCCGCCGCCGGGGTTCTTGATCAGGCTGCCCACCACAAGGTCTGCGCCCATCTGACAGGGTTCCTGCGTCTGGGTGAACTCGCCGTAGCAGTTATCCACAAAAATAATGATGTCCGGGTTTGCGGCGCGGGCGGTATCCGCAATTTTTCGGATCGTTTCCAGATCAAAGGCATTGCGCTGCAGATAGCCGCGGCTGCGCTGGATGTGGCACACCTTTGCACCGGGGGCCTTTTGGGCGATCAGGTCATAATCCGGGGTGAAGTCGGCTTTCAGCGGAGCTTCATCGTACCGGATGCCGTAATCCATCAGGGTGCCGGTGCCCTTGCCCTTGCCGTCCAGACCGATCACGCCTTCCAGCGTATCGTAGGGACGGCCGGTGGCAGCCAGCAGGGTGTCCCCTGCCCGCAGCAGGCCGAACAGCGCCACAGCCAGCGTGTGGGTGCCGCTCTGGAACTGGCTGCGCACGAGGGCATCCTCTGCGCCCATCACCTCGGCAAAGATCTGCTCCAGCTTTGCGCGGCCGGTATCCCACAGGCCGTAGCCGGTGGTGCCCAGCATATCGGTGGAGGACATCTGGGTATCCGCAAAGGCTTTCAGCATTTTGAGCTGGTTAAAATCGCGGATCTCCTCCATATGGCGGAAGTAGGGCTGGCACAGCTCCATAGCCTTTTCGTCCAGCGCCAGAACTTCGGGTTTGTAATTGAAAAAGTGGTTCAGCATTGACATTATAACGGTTCCTTAATTTTATAGATTTTATAGAGCGCAGGCTTTCTGTCGGAATGACTCCTTCAGCCGCACTTCGTGCGCCAGCTCCCTCAGGGAGGGAGCTCCTGACGAAACCAGAACGTTTCACTTATGCAGAAAGCTTTTCCGTCCTGCCAAAGGCTCCCTCATTGAGGGAGCTGGCAAAACCGTCAGGTTTTGACTGAAGGAGTTTGTTCATATCTTGCATATTCCCCCAGCTTTTCAAAGCCAAGCCGGGTATAAAAGCGCACCCGCTCCGGGCTGCAGAGAAACACCGGGTGCTCCCCCTTGGCGGCAAACTCGTTCGCCATCTGCACAATGAGCCGCCCGCCGATGCCCTTGCCCCGCAAAGGCTGGGCTGTCTGCCCGCAGGCCATGTAGGCCTGCCTGTTCGCAAGGGTATAGGCCCCTACCGTGCAGATCGTTTCACTTCTCTGCCGCAGCGCCCACACAAGGGCTTTGCCGCGGGTGCGCTTTGTGCAAAGCTCGGAGTAAAAGTCCTCCTGCTTTGCCGTATCCGCCGGGTAGAGCGCCCGTGCCACATCCATGGCAGAGGGTTCTCTGTCAAGGGTCAGTCCGGCCCAGAGCGTCTCGTCTGCAGCGGGCAGCGGCAGAGCCTTGCCGGGTGCAAGACCGAATACAGTCAGCGTTTCAGCTTTGCACCACCCGGCAGGCGGTGGGCATTCGTTTTCGTCTAAAATGATGCTCTCACACCCGCAGAAAGCCAGAAAGCTGGCCAGCTCTTCCGGGTTTGCGTGCCCTGCTGCCCATGCGGTACTGCCGCTGAGTTCCAGCGCCAGTGTAGGTCCTGCGTAGAATCGCCACGGCTGGCTTTTGCTAAAAAGGGCAAGATCCAGCAGCAGGGTCGCCCCCAGCACCCATTTCCCCCCGCAGGCATTTAAAAAGCGGGCGCGGTGGGCTTTTGTGCTGACCTGCGCGATCACTTCAGCTCGTTGACGATCTTCTTGAACTCGCGGCCGCGCACCTCAAAGTTGGGGTACAGGTCAAACGATGCGCTGGCCGGGGACAGGATGATGATGTCACCGGGCTTTGCGCAGGCACGGGCCAGCTCCACAGCGTGCTGCATGTTGTCGGCATGCTGGATGGGCAGCTCTGCTTCGTTGAAGTTCGGGTCCTCGCGCACAGCCTTTTCGATGCGGGGGCCGGTGGCACCCATCAGCACAAGGTTCTTCACGTGGGCCACCACTTCCGGTGCCAGCGGCTCATAAGGAATGTGCTTGTCGTAGCCGCCAGCGATCAGAATGACCTTCTGGTTAAAGCTGCGCAGACCGGCAATGGTGCGCGTCGGGCTGGTGCCGATGGAGTCGTTGTAGTACAGCACGCCGTCCAGCGTGCGCACCGGCTCAATGCGGTGCTCCACACCGGTAAAGGTGCTGCCCACCTTCTGGATGGCTTCCACGGGCACCTCGCCCCACACGGCAGCGGCAGCAGCCAGCAGGTTTTCAATGTTGTGCAGGCCGCGCAGCTTCACGTCCTTCTGGGCCAGGAAGGGGGTCACAACGCCATCCTCGGCCATGCAGAGCATGTTGTCCTCCTTGCGCAGGAAGGCACCGTTGTCGGTATCGTGCAGGCGGGTGAACCACACCTGCTTGCCCTTGCAGTCGGACTGCATGGAACGGCTGATCTCATTCTCATAGCCCAGCACAGCGCGGCAGGGCTGCTTCTGGTACAGCAGGATGTTGCGCTTGGCATCAATGTACTCCTGCATGTCCTTGTGGTGGTCCAGATGGTTGGGGGTGACATTGGTCACCACGGCAATGTTGGGGCTGGAATGCATGCTGATGAGCTGGAAGCTGGAAAGCTCCACCACAGCCACATCCTCGGGAGCCACCTCGGGCAGCATGGGCAGCAGAGCTGCGCCGATGTTGCCGCCCAGATGCACCTTGCGGCCTGCGGCCTCGTAGAACTTGGAGATCAGGGTGGTGGTGGTGGTCTTGCCGTCGGAGCCGGTCACGGCTACGATCTCGCAGGGGCAGAAGTCGAAGAACAGCTCCACCTCACTGGTGACCATGGTGCCTGCGGCCATGGCATCCTGCAGGGGCTTTTCAAAGTAGCCCACAAAGCCCGGGGTGCGCATGATGATATCCTGACCCTTGAAGCCATCCAGATAGTTTTCGCCCAGGCTCAGGTCGATGCCCAGCTCCTTGATGGTTGCAGCGTAATCGCCAAAGTCCTCCACGCTCTTTTTCTGGTCGCACAGGGTCACATGGGCACCCAGCTCCACAAACTCCTTGATCAGGGTCTTGTGGCTGACACCGGCACCAATAAAGGCCACTTTTTTGCCTTTGATGAGTTCAATCAGTTTCTGCTGATCCTTCTGCATAAAAACAGTTCCTCCTCCATAATATCGTATTCAGAACGCACCTCAAAACGGGTGCAGAGATGTTTCGCTGTACCATTATAGTCCATTTAGCCGCAATTGGCAACGGAAAAACGCCCTTTTTGCCCCAAAAAGTAAGGTAAATTCACAATTCTGCAATTGTATTTTGCCGCTGTTTCTGCTACACTTGTCGAAGCAGAGTACTTTTTGTATACAAGAAGCCTTTTTTTCGCAAATACCATAGAATGAGGTCATCCCCTTGAAACAGTTCTTCCGTATTACCGCAGCATTGCTTGCTGCTGCGTTCCTGCTTGCGCTCACCGGCTGCGGCAGCAGTTCCAGTGCGCCAAGCTTTACATGGTTCGTGGATACCATTCCCGCAAACCTTGACCCGCAGGTGGCTTCTGCTGCCCCGGACGTGATCGCCTGCGAGAACCTTTACAGCGGGCTTGTCCGCAAAAAAGCGGATGGCGAGATCGTGCCCAATCTGTCCGAGAGCTGGACGATCTCCTCCGATGGCAAGACCTACACCTTCCAGATCAAGGACGGCCTGACCTACAAGGCCGTCAAGGGCGCTTCCACGGATCACACCATCACTGCCGAGGACTTTGTGTTTGCATTCCGGCGCATATTCCAGCCGCAGACAAATTCCCCTTATGCCGTGGAGTTTTCCGCCCTTGAGAACAGTGCTGCCGTGCTAGCTGGCACAGCCGATGCCAGCACGCTGGGCGTTTCGGCCGCCGGCCCGCTGACGCTGGTGTTCCGCCTGAGTGAAAAGGACGACAACTTCCTTGCCAAGCTCACCCTGCCCGGTGCCATGCCCTGCGATGAAGCATTTTTTGAGAGCACCCGCGGCACCTACGGCCTGACCGCCAAGACCACCCTTTCCAGCGGCAGCTTCTATCTTTACAACTGGACGGCCAGCGGCCTGTTCCTGCACCGGGATGTCTCCTCCCCCATGATCGGCAGCCTGCGTCTGGTGCAGAACACCGGCAGCACCGGAAAGAGCGCCGCCCAGCTCATTGCAGACGAAAAATGCTCCGCCGCGCTGGACGACACCGGCGAGGATACCTCGCTGCAGTCGGTGGATTACTCCGACACCACCTGGGCACTGCTGTTCAACAGCGCCGAAGATTCTATGTTTGCCAATCAGGAACTGCGGCAGGCGCTTGCCGGCATCGCCCGGGAGAATGTGGATGTGCCCTCTTCCGGTCTGTACACCGCTGCCGAGGGTCTTGTGCCCACCGGCCTTTCCGTGGACGGCATCGATTACCGCAAGTCTGCCAGGAACCCGCTGCCCACCATCACCGACCCCCGTACATTGTACCTGAATGCACGGCAGGGCATGGCCAGCTCGGATTTTTCCGGCGTGACCATCCTGCTGCCGAAGGAAGCCGGCCTGACCGAACTGGCCGAGCAGATCAACGGCGCATGGCAGAAGGACTGCTCCCTTTTCTTCTCGGTGGAAGAGGTTCCGCAGGAGGAGTTCGACAAACGCCTTGCAGCGGGCAGCTACACCATTGCGCTGGCTCCCATCCGCGCCGAAGGCGGCAGCGTATACCAGATGCTGCAGCAGTTCACGGCCGAGGGCGGCGGCCTGACCGGCTGGTCCGACCCCATCTACTCTCAGCGTCTGGCTGAGAGTGCCCAGCAGACCGGCAGCGCCCGCTGTGCCTTGCTGGCCGATTGTGAGCGCCAGCTGCTGGAAGGCTGCGCCGTGGTGCCGCTGCTGGGCCAGAACAGGCGTCTGCTGGTGGCGGACGGCATCACCGGCCTTGTGTTCGACCCCTTCACGCCGGTGCTGGACCTGACCGATGCCCAGAAAAACTGACATTCTCCGGCCCTTGACAATCCCGTCCCTCTTTGCTACAATAAATGAGCAACTTGCAGGGTTAGCTCATCCGGTAGAGCGGCTGCGTCCCCAGCAGCAGGCGGGGGGGTCGGGGTCCTCCTTTG
>OBXA01000259.1_pt1 | contig 45882 bp, 40 predicted proteins | sample 1538121 | NCBI WGS metagenome assembly OBXA01 (sample SAMEA2580133, study PRJEB22360) | human gut metagenome | biome: human gut; feature: human-associated habitat; material: faeces | place: Denmark | collected 2008/2010 | reverse complement strand
GCAGACTGCAGCCGGGCGCCCCGGGAGCCCCCGGGGGAGCCACTGGCTGCATTGCAGGCAGCCAGACCGGCAGCGGTCACGCCGCTCATGGCAGCAGCTGCTGCGATCTTCAGAAATCCTTTACGGGAGATCTTTTCCATAATAATTCCTTCCTTTTCTTGCTATATCCTTCGCATCGACAAAAATCTATTGCCGTTCTTGTTAAAAGTATCACATTTACAAACAAAGAAAAAGAAGATATAATATCCTTATAAGTATCAAGTAAAACTTGCGTTTTGTAAAAAGGAGCACATCATGACCATCCAGCAGCTGCGCTATTTTCTGGCACTGTGCGAAGATTTGAATTACACCCACACCGCCGGGCGGATGTATCTGTCCCGGCAGGCCTTGCGGCTGAGCATTGCTGCACTGGAAGAAGAGCTTTGCGGCAAGCTGTTTGTCAACAACCGCAATCATCTGGCTCTTACTGAAAAGGGTGAGCGGTTCCGGGCACAGGCTGCGCCGGTGGTGCAGCAATTCAATGCCCTGTGCCAGCAAGCTTATCAGGACATCCAGTCTGCACCACTGCGGCTGGGCATCAGCGTGGCACTGGTTCCGGACTATCTGCCCAATCTGGGGGAGGTGCTGGAAGCATTCCGGCAGCAGTACCCCGGCATCCCCTTGGAGCTTACTTCCCTGTCCAACGATGAAGTGCCGGTGCAACTGCAACGGGGCGCACTGGATGCCGGGCTGGTGATGGACCTGGGCGGCTGTGCTGCGGGGCTTGCACGCACCGCCCTTTCACAGCATACCGCCGCCGTCATGGTCTGCCGCAGCAGCCCTTTCTGGGAGCGAACGCATATTACACCGGCAGAGCTGGACGGGCAGACCCTGCTGGTGCCCGGCTTTGCCCCGGATGCCCTGGCACCGCTGTGGCAGGCACTGCGGGAGAGCAGTGCACACCCACAGCTGGAGCTGGTCGAGCAATTTTATCAGGTACTCTACCGCACGCAGGAGCAGAATTGTGTATCTCTGAACCGTTTCGAGAAATCTTCCAGCAACCAGATGTCCAATGTCCGGGATGTAATATTAGACGGTCTGCCGCCTATTTGTGCCGGATTCCTCCGTCCCCAAAAACAACACAACGCCTGTGCGGAGCTATTGTGCCGCTTTTTGCAGGAGAGGTTGAAGTTTTAAAAAAGAGTGACAGCATTTCGCTTTGAACACTGCCACTCTTTTTTGTATTATGAATAACATCAAAACGACCACGTTTTTCTTATCATCCTTCATCAGCGCGAGCGATGGTTGATTATTTTATCAGCTTAATCCAGAGAGTGACCGCATTACAAGGTCAATATCCTGATTTTCCAGTTCCCGAATGATGTGCAGGTAGGTTTTCTGCGTTGTTGTCATGCTGGAATGCCCCAGCCGCCTTGCCACGCTTGCAATAGATACACCTGCAAACAGAAGCACCGAAGCGTGGGTATGCCGCAGACCATGTACCGAGATAACCGGGATCTTGGCCTGGTTGCAGTGCCGTTCCAGAACATTCAGCTTCATGAATCGGCTGCGCACGACCTCCGCGGGCTTGTCATCCCCTGCCACCCGCAGCATTCTGCGTTTCGAAGAGCAGGTATCCACCAGAAGATTCACGATTTGATGGATGGTGTCCTCCTCATCCGGGCAGGCCCGGAGCAGCAAGTCCACCTCCAACGACTGCATAAAATACGCTTCCAGCCGTGTGCGCTCATCCGATTCGTCCTCCGCGTCGGAAGAGAAAGGATCAGGTTCACTCCCCTCGGTTTTATTCCACTCAGTCTTATTTCCTCGTGATTTTGCCGTTTCCTGCTGCGCTGAATCCGCGGCACCGGAACCGTTCTTTTCACGATTCCGGAAACGCGGGTCTGCAAAGTTTTTGACGTAAATCAGATTTGGTTTTCCCAGCCCGCGCCGTTTGCGCTCAATCAGCCCAAACTTTTCCAATTCCCGGAACAGTTTGGTAGCCTTGTTGTCTGCGCAGCCCAGTGCATCCATCACTTCCTGCACAGGAAAAATGATATACACCCTTCCCTGCTCATCCAGCCATCCGTTTTTCACCGACAGCCCCATGCGGTCGAGCAGGATGCCATACAGGGTCTTGGCATCGGTTGACAGGTCTTTGAAACGTATGTCCCGGAATAAAATTTTGGGCACCCGGAAATACGAGAACATCTCGCCCGACTGCCCATAGAAATAGTCAAACATTCTGGTTTCCTCTCTTGTCTGGTCTTGTCACATCCTTGACACCTCCATTCTTTGTGTGATGAAATATGTATGACTATCGTTATTTTTCTTTACAAAGACGGCCTGCCATGCTACAATAGCCGCATCTACGGCCACCGGACAACAGGAAAGGAGTATCTCATGGCCAAAACTGCTGACACCATTGCCATCTATTCCCGCAAATCCCGCTACACCGGCAAGGGCGAAAGTATCGGAAATCAGATCGACCTCTGCCGCGAATATATCCGCACTCACTACGGCGATGCCGCCGCGGAACATGCCGTTGTCTTTGAGGACGAGGGCTTTTCCGGCGGCAACCTGAACCGCCCGGACTTCAAAAAGATGATGACTGCGGCCAAGGAACGGAAATTCAAGGCCATTGTGGTCTACCGTCTGGACCGCATCAGCCGCAACATCAGCGACTTTTCCAGCCTGATTGAAGAACTGGGACGGCTGGGCATCAAAACAAAAACCGGGCGTTCGTTCACCCGGTTTTCCATCAAGTCGATTTTGCAGAATCCTGTCTACCTGATTGCAGACAAGGACGCCTATCAGTATTTTGTGGACAATGAGGCAGAACTGTTCGCCCCGGAGTCCGGAAAAAAGGCAAGCCCTCCTTCATAAATTACAGTAACCGTTTATGATACTATGGGGAGGGGTCGGCATGTTTTTATCTCTTCTGCAATTTTTTGCCACAAAGTTTCTGGTTCTGGCGCTTCATCTGGAAAGCGGCAGCTTTCCGCGGCCCCTCTCTGCCCGGGAGGAAACCGAAGCCTTTTCCGCACTGCGTGCCGGTGACCCTGCCGCACGGGAAAAACTGATCCGGCACAATCTGCGTCTGGTGGCACACATCGTAAAAAAATACTACGCCCTGCCCGGCGATCAGGACGACCTTATTTCCATCGGCACCATCGGCCTGATGAAAGCGGTGGATACTTTCGACTCTGACCGTCGGGCACGCTTTTCCACCTACGCCAGCCGGTGCATTGAAAATGAGATCCGGATGCAGTTCCGTCGGAACCGCAAAACCGGCGGGACCGTCTCGCTGCAGGAAGCGCTGGAATCAGATGGTGACTCTGCGCTGACGCTGGCCGATGTGCTGCAGGACAGCTTCTGCATGGAGGACACCTGCGAAACGCAGGACGATATCCGCCGGATGCGGCAGCTGCTGGACGGCCTGCCCGCCAGGGAGCGACAGATCATTCTGCTGCGGTATGGTCTTTCCGGCCAGCCGCCGCTGACCCAGCTGGAAACTGCAAAACTGCTGGACATCAGCCGCAGCTATGTTTCCCGTCTGGAAACTCATGCGCTGGAACTTCTGCGCCAGCGGTGGGATGTTCCGAGCACAAAAACAGCGCAGAGGTGAGCGGTGCGCTCGCCCCTGCGCCATGCAGTCAGCTATCCAGAATTTTCAACTGTAGTTCGTTTAATTGTTCAAAAGTATACAGTCGATTCAGCGCTTCCACCAGCTCCTTTTTGGAAAGACGCGGCGGCAGGCCCAGCGCGTTCAGAAGCTTTGCCTTGCGCTCGGCGCTGCCCGGCCTGCCGGAAAGCCCCCACTCGTAGAGGTCGGTATAGGTGATTTGCCGTCCTTCCGGGCGGGCCGCTGCGGCACCCGCCTCAGCGCCAAGGGCATCCCGCAGCGCCCGTAGAACAATGGCATCGTCCACACCCTCGACCCCCAGCAGGCCCTCCTTGCCGGGCTGCTCCTTGCGCTTTTCCTTGCCGTGGATCGCGGGCACGTAAGCCTGAACCACATTCTTTTCTCCCACCAGATTGGTGATGTAGGTGCGGATGCGGAAGCCTGCTGCGTCCGAATCCGTGAGCAGGATCAGGCCGTTTTTCTGCGCCAGCGCTTTGAACAGCTGCTGGCGCTTTTTGTCGCTGTAAATGCCAAAGCCATCCGTCAGCAGGATCATGGCATCGGTCAGATGGGAAAGCCGGGCCGCATCGTACTTACCCTCCACAATGAGCACCCGGCCTGTATGGATCATTTCGTTTTCCTTCATCGTCCGCTCCCCGCCATTGCCAACCGGCACAGCGCTGTTTCCAGCAGGATCTGGTCATCGGTAGGCTGGCTTTTCAGGCTCTGGTCCAGTTCCAGCAGCACCTGCATACAGTTTTCGATCTGGCCCAGCGTGTAATGCGAGGCTGTTTCGGCCGACCGCTTGAGCCGGTAATCACTGCCCTTATAGCCAAAATCCTTGAATACCGTGCTGTAATTTTTCCGTTTTGCTGCCCCCAGCTTGACCCGGTACAGATCCACATAGCTGCCGATCATGGCCGCTGTAATGGCAATGGGCTCCTGCTGCAGGCGCAGCAAAGTCTGCAGCTTTTTGCAGGCACCTGTGGCGTTTTTGGCCGTGATCATGCGGATCATCTCGAACACGTCTGCTTCCAGACTGACCGTGCCCATTTCCGCCACCATCGCTGCCGTGACCGTCTGATACCCGGACAATGCACAGAGCTTGTCCACCTCATTTTCCAAAAGGAACGGATCCTCGCCACAGCGCTCCAGCAGCGCCGCCGCTGCGCCGTCCGGCAGGGTGGTTTTCTGCTCCTTTGCGCGGTCGATCATCATCATTTTCAGTTCAAAGGGCTTGGGCTTAGCCAATTCTTCGGTGTAGCCAAGCGCCTTGCACTGCGCGATCAGCTTCTGTGCGCGCTTGCCTGTTTTGAGCTTGCTGCGCTCCAGTTCAAACACGCTGCCCAGCACCACCACAGCATTTTCCAGACTGGAAAGGGTGCTGTTCAACTCTTCCAGATCCTTGTCACTGTAAGCTGCAGGGTCGATCTCCGGCAGCACCACCACACGCCGGGTACCAAAAAATGAGATGGTGCCCGCCGCCATGATGAGCTGTTCGATCTCCGGCGCAGCTCCATCCAGAACCGTGGCATCCTCGTCGCTGTCTGCGGTCAGGATGCGGGTGATGGCCGTGACCGCCTGCCGCACCAGATACCGTTCACTGGAATAAAAATAGTAGACCGGACACTCCTTGTCCGCCAACTGCCGGAGTTTTGTCTCGGTCGCCATGCAGGCACCTCCCTTCTCTTATGGTGTTGTTCTATTGTACCACACTCTGCCCGGATTGCAAAGCATCACTCCGTTTTCAGCCCGCCGTGCCGCCGCAGGCTGATGGATGCCGCCAGTTCTTTTCTGTTGTCCATCCAGTCATAGCTGCGCAGGGCCAGAACATTTTTATACTGCACAGCATCCGGCTTTGCAGGGGAGGCCATCAGCCACTGCACTGTGACCTGTTTTGCCAGTTCTACAGTTCCATTGACCACGGCAAACTGCCGGTTGCCCACAGTCAGCCGCACAAGACAGCCATTCCGGGTGCGCAGCATTTCCACCAGAGCCGGTGTGCACCGCAGCTTTTGTGCTGTGTTCACCGCCATTTCTGCTGCCGGAAGTGTCCGCTCTGCTTCCAGTGTACAGGCCGTTTTAGGGTTTGTGCGCAGGTCTGCCACAAGCTCCACAGTCTGCGCGCCCCGCCGGGCAAGCTGGTTTTCCACTGCGTTCTGGGCAGAAGCTCCGCCCCGGAACAGCACCACGGCGGTATCGTTCTGGGTGACGACCACTGCCGGCGCGTTGGCGCTGCCTACAAGGTCGATGTGCACCACATCCCGGCTGAGAGCATTGCCCAGCCCGATGGAAACAGCTGCCGCCAGCAGGATGCATGGCCCTGCCACCCGCAGCCGTACCCGCCAGTGGAACGCCAGCCAGCACAACAGGATCAGCACCAAACACACGATGGCTGCATAGGCCGTATCGAAGTAGATGCCCGCGCCCGGTTTTGCAGAGATCCAGACGGCCCAGCGGTCGAGCAGGCCGGTCAACGCCGCAGACGCTGCGGACAGCACCCCATACAGCGGAGCAAGAGCGGGTACCAGGCCGGCAAAGGCCGTGCCAAGGCCCAGCAGCATTATGGGCTGGATGAGCCACAGCACCGCCACACTGGATGCCACCGCATAAATGCTCACACTCAGCCCGCGCAGCACCAGCACCGGGAATGTGGCCACCGAAGCACAAAACGAGATGCAAATGCTTTCCGCAAGGCCCCAAAGACGTTCCGGCAGTTTGAAATACCATGGGCGCTTCACCGGATTTTTCGCGTTTTTCCAGAACTGGCGGTACCACGCATCCCGGGCGCGGCGGATGCACACACCGCCTGCCACCGTGCCCACCACCGCCGCAAACGAAAGTTCAAAGCCGATATCGCACACTGCATAGCTGTTGCCTGCGGTCATAACGATACCTGCCACCGCCAGAGAGGTAAGGGTATCCGGCGGGCCGTACAGCCACACACCCAGTGCACCGACCCAGACCGCCACTGCGGCGCGGCATACCGAGGGTGTGAAGCCGGTCACGCCCATCAGCAAAAAGGCCAGCAGACTTCGGAATACCGCCCGGTGTCTGCGCCTGCGGTAGCTCTGCTCCCACTCGTAGGGCAGGAGTGTGCTGAGGATATCACCGCACAAAATGGACACATGCATTCCGCTTACCACCAGCACATGGGCAAGACCCGCGCCCCGGTAGGCGCTGCGCATGGCCGAAGACAGATAACTCCGGTCGCCGGTCGTCATGGCAGCCAGCACACCGCCGGTCTTGCCGTCCATACGGCGGCGCAGCGACGCACTGAGCCTTTGCTGCAGGCGGTGGGTGCGGGCGCGGAAGCTGTCGCTTTCGCCCAGAACTGTAAGCTCCGGCCCATCCTCGTCCATTTCCGCCTGCAGAGCGATGCCGTCCGCATACAGGCTGACCCGGCTTCCGGATGCCGGGGCCGACAGTATAAATCTTCCCTGCACCCTTTCCCCGGCTTTGCACTCCGGCAAAACACTGCACTCCACCCGGAAGGATGCCGCGCTGCCGTTCACTTTCTCTACATGCAAAACCGCATCCACGATACCGGGATCGTAGGAATCCGCCGTGCTTTCCACCTCTGCGGTCAGCACCAGCGGACGGCCTGCATATTGCACACGGATGCGCTCCAGCCGGTTTGCCGTGTGCAGCACCGATGCCATACCCACAGCAGCACCCAGCAGGATGCAGAGCGCTGCTTTGCGGGCAGCATCAAAGATGCACAGCACCAGACAAACGGCAACAAAAAATGCCGCAAACGGCACAAAAAGTTCCGTTTGCGGCAAAAAAACGCACACTAACTCCACACCCAGCATTCCAGCGCAGAAAACGCAGAGCGGGCGGCGCATTGCAGCTTAGTGGAAGAACAGAGGCAGCGGCTCCAGGAAGATGATATCCTTGCGCTCAGCTGCATCGCCCTCGGCCAGAACAGCGGCCTGGCCCACAATGGTGCACTGGGTCTGCTCAGCCAGCGCGTCCAGAGCCTTGAGCGAACCGCCAGTGGAAATGACATCGTCCACCACCAGAACGCGCTTGCCGCTCATCTTGTCCAGCTCCTTGCGGTCGATGACCAGCTTCTGCTTGCCTGCGGTGGTGATGGACTGATCCTCCACCACGACAGGGTCGGCCATATAGAGCTTTTCGCCCTTGCGTGCGCAGATGTAGGGCTTGCCGCTCTGGCGGCTCATCTCGTGTGCCAGAGGGATGCCCTTGGCCTCGGCGGTCAGCAGAATATCAAAATCCGGGCACTTCTTCAGCAGTTCAGCGGCAGCAGCCACGGTCAGCTCGGCATCACCCAGCATGATAAAAGCAGCAATGTCCATGTGGTCATTCACCTTGCAGATGGTCAGCTCACGGGTCAGGCCTGCAACGTGCAGAGTATAGGTCTCAGCCATAATTCAACGCTCCCTTTTTATTGGAATCAGACAGGCAGCTTTTCGCCGCCCAGAACATGGAAATGCAGATGTTTCACGGTCTGGCCTGCGTCCTCGCCAACATTGGAGATGACGCGGTAACCGTTGTTCAGGCCCTGCTCCGCAGCCAGCTTTGCGATCACTGCAAAGATATGGCCCAGCAGTGCGCCGTCCTCTTCGGTCAGCGCAGCGGCAGAGACAATGTGCTTTTTGGGCACCACCAGAAAGTGCACCTTGGCCTGCGGGTTGATGTCGTAAAACGCCACCACCTGCTCGTCCTCGTACAGCTTCTTGGAGGGGATTTTCCCCTCCGCGATCATACAGAACAGACAATCTTCCATGGGAAACAACTCCTTCCTGATATTTTATAAACGTCCCCGCCCTCTCAGGCCGCTTTGCGTCCAGCTCTCCCAAAGAGAGAGCCCTTGGCAAAACCATAAACTTTGGCAGCGCGTCAGCGCTGACGGAGAGGGCGAACCCGTTTTCTTATTCGCCCAGAGCCTTCTTGACGATGGCGCCGACAGCAGCCAGAGCTTCGTCGATCTTGGTCTCATCCTTCAGGCCGGCCATTGCAAAGTCCGGCTTGCCGCCGCCCTTGCCGCCGGCAATGGCAGCGATCTCCTTGACCAGAGCACCGGCCTTCAGGCCCTTTTCCTGTGCCTGTTTGGTCACAGTGACAGCCATGGTGATCTTATCCTCAGCCTTGCCCACCAGAACCGCCACAGCGGGCTTCACAGCCTTGTCGCGGACGGTATCGCACATGCCGCGCAGGGTGTCGCCGGTGGTGCCGGTGAAGTATGCAGAAGCGATCTTCACGCCGCCGATCTCTTCGGCATTGTCAAACAGGCTGGTCACCTTGGAAGCGGCGACCTGTGCCTTGATCTCTTCCAGCTCCTTGGCCAGAGCCTTGTTCTCAGCCATCACGGCCTCGGCACGGACGGGCAGAGCGGTCACGTTGTTTGCCTTCAGGGTGTTTGCCACGGTATGCAGCATAGCCTCCTGCAGGTTTGCACGGATCAGCAGGTTGCGGCCGGTGACAGCCTCGATGCGGCGGATGCCCGCAGCAACGGAGGCCTCGCTCACGATCTTGAAGCCGCCGATCTGGGCGGTGTTCTTCACGTGGGTGCCGCCGCAGAACTCGGTAGACCAGCCCTCGATGTCCACAACACGCACGACCTTGCCGTACTTTTCGCCGAACAGAGCCATTGCACCCAGCTTCTTGGCTTCCTCAATGGGCATTTCCCGGACGGTGACGTTCATGGACTCGTAGATTTTATCGTTCACGATCTTCTGCACGCGGGCCAGCTCCTCGGGAGTGACAGCGCTGAAGTGGGTAAAGTCGAAGTGAGTGATCTCTGCATCCTGATAGGAGCCTGCCTGATGGACGTGGTCGCCCAGCACTTCACGCAGAGCTGCCTGCAGCAGATGGGTGGCGGTGTGGTTGCGGGCAATGGCCATGCGGTATTCCTTATCCACCTGAGCGGTCAGGTGGTCGCCCACCTTCACGATGCCGCTCTCCAGCACGCAGGTGTGGACGTAGTAGCCCTTGGGGGTCTTCTTCACATCCAGCACGCGCAGGCTGCAGTCGGCGCTGTTCAGCATGCCGTGGTCCGCAGCCTGACCGCCCATCTCAGCGTAGAAGGGAGTCTTATCCAGAACCACCAGCACGCCGTCCTTCGCTTCCTCGTCGGTAGCAATGGCATCGGTCAGGGTCTCCTCGTCGCTCAGGGCCACCACAACGCCGGTGTCGTTCAGGGTCTCGTAGCCGGTAAAGACGGTGGGCTCTGCATCCAGCGCACCGAACAGATCCTCGCTCCAGCCGGAGATGTTCTTCTTCAGGCGCTCTGCACGGGCACGCTCCTTCTGCTTGGTCATTTCGGCGTGGAAGCCTTCCTCGTCGATCTCAATGCCCTGCTCTGCAGCGATCTCCTTGGTCAGATCCAGCGGGAAGCCGAAGGTATCGTTCAGCTTGAACACGTCCAGGCCCTTCAGCAGATGCTCATGTGCCTTTTCCAGACCGTCGATCATGTTGTTCAGGATGTTCATGCCGGCATCAATGGTACGGGCAAAGTTTGCCTCCTCGGTGCCGATGACCTTCTTGATATAAGCATCGTGCTCGCGCAGCTCGGGGTATGCGCTCTCGCTGGACTGGATGACAGTCTCCACCAGCTCCACCAGGAACGGGCGGGTGATGCCCAGCATACGGCCATGGCGGGCAGCACGGCGCAGCAGGCGGCGCAGCACATAGCCGCGGCCCTCGTTGGAAGGCAGGATGCCATCGGACACCATGAAGGTGCAGCTGCGGATGTGGTCGGTGATGACACGGATGGAGATATCGTCCTTGGCATTTTCGCCATAGGTCTTGTTTGCGATGTGCTCCACATGGTGCAGCACGCTCTGCACGGTGTCCACCTCGAACAGGTTGCCCACGTTCTGCATCACGCAGGCCAGACGCTCCAAGCCCATGCCGGTATCGATGTTGGGGCGTGCCAGACGCTCGTAGTGGCCCTTGCCGTCGGCATCGAACTGACTGAACACCAGATTCCAGATCTCCATATAGCGGTCGCAGTCGCAGCCCACGCCGCAGGTCGGCTTGCCGCAGCCGTACTCGGGGCCGCGGTCAAAGTAGATCTCGGAGCAGGGGCCGCACGGGCCGGAGCCATGCTCCCAGAAGTTGTCTTCCTTGCCCAGACGCACCATGTGGTCGGGGGCGATGCCCACCTTCTTGGTCCAGATATCGTAAGCCTCGTCGTCCTCTTCGTACACAGAGATGTGCAGGCGGTCCTTCGGAATGGCCATCCACTCGTCGGAAGTCAGGAACTCCCATGCCCAGGGAATGACCTCCTCTTTGAAGTAATCCTGGAAGGAGAAGTTGCCCAGCATTTCAAAGAAGGTGCCATGGCGGGCAGTGATGCCAACACGCTCGATATCCGGGGTGCGGATGCACTTCTGGCAGGTGGTCACGCGGTGACGGGGCGGCTCTTCCTGAGCCAGAAACCACTTTTTCATGGGGGCCATGCCGCTGTTGATGAGCAGCAGGCTGGGGTCGTTCTTGGGCACCAGCGGGAAGCTGTCCAGACGCAGGTGGCCCTTGCTCTCAAAGAAGCTCAGGTACTTTTCACGCAGTTCATTCAAACCGGTCCATTGCATAGGTTTTCTCTCCTCAATCGTCTTTGGCGCTTGTGCGCCGTTTTTATGCTGTTATGGCAGAGGGGCGGCACGGTGAAAAAACAAAAAACAGCCCTCATCCCAAAAGGGACGAAGGCTGCTTGTGCATCAAACTCCGTGGTACCACCCAAATTGCAAAGGATAAAATGTGTCCCCTGCCGCTTTCGGCGCGTTAACGCTGCGCTGCGTCCGACTTGTGTCGCCGGAAGCTCCGGGGCGGCGCAAAATGGAACCGGCCGGAACGCCTTGCAGCTGGAAGCGCTCTCTCTGAACGGCGGTGTGCATTTCTGACCCCATCATTGCCATCTGTCATAATTTTACATTTCGCAAAGCAGACACAATATCCCTTTGCGTACAGCTAAATTATAGCATACGCAAAACGTTTGTCAACGGTTTTGAGCAAAATTTACGGCACCCAGATGCGGACGATGCTGCTGATGGTGCCATCCTCGGTAAAGACCAGGGTGTTGTTGGGCATCCAGCCGTCCGGCTCGGCGTTGACGGCCTCGGCCACGGCATCGGCGCCGTCCGTCTCCACGGCGGAAGCCTGCGGGTCGGCCGAGCTGTCGCTCAGGGTCACGCCCCCGGCCAGAGGCAGGGTCACCTCGCCCATCTCATAGTAGACGGGGTAATCGTCAAAGGTCACGGTGCGGTACACATCGTGGTCCAGCGTCAGCTCCACGCCGCCCGCTTCGATGCCGCCGTTGATGGTCACATAGCCGTTGTCGGCATCCCTGTCGATGCTGGTCACAGTCAGCTTGGTCACGGTGGTGTCGCCCTGGTCGTGGATCCGAAGCACGCTGCCCTCCTGCAAGGCGTCGATGTCCTCGGGCAGGTAGCTGTCGTAGCCGTATACGCTCAGGGTCGCCTGGCCGTCGGCCACCTTGGTGATGCTGGCTGCAAACTTGTAGGAACCCGTCTTGATCTCGTTCAGATCCCCGACGTCGATGGGCAGCACATCGCCCATCTCACCGGCTGCTTCGGACGAAGCCGCACTGCTTTCCACGCCGGAAGCCGGTGCGCTTGCCGCGCTGCCTGCGGTGCTGTTGCTGCTGCCGCAGCCTGCCAGAATGCCCACTGCCAGAATGGCCGTAACGGCCAGCACCTTTTTATTCAGTTTCATATTCTATACCTTCTTCTGTTGTTGTCGGGGCGGTGTTTTCCGCACCTGTCTCGGTATCATACGTCACCCGCGCGGAAAAGTCAACATTTCCTTTTCTCTGCGCTTGACGCGCGGTTTTTGTTCCGCTACAATAAAAACGAATCAAGAACCCATTCTATTGCAACTGATTTTAAGATAGAGAGGAATTTCCCGTGAAAATTTTAAAAGTAAAGTGTCTTGCCCCCACCCGGCTGGACAACTACCTGATGCAGCAGTACCCGGCACTGAACCCGGGCCGCCTGAACAAGGCCCTGCGGGAGAACAAGATCAAGCTGAACGGCAAAAAGCAGCCGCTTTCCACCCGCGTGATGGCCGGTGATGAGATCAAGCTGTTCATTCTGGATGAAGTTCTGGATGCGGACCGCCGTGTGGAAGGCCCGGCGTGGAAGAATGCCCGCGGCCCGGCACAGGTGGTGTATGACTGCCCGCAGATCGTCATTGTGAATAAGCCCGCCGGTCTTGCCGTGGACGGCCCGGAGGACGACACGCTGCTGAACCGTACCCTGCTCTACCTGAACCAGCAGGGCGAGTACAAGGAGAACGACCTGTACACCCCGGCGCTGTGCCACCGGCTGGACACCGGCACCAGCGGCCTTGTCATCGTTGCCAAGACCCCGGAAGCCGAGGAGCTGTTCCTTGCAGCCATCAAGAACCGCGAAGTGAAAAAGACCTACCTCTGCGTCACCTTCGGCCGTCCGATGCCGCCGGATGCCACTCTGGGCGGCTATCTGCTCAAGGACGCGGACCGCGGCATCGTGAAGATCGTGGAAGAAAAGCAGCCCGGTGCCAAGGAAGTGGAGACCCGGTACGAGACCATCGCCGTCTCCGGCCGTCTGGCCCTGCTGAAGGTGCAGCTGATCACCGGCCGCACCCATCAGATCCGTGCACACATGGCCAGCATCGGCTGTCCCATTCTGGGCGACAGCAAATACGGCAACAACACCGCCAACCGCGAACTGAAACTCAAGTATCAGGCCCTGTGCGCATGGGAACTCACCATGCCCCGTTTCAACCAGCCGGATTTCGAGTTCCTCAGCGGCAAGACCTTCCGCGCACCAAAGCCCTGGTATTACAGTCAGGTACTGGACGGAACCCTGAAATAAGCTTTTTTTACAATAAATTACAGCAAAAAAAGAAATCCCGGAAGTGTATTCCGGGACTTCTTTTTTGTCGTTTATGATTTTACTGGAATAGACCGCCAAACCAGCCCAGAGTGGACTCAGTTGCATTTGCAAAGGCATCCTGAACTTCCTGAATACTGTCCAGCAGCTTGGTGCCCTCGGTATCCTTCACCGACCAGTAAACGCCGCTGCTTGCCGAGCCATCCGAAACCGTGAAGTCACTGGTAAAGCAGAGGTTATCGCCCTGAGAATCGGTCACGACCACCATGTAGGTGTAATTGCCTGCGGGCAGTTCACCAAAGCGGATGGAGCTGTCCAGCGACTTGAAGGAGAAGATCGCCGTATTGGGTGCTGCCTGTGCAGTGAACACCGTCTGGTCGTTCTCGTCCAGCACTGCCACCTGCACATTGGTCAGGGTGGTGCCCAGCGCAGCATTTGCAGTGCCGGTCAGTGCCATGCCCTTGCCCGCACGGACATTGATTGGGTAGCTCATGCCTTCCAGACGCAGGCCGTCAGCCTCTGCAGCAATGAAGTTGTGATCTGATGCCACATACCAGTAGCAGGAGGACCTATTGACCGAAACGCTGGAGTTTTCCAGCGGGATGCGTCCGGAAGAGATGTTGCCTGCCGGATCGGAGCAATAGAAGTTGCCGTTGGTGTAGTCGGTGAGCAGCACTGCATGGGGCTGGCTGCGGTCATACAGCACGATGCCCTCCGGGTGCTGCGAAAGCAGGGTGATCAGGGTCTGTACTTTTTCCTGTTTGCGGGAGGGCAGTGTGCCGTAGCCCACCTGCATCTCCTTATATGTAAAGCTGTGGGAAAGCCCGTTGGACCATGCTGTGGAACGGACACTGTTCTCGGTCACAGTGGACCAGTCGGTCAGGCCGTCAAAATAGGCACGGCGGCGCAGCATCATGGCTGCGGATGCCAGTGTGCAGGTGCCGCCACGGCTCTGCTTGAAGTAGAAGCCTGCGTCCACATTCAGATCAACCGCCAAGGCAGCCGGCAGGCAGGTGAGCATAAACACCAGTGTCAGCACAAAGCTCAGCAGTTTTTTACGGGACGGTGCAGCGGTATTCACGGGTAGGTTCTCCTTTCAGCTTCCATGGCTTGTTACGTTTACCACCATAAAGTATACCAACCTGTTACCCTTTTGTAAACGTTTGTGAAGCTTTTTTCTCAATATCAACACGTTTGGGCAGTTTTTGTTGGAGAGAATGCACAGTTTCCGGCAAGATATTCTACATTTTTTACAAAAATCCCGTCCTGACATTTTTCAAGCGCACCGCATTTTGCATTCTTTTTTCATTTTCTGACCACGCTGTGGGCAAACAAAAAAGCTCCACTGGGGCTTTCGTTGCTTCGCAAACGCAAACTTTTTTCTCCGCAATCAGCGGTCAAAGTGTCCTCAAAACGGACGGTTTTGGTGCCATCCTTGTAGTTGAACGTGATCAGCATCCGGTCATCGTACAGAAAAATGGCATTGACAAAAATTTCGATCAGCGCTTTCCGCTGCTTTTTCTGCGAAATATCGAACTTTCTAAATTTCATCAGCCAGAACCGGATGAAATTCTCATTGAAGCTGGGCTTCTTCAACTTTTCATCTGCGATTTTTGCAGTCAGCTCATCCTTTTGGATTTCCAAAGCTTCCAGACGTTCTTTCGTTGTCCGGGTGTACAAGCCGTCCTCGATCGCCTTCATCAGGTTGTCCAGCTTTTTGTTAACCTCTCGCAGTTGCTTTTCCAGCAGCGGGATCGTGGTGTTCTCCTGATTCTGGACATCCATGACCAGTTGAACGATCTTGTCGATTACCGCATCGTCCTGAATCAGCTTCATGGTCTCCCGGACGACCAGATCTTCCAGCCAGTCCTTCTGCACGGTCTTTTTATTGCAGCCCTTGCGCCGCTTGACGTTGGCGCATACTTATATTTTTTCAGCAAGTGCTTCACCATCTTACGCATACTCGCACGGGCAGTTTCTTTTTTCTGCAGGTCTATTACGCTCGCTTTACTGAATTTCTGCGTTTCCAGCCATCTCCATTGCAGCGTTCGATTGACACAGGTTGAGTTATCGGCAGATACAGCAAACACAACGGACGGCTCTGATAACAGAGCTGCCCGTTGTGTTCGTTTATGAAAAGGAGAACTTAGATCTCATACCACTTGATCTCGTTGGCATCCAGATGCAGAGCAAAGCTGCTGCCGTCTGTGGTGTAAACGGTGGTGTCCTGCGGCTCGTACGTGTTGTTCACCACACAATACTTGCCGTTCTTGACGTAGGCGTGAACTTCTACATTATAATTGGAGCTGAACCATGTATGCAGTTCCTCCTCGCTGTGGGCACTCCACAGGATAGCGCGGTAAAGGGTGCGGCTGTTGGCAAAACTGTAAGGCACACCGCTGATGTACACGGCACGACCCTTGCCGAAGTCGTGTGCCGCCATCTGCACTTCTTTGTTTCGCTGCACCAGCACTTCGGTGCCTTCAAGGGCGTAGATGTTCTTTTTGCCCTCGCCAAAGTCCACGGGTTGGTCGGCATCCTGCAGAATGAAATGGTCCGGGTGTTCTTCCCAGTTGTACTTGTCGTAGTTGAGGGTGAAGCCGTTTTCTTCCTCCACGCCCAGCACGCTGGCAAGCTGGAGAATGTGGCCCTGATACGGGTGACCGGAAGGCTCACCCACGCCGATAAAGCCGCCGCCGTTCCAGACGAACTTGCGGATAGCGGAGGAGATCTCCGGATCTTCCCACCAGATGCCGCCGGTGTGTGCGGTGTCGGCATCGCCGACATTGATAATGACATCCAACGAATCCAGCAGATGCGGGTCGTTCTTGATATCCTCAAAGCTGATAAACTTCACATCAAAGGGCGCACCGGACAGCATCTCAATGACACCGGCATAGCTATAGTTCTGCTTGTAATAGAGGGCGTGATGCACCATGTGACAGCCCCAAGCCCGCATTTTACCCCAACAGTTCAGCACGGCCACTCGCTTGACACAGTAGGGTGTGGTGTCCTTGATGTTCTCGTACAGTTCGCGGAACTCGTTGCAGACGCTCTCCACGTAGTCCACGAACTCCGGGAACTGCAAGGCCAGTTTCAGATAGCCGCCATAGCCGATGCGGTCAATGGGCTTGCGCAGGATAGCGCGGCGGGCTGTAACCCAGTTCTCCTTGGCTTCCCGCACCGGGTCGCCGCCCTCGTGGAAGGTGTCGGGGAAGAAGTACGGCAGGAAACGGCCCTCGGTGTACTTTACGCCCTCAATGTCAGAGATCAGGCGCAGGGTAGAGCCGTTGCCCACGCTGCCCACTACGGCATCCAGTCCGATGGTCTTGAACTCCGGCATGAAAGGTTCGGTGCCGATCCAGTGATCGCCGAGGAACATCATGGCTTCGCACCCGCACGCGTGGGTGATGTCCACCATCTCCTTGGCAAGCTTTGCCACCTCGCGGCGCTGGAAGGCCTGAAAATCCCGGAATTCCTTGCTGGGCACCCGGTACTGGTTGTTATAGTAGCCCTGATCGATGATGTACTCCGGGCGGAACTTGTAGCCCACTTCCTGCTCAAACTGGTTGAGGATATAAGGGCTGACCGAAGCAGAGTATCCATACCAGTCCACGAATTTCTCCCGCTTCAGCTCGTCGAAGATCAGGGTGAACTGGTGGAAGAAGGTGGTGTAGCGGATGACGTTTACATAGGGGTGCTCTGCAATGAACTTGCGCAGGCGCTCCATGGAATACTTGTGGGTCTTGGGCTGACGCACGTCAAAGGTGATCTGGTGCTCAAAATTCGTCCAGCCGTTGGTGGTAGCGTTGTACATATGCACCGGGTCCCAGATGAGGTAAGCCAGAAAACTGACGGTATACTCATGGAACGGTACGGCCTGTACGGTCACACTGCCGTCGGCGTAACTCCACTGCTCCGGCGGCACGGGCTGACCGGTGGTTCGATCCATGACCTCCCACCAGCGGGTGATGTCGTCGTTGGTGTTCACCTGCATCAGCTCCGGGCTGATGCCCTTCATCAGCGGGATGGTCACGGTGTCGCCGGGGGCGGTGTAAAAGCCGGTCATGATGTAGCACTGCTGTACCTCGTCCGGGTTTGCCTTTGCCCATGCGTTGTCCTTGCGGGTGGTATAGTAGGTGGAGTAGATCTTGGCGTCCGCATCCTTGAGCTGCTGCGGAAAGTCGGTGCCGTCGCAGTCGCGGATGGCATCGGCACCCCACTTTTTTAAGATCTCCAGCGTTTCGGGCACAACGTCCAAGTCTGTGGGAATGGTCACGCGCCCGGTCTTTCTCAGTTCGTCCATGGGAAACTCTCCTTTTGCCTCTCTTTGAATCGTAGGGGATCAATCGTAGGCGGCGTTATACAGCGCCAGCACAGCCAGCAGCAGCGCTACGCCCACCAGCATGATGCCAAGCCCTGCCAGCTGCCCGGTCATTTTCCAGCCGGACACCACCAGCACCAGTGCCAGTACGAACAGCACCAGCATCAGGATCATGCGCAGGGCGGGATGCTCTTTCCAGTATGCTTTCATCGTCTGTCACCTTAACCTTTCAGGCCGCCCACGGTCATGCCCTGCGTCAGCTGCCGCTGCACGCAGATGTACAAAATCAGGGTGGGCAGCATCACCAGCACAAGGCCTGCGTACATGGTCCCGTACTGGGCGGCGCTCTGCTGCGCCTGCATCAGGTTCAAAAGACCTACCGGCAGGGTGCGGGGTGCCTTGGTGGAGCTCATCAGGGTCATGGAGATGATATACTCGTTCCAGAAGGACAGGAAGTTGAACAGGATAATGGTGATGATGGAGGGCTTTGCCATGGGGAAGATGATGCGGGTCATGGTGGAAAAGTAGCTTGCACCGTCGATGTAGGCGGCCTCCTCAAAATCGTGGGGCAGGGTGGCAAAGTAGCCCGACAGCAGGTAGATGGTAAAGGGCAGCGCGGTGGCGGCGTACACCACCGCCAGCACCACCAGATTGTTCAGCAAAAAGCCGCTGCCGAAGTGGCTTTTCAGCCACACATCGCCGTCCCGCAGCATCAGAAAGATGGGCACCACGATGTAGTTCACGTTGATGAACAAGCCCGCCATGAACAGAGTGTTCAGCACCTTGCACCCCTTGAAGTGAAAGCGGGACAGGCAGTAGGCGGCGGGCAGGGCAACGACCAGCAGCAGTGCCAGCGCCAGCGCGGTGACGATGACCGAATTGAGCATATATTCGCCCATCTTGGCCCCGTTCCATGCGTTGACAAAGTTCTGCCAGTAGAACCCGGCAGGCAGTGCCCACGGGTTGCCGTAGAACTCGGCGTTCTGCTTGATGGATGCCATGAACACCCATGCCACCGGCACGATGATGGTCACGGCCAGCAGGATCAGCACAAAATAGATAAAGAACTTATAGAGACCTTCCGCCGAGCGGGAAGATTTTTCGGTGGTATTCTGCATCTTCTTCCCTCCTTAAAATTCCAGCGGGTCACGGCTGGTGGCCTTGTTGACACAGGCGGACAGCGCAAACGAGAACAGGAAAATGACGACGCCGATGGCCATACTATATCCATACAGGCCAGCGTCCTTCTGGCTGTACATATAGCTCAGCGCCACATCCGATGCGCCGTTCGGCCCGCCGCTGGTCATGGCCTTGACAAACAGGAACGCCATGTTAATGGTGGAGATAATGAAGAAGGTCAGGGTGGTGCGGATGTTCGTCCAGATGAGCGGGATGGTGATCTGGAAGAACTGGGTCAGCCGCCCGGCACCGTCCAGATTGGCACTCTCGTACAGGCTGATGGGCACGGCAGACATGGAGGCCATATACATGACCATGTAATAGCCCACAGCCTGCCACACCATCGCAATGATGATGGAGGGGATGACCAGTTTTTCACCTTTCCAGAGGATGGGGTCGGTCATATCCCGGAACAGACCAATGATGCTGTTCAGCATACCATTTTCCGGCTTGTAGATGGCCGAGAAAATACCGGAGATGACGACCACGGAAAGAATGTTGGGGATGTAGAAGATGACCCGAAAGAAGTTCTGCCCTTTGATCTTTTCGCGGGTCAGGATGGCTGCAAACACCAGTGCAAACGCAAAGGTGACGATGGTGACTACCACCACGAGCAGGATCATATTCTGCATCGAGCGGATGAACTGGGTATCTTTCAGCAGATGCTGGAAGTTTTTGACCCCCACAAAGGTCTCGTTGGGAGAATAGGCACCCCGCTCATACAAACTCATGCGGAACACGTTGAGGGTGGGCAGGATCATAAAGAGGAAAAACAGGATGGTAGCCGGTGCCACACAGAGGAATACGAACCGTTTGCGGCTTTTATCCGTTCTCATAGGGGATTGACCGCTCCTTTCTTGATGGTACTGTACAGCCCAAAAAAGCGGAGGCGGTAAAAACCGCCCCCGCTGGGCAGGGCTTAATTACTCGATGATGTTGGCGCGCATCTGGTCGCTGGCGGACTTGATGCCATCGATCCACTGCTGCTCGGTCATGCTGCCGGACACCAGAGAGTTGACAGGGTCGAAGAACACGGTGCGCACTTCCACGCCGGGGATGGCACTGAAGGCTGCAAAGTTGCCCATGGCGGCCTTTGCGCCGTTGTCGTAGATGGAGTAGAACATCTTGTTGTCGCCTTCCAGACTGTCGGCGATGCCCAACACAGGCTGGATAGCGCCGCTCTCGGCAAACAGCTTGCAGGCTTCGTCGCTGTACAGGTAAGCCACGAACTGCTTGGCGGCATCCAGATGCTCAGCACCCGCCGGGATCCATGCCTGCTCGAACCAGGTGTAGCTGTAGCTGTCGCCGCCGGCCTTGACAGCGGGCAGAGCGGTCATGCCCCACTCAAAGCCGTCTGCACGGGGTGCCTCGGCCATCTCGCCCACAATCCAGGTACCGTTGGGCATAAACAGAGCCTTGTTGTCCAGTACCAGCTGCTGGTTCTGGGTAAAGTCCTGATCGTTGGCCTGTGCGGGGGTGATGGGGTTGGTGTAGGAAGCCAGCTTTGCCACGATATCAAAGCAGGTCTTTGCCTCGGGGGTGTCCCAGATGCCTTCTTCGTAGTGGGTAGCCTTGTTGAAGAAGTCGGGGCCGCCTGCGGCGTACATCAGCGCATAGAAGAAGGCGTCGAAGTAGCCGGTGGTGGGGTAGGTGAACAGGTAGGTGCCCTCAGCGGCAGCCTTGTCGCCCAGTGCCCACATCTCGTCCCAGGTCTTGGGTACGTCCCAGCCCTTTTCCTTCAGGAAACCGGCGTTGTAGAACAGACCGCAGGGGCTGTAGAACATGGGGGCCAGGTAGGTCTTGCCGTCGCCGTAGGGGTTGGTCAGAGAGGTGTCGGTAAAGCCGCCGGCGATCTTCTCGCTCACCTTCTTGCTCTCGCCGGGCACGGTCATGCTCAGCACATCGGTGATATCCGCGATCAGGTTGCCCTTGATGAACTGCTCGGTCAGGGCAGCCTCACGGCCGGTAGCCAGGTGGATCACGTCGGGGTAATCGCCACCCTGCATGGAAGGTCCGATGACATCCTCCAGCTTCTTGTCGGTGGTCAGCTCCACCTTGATGCCGGTCTGGGCGGTAAAGGCCTCGGTGACCTTCTTCCACATCTCAGCGCCATAGCCGGTCTCGATGGCAGCGACCTTGATGGTCACGTTCTCTGCTGCGGCAGAAGTAGCAGCAGAAGATGCCGCGCTGGATGCGGTGGAGCTGGAAGAACCGCCGCAGGCGGCCAGGCCCAGTGCAGCGGCACCCACGCCAGCCACTTTCAGAAAATTGCGACGAGAAATGCGTTTCATAGTGTATCCTCCATCATAAAGTTCCGTTCAAAACACAGCCGGGGCAAACAGGCTTCGTCCGAAGGGGCTGTGGTTTTTTCTGGTTCCAATATAGAGGTTTTTACGGTTCGCAACAAGGTCTTTGTTGTTTCATTTTTTAGAAATATTGCTTTTTGGGAAATTCTTTCAGCAAAAGTGCTAAAAATCTTTTAAAAGTTTCAGCACAATCCCAGATCTGTAACTGTTTTGACATATTTCGAAGGGACTTGAGAAACAAAAATATAAAAATTAGCCTAAAATCAGGGCTTGCTTTTTTTGTATGTTCCCTCTATAATGAGGGTAAAGTGCACGAAACAACGCACCATTTTTTGATAATGTTTTTAGAATGTTGCGTTTATTTTTAGAAAATTTGCGTTTCCCGAAGGAGCCGATCATCTATGAGTACCCAGCGCTTTGATATCCGCCACGCGCCCGCCCCGCGGGAATCCTTCCGTCTGCTGTACATCAGCAAGAGCCGGTTTGGCGGCGATTGGAACAGTACCACCCACACCCACTCCTGCACGGAGCTGTTCTACTGCCTCAGCGGCGAGGGACAGTTCTACCTTGCCGGGCAGCTGTTCCCGGTAAAGCCGGACGATATGGTCATTGTAAACCCGCAGGTGGAGCATACCGAGCTTAGCCTGAACGCCTCGCCCTTGGAGTATATCGTGCTGGGCGTTGCCAGCATGGAGTTTTTGTTCAGCAAGGCGGATACGAACTACGCCATCTTCAATTGCCGGGAGAACCGGGAGCGGATGGTCACGTTGCTGCACATGCTGCTGGCCGAGGCCGACCGCAGCTTAGACGGCTGCGAGACCGTTTGTCAGGACCTGCTGGAGGTACTGCTGATCTGGCTGGTGCGCTGCACCACCATTTCGCTGCAGCTGGAGGAGGCTGCCCCGACCGAGAACCGGGAGTGCGCCGAGATCAAGCGGTATCTGGACACCAACTACCGCGAGGACATCTCGCTGGACCTGCTGGCAGAGCTTGCCCACCTGAACAAATACTATCTGGCCCACACCTTCCAGCGGGAGTACGGCATTTCCCCCATTACTTACCTGAACCGCCGCCGCATTGAGGAGAGCAAGCATATGCTGGGCAACACCAGCTACAGTCTGGCGCAGATCAGCGAGTTGATGGGTTTTTCCTCCCCCAGCTATTTCTCCCAGTGCTTCCGCAAGGCGGAGGGCATGACCCCCAACGAATACCGCCGTCAGACGCGGCAGGGAAAACGCCCCGCCCCGACAAAACGGCATGAAGTATAACGAAAACGAGGAATTTATGATGAAATCCGTTACCCTTTCTCTGCTCCAGTCTGCCGCAAATGCCTTTGATTTTGGCGGGCCTGTGCTCTGCGATGCTCACCACTATGGTGAGGGGCATATCAACGACACCTTTGTGGTCTGGCGGGAAGATCATTCCAAACGCTTTATTTTGCAGCGCATCAACACAGATACCTTTACTAACCCGGTGGGCCTGATGGAGAATGTCTGCGGCGTGACCCGGCATCTGCGGGCGAAAATTCTTGCCGAGGGCGGCGACCCAGCACGGGAAACGCTGAATGTCATCCCAACTTTGTCGGGGTCGACTTGCTATCTGGATGCAGACGGCGGCGCATGGCGTGCCTACGACTTTGTAGAAGATACCATCTGTTTGCAGCAGGTCGGCAGCGAAACCGACTTCCGCACCGTGGCCGAGACACTGGGCAAATTCCAGAACCAGCTGGAGGATTACCCGGCCTCCACCCTCCACGAGACCATTGCCCGTTTCCACGACACGCCCAACCGCTATGCCAATTTTGAAAAAGCCCTCGCCGCCGATGCACTGGGTCGCGCAAAGAACATTGCGCCGGAAATCGAATTTATCCATGCGCGGGAGAAAGACTGCCATGTCCTGCTCGACCAGCTTGCCGCCGGGGAAATCCCCTTGCGCGTCACCCATAACGATACCAAGATCAACAATGTCCTCATCGATGCCGCTACCGGAAAAGGCATCTGTGTCATTGACCTCGACACCGTGATGCCGGGGCTTTCGGCCTACGACTTCGGCGATTCCATCCGCACCGGTGCCAACGACTGCGCTGAGGACGAACCTGACCAGAGCAAAGTCCATTTTGACCTGCATCTGTACGAAGTGTTCGCCAAAGGGTATCTCTCCACTGCCGGGGCATCCATGAGCATGGCAGAAAAAAAGAGCCTTGCATGGGGCGCAAGGCTCATGACGCTGGAATGCGGCATCCGTTTTCTGACCGACTATCTGGAGGGCGACCACTATTTCCATATTGCTCGCCCGGATCACAACCTCGACCGCGCCCGCACCCAGTTCACACTGGTGCGGCAGATGGAAGAGGTTTTCGATCGGATGCTGGAAATCGTCTGCCCGGACAATCACTGATTTCGCAATCTCCTCCATTCGGATACAGCAAGAAGCATGGACGCTCTCCTTTTCGGGGGCGTCCATGCTTCTTTTTACAGCTTATCCCTACACACCCATCAAATCGTCCTTTGAGGACGCTGGGAGCGTCGAGGACATGATGCGCTGCAACAAATCATGAAAGCCCTTTTCAGCCCTGACCAATCACAATCCCCCAATGGCTATCATTGTAGCTGTAAATAGAAAAAACAGCTCAAGCAGCCTCCTATAAGTCCTACTATCACCGCTTTGCCGCAATAATTTTTTTCAAATTATCTTGACGCACCGTTCAATGCGTGATACCCTGCGGAAACAGATTTCTTCGGTGCTGTACCGTGCTACCAGCTTTGAAGATTTTTCTGATAGGCTTATGCAACAGTATGGCATCACCGTCAAGGAAAGCCGTGGACAACTCAGTTACTTGCCTTCCGGCAGAACGAAGTTCATCCGGGCGAAACATCTCGGTGACAAGTTCGATAAGGCAGCAGTGCTTTCCACGTTGCAGGCAAACACCGAACGCAAACCCAAGGCGCAGTTCAAGCAGGATACCATCGGGAAACTGATCGACATCCAGTCGAGGATGACCGAGGGCAAGGGCATCGGCTATAAGCGTTGGCTCACGAAACACAATCTCAAAGTTATGGCACAGACCGTGAAGCTTCTGCAGGAAAAGGGCTTGACCGATGAGGGCGCCCTGAACCAGCGCATCACCGAACTGGAAACCAAGTATCACGACGCACTGGCGGTGGTGAAAGACCTCGAAGGTCGCATACCTTAATTGAAAAAAATTTCGTTTCATACTGCAAATCACTTTATATATTTAGTTATTGCTCGATACAGACTTTTGCAGCGAGCATCCCACAATCTAGCAGGTTCATGGATAGAGCATTGATCCACCCTAAAAAGTTTATGAAAGTCATCTAAAAAACCAACATAAACAGGAATGTTATAATACAAAAAACATTTTTGATTTGTGAACTGATCTCCGGTTATGTCAATAATAATAGCATCTTTTAAGTTATAGTATTTTCGCAGTAGCATTACATCATTATCTTCATTATAAACACTTATCAGACTTTTATACTTTCTGTCAGCATCTGAATTATCAGTTGTCACTGTTACAGTGTTTACAAGAACCAGCCATGCGTGTGATTGGGTACCTTTTTGACCACAGACATAATATGTGTAAATATCATGCTGTGCCAAATACTCAGCTAAAAGATCGCTTGTATCTCCACAGCATCCTTTGGGAAATCGAGGAAATGCAAAGTCATTATCAAATTCACCAGCATCTTTTGCTATCTCAATTGCACCACGGAAAGAAGTTGCCAAAACTTTTATTTTATCTAATTCATACGCTTCCATATGCTAATACCTCTTCTGAAACAAAATAAAGCCTGTTGCTATGATATCTAGTTTTCGCTACATTGTCAATTCTTCAGTAAAATCGCAGAATATTCATTTCACAAAATTTGTTTCAGATATTTCTCCGGGTCACCATTCAGAATCAAATCAGCATACGCCAAAGGGTCATTATAGATAAGATAATCCAACTCCGACCTCTGCGCCATGGTCACATTCAACGCATCCTCGACCCCGGTGCAGTCGATGGAAATTTTTCTCCCATCCCGGAGCAGCAGTTCCACGCAACCGGTGTCCATGTTGAATTTGCAAGCTCTTTCATCGTACTTCACATTCATGTCCTCCTGAAATCATGTTGTGGCTTATGTCGGTCAATCTATGATTTCGGATTTTATCTTCCACGGACACCTGCATGGAACTTGTCGGGGCAAAGCCCCTCCATCTGCTAACGCAGACCGTTCCGTCGCTTAAAAGCCCCACTGGGGCTTTCATTGCTTCGCAAACGCTAATTTTCCGAAGAAAACAAATAATCCGAACCCATCTCCTATCGGAAACAAGTTCGGATTATTTTTGTTTGGTCCGAGTGGCGAGAATCGAACTCACGGCCTCTTGAACCCCATTCAAGCGCGCTACCAAAACTGCGCTACACCCGGATATCTGCAAGCGGTTATCGCTCACAGCTCAATTAGTATACTTGATTCAGGGTGTTTTGTCAAGCTTTTTCTGCCAAGTTTTTTCAAATAAATTTTCAAAAATCCGGCTCGTTTTCCTGCAGCGGCTGATCCCTTGCGGGAAACATTTCAAATTCAACAGTGGCAAGTGCAATTGCAAACACACTCTCGGCACCGGCTGCCAGCAGCGCCTGTGTGCAGGCTGCTGCCGTGGCACCGGTGGTGATCACATCGTCTACCAAAAGCACCTTTCTGCCCTCCACAAGTTCCGTGTCCGTCACCCGGAAGGCACCCGCCACATTGGCAAGGCGCTGCTCAAAGGGCAGGCCCGCCTGATGCCGCTTTGCACGAGTGCGGCCCAGTGCTTTCGGGTACAGCGGTATCCCCAGTGCGCGGGCCAGCGGCACCGCCATGAGCTGCGGCACATTGTAGCCGCGCGCTCTGCCGGATGCCGGTACGGGAACGATGCAGTCGTACCCAAGGGACATGCCTTCCACAAGCTCCGGCACCGGTTCTGCACCGGCCATATGCATCTCGCTGCCAAAGGCCAGCTTTGCCAGCCAGAGGCCCAGCTCCACCGCCGCCCACGGTGCAGCATGGTATTTTGTATGCAGGATGCCGCGCCGCACACAGCCCTCATACCGGAACGGTGCTGCTGCACCGGTCAGTTCCCCTAAATAATGCTGAGAAGCGTCCAGCCGCATTCCCGGCTTTCTGCGCAGCTTTTCCAGCTCCGCGGCACAATCCGGGCAGACAGGCACACTGCCCAGCACCCGATCACAAAACGGGCAGCGGCGTGGGTACACCAACTGCCTTGCCCCGCGCAGAATGCGGCGCGGGACGCTGTAATAATCCATCAGTCCTTTTTGACGGCCACGATCACGCGCACGCGCTTGCCCGCAGCACAGCCAAAGTTATCGTACCAGCCGGTCAGGTAGTAGCCCTCCGAGTTGACCTCGGTCAGCTTGGTGGCGTAGTACTGACCCTTGTACCACAGATACACCTGTGCGTCGTCCGCCATCTCAAAGCGGGTGCCGTTGCTCATGACCGACGCTGCACCCACCTGATCGATCTTCATGGGCATGAGCTGGACCATCGTCCGCACGCTGCCGGTCGTCTCTCTGCGGGCTGCAACACCACCTACCAGCACCGGATATTTGACGTTGGTGGTGAAAGCTACCTGCGAACCATTGACATAGCACACATAGGTAGCACCGCCGCCAATATAGCGGAAGATGGACGCATACGGTTCGCCTACAAGGCTGCCCACCTGCCGCAGACCAAGGCTGAGCAGGCTATCCGTGTTGGCTGTGATCTTCTGCCACAGAGTGGAGAGGATGTCGCCGTTGATCACACCCCACAGCACTTCGCTGGTGGTGGGCACCAGAACATCCTTCAGGTCGTCCACGATCTTATCCTGCGTATCCGTGCTGTCGCTCTTGCCGGTGGAAATGATTTTGGCCAGCGTCTGCAGTTCCGAGTAGTTGACTGCCACATTCTTGATATCATCCAGCACGCCGTAGGTCCACAGGTCGCCGGTGACATCATTCAGGATCAGGCGGTCGATCTCGCCCTTCTCATTCAGCGTATAGTAGCGGACGTTCAGAAGATTCAGGTCTGTCCCCGCTAGGCGGCTGGGACGAACCGTCCCAGCCACACCCTCCGCAGTTGTATCCAGAATCTGTACATCGTCGGCAAGGGCATAGCTGCCCAGTGCCGTTGCATCTGCATTGACCTTGCCGGTAACGACCTTGTTCTCGATGCCGCTCACGGACTCGCCTTCCGGCGTTACGCGGATCTCTACCAGCCAGCCCTTGGGGTAGTTCAGGCTTTTGTCCACATTCACAGTGCGCTGAACACCATCGGTGCACATGACAGCCACGCGCTGCAGCACATCCGCGCCGTTATCTTCCACAAGGCTGCGGGCTGCGCCCTGCACCACGCCGTAGAACACCTCGTCGGCCTCTGCTCCGGTAATAACATCCGCCGCCTCATTGTTCATGCCCAGCAGCAGAGTGACCACTTCGCCCACGCCGCCGCCGTTCAGGCTGGACACCTTGGAAGCCACTGCTGTGCTGCCCAGCTGATAGCTGGTGCCCGCCACGGTAACGGCCGTGGGTGCGCTGGCGCTGGGCGAAACGGCAGTGATGCGGCCTGCTGCTTTGCGGGTGTAGATCCATACAGTCTGCAGACTTTCGCTGTAATAATACACATCGTAGCGGTTCAGCTCTGCAGAAGCCGAGACCTTATCGTTGCGGTAGATGCTCACCGGCGTAAAAGGCAGCTGGGTGCCTTCCGCTGCCACAAAGGGTCCCTTCAGGCTCTTGAGCATTACCGTGGAGGTGTCCACCTGACCGTTCGAAACCGTAAAGCCCAGGCTGGTACCATAGGCGCTGCCAGAGGCGGTGTTTGCCGTGAGGGTGTTATACAACAGCAAAGCACAGTCCTCATAGTTCATGGCCTCGCTCTGGCTGCGGTTCAGCTGGTTACGCAGGCCCAGTTCCTGCGCCTTGTTCAGCTGTGCCGTCGGGAACACGCCGTTGAGGTCGGTCATTTTATAGCCCAGCAGCTTGAGCGCTGCGGTGCAGGCTTCTTCCAGCGTGACCGTATTATCCGGGCGGAATGTACCATCAGTATAGCCGTTTATCCAGCCCTGCTGCACCGCAATGCGCACATAGGGTGCCCACTGAGAGCTGCCGGGCACATCCTTATACAGTGTGCCCAGATTGCCCTGCTGGCTGGCGCTTTCGCGGTAGGCCGAAAAGGAGACCAGCATCTTGGCAAATGCACCGCGGGTGACGGCAGCATCCAGACTGCCGGTCTGGCTGGTATCCATAGCGCCCAGTGTAATGGCCGTCTGGATGGCCGAGTTGTTCAGGCTGGCCGCCGATGCCGGAAGCACCAGCACGGACACAGCCAGGCATGCTGCAAGCAGACATGCGAAAAGACGTTTTTTCATAGGTATATTCCCCTTCCTTGGTGTTTTGCAGTCCGGCGCAACGCCGGCAGAGAAGAGTTCAGTCATAGCGCAATGCTTCAATGGGATTGAGCCGCGCTGCGCGCTTTGCGGGCAGGTAGCCGAACAGCACGCCAATCCCCACCGAGATGCCAAAGGCCACTGCGATGGAATTGAAGGACGGGCTGACCGTGACCGTTGTGCCGCTGGTGAACATGGGCAGCACCTTGTTTGCTCCCATGGATACGATGTAGCCCAGTGCAATGCCCAGTGCGCCGCCGAGGGCCGAGGTGGTGGCTGCTTCCACCACGAACTGCGACAGAATGGTGCGTTCCTTGGCACCCAGTGCCTTGCGAATGCCGATCTCGCGGGTGCGCTCAGTCACCGACACCAACATGATGTTCATGATGCCAATGCCGCCCACCAGCAGCGAAATGCTGGCAATGCCGGTCAGGATCACAATGACCATGTTGATCATGTTGTTCATTTCCTCCAGCCACTCGCTGGCGCTATAGACATAGTAGCCGTTATCCGAGCCAAGCAGGCGCTGCAGTTCGCTTTCCACCGCAGACTTTGCTTCGTTGGCGCGGCTCTCATCCTCCATGACCGCGGCATAGTTGTTCACCGTGCTCTGGCTGGAAAGGCGCATGGCCGTGGTATAGGGCAGGTAAACGCAGTCGTCATCGCTGCCCTGCTGCATGTCCGGATCGCTGACTTTGGCCGCCAGCACGCCCACGATGCGGAACTTGTTGGCACCGATCTTGAGCGTCTGGCCAAGGCCGTTGCCACCAAAGGCCACACGGTTGAGGTAATCGCCGATGACACACACATGCTTGTTATCCTTCATATCCATGTACTGCAGGCCGCGTCCCTGCGCGATCTGGTAATTTTTCATGGCGGAATAGTTCTCGTCCACGCCGCTGATGTTGGACCAGCGGTAGCTGGTAGTGCCGATCTTCAGCGTGCCGCTGCCGCTGAAATCGATCTGCGGCGAAATGGACTGGATCAGCTCCGGGTACTCCGTGGGCAGCTTGTACATTTCCTCCACCGAAACGGTGCGGGAGCCGTTGCCCCACACCTGCACCGAAAGGGTGTTGGTACCCAGTGCCGAAAAGCTGTCGCGCATGCTTTTGGTCATGCCGTTGCCCAAGCCCACGATGACGATGACTGCCATAACGCCGATGATGATGCCCAGCATGGTAAGGAAGGTGCGCAGTTTGTTGCTCCACACGTTCTGGATGGCCTGACGGAAGGTCTCAATGATCATGCTTTTTCCTCCTCATCCGGCAGCAGCGTGGGCTGCACCACGGCTTCCGGTGCATGGGCATCGCCATCGTAGACCACCCGCCCGTCCTCCAGACGGATGATGCGGTCTGCCTGCACCGCAATGGAATTATCGTGGGTGATGAGCACCACGGTGTGGCCCTCATCGTGCATCTGCTGCAGCATTCCCAGCACTTCGCGGCCGGTGTGGCTGTCCAGTGCGCCGGTAGGCTCGTCGGCCAGAATGACCGCCGGGTTCCGCACCAGTGCCCGAGCGATGGAAACACGTTGCTGCTGGCCACCGGAAAGCTGGTTGGGGCGGTTCCTGAGCTTATCGCCCAGACCCACCTGCTCCAGCACCTCTTTGGCCCGGGCGTGGCGCTCGGCGCGGCCGATGCCCGCATACACCAGCGGCACCTCCACGTTCTCCATCAGGTTGAGCCTTGGCAAAAGGTTGTACTGCTGGAAGATGAAACCCAGCATCTCGTTGCGGACGGATGCCAGCTCGTTGCGGCTCATCCGGCCAACGTCTTTTCCGTTCAGGCGGTAGGTGCCGTGGGTGGGCACATCCAGACATCCGATGATGTTCATGCAGGTGGATTTGCCGGAGCCGGACTGGCCCACGATGGCCACGAACTCGCCTTTTTCGATTTTCATGGTGATGTGGTCTGCAGCCTTTACCGTGGTGTCACCCATCTGGTAATACTTGCACACCTCATCAAACTCGATCAGAGCGCTCATGCATTCCTCCTGTGTCAGCCCAGATAGACCACGCCGTCTGCCTGAGACGGATTCACGTCATCCCCTGCGGAGCCCTGCTTTTCCTCGGCTTCCACAGGCTCTTCCGCCGGTACGGTCCCGTTTTCCGGTTCTTCTTCATCGACCATGCTGTTCGCAGCATCGGCGCCTTCCTCGCCCTCGGTGCCCTCTGCATCCGCCTCGTAATAGCCGCCGTCGTCATAGTACGTATCGGTACTTGCTGCGGCAGAGTCGTAAGCCACCGTGTCATTGCCGGTCAACCCGCTGACGATCTGGGTGTAGTTGTCATCGCTGACGCCGGTCTTGACCGGCACATACACATAGCCGTCCGGCGCGATCATGCCCGGGTCTGCGTTGACTGCGCTGGGGGAGTCCTGCGTGACCAGCACATAGCCGCCGCGCACGATGGCAGCGTTGGGCACGGTAAGGGTATTCTTTGCCTGTGCCACCACGATCTCAGCATTGGCGTTCATGCCCGGGCGCAGGCCATCGGTCTCATCAATGCGCACCTTGACCGGGTAGGTGGTGGTGCCGCCATTGGAGGTACCCTTCAAGGAAACACGGGTCACAACGCCGGTATAGGTTTTGTCCGGCACGGCATCCGCCGTGACCTGCACGCTCTGACCCACCGACAGGCTGCTGACCTGCAGCTCGTCCACGTTCAGGGTCATCTCCAGATAGCTCAGGTCAAAGATCGTGCACAGGTCCGAGCCGGCGGACAGCGCGTCCCCGGCCTTGGCATTCTTTTCAATAATGGTGCCGCTGATGGGCGAGGTGATGGTGTAGTTGTTCATGGCCTCCTGCAGATTGTCCATGTTCAGCTCGGCGCTGCGCAGGCTCTCGGCGGCAGACTGGATGGCCTCGGTCAGGTCCTCGCCGCTGATCTGCAGCACGATATCGTCCTTGTTCACGGCTCCGCCTTCCGGCACATTGATGGCCGTCACGGTACCGGCGGCAAGGGCAGTCAGGGTGCGCTCTGCCTGATACTCAAAGCACTTGGCGGCAATGCAGTTCACGCCATTGATGGTTGCCGTTGCTGCCTGCGCAGTGGTCAGGCCGCCTGCATTGCGCACAGCAATGGTCACGGTGCGGGTGAGCAGGTTGCCGGTGCTCAGAGCATCGGTGCCGGTCACAGCGGTCACGGTGCCGGTCAGCATTTCAAAGGTGCCGTCCAGCGTCACCTCTGCGCTCTGGCCCACCGAGAAGGTGGCGGCATCTGCTGCCGGGAACTCCAGCCGCAGCACCATTTTGGAGCTGTCACGGATGACCGCCACTTCCTGACCGCTGGTCACTTCGTCGCCCTTGGCCACCTTGAGGGCACTCACAACACCTGCCACCTCGGCGCGGACATACTGGCGGTCTGCCGTCTTGTCGTAGCTGCGCTGTGCCTGCTGCAGAGCAATGGACGCCTGCTCCGCCTTGGTGGTGGCATCAGAGGAGTCCACTGTGTACAGCACGGTGCCTTCCTCCACGATGTCCCCTTCCTCAAAGCTGCTGGTCAACACCTTGCCCGCTACCAGCGACTTAACATTATATGTATTGGCAGGGTTCAGAGTGCCGGTTCCGCTGAGGGTGTTGGACACATCCCGTTTGGACGGCGAGACCTGCACATAGTTGATGTCCGTATTGGCGTTCTGTGCCTTGTCCGGGCGCAGGATGAACCATCCGCCCAGCACGGCCACGCACACTACCGGCACCATCCATTTCCAGTTCTTGCGGAAAAAGGCTGCTGCTTTGCCGCCCTTCGCTGCGGGCTTTGCCTCACCCGCAGCCGTCTGCTGTACCGCAGCATCCTGCTTCTTTTTAAAGATCATGCTTGCTGTTTCCTCCTGTATCTTTCAGGGCATGCCCTGGTTTCGGTATCGGGCGCAGGCTTTGCAAAAGCGCGCGATAAAGAGTTTATTGTTAGTTTATCGCATTTTCGTCTATTACACAAGCGTCTAAATTTTGTTTTGACGCATTTGTGTCAAAGTTTTACCCAACTTTCACACCGTGCCCTCTTTTGCCTTCCAGACAAAACAAAAGAGACAGTGCCCCGCTCTTGCAGGGTACTGCCTCTTTTTTTGAAGCACGATCTTTATTCAGCTGTAGTTTCCACTACCACATACACCCCGGCAGGGACGCATGCAGCCCATGCGCCGTCCTTGTCCAGCCAGCCGAATTGCTCGCACACATGGTCCGGGCACTGACTGTCCAAAAACGCGATGGCACCATCCTTTACCTGCAGATGCACGACATAATTGCCCATATCATACAGGTAATCGTGGTCTGTATCCAGCGGCAGAGTCTCGGTGATGCCATCGCCAAAATCGACGGTGGCCTGCAGGCCGCTGCCCTTGCTGCTGTGTGCTGCGCGCACGCCGAAATACAGCGCTGCTGCCAGCACAAGGATCACTGCAGCAAAGATCAGGTTCTTCATCCATGGCTTCAGGCCTTTGGAGCCGGAAGCGTTTTCAGGTGCTTTGCGGGTACTCATGCAGCGTAGTCGCTGGCAGCCTTACCTGCAATGCGGCCAAACACGGTGAAGTCTGCAACAGCGTTGCCGCCCAGACGGTTTGCACCGTGCACACCGCCAGTGACCTCACCTGCTGCAAACAGGCCGGGGATCACAGTGCCGTCCTCCTTGAGGACTTCGGTGTTGGTGTTGATGGTCAGGCCGCCCATGGTGTGGTGCACACCGGCAGTGACCTTGATTGCATAGTACGGAGCAGTATCCAGCGGGTTTGCAAAGCTGGTGCGGCCAAAGTCGGGGTCATTCTTGGCCTCAACATAGCCGTTCCAAGTCTTCATGGTCTCGGCAAAAGCAGCCTCATCAACGCCCATTGCCTTGCCCAGCTCCTCGTAGGTCTCGCCGGTCACGGTGAAGCCCTTCTTGATGTAGCCCTGAATGACGCTGGAAGCATCGACCATAGCCTGATCGACCACCAGCCAGCTGTAGCTGCCGGTCTGAGCGATCTCAGCAGCAGAGACCACGTCACGGGTGCCCACTTCGTCGATGAAGCGCTTGCCCTCGGCGTTGATCAGCACAGCGCCGTCGCCGCGCAGACCCTCGGTGATCAGGGCAGCGGTGTTGGCCTCAACGGTGGGGTGGATCTGGATCTGGTCCATATCCACGGTGCCAGCGCCGATGGCGGTGGCCATCTCAATGCCCTGACCCTGAGCGCCGGCAGCGTTGGTGGTCATGAAGCCCTTCAGCTCAGGCTTGTACTCGACAACCATGTCCAGATTTGCGCCGAAGCCGCCGGTGGTCAGCACCACAGCCTTGGCGTTCACGGTGACGGTCTCGCCGGTAGAACCGGTGGCCTTGATGCCCACAGCAGCGCCGTTCGCATCGGTCAGGATCTCGTTGGCGGTGGTGTTCAGCAGAATCTGAACGCCAGCCTTCTCACAGTTCTCCTCCAGCAGGGGGATCATGTAGGAACCGACAGAAACGGTCTTGCCCTCTGCGTCCACAGGGCGATGGATGCGCTTGACGGATGCACCGCCAAAGCTGGAAACGCTGTGCAGGGTGATGCCGTGCTCGTCCAGCCAGTCGATGGCATCAGCAGAGTTGGAGCACAGGGTCTCCACCAGAGCAGGGTCGTTGATGCCCTTGCCGCCGATCATGGTGTCCAGCTCCATCAGTTCAACAGAGTCGAAGTAGCCGGTGGGGTTCTTCTGGTACTCTGCCCACTGCTCAGAGACGGTCTTTGCCAGAGCGGTGATGGTCTCGTTGTCAGCGTACTTTTCAGCAGCGGTCTTCAGGGTCTTTTCGACACCGGCAGACTCGCCGAACTCGTTCTCATCCTGATACACGGTCTTGCCGGCGTTCATGCCGCCGGTAGCGCGCACAGAGTTGCCGCCCACCATGGCCTGGCTCTCCACGATCACAACGCTCTTGCCCTCGGCAGCAGCGGTGATGGCAGCGGTCATGCCTGCGCCGCCTGCACCCACGATGACAACGTCAGCGTCAACGGTGGAATCCTCGGCCTTGGTCTCGTCGGCCTTGACCTCGATCTTATAGTCGTCGGCGTTCAGGCCGGCGGCAGTCAGGGCAGCGGCTGCTGCCTCCTTGATGGCGTTGGAGGTGATGGTCGCGGTGGACACGCCGTCCACGGCGATGCTGCCGGTCTCAGCGATCTGAGCGGGCAGCTGCTCCAGTGCCAGCGTACCGATGCCGGGGGTCTCGTCCTTACCCTCAGCGGTGCAGCCGGTGATCTTGCCGTCTTCCAGCGTCAGGGTAACGGTAACGTCGCCGCCCATACCCTTGGCAGTGCCGGTGAAATCGCCGGACACGCCGCCTGCGGTGGAAGCGGACTTGCTGCCGCAGCCGTAGCCCAGCAGACTGACACCCACAACAACCGCCATGGCCAGCGCAGCCACGCTCTTGCGGATCTGATTCTTTTTCATTGTTTCTTCCTTCTCATATTCGGGTTGCTTGTGTTCGGACATCTATCAGCAAAAAAGGGGGAGCTGCTCATTCGGAAAGCAGCTTCCCCTCGCTGAAACTTAGAAAAGACTTAGGCGTTAGCCTGAGCTGCAGCAACAGCGCATGCGACGGTAGCGCCGACCATGGGGTTGTTGCCCATACCGATCAGGCCCATCATCTCAACGTGTGCAGGCACAGAAGAAGAACCTGCAAACTGAGCATCGCCGTGCACACGACCCAGAGAGTCGGTCAGGCCGTAGCTTGCGGGGCCTGCAGCCACGTTATCGGGATGCAGGGTACGGCCCGTGCCGCCGCCGGAAGCGACAGAGAAGTACTTCTTGCCGTTCTCGATGGCCCACTTCTTGTAGGTGCCGGCAACCAGATGCTGGAAGCGGACGGGGTTGGTGGAGTTGCCGGTGATGGAGCACTGAACGTCCTCCTTCTTCATAATGGCAACACCTTCCATAACGTCGTTTGCGCCGTAGCACTTGACAGCAGCGCGCTCACCCTCGGAGAAGGGGATCTCCTTGACGACGGTCAGGGTCTGGGAGGGGATATCGTACTCGGTCTGCACATAGGTGAAGCCGTTGATACGGGAAATGATGTAAGCTGCATCCTTGCCCAGGCCGTTCAGGATAACACGCAGGGGGGTCTTGCGGACCTTGTTTGCGGTGCGTGCGATACCGATAGCGCCCTCAGCAGCAGCAAAGGACTCGTGGCCTGCCAGGAAAGCGAAGCAGGTGGTGTCCTCGCTCAGCAGACGAGCGCCCAGGTTGCCGTGGCCCAGACCGACCTGACGCTGCTCAGCAACAGAGCCGGGGATGGTGAATGCTTCCAGACCTTCGCCGATGGCAGCAGCGCACTCGGCAGCATCGGTCAGGCCGCGCTTGACGGCGATGGCGGTGCCCAGGGTGTATGCCCAGACAGCGTTATCAAAGCAGATGGGCTGCACGCCGCGCACGATCTTGTCGCAGTCGATGCCCTTAGCGAGGAGCATCTCGTTGCAAGCGTCCAGAGACTCCAGGCCGTTGGCCTTCAGGCATGCCTCGATTTTCGGCATACGGCGATCCATAGATTCAAAAGTTGCCATGAGTTGTTCCTCCTCTCTTATTCCTCACGCGGGTCAATGTACTTGACAGCGCCCTGCTCCTTGCTGAAGCGGCCGTAAGTACCCACGTTCTTCTCGTAAGCCTCGTTGGGGGTCTTGCCGTGACGGATATCCTCCATCATCTTGCCCAGCTTGACGAACTGATAGCCGATGACCTCATCGTTGGCATCCAGAGCCAGCTTGTTGATGTAGCCCTCGGTCAGCTCCAGGTAACGGACACCCTTGGCCTTGGTGGAGAAAATGGTGCCGGTCATGGAGCGCAGGCCCTTGCCCAGGTCATCCAGACCTGCGCCGATGGGCAGACCGTCCTCAGAGAAAGCGGTCTGGCTGCGGCCGTAGACGATCTGCAGGAACAGCTCACGCATAGCAACGTTGATGGCATCGCACACCAGGTCGGTGTTCAGAGCTTCCAGAATGGTCTTGCCGGGCAGGATCTCGCCAGCCATAGCAGCGGAATGGGTCATGCCGGAGCAGCCGATGGTCTCCACCAGAGCCTCCTCGATGACACCGTTCTTGATGTTCAGAGACAGCTTGCAGGTGCCCTGCTGGGGTGCACACCAGCCCACACCATGGGTGTAGCCGCTGATGTCCTTGATCTCATAGGCCTTGACCCATGCGCCCTCTTCGGGGATGGGAGCCGGACCATGCTTAGGACCTTTGGTGATCGGGCACATATTCTGTACTTGCTGCGAATAGGTCATAATCATACTCTCCTTTTGACAAATGTTGCTTTGCAGCACAAAGCCGCTGCCGCGCCCTGCCGGCACAGCCGCTGCCCTTTGCTGCTTGCATCTGACCGGGCGCGCCGCTCTCTTTCAGCGCCTTAACCGGTACTACCACGCATGATTTTATTATAGAGAAAGCTGACGGATTTTGCAATACATTTCCGGTAAAAAACATCAAAACTATTTGCAGTTGCCTGCTGCTAACTGTCAATTCGGATGCTTTTGTCATTTCATTCGTCAAGTTTTTGTCAACTATGTCAAGAGGGCAAATTTCACGCTCCTGTGTCCTGCCTGCGCGGTGTCTGCCCGGCAGGCTTCAGTACCCACATGGCCGCAAAGCCCGCCGCTGCGCCGCCCACGGCAAGCCAGTGCCGCCCGGCTTCCAACCCCCAGAGATTTGCTGCAAACGGAAAGGCCAGACTGCCCGCGCTCTGCCCCAGTGCCAGAAAACCGTAGTTCACCCCTGCGTGCGGCAGGCCGAACAGATCGGTGGAAAGGGCGGGCAGCACTGCTGCAAGGCCGGAATAGCAGAAGGTAAGCCCCGCATAACAGGCGATCACCCACCAGCCCTGCGCAAACGCAAACCCTGCCGAAAGCCCCAGCGACACCGCAAACAGCAGCAGATCGGTGGGCCTGCGGCCAATTTTATCGCTGAGCATGGGCATCAGCAGGCGGCCCGCCGCACTGCCCACGCTGCCCAGCACCACGCTCCACAGAGCAGCGTTCTCGTCCAGCCCCCGCTCCACGCCCAGCTTCAGGATGATGGGGCTGAACAGAAGCACCGCCGGGGTGGAAAAACACACCGCGCCTGCGCACAGCCAGTACTGCTTTGTTTTCAGCATCTGCCACGGGGAAAGGTCAATGGTATTTTTGTCGTTTTGCTGCTGTTTTTCGGCATCCTGCGGCGGGTCCTGCAAAAGCAGGCTGCCCGCAAGGCAGACGGGCAGCGTTATGGCGCCCAGCGCCCAGAACGCGCCCCGGATGCCCTGCACGATCCCAAAGCCGCTGACCGCCGTGCGCACGAACACGGTGAGGAACGCACCGGAAAGGCCCACCGCCCCGCCGATCACGCCGGTGGCAAGGCCCTTGCGCCCGGCATACCACTTCTGTGCGCAGGACTGGATGGATGGGTACAGAAACGCCGTGCCCAGCCCCGCCGGGATGCTGAATGCCAGAAAAAAGCTGCCCGCACTGCCGCCCGGCAGCATGGCCGCTGCAAAAAATCCGCCGCACAGCAGTGCTGTTCCCCACAGAGCCGCACACCGCGGGCCTCGGCTGTCCTGCAGAAAGCCGCCGAGGACGCACCCCACGCCGAACGCCGCAATGAGGATGCCGAAGGCATAGCCTGCCCCCTGCTCGCTCAGGCCGTACTCGTCCATGACCGGCTGCTGGAATACGCCCCACGCCGCCGGGATGCCCGTGAGCACCTGAATGGCTGCGCCCGCCGCAAGGATGGTCCACGGATGTTTTGCTGCAAATTGCTGTTTCATTGCCTGCCCTCCGAATGGTTTTTCCCTTACAGTGTGCCCATTTCAATTGACAAAACGGCAGATTTCTTTATAATGAATAAGGTAAAAGTATTTACATTGATTTATATAGAGAGGAACCATCTTATGAAAACACAGGCATTGAAGGGCATGCGCGACCTGCTGCCCGCAGAGCAGACCCTGCGCGATTACATTCAGGGCAAAATTCTGGAGACCTACCGTGCGTCCGGCTTCGAGCGCATTTCCACCCCCATGCTGGAGGATATGGAAAATCTGGACAAATCCGACGGCGGCGACAACCTGAACCTGATCTTTAAGGTGCTCAAGCGCGGCGATAAGCTCACCGCCGCCCTGAACACCGGCGACCCCAAGCAGCTGTCCGACATGGGCCTGCGCTATGACCTGACCCTGCCGCTGAGCCGCTACTATGCCGCCAACAAGGATAAGCTTCCCAGCCCCTTCAAGGTGATCCAGACCGACCGCGTCTTCCGCGCCGAGCGCCCGCAGAAGGGCCGTCTGCGCGAGTTCGTACAGTGCGATATCGACATTCTGGGCGATTCTTCCCCCAATGCCGAGGTGGAGCTGATCGACGTGACCACCCGTGCCCTGCTGAACATCGGCTTCACCGGCTTCACCGTCAACATCAATGACCGCCGCATCCTGCGCGGGATGCTGGAGAGCATGGGTTTTTCCGCTGATACGCTGGATTCCGTCTGCATCACCTTTGATAAGATGGACAAGATCGGCGCCGATGGTGTGAAGGCTGAGCTGACCGAAAAGCAACTGCCGGAAAATGCCATCAACGCACTGGCCGACTTCATTGCCGCAGGCGAAGTCACGCTGGATGCCGTGGCTGCCCGCTGCGCAGACCCCGCCATTGCCGACGACCTCAAGTATGTCCTTGCTACCGCCAACGCCATGGCTGCAGGCCGCTATCAGGTAGCCTACTGCCCCAGTCTGGTGCGCGGTCAGGGCTACTACACTGGCATGGTGTTTGAGATCACCTGCCCGCAGTTCAGCGGTGCCGTGGCCGGCGGCGGCCGCTACGACAACATGGTGGGCAAGTTCCTGGGCACTCAGGTGCCCGCCGTGGGCTTCTCCATCGGCTTCGAGCGGGTGTGCGGCATCCTGCTGGAGCAGGGCTACCAGATCCCCGGCGCAAAGCAGAAGATCGCCCTGCTGTACGGCAAGGATGCCGATTTCACCGCCGTTCTTGCCAAGGCTGCAGACCTGCGCAGCAGCTACAATGTCATCGTTCTGCAGCAGGCCAAGAAGCTGGGCAAACAGTTGGGCCAGCTGGAAGCTTCCGGTTTTTCCGGTGCCGCCTTTATGGATAAGGATGAGATCAAAATTTTTGCGCAGCAGTAAATAATTGCACACAAAGCCCCTTTACTTTTGATATGCTACCCCTAGAGTAGACAGAGTAAAAACAAAACTCTGAGTACTCTTGGGGTATTTTTATGTCAAGAAAAACACCTCAGAAAATCGAGCGATTTTCTGAGGTGTTCTTTCTGGTTTAAAAGCCGGTAGGCGGCACATAGTAACTGGGGATCGAGGCTGTTTTCTGCACATTTGCCTGCTGGCGCAGCGCTGAACGGGTCACCTCTGCCCAAGAATACTGGGTCATATACTCGCCGCGATAGGAATTGGTGGCCGAGCGGCTGCCCCGCAGGAAATTGTAATAATCACAATCCACCTTGCTGGTGTCCAGCGCCAGTGTGCTGCGGCCGCGGATGAGCAGACCGGTAACACCTGCATCCTCCAGTGTATGGCTCAGGTCAAAGATCAGATTGCGGAGATGGCTGTGCAGCGATGCGGTGTCGGGCTTATCCTCCCACAGCACGGCCAGCATTTCGCCGTTGGTGCAGGTGGCACCATTGCGATCCACCAGATAGGCCAGCAGCTCCTTGCTCTTGCTGCGCTTGAAGGCCAAAGCGCGCCCGCCCACGAAGATCTCAAAATTGCCAAAGCACTGGATCTTGATGCCGACAGGGGCATTCTCCGGCGGGTAGCGCAGATGCTCCAGCACATTGCGCACATCTGCCTCGTTTGGCAGGCTTGAGTAAAAAGCCGCTCACGAAGATCTGCAGCGCTTCCAGCGCATACTCCGGGTGCTCTGTTACCACAATGATGTTGCAGCGCGGCTGCAGCTTCTGGATCATGCGCGTCAAAGCAAGCCCGTTCATGCCGGGCATTTCCAGGTTGAGGAAAGCCGCGTCCATCGGCCCCTGACGCATCCAGCTCAGTGCATCCTCGGTCGTCATGGCGCTGATATAGTCACAGTCGGGTGCAACGCGGCACAGGATGCGGATCAGCGAGTTGATTGCAAGCTGTCCATCATCGACGACCAGTATCTTCATTCGTACACCCCCGCAAGTTTACCATACATGTTCCCTGTTTCAGTTTAACACTTTGTCCTTTGATTCGCAAGTTTTTTTGCACAAAAAGCCAGAAGCTCCACACTTCTTTACAAAAGGACGTTCCTTTCCCATCCGTTTCCTCACGAAGCAGCTGGCTGAAAGAGGCGTCTTTCCCATTTTCATTTCCGGTAGTCAAAGCAACTATACAAGATACTCTGTGCCATCCAGTCCGGTCAGTTTTTGTGCTGTCGTTTGTCCCACACGGGTGCAGAGCCGCTCATACGCCTGCCGCATCCGGGTCGGGCGCGAGGTGCAGTTGTGTGCATCCGAAGAGATTGCATCCACAAGCCCCGCCTTGACCCAGTGCTCCAGCCGCATCCGCTGCCAGAAGCCGCTGTCCAGCACAGCCGAACAGTTGATCTGGCAGCGCAGCCGGTATTGCTCATGCAGGCGGGCCAGCAGGCCGTGCTGCGCAAGGCAGGGATACCGCTCAATGTGGGCCACCAGAATGCGGTAACCCGCACCCGTGATCTCCTGCAGAGCCGTTTCCAGCTCCTTTGCCGTTATGTTCGGCACAAATTCCAGCAGCACCCAGCCGGTATCTCCCAAGGTCAGCAGCTGGCGCTGGACTGCCGCATATCCCGTCGCAGGGGTATACAAAAGCTCTGAGCCGTGCTCCAGTTTCAGGTCGTAGCCCTTCTGCGCACAGTAATCCCGGGCAAAGGCCAGATGCCGGTCATAGACTTCCTGCGGGAAGCGTTCCATGCCCGGCGTACTGTGCGAGGTAGCAAACAGGTGCCGCACACCGTCTGCTGCCGCTGCATCCAGCATGGCATACATTTCTTCTCTGGTCTGCGCACCATCGTCCACGCCGTAGACGAAGTGCGCATGATAATCCGTAAAGCCGCTCATTTCTTTTCCGCTTCGTGGCTTCGTTTATAATACCTTCTGTAATAACCGTACTTTCCATACTTTGAGTAGGATTTGTAGTACTTGCGGCCCATATAGTTGTCGTAGTCCACCTGATTGAGCACGGTGCCCAGAATGGGGCAGCCGGTCTGCTCGATCTGCTGCTTCACGTCCAGCAGCTCCTGACGGCTTACATCGTTGTAGTTCACTGCGATCAGGGTGCCGTCACATGCCTTGGCGATCTCCGCCGCATCGATGACCACGCCCACCGGGGGTGCGTCCACAATGACGTAATCTGCCATTCTGGCCAGCATATCCAGCAGTTCAGCAAAATGGCTGTTGGTCAGCAGCGCCAACGGGTTGGGCACATCGCGGCCCACCGGCACCATGATCGCGTTGGGGATGTCGGTCTGGTAGATGACCTCATCCATGCCCACCATGCCGGCCAGAAAATGGGAGAGGCCCTTGCCGTCGCTGCGGCCATCCTCATATTTCAGGCCGTAGTCACTGTTGACCATGCTGCGGCGCAGGTCTGCGTCCACCAGCGCCACCTTGATGCCGCGCTGTGCCAGCGTGCGCATCAGGTTCATAGACAGATAACTCTTGCCCTCTGCAGCATGGCAGCTGGTGATCATGATCTTTTTGACACTCGCACCTGCAAAGGAGAGGTTGGTGCTCAGGGTATTAAAGGCTTCATTTCCCGCATAATTCAGAGCCGGAAATTTTGTGATCTTCAGCTGTTTCATGCTTTCCTCCCAGAGCTGCCACCCACACGGCGGCGGACATCATTGGCAAACCGCTTGGTGCGGCGCTTGAACTCGCTTTTCTCTTTCGGCTGTTCGCCAGCATCGGCCAGCGGGATCGATGCCAGCACCACCATGCCGGTATACTTGCGGATATCATCGGCAGACTTGTAGGTATCGTCCAGCATGGTCCGCAGCACCACCACGGCGCAGGCCAGCACAAAGCCCACTACAAAGCCCAGCAGGATGTTCTTGGCCTTGTTAGGGCTGAACGGGTTCTCTGGCACACGCGCAGAAGACATCAGGGTGGGCTCGTCCGTCTTCATCTTTTCCGAGATGTACTTTGCGCCCACATCCGCATACTCGTTTGCGATCGCTGCTGCTTCTTCCGGGTCCGGGTTCGTGACCGTGATATCCAGCATACGGGTGTCGCTGGTGTTGGTGACAGACAGCATACTGGCCATATCGGTGTAGGTGTAATCCAGATCCAGGTTGCTGATGACCTTTTCGTGGACTTCCCACATTTCAAAGACCTTGATGTAATCGCTGGTCAGCTCGCTGCCGACCTGCAGATCGGAGAAGTTCAGCACCGAATCATTGCGGCTGACCACATAGATGGTAGCCGTTGCCTTGTACATCGGCGTTACCAGAAAAAACGTATAAAGCGCCATCAGTACGGCACCCACCACAGCCGTGGCTGCAATGAGCGTCCAGTGGGCCAGCAGGCCCATGAACAGTTCCAGCAGATCAATGGTGTCTTCTCCCTGTTCCGGCTGTACCGCTAAAGCTGTGCGCTCCTTCACAAAAGTATCTTGCTGCACGATTTCACTCCTTATAACCTTATAATACTGCCGCCCATGCGGTCCGGGCGTTGTGCCCTTTCCTCTATTTCTCTGAATCCCATACGCCAAAAATGCGGCGTTCCCTTTTTCATCAGGGAGCACCGCAGAACATTTCTAGTTCTTAGACCTCAATGGTCTTCACGGCCACCAGAACGAAGTTGGAGCCATAGAGCTTGACCTGACGGCCCTTCAGGTTCACCACGATCTCGCCATTCACGACCTTACCGGTCACAGTATAGTAGGTATAGGTCACAGTGCCGTCTGCCTTCGTCTTGGGCACAGCCACCAGAACGGTAACTTGCTCGTTGTCCTCGTAAGCAGCCTCAATGACCTTGGACTCAATGGTCAGCTTAACATTTGCAGCGTCGAGCAGGTTAGAGGTCTGCATCTCAAAGGCCTGCGTTACAGTAACATCTACAGTCCTCTTCTTTTCTTTCGAAGCTCCCGCAGCCTTCTGCAGGTCTGCATCAGAAGTGATGTCCTGCAGGACTTTCTCAACCTGGGCGGTATCCTCCTTGGCAGTGACCTTCACATCGCTGATAATGCCCAGAACACCGGTGACGGTAGCAGAACCGCTGGCCTTGACCTCATCTGCCACAGTCTTGCTGGGCGTTGCTGCCAGAACAGACACACCCATGCCCACGACCATAGCAGCGGTCAGAACAGCGCTGATAACTTTCTTCATAATGAAGATCTCCTTTCACTTCAAGCCGCACTCTCCAAGATGCTGCTTTCTATCGCAAATGCTTTTCAACATTTACATCATTCTTCAACAGGCTCCCAGAACAGCGTCAGAACCGCTTTCTGGATGGAAGCTTCGGTCGGATAGAACTCGGTGAATCCGTCCTCTGCCACCTTATGCTCGCCCTCCAGTGCAATGGCAGGCTCCACAGTATCGTCCTTTGCGGCCCACACCTCATTGACCAGCTGACCCTTTGCAAGGTCGGTGACCAGATAAGGCTGCAGCGCATCGTACACCTGTGCGGTGAACTGCTGATCCTGCTGTACCCTGCTTTCCAGCTGTGCGGAAAGCTGTGCAAGATACTCCTCCTGCCGCACCATGCGGGCTTCGTTGGTACCCTCGCCAATATCCATGCGCCTGCGCACAAAGATCTCGGCCTGATCGCCCTGCAGTGTCAGGGTAGCTCCCTTGGTCATGGCCGGGTCTGCTGCGGAGAAATCATCCTCCAGCGTCACGGTCACACCGCCTGCCAGATCGTTCAGCACCGAGATGCCGTCCAGACTCATAGCCAGATAGAAATCAATGTTTTCCCCCTGCAGCAGGCGGGACACTGCATCACGGGCATAGCCGCAGCTTTCCTCCTTGCCATCGCCAAAGCCATGGGCAAGGCTGATCTGCATCTGAGTGGTGCCCACCGGATTGCCCAGCATACCCAGCACCGTCACCTCTGCCATGGTGTCGCGGTCGATCTTGAGCTGACGGACCGTCTTGTCTTTGCTGTCTATCACAATGAGCCGCTGAAAATCCGCCTGACCGCCCTGATAAGAGCCTTCTGCTTCCACCTCGCTGTCATGGTCGATGCCCATAACAAGGATGGTGGTCAGATCTGTGCGCCTGCGGTAGGTCACGCCGTCCACTTCCATGGTCTCAGCGGTCTCCTGCGGCAGCTCCGTCCGGGTCTCCGGCTTTTGGCTGCGCTTTTCCAGCCAGCTTCCGCCCACAAAAAACAGTACAGCTGCCAGCACCAGCACAGCCAGCGCAGCAGCGGCACCACGATGTTGTTTTTGTCTGTTCAAGCGGGTAAGCTTCCCTCTTTTCTTCGGAATATAGTTTTCTGCGGGAAGGTCTTTCCATTGCCACAGAAAGATATTCCTTGGTCTATTATATCGTCACAGGTGTGCAACTGTCAATGTATTTTCGTTATTTTCCGGCAGGAAATTTCGCATTTTCAGCCTTTAGGGAGCCACAGATAAACACAAACCCCGGCCATGCAGAGTTCATCCGCACAGCCGGGGCCAATTGGTATTTTATTTGATATCCAGTTCAGGCGGCACATCGATCTGGTCCGAGACATACTTGCCGTTCTTTTTGCGCTGCCGCACGCACTCCGTCAGCAGATATTCGATCTGCCCGTTCACCGAGCGGAAGTCATCTTCGGCCCAGGCGGCAAGGGCATCGTAGAGCTTCGCGTTCAGGCGCAGGGGCACCTGCTTTTTTGGTTCTGCCATCAGTACAGGCTGCCGCTGTTCACGATGGGCTGGGCATCACGGTTGCCGCACAGCACCACCAGCAGGTTGGAGACCATTGCCGCCTTGCGCTCGTCGTCCAGCTCCACTACCTTGTTCTCATTCAGGCGTTCAAGGGCCATTTCCACCATGCCCACAGCACCGTCCACGATCATCTTGCGGGCATCGATGATGGCGCTTGCCTGCTGGCGCTGCAGCATCACGGCCGCAATCTCCGGCGCATAGGCCAGATAGGTGATGCGGGCTTCCACTACATCGATGCCGGCCTCGGCTACATTCTTCTGGATCTCGTCCCGGATGCGGGCGGCTACCACCTCCGAGGAGCCGCGCAGACTGCCCTCATCGGCTACGCCGTCGCCGGTGGTGTCCACCCTGGGGGGAGGCAGGTAA
>OBXA01000240.1_pt1 | contig 47285 bp, 65 predicted proteins | sample 1538121 | NCBI WGS metagenome assembly OBXA01 (sample SAMEA2580133, study PRJEB22360) | human gut metagenome | biome: human gut; feature: human-associated habitat; material: faeces | place: Denmark | collected 2008/2010 | reverse complement strand
GACAAGCAGCGTTGGATAACGCGTTAAAACAAATTGAAAAAGACTTTGGTAAAGGTGCTATTATGCGTCTTGGTGAAGCAGCAGATCGCATGAACGTAGAGGTTATCTCCTCTGGTTCTCTTGCTATCGATATCGCTGTTGGTGTAGGTGGCTTCCCTCGTGGCCGTGTAATTGAAATTTACGGTCCAGAATCCTCTGGTAAAACAACAGTAGCCCTTCATGCTGTAGCAGAAGCGCAAAAACAAGGCGGCATTGCAGCTTTCATTGATGCGGAGCATGCGATGGACCCTGTATATGCTCGCAACTTGGGCGTAGACATTAATAACTTGTTGATTTCTCAACCGGATAATGGTGAACAAGCTCTTGAAATTACAGAGGCTCTTGTTCGTAGTGGCGCTGTAGATATCGTCGTAGTTGACTCCGTTGCTGCATTGGTTCCTAAAGCTGAAATCGACGGTGAAATGGGCGATGCTCATGTAGGTTTACAAGCTCGTTTGATGAGTAAAGCATTGCGTAAATTGACTGGTATCATCAGTAAATCTAAAACTGTTGTTATCTTCATCAACCAATTGCGTGAAAAAGTTGGCGTTATGTTTGGTAATCCTGAAACTACAACAGGTGGTCGTGCATTGAAATTCTATTCCTCTGTACGACTTGATGTTCGTAAAGGTGAGCTCATTAAAGCCAATAATGAAAATGTTGGTGCTCGCACTAAAGTTAAAGTTGTTAAAAACAAAGTAGCACCTCCATTCAAAACTGCTGAGTTTGATTTGATGTATGGCGAAGGTATCTCCAAAGCTGGTACTCTCATTGATATTGGCACAAATATGGAAATCATCAATAAATCTGGTGCATGGTATTCCTATAATGGGGAACGTATGGGCCAAGGCAAAGAGGCAGCTAAACAATACTTGCTTGATAATCCACAAGTAGCTGAAGAAATTGATCGTATTATCCGCGATACATTAGCTGTTGGCACTGAAGAAATCGATGTAATCGGTGAAGAAGTAACTGAAGAAGTATAATCATGAGTGACGAAACGATGCAAGCTGCTATGGACCAAGCGTATCGATTCCTAGCTCAACGATTTCTTAGTTCCTATGAACTGACACAAAAAATGAGACGTAAACAAATCGAGGACCCAATCATTGAGCGGGTCCTCGAACGTCTTAGAGACTATGATTATATCAATGATGAGCGCTTATCGGAGCAAGTATTGTCGTACTTGATGAAAGAACAAAAATACGGTGCTTATATGATTAAGCAGAAGATGAAAATGCGAGGCCTTGCAGTACCACAAGATATATCTAACTATGATGAAGTGAAAGCCGCCTATCGCGTAGTAGAGAAGAAATTTGGTTCCATTCTCAATGAGGAGCGCATTCCTCGTGTAAAAGTATTTAATTTTCTTAAATATAGAGGATTCTCAACGAGTACTATCCAAGTTGTATGCAATGATTTTTATGAATAGATAGTGCTTTTTCTGAGGCCTTACTAGGCTTGTAAAATCTTGACAGAAAGGGCTTTCAAGTCTAAAATTAATAATAGCCTTATTTATTTATATGATGATATGGCTAAATGATAATTTTAATGCATGAAGGGCATAAAAAGGAGCATAAAAGCTCGATTTTGAGAATTTAAGAGGAGGTGAGACAGATTTTAGAGGATATGGGACATATTTTAGAGTATTGTCTAATTGCAGTGGTAATGGTACTGATTGGACTAGGGGCAGGCTATTTTTTTAGAAAAAATATTGCTGAAGGAAAACTGAATCAAGCTGAACAAGAGGCTGCACGCATCATCGCTAACGGTGAGCGCACAGCTGAGTCTAAAAAGAAAGAAGCTTTATTAGAAGCGAAAGAAGAAATTCATAAGCTCCGTTCTGATGTAGAACGAGAAAATAAAGATCGCCGTTCCGAACTTCAACGTATGGAACGTCGTATTCTTCAAAAAGAAGAATCTTTGGATAAAAAATTAGACAATATTGAGCACAAAGAGGAAGCTTTACATCGCAAAGAAGCTGACTTAGCCCAAAGCCGTGAAAAGATTGAAGCTTTGTATGAAAAACAAATGGCAGAACTAGAACGTATTTCTGGTATGACCTTTGAAGAAGCTAAGAATATCTTGTTAACGAATGTGGAACAAGAAATTCGTCATGAAACGGCGATTATGGTTAAGGAAATGGAGCAGCAAGCTAAGGATGACGCGGAGAAAAAAGCAAAAGAAATTATCTCCTCTGCTATCCAACGTTGCGCAGCTGACCATGTAGCGGAGACTACCGTATCCGTAGTGGCATTGCCTAATGATGAAATGAAGGGTCGTATTATCGGTCGTGAGGGCCGTAATATCCGTGCACTTGAAACATTAACAGGGATTGACTTGATTATCGATGACACACCAGAAGCAGTTATTCTTTCCGGTTTCGATCCAATTCGTCGTGAAGTGGCTCGTATTGCTTTGGAAAAATTGATTGTAGACGGTCGTATCCATCCAGCTCGTATTGAAGAAATGGTTGGTAAAGCTCGTAAAGAGGTTGACCAAACTATTAAAGAAGCTGGTGAACAAGCAACATTTGAAGCTGATGTTCATGGCTTACATCCTGAAATTGTAAAAATTTTAGGTCGTTTGAAATATCGTACTAGTTACGGTCAAAACGTTTTGAAACATTCTATTGAAGTATCTCATTTAGCAGGTTTGATGGCAGCTGAACTAGGCTGTGATGTAACATTGGCTAAACGAGGTGGTTTAATCCATGATATTGGTAAAGCATTGGACCGCGAACTTGAGGGCTCTCATGTTCAAATCGGTGTTGATGTGGCTCGTAAATATCGTGAAAGTGCAGCAGTAATTAACTGCATTGGTGCTCATCATGGTGATGAAGAGTTCCAATCTGTAGAAGCTGTATTAGTAGCGGCTGCTGATGCTATCTCTGCGGCTCGTCCAGGAGCACGTCGAGAAACATTAGAAAACTACTTGAAACGTTTATCTAAATTGGAAGAAATCGCTGAATCCTTCGAAGGCGTTGAAAAATGCTTTGCTATTCAAGCAGGTCGTGAGATTCGCGTTGTAGTAAAACCGGATAAGATTGATGAAGCTGAATCTACATTACTCGTTCGGAATATCGTAAAACGCATCGAGTCTGAACTCGAATATCCAGGCCAAATTAAGGTCGTAATTATTCGTGAAACTCGCGTTGTGGATTACGCAAAATAATATGCTATAAGCGATAAGTATAGGCTGCAATGATTTCATTGCAGCCTATTATTATCAAATTTAATCTGTAGACTATGGAAAGATACGGAGTATAGGAATCATCATATATTGGTAGTTAATAGATGGTGATTCCTATGATTCGTATTGATTGTTATATTCGTTTAACTTGATAACTGATTGAATTATATTACAAATAGAGGATTTTTTATTTGTATATCGAATTAATATATATAAGGGAAGGAGGCGTTGGCTGTGAGCCGGTATTTTGAAAATGAGTTGATTGAACAAATCAAAGATGCAAATGATATTGTATCAGTAATATCTGAGCATATAGCCTTAAAGAAACGTGGCAAGAACTATTGGGGTTGTTGTCCATTTCATAATGAAAAGACGCCGTCCTTTAGTGTTGCCCCTGAAAAGGGCTTTTATTATTGTTTTGGTTGTCATGCGTCGGGGAATGTTATTAAATTCCTTATGGAACTAGAGCATTTAAGCTTTGTGGAGGTTTTAGAACGCCTTGCAAATCGCGCTAATATTCCATTGCCAGAGGCTAAACTTTCACCTGAACAACGAGCTCGAGATGAACGACGAAAAAAACTATATGAAGCATCAGAGTTAGCGGCTACATTCTTCCATAACTGCCTTACTCAAACATCTATTGGTAAGGTTGGCCTTGATTATTTAAAAAAACGGGGCCTTACAAAAGAGACGATTGAAAAATTTAAATTAGGCTTTGCTCCAGATGGTTGGGATAAGTTGTATCGTGCCTTTCACGAACGGGGAATCGATGATTCAATTCTCTTGGAGTTGAATTTAGTCCGTAAAAACCAAAAGGGGCAGTTTTATGATTTCTTTAGAAACCGTATTATGTTCCCTATCATGGACGGTAAAGGTCGTGTAGTTGCCTTTGGTGGACGTGTCATGGATGATAGTACACCAAAATATTTGAACTCACCAGAGTCAGCCATCTTTGAAAAGGGGAAACTATTATTTGCCTTTGATAAGGCTTATAAATCCATTCGCCAGGAGAGACAGGCTATCCTTGTGGAAGGGTATATGGACGTTATATCTGCCCATAATCATGGTGTTACTAATGTGGTAGCATCCTTGGGGACGGCTTATACACGAGATCATGGGCATATCTTGATGCGACAAGCTGATGAAATTGTGCTTGCTTATGATATGGATGGAGCCGGTCGTCAAGCGGCGGCTAGGGCCATAGAATTATTACAAAATACGGACTTTAAGGTGCGTGTACTTGCTATGCCAGATGGTAAAGATCCAGATGATTATGTACGTAATCATGGAGGACAAGCATTTAAAGACTTAGTGGCTAAAGCAGTTAAGCCTCTTGATTATTTATTGAGTGAGTCCCTAATTAAACACGATACAAATGATACGGAAGGAAAGCAAGCTGTTTTGGCTGATGTATTCCCATATATTGCTAATATAGATAGTCAAACACAACGGGATGATGCTTTAAAGACATTAGCATTACCTTTGTGGCTTGATAATAGTAGTATATTTAGATATTTCCGAGACTATGTAAAAAAGGGACAGATTGAATTAGTTGATACCTCTTCTACACCGTTGCCAACACAGGATTTACCTAAAGGTGATGCGGAGAAATTACTGTCCTTAGCTTTTACAGATGGTGAAGTATTACAGCATATGATGAGCTATTTGCCGATAGAGGACTTTGAAAAAATTGAATATCGGGTTATAATAGAAAAGATATTCACCTTATTTAAAGAACAAGGTCGTCTAGATGATACTACCATTCAGTCTGTTTTATCCCCGTCGGAGTATGATATTTACTCTAGATTGGTTGTTATGAGTGACGATGAGTATAAGGTGCAAGTGCCTGGATTAATCCGTAAGATAAGACTTCATTCATTGCGTGAACAGTATAAAGCGCATTCAATTATGGCGGATCAATTAAAACGGGCAGGAGATTCGACGTTTATTAGCGAATTACATAAGTGTCAGGAAATACAGAACTTAATTAGAGAATGGTCTAAGTAATATAATGTGAGAAGGAGAGCGCTGTGGCTAAGAAAGTACAAAAAAGTCAAATAGAGGAGATTGTTGAACAACTTCTTGAAAAAGGCCGAAAAAACGGTGTGTTGACACAATCAGAAATTTCAGATGCTCTTCATGAGCAGACGGAACTTACTGCAGAACAATTAGATGATATTTATACTACATTTGGCAAATTAAATATTGAAGTTGTAGCAGATATTGATGCTGATGATACAGCGGATGATGCATTAGAACCAGAAGAAGATGATGAAGAGGATACTTCTAGTGAAAAGAATATCTCTATTGATTTAAGTGTAGATTCTGGCGTTAATATTGATGATCCTGTACGCATGTATCTTAAGGAAATCGGCCGCGTTCCATTGCTTTCAGCTGACGAGGAAATCGTGTTAGCTAAGCAAATTGAGGCTGGTGCGCAAGAGGATGCTACGTATAAAGAAATTCAACTTGCTAAAAAGGCTAAGAAAAAACTAGTAGATGCGAACTTGCGCCTAGTTGTAAGTATTGCGAAACGCTATGTAGGTCGTGGCATGTTATTCTTGGATTTAATTCAAGAAGGTAATTTGGGTCTTATTAAAGCTGTAGATAAGTTTGATTATACAAAGGGTTATAAATTCTCTACATATGCTACATGGTGGATTCGTCAAGCAATTACTCGTGCAATTGCCGACCAAGCTCGTACGATTCGTATTCCAGTACATATGGTAGAAACAATCAATAAATTGATTCGTATTTCCCGACAATTGTTGCAAGATAAAGGTCGCGAACCATTACCAGAGGAAATTGCTGAAGGTATGGGGATTACTGTAGAGCGTGTGCGTGAAATTCAAAAAATCGCACAAGAACCAGTATCATTGGAAACTCCAATTGGTGAAGAAGAAGATTCTCACTTAGGGGACTTCATTGAAGACCAAGATGCTATTGCTCCAGATGATGCAGCTAGCTACATCTTATTACAAGAACAAATTGAAGATGTATTTACATGCTTAACTGATCGTGAGCAACAAGTATTAATCTTGCGCTTTGGTTTGAAAGATGGCAAACCGCGTACATTGGAAGAAGTAGGTCAACATTTCAATGTAACACGTGAACGTATTCGTCAAATCGAAGGTAAAGCGCTTACTAAATTGCGCAATCGTGGTAAACGCGATAAAATTAAAGACTTCTTATAAGATGTTGAATTATTTAAGGGTTGTAATACGGTGCTTATTAGCATTATATTGCAACCCTTTTATGTTATAATAAACGTAAGAATACTATTAGTAATGAAAACATTAGTAGAGATATATAATTTTTGAGTATATGAGAGACATAAACTAGTCTTGCATGTCTTTGCCTTGACTAATAGTTAGCCTATTCGGTATAATTAATAAGCTAGAAACTAACTGTGGGCCTATAGCTCAGGGGTAGAGCAACCGGCTCATAACCGGTCGGTCCCTGGTTCGATCCCAGGTGGGCCCACCAATACTTCGAAATGCGAACCAGTAGCGCATTGAGTATTAAATGCTGGCAATTCATTCTTATAATTAAATACGATTTCAACCCTATCACTATAGATAGTTACGCTCTTAATAAACGTATCAAGAATACGAGAGCGGCCTGCTTTGGTGGTAGGGTTTTCTTTTGCCATTCTCTCGAGAAAATACTCGATATGCTCGGCTGTAAATTTGATAGGTATTAATGTGGTCTCATGGTTCGCTTTTTGCTCTAATAGGTTATTACGCTCATTCTCGAGGTTTTCTATTTCACCTTTTAAGCGTTCGGTAATGAAACCTTGCTTAATAGCATTCATACAGTTATTTAATTCTGTATCAATAGCTTTAATTTTGCCCTGTATGCCCTGTATGGCCGTTTTAGCCTCTTGGGTAGTGTTATTATACCCAGACATTACCAAGTCGACTATACGAGCGATATTTGAGGGCTGATTTAGAATTTCAAGCGTCCTATTAATGACTAAGTCCTCGAGCTCATCTCGGCGAATATTTGGCGCTGTGCAAGTGTGATATTTACGGCGATTAGTACACACATAATAATAGTGTTTTTCCTTGTTGCGTGATGTAGCTGTAGAGCCCATATAGTGGCCGCCACATTCGCCACAAATGAGCTTGCCGCATAAGTTATACATTTCAGAGCGTCGGCCTTTATTCTTTATTCGTGTAGGCATTATAGCTTGTACCTCATCAAATACACTTTTCGATATAATAGGCGGTATTGAGTTTTCAATGCGAATATTTCCCCAACTGTACACGCCTATATATTTTTCGTTTGAAAGTATAGTTTTTATCACACTAGGCGAAATCTTGCGGCCTCGCTTTGTGAGATAACCTTTACTATGTAAAATATCGCTAATTTTAGCTATAGAATACTGTTTTAGGTATAAGTCATAGATTAACCTTACCGCCTTAGCCTCATGAGCATTCACGGCCAAATGGTGCGTATCTGTTAAATCATACCCAAGCGGAACCGCCGAGCCGTTCATCTTGCCCTTTAATGCGTTTTCAGTCATACCACGCTTAACCTTTTGAGATAATTCCACAGAATAATACTCGGCCATGCCCTCGAGCATACTCTCGAGAATAATGCCAGCAGGCTCGGCGGTGATATGTTCCTTTGCACTTAATACTCTAACACCATTACGGCGCAATATGCCCTTATATTTGGCGCTATCCTCACGGCTGCGACTGAACCTATCGAGCTGATACACGATCACATAATTAAATGATTGATTGGCGCTATCTCGTATCATCTGTAGGAACTCTGGGCGGTTATCTGTACGAGCAGAAAGGGCTCTATCGGTATATATCTTAGTAATTAATATGCCCTCACGTTGAGCATATTCAGTACATTCTCTTATTTGGCCCTCAATGGATTCGTCTCTTTGTTTATCGCTTGAATATCTGGCGTATATTACGCCTGTTTGTAAGTCTTTTGTCATTGTGTAATGTTCCTTTTAGTGATAAAATTAATTTAGTAATAATAATCAAATGTATATCTTAAAATAACCGCCTAGGCCGCTATCCATGGCGGTTATTTTATTTTAGGCAGAAACAAAGCCCCTTGATAGGGGCTCTTTTTTTATTTGGCTGCTGGTGGCGTAAATTTTCCTGTGCGTTGGGCGTTGCCTAGTGCAATCATAGCCTCTAAATAACCATATGTATTTGGCTGTAGTTCGACACGTTTAGGCGGGTTATGCTTGCCATATCTTAATGTTTTACCATTTCGGCCGTCTATAAGGTTTGTTTCTGTCAGCTCTAACACAATACTGCGGTTACTGAAATCATATTTATAGTGTTTTACAAACTCTGTAATGATGAAATTCTTATAGGTTGGCATATAGCTATATATTGGCGTGATGATTTCTAGCGTATTATTCCCTGTATTGATAACTTGTACATCAATAGGCATAAACTGCTTTTCATGCATCGCATTTGGTAGCTCTAAATAGCTATTATAATTAGCCAATTCTGGCAACGTGATAGCTTGCGCTGGCATAATACACAAAGCCAACAATGCAGCAATAATTAACTTTTTCATAGTTTCTCCCCTTATTTATGATTACACATTAAAATGATGATAAAAGTCTATGCTTTCTAACTCAGAATCGTGTATATCTGATCTACGAACCATTTGTTCGACAAGGTTCACATGTTCATCTAAGAAAAAATCATCATTAATAATATGCATTAATTCATGTTTAATTTCCTCTCTCATGCGACCATGAGGGAGATTTTTATTTATATAGATATTATGAGTATCTATATCTTCCGTTTCTTCTGATATGGCCTTAACACATGGTAAATCGCAGTAAATTATGTTTACTACCAATACAACACACTCCCTAACATTATTTATTTTTAGATTTCAAGAACTCGATATACTCAACAGCCTTTTGCATATCCTCCTTGCTTATATCCTTTGCAGCTGAAAATAAAAGCCTTGCATTAGGTCTAGTGCGTAGCATTTCGGCATATTCCGCCGTTTCTGGATTAGTGTAATACCCTTTGGGTGTATCTTCAACACCATTCATTTTAGCTAACTCATCAGCCGACACACCAAGCACTTTGCATATTTTAATTATGTTATCAATAGATGCACCGCCTACATTTTTCAAAATAGAATATAAAGTTGTATAAGGCATATTAATCTTTTTGGCGAAGTCTTTTATTGTTACAGAATCCTCTATGATTAATTGCTTTAGGTAGTCTTCTCTCGTCATAATGTACACTCCTATATCTAACTATACTTATAATACTATATATAATACGATATTTCAATATCTAAATACGATATTACAAATTTAAAGCAAATTTAAACGTATTTAAACAAGATTTTATTAGACAAATTCGATATTTCGAATTACAATGTGTACATAAGGTGATACGAAATAACGAATTACCGATACGAAATATAGAAAGGCGGTGAGTAAATGTATCCTAACTTAAATGCAGAACTTGCTCGTAGGGGGTGGAATAAAAAGGTATTATCTAAAAAACTTGGTAGTAGATACGCAACAGTTGTTGATAAGTTAAACGGAAAGTATCCTTTAACATTAAATGAGTGTAAAGCTATCCAAAAAGAGTTAGAAACAGAATTAACTATTGATGAACTTTTTTTTACTAAGTGAATACGAAATATCGAATTAGAAAGGACGTAAAAATATGGAGTTTGCCATCGGATATATTATAGGGCTCGTGCTGACAGGAATTTTGATTATTGTAGTTGCTGGACGTGCGCTTTAAGCCGTTGAGTTTCTTCACGTAAAAATTCGACATCTGAGTGATCTTTTACGTTAGACATTTTCTCGATAATGAGTGTGAATTTAATAAATTCTGTAGGATATGCTTTTGCAATTTCAACACGTATTTCTGGCCATAAAGAATAGTCCCATTCTAAAAATGCAGAATAGACGTCAGTCGTCATTATGAATCTTGCACAATTATCAATACATCGAAGGAACATAATCAATAACGCTTTATTGTATTTTTTTCGTTCTGTTTTTAGTCTACTGACATTTGTTAAGTGATTTAGATAAGCACCTAGTGCAGAAGCAAATGACGCAGTAAAAAGTCCTAAGAAAAAATCAGTGTAATTAATCATAATTAATACCTCCATTTTGAGGTAATTATAACAGAAAGTAGGTAAAAGAATGAATCAACTATACGTAATAATTGATGAATCAGAACCGAAACTAGTGGTTGAGGAGGTGCAAGTATGAACGAATTACAAGTATTCAATAATGCAATGTTTGGAAATGTGCGAATTATCCTGCAAGATAATGAGCCTTGGTTTGTAGCGAAAGATGTATGTGATTGTTTAGAAATTAACAATTCAAGACAAGCATTGAGTCGACTTGATAATGACGAGAAGAATAGCGTCATTTTAAATGACGGTACTGCTGGCAATCCAGAAAAATCAATAGTTAATGAATACGGCTTATATAGTTTAGTGCTATCAAGTCGAAAACCAGAGGCAAAAGAGTTTAAACGCTGGATAACACATGAGGTACTGCCGAGCTTACGAAAATATGGAACGTATAGCATGAATATTCCTAGAACGTTGCCAGATGCCTTAAAAGCATACGCTAACGAAATTGAGGCACATAACCAAACAAAAGCCTTATTAGAGGAACAGAAACCGAAAGTATTATTCGCCGATGCTGTGAGTACTAGCGATACCGATATTTTAATCGGTGATCTAGCCAAACTCTTAAATCAAAACGGCCACAACATTGGACAAAATAGACTGTTTGAGCGGTTAAGAAATGAGGGCTTTTTAATCTCACGAAAAGGCAGCTCTTATAATTCCCCAACACAGCGAGCTATGGAAATGGGGCTTTTCAGAATTAAAGAAACAGCTATCACGCATTCAGACGGCAGAGTAAGCCTCAATAAGACGCCTAAAGTAACAGGCAAAGGGCAATTATATTTCATTAATCGTTATAAGGGCGTGAATTTATGACATTGCTCATTGATGAAATACACAAATTTTACAGTAACCCTCAAAACATAGCAGCGTTTGAGGAATGGAAAGCGAGGAAACACAAAAATGATGATACATCAACTAAGAGCGAGAGAAAAACGAGCTAAACGTAGAGCACTTAGAGATAAGAAACCGAAAGACTGGCAATTATTACTATTCACGGCTGGCATGCTTTGGTTTTTCTTTGCTACTGCTTATTGGTGGTGTACAGGTGAGGCGCTTATTAAATGGTAATCGAGGTACTAGCAGCGTTATGTATGACTACATCAATGATATTCACTATTTACTGCCTCGGCTTAGTGATCTGGCTTTTGGCATAAAAAAAGAGCTACTCACAAAAAGTGAATAGCCCCTAATTCCAATCACTAAGTGAAAGGAACATCACACACTCTGATTTTATATTAATTATCGTTAAAAGTCAAAGAAAGGACATCACACACTCATGTTTAAAAAGATTTTTGACAGTAAAAATGCTACTCGAGAAGAGTGGCTAAAGGTTCGCAAGCTAGGGCTTGGCGGTTCTGATATGAGCGCCGTTCTAGGCGTCAACCAATGGCGCAGCCCTCTCGATGTGTGGCTCGACAAAACCAGCGACACAGTCGAGGAAAAGGAAAGCGAGCCAATGTATTGGGGTACTATCCTCGAGGATATTGTAGCCCAAGAGTTCGCAAAGCGCACAGGGTATAAAGTGCGTAATAACAATTTCACATTGCAGAGTGAGGAATACCCTTACTTGCTCGCTAATATTGATAGGGAAATCGTAGGCCTTGACGCTGGGCTTGAATGCAAGACAGCGAACGCATTCAAGGCTGAGGAATGGCAAGGCGACAATGTACCAGACGCTTATTATATCCAATGCCAGCATTATATGGCTGTAACTGGCAAGGCGAGCTGGTGGATAGCTTGCCTCGTAGGTGGAAATACATTCTACTACAAAGAAATCAAGCGTAATGATGAGGTTATCAGAGCAATCATTGATACTGGCCGAGAATTTTGGCACTTAGTAGAAACTAAGACCATGCCAGCGCCAGACGATAGCAAGGCTTGCGGCGAGGCACTCAAAAAGTTATACAAACACAGCAACGGTAAGGAGATTGAGTTATCAGCTCAATATAACAATGTCATTGTTGATTATCTCGAGTTAAAAGAGCAGCTCGCAGAGCTGGAAAGTAAAAAGCGAGGCATTGAAAACCTCTTGAAAGACGCTCTAGGCGATAACGAAAAAGGCTCATGCGGTGAGCATTATGTGAGCTGGAAATCGAGCAAGCCTCGTGAAACATTCGACAGCAAGAAATTCAAGAGCGAGCATCCATATTTATATAAAAATTACATTAAACAGGGCGAACCTAGCCGCCGATTTGAGGTGAAATAATGAAAACTCATGATTTAAGAAAACTACTCGAGTCTGTTCCTTATGATTTCGAGGTAAAAGTTATAGGAAATTGCGGCGTTAAAGTGGCGACCATAGTAAATATTGATTTTGAAAGAAAAGTATTGATTATAGGAGATGTTAAATAATGGCAACTACAACAGGTATTGAACTAAAGAAAAACACTATCACAGCTGCAAAAGAGGCTAAAACAGTAAAAGGCATGCTTGAAACGCCAGCTTTCAAAAAGAAATTCGAGGAAATGCTTGGCAAAAAGGCAGCTGGATTTATCTCGAGTATTATCGCCGTAACAAATAACAATAATTATTTGATGAAAGCTGACCCTGCCACAGTCATTGGTGCAGCTGCACAAGCGGCTATGCTAGACCTACCAATTAATCAGAGCTTGGGCTTTGCCTATATCGTGCCTTATAAAGGCGCTGCACAGTTCCAGCTTGGCTATAAGGGTTATATCCAACTAGCGCAACGCAGTAACCAATATGTTGATATTGGATCTAATACAGTGTACGAGGGCGAGCTCGAATACGAAAATCGATTACTTAATAAATTCAAATTCGGTGAGCGCACAGGCGATAAAATTATTGGTTATTTAGCTTACTTTAGACTGACTAATGGCTTTGAGAAGATGTTATTTATGCCGCTTGACGAAATGCAAGCACACGCTAAGAGATACAGCCAGAACTACAAAGGGGGTACCGACAAATGGGGCCTTGCAGATTTCAATGTTATGGCTGAGAAAACAGTGCTCAAACGCCTATTATCAAAATATGGGCCGTTAAGCATTGAAAGCATTCAAATGAACCAAGCACTCGCTAATGACGGCGGCATCGTAAAAATGAACGAAAGCGGCGAGTTCGATGTAACTTTTGACGGCGAAACTATCGACGCTGAATATGAGGAACCTGCAGCAGAGGAGCCAAGCGGCGATACTTACAACGTAGCAGGCGAGATTATCGACGCCAACACAGGCGAGGTGGTAGGCCATGAATAACAATGACAAAATGCTCGCTCAATTCGGTGCTGATTGGGTGAAAGTGAGAGAGTATATCGCAGCATTCAAGGTCGCTGATATTCCCTACACACCTACTTTTATGGTGCGCATCGAAAAGAAAACAGGCACACCAGCTAATACAGTAAAAAGCATTTTAGATTATGGCCTACAAATTGGCTTGTATCGACATGTAGGCAATAGAAACGTAATTACATTCGCACCAACGAAATAGAAAGGGGGATATATGGCAGACCCAAAAAGATATTACTGGTTTAGGTTGCATAAAGATTTCTTTCAAAAAAAAGAAATCAAGCGGCTGCGTAGAGTTGCTGGCGGCGATACTTACGCCGTCATTTACTTAAAAATGCTCTTGCGCTCTATCGCTGACGGCGGCAAGTTGTACTTTGACGGCTATGAAGAAACTTTTGTATCTGAGTTAGCTCTCGACATTGACGAGGATGAGCAGAACGTTCAAATAACTGTAAATTATTTATTAAAAAACGGTTTACTTTTGGAATGCGAGGCCGATGAGTATTACTTGCCAGAGGCGAATAATAACACAGGCTCAGAGACCGCCGCAGCAAGTAGAATGAGGAAACTACGCAATAAATCGAAAGAATTAGAGTGTAACAATGTTACGCCACAATGTAACAATGTTACATCAATGTTACACGAATGTTCGCATCCGTTACAAACCTGTTACGGAGAGATAGAGAAAGAGAAAGAGTTACATAAAGAGTTATATAAAGAGTTAGAACACAGAGATAGAGATATAACTATATCTACAACTAGAGAAGAGGAGAAAGTAGAAAAAACTCCCTCCCCTGTCTTAAATATAGAACTCTATGATTTATGGGTTCAGAACTTTGGAATTATCTCATCTTATGTGAAAGGCGTTCTTGATGATCTAGTGAACGAATACGGCTTACAAGACACAAGTGAGGCTGTGAATATTGCAAAAGAGCGAGGTAAGTCGAGTATCAGATATGTAGAGGGTGTATTAAAAAATCAAAGGTTAGAGAATGGAACAATTAGACATAACGGCAGCAATCGAAAAGATGAGGCAGTCGATTGGCAAGCAGAACACGACAGGGTGCACGGCCAAAGCTGATTATGAATTTATCAAGCCTATCTATAACAAGCCTGTAGTTATACAAAAAGATAAAAATCAGACGTATAGCGTGGCTGGCATTCCCAAGCGATACTACGGAATGAGCTTTGAGTATTTAAAGCAGCACGGCACATTTCCAAAGGAAAACACCGAGGCCTATCGCATAGTGAATGAATACAGGCAGAACCTAGAGCAGAATTTAAGCACAGGCAAGGGCCTCATATTAAGGGGCCCAGCTGGCACAGGGAAAACCTCTCTCGGTGTGTGCTTGTTAAAAGAGGCTCTAGCGATTGGCAAGGGGTGCTTGATGCTCTCAATGCCAAATCTCTTGGACAATATGCTCACCTTATCAAAAGGCGATAATGTGGCGTTCATGAGCTACGAGCAGAAACTGCGGAATATACCGCTTTTGTTGCTCGATGATTTTGGGGCTGAATATGCAAAATCTGAATGGGTATCTGCAAAGGTCGAGAGTATTATCATAGACCGCTACAACAGAATGCGGCCGATTATCCTCACTACTAACTATAGTGAGGGCTGGACTAAAGACCATTACAGCCAGCGTATATATGACAGGTTGAGAGGTGAATATCAAGAGGCCATTTTCATGGGAATATCTCACAGGGGGCAAAAATGAAAAAAGTAAAAATTAAAGTACTTGATAACGGCGTAATAAAAATTAAACATAGCAACGATTTCAAAGATGTGAAAGAGGTCGCAAGTGTAATTATGGCCGCTGGTACTGTAATGATGATGAACTCTAAATTATCAGATTTAGAAAAAGCGGAATATATAGCAACCATTAGGCTTGGGCTAGACACTTGCTTATATATGTTAAAGCAAGAAACAGGCGCAACTCTTGATGATGTAAGGCTTATGATTGAGAAATTACTCAAAGAGGTAAAAGAAAAATCAATTTAAATGCCCTATAAGGCGAGTTTAAAAATCTCACGATAGAATTATCGAGCGAATAATTAGAGGGGGCAAAATAACGAAATTTAGTGCATAGAATTAGAAAAGAAATCAAAAGATATAGAGGTGAAATCGTGGAAATTGTAATACAGGGTCAACCAAGAACGAAAAAGAACAGCAGCAGAATAGCACTCATCAACAATAAACGTGTACTCTTACCGTCAAAAGCGTTTCAAGCATATGAGAAAGTTGCTCTCGTGCAGCTGGCTCGAGTGCAGGCTGTTCATGGGCCAATATCGGTGCTGTGCCGCTACTATTTACAAGACCGCAAAAGCTGGCCTGATTTGGTTGGCCTATTGCAGGCCACCTCGGACATATTGCAAGCTGCTGGCGTGATTGATGATGATAAATACATCGTCAATTATGACGGCTCTATGATCGCTGGGCTCGATAAAAATAATCCTAGAGTTGAGATTGTAATACATCAAATCACCGAGAACAGCGTATTATGCGATGCATATGTAAAGGCAAAAGCTCGAAAGTGCGACACCACGAAACGAGCAAAAAGCCAAAGAGGTGCCACGGCAGGGGCTAAGGCTAAACCTAAAGCCCCTACCTCAATCTCATACAAGGAATACAGAAAACTCATTAAGAAAGGACATCACACACCATGAATGAGAAAGAATACAGATTACAGCTAATAGGTACTATCGGCCTTGATATTTGGCTTAATGCTAACAGCGAGGCTCATGCTGAGGAACTAAAAGAGCAAGTTTTAAAAACTATCAATGATCAAATCACGATTGACTGCGGCAAGGTGGACGGCACTCTTGATGTATACGTTGACTGTATCGACCTTGAAATCGAAAAATTAGTAATTCAAGACTAGTGAGGTGCTAATGAATAGAAACATCAAAGCCACATATGACGGCAAGTATTTTGAACTCATAGCAGAGGAATGTAACACAGTAGAACTTTTATCTTTTGTGTGTGATGTGGTTGAGCAAGCGCTGTATATTGTGGCTGGAAATGATACAGAGCTATTTGATGAGGCAAAAGAAGCTATCATCGAGGAAATTCGAGGAATTGACGAGGTACATCATGAGAGAATATTGCAATAACGGACGAACCGAACGCTTTAACAATAAAATACCGCAATTCTTAGCACACCTTGATATATGGAATGAGGAACCTATGGACGATTGCGCAGCAACGCCTAGAGCCTACCATAAGGCGCTCAAACAACAGCAAAAGAAACACGCTGTATGCGTAATATGTGGCAAAGTATTCGAGAAAGGGAAGTATCAGAAAACACGCACCACATGCAGTAAATCGTGCGGCTGTAAATTAGGCGCTATTCACAGAAACGAGAAAATGAGCAATAGGAGAGCGGAAAATGCTAGATATAAAAATCAAGAAACTAAGTAAAAACGTAGAACTACCGAAACAAAGCACGCAGGGCGCTGCTGGTATGGACTTTTACCTACCGCAGCCAGTTAGATTTGAGCCAAATCATTCTAAGAAAGTACCGCTCGGCGTAGCTGTGGAAATTCCAGAGGGGTATGTCATGCTGCTCATTCCTCGCAGCAGCACATGGAAAACGCCGCTCAGAATGCCGAATAGTGTAGGCGTAATTGATAGCGACTACAGAGGCGAGGTATGTGCGTTACTACGAAATACAAGTGATTTCGCAATGACGGCAGATGTAGGCGAGCGATTAGTGCAAGGCGTGATTGTGCCTGTGCCTAGCGTTCAAATTCAAGAGGTAGAGGAGTTAAGCGAAACCAGCCGAGGGGTTGGCGGCTTTGGGAGTACTGGAAAATAAAAGGGGTTAAAAATGAAAGAATGCAAAGATTTTCGAGTGCACAATGGGCTATATGTACATAACAAACACATTGACTGCGAACAATGGAAATTCAAATTTGATAACGGATATGGGGCGTCGGTAATTACTGGCGTTATTGCTTACTGCAACGAGGCGCATCCTTACGAGTTGGCCGTGTTAGAACATGATGAGCTTTGTTATGATACACCGATCGCAGATGATGTAATCGGCTACTTAACAAGCGATGAGGTATACGATTTATTGGATAGCATTGAGCAACTCTAGGTGAATGGAAAGGGATAAATAGGTGGCAATGAATGTATACGGTAGTATTAATAGAATGCAATGGCAGCGATAAAGTAGGGTGTTATGGTTCATACAAAACAATAAACGAAGCTCGAAAGGCTAGAGATAAGTTTGAAGAGGAGCAAAAGAAATTCATGCAAAATCTAACTAGCGAGCAGTTCTGTGAGTTTGTTGAAGAGATGCCAGTTATTGTAAAGAATTATTCTCGAATTATGAGCGTTTCGTATATTTTGCAAAATCGTTGGGGGTAACATGTCAAAATCACCATGTAAGAACTGTATAGAGCGCTATGTAGGTTGTCATAGTAAATGTAAGCCGTACACAGAATACACTCAAGTATTAGTTGCCTATCGTGAGGCTAAAGAATATAAAGGCGATGTGAGCGGATATGTGAAAGACAATAATAACCGCATTCGCCGAAGAACTAATAGGCCTGTTCGTGTATTGCAGTAGAGGAAACCCTATGAAACTGGTATACGCTGGCAACTGGTTCGCTCTAGGCGCCTGTATATACGGCAAGAAAAGCCCAGATGAGGCGTTAAAAGTGTTAGGCTTACAGATTAAGCCGAGAAAGAAAAACCGCTATAACGTAGATATTGAAATTCTAATAAATATGAGGCATGAGGGGCTAACAATAAGACAAATCGCAGCGGCCTGTGATATGTCATTCGCAGTAGTTAGAAAACGCCTTTTAAATGCAGGTATTGAATTAACAAGATTAAATAACAAGGAGAAAACACAATGAATAAAACGATTTTAACAGCAGCAATTTTCGCAACAGTAGCAGGTAACGCATTCGCAGCAGGCCAAGTAGAGCCAAATGCGTTGGCGCCTGTGGCTAATGGCTACAATTCCATTGTAGCTGGCGCTAATTCCAGCGCTAATGGTTCCAATGTGGTGGTATTTGGTAGAGATAACTCTGTAAGTGCAGATGATACTACTGTTATCGGTGGAGGTAATGGAACAGTAGCAGCAGGAGAAACTACAGTTATCGGCTACAACAATTATGTAGGCGCTCATAAAGAGCAGGTTATGATTGGCGCTAATTCTGTAGTAGATAATCAAGGAGCCATTGCGATTGGTACACATACCATGACTAGAGGTATGGACGCAGTAACAATCGGCAATAATGCAAGCGCACCTATTCAAAACAGCGTAGCTATTGGCACAAATAGCCAAACGTATGAGCCTGTAGGTTTTGGACAAATGCAGATTAATGGAGTTACTCACGTTTTCGCAGGAGAGGCGCCTAATTCCTCTGTATCTTTTGGATCTAAAAAGAGTGAAACATACAGCCATTTAGATAACTACTCTCGACAACTGCAAAATGTGGCAGCTGGCAGAATTGAAGCCGACAGCCTCGACGCCGTGAATGGTTCACAGCTATTCGCTGCCGTTGATGAGATTAACAGCAACGGCCTAGCGATTAGCAAAAACGCCCAAAATATTGCAGGCAATACCGCAGCGATCACTAAGAACAGTAACGCCATTACTAACTTGGGCGCAGTAGTCAATAATCAAGGCGAGGCATTAATCAACCATGAGGGCCGCATCACAGCGCTTGAAAGCGATAACAAAGACCTTAAAACCGACGTGCAAAATACTCAAAATCAAGTGAACATCAATACCAAAGATATTGCAGATTTAAAAGGTAAAATTGGCGACACAGCGGCACTTGAAAATAACTTTAACAACAAAATTTCCAATGTCATGGACGAGGTAGCAAAAACTGGCGCAGCTAATGCAGCACTCAGCGCTTTGCATTATGTAGGTTATAACGCAGATGATAAATTGAGCTTTGCTGCAGGCTACGGACATTATAAAAACGCTAACGCAGCGGCTCTCGGTGCATTCTACGCACCTAATGAACATGTATTGTTTAGCCTAGCGACTACACTCGGCGCTGCTAAAATGGTAAATGCTGGCGTATCTTTCCGATTAGGGAAAGGCAGCGAATACGAAACTAACCATAAAGGCAAGATTACAGTGCTCGAGGCACTTGTAAATCAATTAATCAAAGAGGTTGAGGAATTGAAAGCAGGTAAATAATATGAAAGCACTTTTTGCATCTGTATTCGTAGTATCTATTTTTATTATGAAAATCGAGAGCATTGCGCTCTCGATTGCCTTAGTACTTTGGTTAGTTGGACTATTCGGTGTAACTGGTAGCGATGTATTGAGAGTGCTTACGATATTTCTCGGCACGTTTACAGTATCGCTTGTATCGTTTGTGATCGCAGAAATGAGAAAGTAGGCGATAGCATGATTAGATATGAACACGCATTAAAACTGCAACAGCTACAAATGGCTTTAACCATTGTTATCGGTAACGATATAATCATTCCTATTGTAGAACAAAGAGAGGCAGTTTTGGCGGCCACTATGATATATGCGTTCATCTGGCGCTATAAAAATGCTGGTGCAAAAGTTGATTTAGGCAGCATATACAACGCTGAAATTTTAAAAAACAACGCACTAGAGAAATATATCGAGGATACAAGAACATATGTTAAAGGTGAGCTGTGTAAAATGCTCAGTAAAGAGGATAACAAATGATAGATACAGAGGAGCTTTTCGAACATGGCTTTGATGAGTTCGAGGTGCAGATTTATCCAAAGGGAACACATCTCACGTTGAAATGTAGAGATTATATGACGAATAGCGATTTACAAGTCGCACTTATGCACGCTCGAAAGATTGCGAAGAATAAAAGCTATAGAACATTCATGAAAATTAAAGATAGCATAGGGTACAAGGTGCTAGAGGTTCAAGATATTATAGAAATCACAATAAATGAAACTCGCATACATCATACCGAAAACAGCTATATTAGAGGGCAAGTACTGAAGATATTATCGAAATGAGGGGATAACATGAACGACAAAGAGGGCAGAAAGTGGCTGTTACAAAAACTATATGATAATGGCATTAAGTATATCGCATTCTGTAAATATTATAATGGCTATGTAGGATTACGAGATAAGCCTTTGTTTATGAAAACTGGCGACCTTATAAGCGCATCCAACTATATAATCACGATTGGCGATTTACTGCCAGATTTTAATGAGCCGAATTATCTCGATATTGGCAAGTATTTGGGCATTGTAGACTGGAGCAAAGTGGCTGTAGATACGCCTATATTTGTTGAAAAGACATTGGGCGTAGTTGTAAAGCGACATTTTGCAAAGTTTGAAAATGGTAGAGTGTGCTTTTTTGGTGGTGGGCGAACAAGTTGGAGTTGCGACAACGACGGAATAACCTATATAGCGCCTAAATACGTAAGGTTAGCAGGTGGCGATGATGAAAAGTAATACTTATATCGTAACTCTCGATAGCGGCCATTATGAATGGACACGAGAGGACGAAATACACACCTACAAAGCAGCAATAGAGGCGGGTATAAAAGAGGCTCAACGATGCAGCAAGGATATATTTTATCTGGTACCATGCTCTCAATGGTGGCCTATTACTGGCGGAATTGCTAGGGAATTAGTCGAAGATTTAGCCATTGATTTAAGAAACGATATAAACGATTATGAAACGCTTAAAAACGTACCGGAGAGCGAAATTAAAGAGCTGGAGCTAGGTATTAACAAGCTTATTAGGCAATGGCTCATAAGAAATAATCGCATACCGAACGGCGTATATTTTAACGATGAAATTATTTACAAGGTAGTAAATGGGAAGGCGGTAAAACTTGGAAAAGCAATATAGCAATGATCGCCAACATTTAACAGAGTATATAGATTATGGGCGCATTCATAATGTAGAAAAAGCTCGATTAACGGCACATGCAGCCGTAGAGGAAAAATTCAATAAACGGCTTAACCTTATAACGCTAGTTACATTTATAAGTGCTATCGTGTTTAGCGTATTGATTACACTCGGCATGCTGCTATTGTTAGCTGCTGGCGTGCATTATATTTGGGGGTGATTGAATGGAATGTAAGGGGCGTACTTTTACCGAGTTAGAGGTAGAGGCTATAGTAAAGATTGCGGCAGAAACAGCAGCACAAACAGCCTTAACCGAATTTAATCGGCGCAACGAGGACATGCTCGCCAAGAAAAATGAAAGGGCCTATAAGAACACTACAACGCTACTCGAGGGCTATACGGCCATGAAAGCACATTGCCAGAGTGCTATTGCAAAGGCAGAAGATACCTTAACACCTAGCGACTTACAAACAGTATTGTATGAGGTTTTTAATCGTAGAGGGTTATTGCAGATTGAAACTATTCTAGCGAGTAAACGGCGTACAGAAATTATCATCGAGCATATAGATAAAATGCTCGATGTATACCAAACAACTTGCATTAATAATAATAAGCACTATTGCGAGTGTGTGATTGATAGGTATATCAACGACTTAACAATCGCAGAAATTGCAGAAAAACACAATACAGTGGAGCGAAATGTCTATAGGTGGCTAGATAAAGGGATTGACGATTTGAGCATATATTTATTTGGCGCATATGCTCTATAAAATGTCATAAAGTTGTCATATTCGATACTATTAGAGTGTGATAAGATGATATTGGTAAAAGGTGCTTGAACTATTAAGTTTACGTTTCATTTTATCCTCCTTTCTTATAGACAAACTGACATCACAAGAACACCTCGGCAGAGATTGAGACACTCTGGTCGAGGTGTTTTTGCATTTAAACATAAAAAGAGGTGAGATCGTGGCGACAAAGGCGCAACCAAAGAAAAAAAGTAATGCAGGCCGCAAAGGCTTATATAAAGAATGGCTAGAGGCTGACAATCTTATTTTGTTAGAGGGTTGGGCTAGAGACGGCCTCACCGATGAGCAGATAGCGCATAATATCGGCATTACAACTACCACTTTGTATGATTGGAAAAAGAAATATCCTCAATTTGCTGAGGCTATAAAAAGTGGTAAAGAGGTAATCGATAGAATTGTAGAGAATGCGCTGCTTAAAAGTGCTATGGGCTATAAGTTTGACGAGGTGGTTCAAGAGCGTATATACAACCCAGAAACAGGCGAAAGCGAGATAGTAGAGGTTAAGCGTACAACTAAAGACGTAGCGCCTAACTCTACCTCATTAATATTCTGGCTTAAAAACAGGCAGCCAGCAAAATGGCGAGATACTAAGAATATCGACGCAGCAGTTGAGGTGAAAAACCCATTCGAGGGAATAGATACGGCTGATATTAAAAAGCTCATTGGCGAGGAATAAGCTCAATCTGTATATAGTCATGAAAAGGGGGTGAGGGTGTGCAGGTTCAGAGTAATAAAGAGAAAATCATACAACTAGCGAAAAGGGAACTCGCTCGGCGTGAGTTTTTTTATTATTGCCAGCTAAAAATGGGTGGCTTTTACAAAAAGAGCCGAAAGTATTTAGTTGAGTTATGTGATGCGCTAGAGAGCTTTATCAAAGATGATGAGTATAACGTGCTCATTGTGAACCTGCCTCCATAGCCTCGGCATGGTAAGAGTTTAACGGCGCAGCATTTTGCTCAGTGGATATTTGGCAATAACCCAGCGGCCAAAGTAATGACTGGCTCATACAATGAAACACTCTCGAAAATGTTTAGTAAATCGGTTAGAAATGCTATTCAAGAGAATAAGGCCGATGAGGACATAACTGTATTTAGTGATGTATTCCCTAGCGTTCATGTAGCAGTAGGCGACGCACAGGCGCACTTATGGAGCTTAGAGGGATATACTAACTCATACCTTGCCACCTCGCCAACTGGTACAGCCACAGGCTTTGGCTGTTCGCTCATGATCATTGACGATATTATCAAGAACAGCGAAGAGGCCTATAACGCCAGCGTGAAAGAGAAACATTGGGAATGGTTTACTAATACCATGCTTTCTCGCTTGGAAGAGGGCGGCAAGATTATTATTATCATGACACGCTGGGCGAGTGATGACTTAGCAGGCAGAGCTATTGAACATTTCAAAGATGATACGTTATTTAAGGCTAAAGTAATCACTATGAAAGCCTTGCAAGATGACGGCTCAATGCTTTGCGACGAGGTACTATCTAAAGCCTCTTACTTATCAAAAGTGAGAGCTATGGGTGAGGACATTGCCAGCGCCAACTATCAACAAATACCGATTGACTTAAAAGGCTGTCTATACAGTCAAATACTTACATATGACACGTTGCCGAAAGACGAAAAAGGTAACGTGTTATTTTCATGTATCAAGAATTATACAGATACCGCAGATACTGGCAGCGATTACTTGGCTAGTATCACATACGGCGTATATGACGGCGAGGCGTATATCCTTGATGTGGTATACACCAAAGACGCTATGGAAACCACAGAGCCAGCGGTAGCCGATATGTTTTATCGTAACAGCGTGAATGTGGCTGATATTGAAAGCAATAACGGCGGCCGAGGGTTTGGCCGTAATGTGCAGAATATACTCAAACAAAAATACAATTCAAATAAGTGTGTGATTAATATGTTTCATCAAAGCGGCAACAAAATAGCACGCATTCAGTCTAATGCTACATGGGTTATGAACCATGTATACATGCCTAAGAATTGGCGTGATAGGTGGCCTCAGTTGGCTGCTGACATTACGAGATACCAACGAGAGGGCAAGAATGCACACGATGACGCAGCCGACGCACTCACAGGCATCGCAGAGAAAATCAATGCGCCGCAGGTTCGCAGCGGCAGAATTAACATCAATTAGAAAGAGGTAACATGGCAATAACATATAACAACCCTCGAGCGACAGAGTACGAGCTACTACATGACGCATATTATGGTAGCGGCATGTTCGCAAGTGGCGCAGCAGTAACAGAACACGCTCGAGAAAGTACTCAATCAATCAATTTCAGACGCAAAATAGCATACTATCTCAACTATACAGGGCCTATTCTCAATGCGAGTGTAGACCCTATTTTTAAAGATGAAATTAAGCGAGAATATAGTAATTCTGTATTATTCGATGAGTTCATTAACGATGTAGATAGACAAGGTACTACATTACAGGAATTTATAGAACAAAATGCAATAGCGGCTAAGCTGTATGGCGTTATGTATATCGTAGTGGATAACGTGAGCGAGTTCGGCAGTTCTTTGGCTGAAACGTTAGCCAATAGATCTATGCCGTACTTAACAGCGGTTGCGCCTAAGAATGTAGTAAATTTTGAGTTCGACGATAACGGCAAGCTCAAACTATTTACTTATGCCACTTACTTAAAGAATGCCGACGGTACAATCAAGGCTCACTACCACACATGGACGCCTACCGAGTGGAAAATCACAGATAGCGACAATAAAGTAGTAGGGCAAGGCGAGCATAACATAGGCCGTATTCCTGTGGTTCAATGGTTCGGTAGAGCAGCACGCAAGCGTGATATTTTACCACCGCCAGAGTATTTGAGTATTGCGAAAACGAATGCTCATGTATATAACCTATGTTCACTACTCTCTCAAATTCTATACAATCAAACATTCAGCATTTTAACGATGCCAGTCGATAATAACGGCTTGCAAGACGTAACTATCGGTACTGACAACCTGCTCGCATATCCAGCAGAGGCAGGCAAGGCACCGAGCTTTATTGCACCAGATAAAGGCCCAGCCGAGGTACTTATGGCTCAAATTGATAAGCTCATCAACGAAATGTATCGCATGAGTGGCATTGATAGCGTTATCGGTGTGCAGCAAGCAAAGAGCGGCGTTGCTAAACAATGGGATTTCGAGCGTACTAACCAAAATCTCGCAGCCTTTGCAGTACGTTGCGAGAATGCAGAATATGACATTATCGAGCTATATCGACTATGGAGCGGCGATAATATCGAGTATCTCTGTGAATATCCTCGAGATTTCAAGGTGAATGATGTAACGGAAAGCCTTACACAAGCGCAGCAAGCTAAAGACCTTGATTTTAAATCTGATACATTCGACAGCGAAATCTTAAAGAAAGTGATTGATGCTTACATGCCAAATCTTGAACCAGATACAAAGGATATGATCGTGAATGAGGCGCAGGCAGCAGCTGATGAAGCTGCACAAGACAAAGCCTATAGTGATGAGGGCGTAGATGATGAAACAGACGAGCCAAACGCTTGATGATATTCTCGAAAAATTCGAGAGCATGGTGCGTGAATTAGTATCGCTTGGATATGCAGCCGATAAGGCCGTTCAAATCGCTTATAAGACTTATCCTATTATGGAAATGTTAGAGGCCCCTCTTACGGCCGATATGGTGGAGAATTTCAATAAAGCCTATCATAGTGTACTTACGCCGCTCTCGGTGGCAGGGCATAGGCCTTTTAATTACACTACTCAATCAATTAGTGAGGCTATGCAAGCAGCTTGGGCGAGCGACGGCTTAAAGCTATCTAAACGCTTGCATCGAAACGCTCGTAAAGTACAGCGTGAGACGGCTGAGGTTATTAAGCAGTCTCTGAAACGTGGTAAAAGTACTCGTGAGATAGCTCGCTCTATATTCGAGGGATATGGCAATGGTGGCATTATTGATACTGATAAACTACCCAAGCATATAGAACGGCTTAGAACCTTAAAGCCGCCTCAATCATTAAATGATGAGGAGCTTGCTCGATTTAAGCGTGTAATTAGACGCACAGAGCGGCAAGTACAGCAGAACACAACGCCAAGCCTACGAGCTGCCTATTCTGAACTCATTCAAGCGGTAGATGAGGGCAACGCTATAGACCTTTCAAGGGCTGTTACTGTAGCGGTGCAAGAGAAAGCACGATACAACGCCGAGCGCATAGCTCGCACAGAAACGGCTAGAGCGTACGCCGACGGCCAAATGCTACGTTATAAAGATGATGACGATGTAGTGGCCTTGAAGTGGCAGCTAAACAGCCGCCACCCTGTATGCGATATATGCGACGTGTATGCAAATGCTGATTTCTATGGGTTAGGTAAAGGGATATATCCAAAGGACAAATTCCCAACGCTGCCAGCTCACCCTCATTGTATGTGCAAGATTGCCCCTGTTTATGACTTTGAGGTTGATATACATCAAGTAAAAGAAAACATTGAAGAGGGCGGAAAGCGATACATTAATTCATTGTCTAAAGTCAATCAAGAGCGCATTCTTGGCGTTCAAGGATTAGAACAAGTACAACGTGGTAAAGAGCCATGGACGCAAAGGGCGAGAGGTTGGACTGGTGAAGCCTTTCTCGTAAGATCACCAAAGGAAAGTATTATACAATCGCAACCTAAAATTATAGAACCTAAAAACAACAATATTAATAATCCCTATATTGTTGATAAAAAGAAGATTAATTCGAAGTCTTATAGAGATAATTTTGAGTTGTTACCGTATAAATCAAAGGTTAATGATGCACTACATAGAGAGGCAATCAACTGCTTTAATGCATCAAACGGCCGTAATGTAGAGCGCCTTGCATTAATAGACGCAAGGAATGGCAAGACGATAGGTTATTCTGTAGGAACGGAAAACTCAAATAAAGTTATTATTAGTAAACCAACTGGATATACTCGAGACAATTCAATAGTTATAATTCACAATCACCCAAACAATAGCGGTTTTTCTCGTGCTGATATAGATACATATATTAAAATGCCTCAAATACATGGCGCTATAGTTGTTACAGGAAACGGAAAAATATATTCGGTATCGAGTATAGATAGAGATAAACCCATTGAAAGGTTTTCTGAGATGCTATATAATATATATAAAGAAGAATATGGTTTGCATAGAGCATCTGATAGGGTATTGAATGACTTACACAGAAAGGGGTGGCTAATATATGAAAAACGTGAATAATGAGATGTTATTGGATTATATCGACTTTACTCCTGAAGAATTTGAAGAATTAATGCAGCCACCTAGAACGTTTTCTAAAGAGGAAGAACGTTTAATAAAAATTAAAACAGATAAGAAAGTTAAAGAAGTATTTGCAAGTTTAGGATATTAAGCCACCTATATAGGTGGCTTTTTTGTATTAAATTCATAATAGATTTACAGGCTCACACTGGCGAAGGTGTGGGCCTTTTATATTGCCACTCAGTAGCAGGAGGCGAAATGTGGCGCATTCATGTTGAAAAGGAGAATGATACATGACTTTAGCAGAATTATACGCAGCACTTGAAAGACTTGAGGGGGGCAAAGACCTCATGGCAGGCTTTAAAAGTGAAATCTCTCGTATTAATGAGGGAGCCAAAGCCGACCGCCTCAAATTCGAGAAACAGATTACCGATTTAACGACAGCTCGAGATGAGTTAAAGGGTAAGGTTGACGAATACGAGGCACACAAAGGTGAAAAAAGCCCAGAAATCTTGGCGTTAGAGAAACAAATCAAAGGCCTTACAGATAAGTACGAGCAAGCCGAGAAAGCTCGACAAGCAGAGATTGAAAAGCGTACCAATTCAGAAATCAGCGCTCAGACTATTGCAGCGCTAACAAAAGCTAATTGTACAGACGCCGAAACATTCAGCAAGCTCATTACTGGACAGATTACAGTACAACAAGACGGCACTTATGGCTGGACTAAAGAGGACGGCACAATCGGCACTATCGAGGAATGCGCAACAGCATTTCTTGCTGATAAGCCTTACGCAGTTAAAACTACGCAAAATGGCGGCAGCGGTGCAGGTGCAGGTAATGCGAACGACGGCAATAGTCAACTAGCAGAAATGTTCAAAATCGCAGGTGTGAAACCACCTAGCGAGGGCTAATTATTTGATTACGAAATGAGGTAATAATCAATGGCAATTAACACTTTAACAATGGCTCAAAATTTCCAAACAGTACTCGACCAACAAATGCTAGTAGGTGCTACATCTGGCTTTATGGAAGTCAATGCTGGCGAAGTAAAATACAACGGCGGCGATACTGTTAAAATTCCTACTCTTTCCGTTGACGGCTTGGCTAACTATGATCGTGATAACGGCTACAATAAAGGCGCCGTATCTTTGACTTACGAAGATTTCAAACTCACTCAAGACCGTGGCCGTAAATTTAATCTTGATGCTATGGAAGTAGATGAAAGCAACTTCTTGGCAACAGGTACAAATGTTATGTCTACATTCCAAGTGGAGCAAGTAATTCCAGAGGTTGACGCTTACCGCTACTCTAAAATTGCTGCTTACGCTAAACAAGGCAACCGCAAAACAGACGCTTTCACACCAAGCGCAGCTAACATCATCGACCAATTAGACAAAGAAATCGTAGAAATCGAGGACTTAGTAGGCGAAACAGGCGACTTAGTAATCGTTATGAATACTCGAGTTCAATCTGTATTGAATAGCGCAGCAGGTGCTAAAGGTATGCTCGATGTATCTAACTTTGAACATGGCGCATATAGTACTCGTGTTCGCACTTATAACGGCATTCCTATTATTGCTGTGCCTAGCGCTCGCATGAAATCTCAATATGTATTCAATGACGGCAAAACTGCTGGACAAGAAAAAGGCGGCTTTAAAGCTGATGCAGCTGCTACAGCTATCAACTGGATTATCATGTCTCGCCGTGCAGCTATTGCAGTATCTAAAACAGATACAATGCGTATTTTCGACCCAACAATTAACCAACAAGCGAACGCTTGGGGCATTGATTACCGTAAGTTCCATGATGTATGGGTTCCAAAAAATCGCCTAGCGACTGTATGGGCTAACTTTGGCGCTTAATTAGGGGGTAACGCATGGGGAAATATAGACTTATCCGACTGAATGAGGTTCGGTACACAGATGATGAGTACACGCTCGAATTGTGGCTAGATGAGGGCTTTGTATTAGAGCCTGCATTCGACAATGACAGCGAGGCGGCTGCTAAACCTAAGAAAAAGGCAACTAAAGCAGCCGAGGAATAACCATGAACGCTAGAGAGGTATTTGAAAAGCGGTTACGGCAAGCAATCAGAGCCAGCGCTCGAGAGGTACAGGAAGAGGCACAACGCACTCATCGCTTTACCTCTAAGAGCGGCCAATTAGAAAGAGCCATAGATGTGCGCATGATTGGTGATAAAACAGCAGAGGTATATATCGACAATGATGTAGCATACTATGGGCCTTTCGTACATGAGGGAACACGAGCACATGAGATATTTCCAAAAGGGAAACAAGTGCTTCGTTGGGTTCCTAATGGTGGTAATGGCTTTGTATTCGCTAAACGTGTATTTCATAGAGGCACTAAGCCAGACCCATTCTTATATGAGGCTCTCGACAATAGCCGTGAGGCTGTTCATGATATATTCTCGAAAGCTGTTAATGTATCGCTTGGCGAGATTGCTCGAAATGTAGAGCTAGGAACCAAGCGAACAGAGCTGCACATTAAACTGTAAGGGGTTGCATACATGTTATACGAATTTCAAGATATGGTATTCGATGATGAGCTACTAGGCCCCAACGTGCTAGAAACCACGCTAAAGAAAGCGGAGAGTTGGCTGTATGTGTTGGCTAAAAAGTTAGGCGTGCAAGAGGGCGATGTTATTCGCTCTTTTATTGCAGATGAATTGGTTACGTTGTACTGTTACCGAGAAACCTGCATGAATAAAGCCGCCTCTCTGATTGGACAATATAGCCGTAATGGTTCCGATGATGATTATTACTCTAAGAAATTGAAATACATTAACGAGAGAATAGCGGTATTAGAGGCTCAAATCACAGCGGAACAGCTCACAGGGCAGCCAGCCAAGTATGCAGGGTATAGAAATATACCTTTATATCGAGGTGGCTAATATGTGGCTCGAATTATTGAATAAAATTAAATACGCATTAGAGAAAGCCGAGTTTAATGGACAGATTAAGCTCGGTTTTTTAGCGCCTCAAACGGCTGGAGTAGACGCTCTCGGAATGGTAATGCTAGGCCGAGGCGAGGCGACGCCTGCCGATGAAAATGTGCACAATATGCTCAAACAAGAGTTTTATATCGAGTGTTGGACTAAATCAGATAGCCATGAGTTCGATGTAGCTTATGAGCAAATTGCCGCATTAGAGAGCCAAGTTGAGAAAGTAATTATTGCTTTTCGTGAGGCTTGCGGCGCACTTAATGAGGAATTTTGCGTATTACAAGACAGCGGCTATCAAATTATAGATATTCGCTGCACAAATAAAATAGACGATCACGACAGCATGAGGCCTTTTATTGGTACACAATACCGATTTGAGGCTAAAATGTACGATTTAAAAGAAAACCTAAATACTAAAGGGGGTATTTATTAATGGCAGAAACAAAATTGTATAAACCAGCGGCGGTAGATATGCCAACAGCTGGCAAAAACTACCTTTTATATTTGAATACTGGTACAGACGAAAAGGCAGGCGCTAAATGGTTATTATTAGGCGGTCAACGCTCTGGCGACTTATCTCGTAAAGCAGATAGTATCGACGCAAGCCATAAAGGCTCTGGCGGTTGGAAATCTACTATTGCAGGCCTTAAAGAATGGAGCTTTTCTATTGAAACATTGCTCATGCCTAGAGAGGAGAGCTTGAAACTCTTAGAAAAAGCATTCCTTGACGGCGACAATGTACACATCAAATTTGAATATCCAGATAAAACATTTTTCACTGGCATTGCAAGTGTTACAGAGCTTTCTATCCAAACACCGCATGACGGCGTAGCTACTTATAAAGGCTCTTTAAATGGCGTTGGCCCATTATCCGAACTACAAGCAGCACCAGCAGGCGCTGGCATTGGTGGCTAATAGGTAGCCTTATATACCTGTAATATTCCTTAATTAGCGCTAAAAAGGGAGTTTTTAAAATATGAAAAAAGTAAATTGTGATTTCTTTAAAAATGGCGAATATTTAATGTTCAATATGCAGCGCCTCATGGAGTTTGAGGCTGCTGTAGGGCAACCTATTGGGGAACTCTTACAAATGAGCATATGGCCTATTAATAGCATTATCACAGGCTATGCAATCGGCATGAAACAACACAGACGAAACGCTCAACAATATTACGAGCTATTCGATGAGCTTTTATCCGATGAAACAAAAAACATGAGCCTATTATCATTACAAGCGCCACTTATGCAAGCGATCATTGCAAGTGGTGCTTTGGGTTCCAAAATGTACTATGAAATGTACCCAAATGAGCTCACGCCAGATGATAAGGTAGCTATCGAAAATGAGGCCGCACAAACAAAAAACTAGAGGGGGGCCAAAGCGCCCCCTCTTTTTCTTTATGGGTACGAAATGCTGAGGAAATGGCGTATAGCGTGCTAGGGCTACGGCCTTGGGAGTTCATGAAATTACAGCCTATCGAGTTTAAAAAGCTCGTGAGAGGCTATGAACGCAAGCAAAAAATAGATGATATGAACCGAGCTTTCTGGGTTGCTAATATCATGAATACGCAATTATCAGAGCCAATCGAACCAAAGAAAATTATTGATATTCTATATCCGCCTACAGAGGCCGAAAAGCGGCAAGCAGAGGCGGACTTTATCCGTGAGTTTAGAGAGGCAGGGGGGGAGATATAGAAAATGGCAGATAGCAATATTAATGTTCGCATAAGTGCTGACAGTTCAGAGGCTACGGCAGCCGTCAATAAGGTGGCTAATACGATAAGCTCTGAACTACCCAAAAGCGTGGCAGAGGCGAGTAATCGAGTAGCCAAAGAGGCGGCTGGCATTCGTGCAGAGATAAAATCAATCGTATCTCAGATGAACAAAGGGCTGCAGTTCGCTGGCGCTGTTACTGGTATAGGCTTTGTGACTGACAAAATCAAAGATGTGGCAGTTGCTGCTACTCAAACAGCCGACGAACTAACGAGTATACGCTCACGAATTAACCTTATTAATGACGGCACACAAACCACAGCCGAGATCATGAATAAGGTATTTGATGCGGCTCAACGCTCTCGAGGTAGCTATACCGATATGGCTGACAGCGTGGCAAAGCTCAATATGCTAGCAAAAGACGCTTTCAGCTCGAACGATGAGGCAATCGCCTTTGTAGAGCAGCTTAATAAGCAATTTAAAATCTCTGGCGCCAGCGTACAAGAGGCTAGTGCTGCGATGTACCAATTAACGCAGGCAATGGCAGCAGGTAAGTTACAAGGCGACGAGTTCCACTCGATTATGGAAAATGCGCCGTTATTGGCTCAATCTATTGCCAATGAAATGGGTATGACTGTAGGCCAATTAAAGGAAATGAGCTCACAAGGGCTTATTACCTCTGACATTATCAAAGAGGCTCTATTTAATAGCGCAGAGGAAACAAACGCAAAATTTGCCGAAATTCCAATGACATTCGCAGAGGTAGGGCAATCTATTCAAAACGAGCTAATACAAGCCTTTCAGCCTGTACTTGAACAGATTTCAGCTATTCCACAAAGTGGCGAGTTCCAAGCGTTAAGTGAGGGCGTAGGCGTAGCAATCAGAGGTATGGCGGTAGTTGTACAAGGCTCTATAGGCCTAATTAGTGCAGCTTTTGCAGGCTTACGAATTGCTATATCTACCATTACTCAGACTGTGCGCAGCTTTGGCTCTTTATTTATAACTACTATGCCGAGAGTATCGGCAGCAGTATTGGCCGTAGTGGTAGCGTTTACCACTTATAGGGCTGCTGTGGCGTTATGTAATGCTCAAACGGCGGCTTTAACCGTCAAGGTGGTAGCGTTACGAGTGGCAGAAGTGGCCTCGACTACAGCGACAAAAGTTCATACTGCGGCTATGGTGGCATGGAGAGCAGCAACAGCAGCAGGTGCAACAGTTACGGCATTACTAACAGCCGTATTGGCTGGTGTAAGAGGTGCTTATATCGCTGTTCGTAGTGGTGCATTAGCAGCAGCGGCAGCGCAGAGGGGGGTTAATCTAGTAATGAGAGCCAACCCTGTAGGGTTATTGATTTCTGTACTTGTAACTTGGGTTCCTGTATTCGCTACAGCGGCAGCAGCCTCTAATGGTTTTGGGTCTACTTTAAGCTCGGTATTTTCAACTATCGTACATACTGCTGTATGGGGCGTAAACAAGATTATCGACGCATTGAATTGGCTCATCGCTAAACTCAACAGCGTAGGCGATAAAGTGGCCAAATTCTTTGGCGGTACGTTCACAGCTATAGCACAGGTTGACACTATCAGCGCAGATACAACGCAGGATATTATAAATGCTGCTGGCGATATGGCCTCGCAAGTTGTAAGCGGCTTATCTGGCGGCGGTGATTATGACGCTGGAGGTGTAGGCGGCGGTGGCGGTGATGTCGGTGGCGGCGGTTCTGGCGGTTCTGGCGGTTCTGGTGGCGGCGGTGGCAGCAGCAAGGGCGACCAATTAGCCAAAGAGGCCAAACAAACGCACGAAAAAATCTTGCAATCGTACCTTGAAATGCAAGGCAATAAGCAAGAGTTACTCGAATTAGAGTATAAAAAAGAACTTGATGAGCTGGACAAGTCAAAGGCAGCGAATGCTAACTACCAACAAGATTTAGAAAATCTTAACGAGGTATATGCTGACAAACGCATCAAAGCCAAACAAGAGGAAACGGCCAAAATGCGAGAAATCGAGAATAATGTTCGTGATATGCGAAAAGACCTCGAGTTAAGCCTAGCGGTTAAGGATAGCACAGGGCAAGCCTCGCCTATGGTGCAATTCACTAAAGAATACACAGACGCTATAGACGCAATCAGCGATAAATGGGATAAATACAGCGATGATTTTGTACAAATGGACAAAATGCAGCAACAGCATTTCATTGACACGCTGAAAGAACGAGGCATTCAGTTTGAAATGACAGAGGACGGCCGAGTTGATTTCGAAAAGCAAAAGACTGAGGAATTGCTCGCAGTTCATCGTGATTATAACGATAAATATCTTGAGTTACAGCGTACACAAGCAGAAGCCAAGTGGAACATTGACGAGGCTATGCGCACACAGAACTTTGAGGCTTTGAAATCGGCGCTCAATGATGAGTATGTAGAAACCCAACAAAGTTATGATCTACGCAAGGAATTGTTAAACGAATACCAGCAGGCGGTAATGGATAGCCACTTGAACACGCAACAGCTTTTATGGGATGCGGCAAGCGCTGGCATTGATAAATTGCAAGAGGGCATTTCTGGACTTTTGCAGGGCACAATGACAATAACGCAGGCTTTCCAAAATATGGGTAAAGCTATTCTGAAAACAATCGCCGATAGTTTGGCTCAATGGATAGCGGCACAAGTTAAGCAGGCCGTACTTGGCAAAATGCTACAATCGCAACAAACGACGACCAGCATTGCAGCGGCAAAGGCTCAACTTCCTGCATGGTCTCAACTAGCTCAACAAGTTAGTATGGCAACAGGTGGCGCCAGTGCGATTGCTGGCATGGCTGCATGGAGTAGCAGCACGGCTGCAGGTATAGCACAGGCCACGTCGTTGAGTAGCGTTGGCAATCTTGGCGGTTCACTCAAAGACGGTGGAAATTTTAGCTCTATGTTCGGCTCAAAAAGCATGCCAAAAATGGCAGAGGGCGGCCTTGCATATGGCACCACAATAGCCCAAATCGGTGAGGGTAAATATGAAGAGGCTGTATTGCCTTTATCTGATAAAGTATTCGACCGATTAGGCGAGGGCATTAATCGCTCTAATGGTGGCATGGGCGCAGGCGGTGGCATTACGCTCAACGTGAGCGCTATCGATGCCGAGAGCTTTGGCTCATTCCTCGAAACACGAGGCGGCAGAGCTTTGCGTCAATTCCTTGTAAATCAAGACCGTGAATTTATTGGCACGGCTGGAACGTGGTGATTATGGCTGAATATTTAAAATTTCCTACTATCATCTCTTTGGCTTGGAAATCACAAAAGGCCCAGAAATGGGATACCAAGACAAAGACCTCTGGCTCTGGAAAGGTTCGCACCATGACAAACTGGAAATATCCACAATACACCATTTCCACAGAGTTTGAGGTGCTAACACCTGCACAATATAAGGAACTTATGGGCTTTTATTCTAAGACTAAAGGCGGTACAGTTCCATTCTTGTGGTTAGATCCAGAGGATAACGCCGAGAAAGGCATTCAGCTCGGTACTGGCAATATGGGCTCATGGCAAGCCGTGCGAAAGTTCGGTGATTTCCTAGAGCCTGTATATCACATTGAAAACCTTAAATTATACGCTAATGGCTCACCTATTCGAGCTGTTAGCGATAAAGGCGTAATTAAGCTGGCAGCAGGCCAGACAGTTGCGCCGAATGCAGTCATTACAGCCGATTATACCTATTATTGGCTGGTAAGGTTCAGCGGTGATATGACAGCCGAGTATATCTTTACAAACGTATATAAATCTAAATCATTCAAGTTAGTATCAACTCGATAGGGGGCGCATTTATGAAAGAGGTAAATGAGGTATTAAGAAATCACCTCAACAATGATAAATATTTCATGAGTTGCGACCTTTACGAGTTGCGCTTGCGTAGTGGTGTTACTTATTATTGGGCTGACAGCGACGCCGACGTATCATATAACGGCCAAATCTATAAGTCAGACGGCCCTATTATCGTAAGGGATAAGATAGCCACTAATAGCACGGTAAGCGTTGATAAAATGACGGTTAGCATATCCACGAATGAGCAGGATAAAATAGGCGGCGTGCCTATTATGGCTGTAGCTCATAATGGTGGTTTTGACGGCGCTCAAATGACGCTCAAACGAGCGTTTTTTGACGATAACTATACTATTATCGACGCTGTAGGGTTATTTACTGGCTTATGTGAGGTTAGTCAAGGCGGCGGCCTCACTTTAAAGCTCAATGTTAAATCAATCGTGCAAAAGCTCAATATTGAATACCCAAATCGGCGGTATTATCCACAGTGCCCTTTCAGCGTGTATTCAAAAGAGTGTGGCGTTGATATTTCAAAGTTTAGAAAAAGCGGTAAGGTTACAGCGTTAGGCTCTGGCCCTAATTCCATACGAATTGACTTACAATTTGCAAATGGCTATTACACAGCTGGCGGCATTGATTGGATCACTGGCCCATTAGCAGGGCAATCAACGCAGATATTACAAAGCAATGACGGAGTAATTCTGTACATGAGCGCCCTTGAAGTAAGCCCAAGAGTTGGCGACCAATTCTATATATACGCTGGCTGCAATAAGACGCCTACGGAATGCAAGAATAAATTCAATAACTGGAACAGAAACAGGGCGACGCCTTACATACCACTAAAGGAGAGCATACGATGAATACTTTAACAACTGGCGAGAAGATAGCAAAAGCTGCTACTGCATGGCTAGGCACACCATACGCCAATAATTCAATGGTAAAAGGTGCTGGCGTCGATTGCTCTTATTTATTAGTTGCTGCACTCGTGGATAGTGGCCTTATGAAAGCCGATAGACTACAGATAGAAAACTACTCAAACGAGTGGCATTTGCACCATTCTGAGGAGAAATATCTTAAATACGTGCAACAGGTAGCCGACGAGGTGAAAGAGGGCGCACCACTTGAAATTGGCGATTTTTTACTATATCAATATGGCCGATGTATCTCACACGGCGCCATATATATCGGCAAGGGATTAGTAATTCATGCTTTCGTAGATTATGGCGTGATTATCTCAAAACTTGATGATGTACTCTTTTATGATAAAAAAGGACGCTCACGTTTGAGGGCTGTGTATAGATTTAGAGAGGAGCGTGAATAATGGGCTTTTTATTTAAAGGCAAAAGCACAACTAGCCGAGCCGATATGATCGCAGATTTTCAAATCAATACAGCCTCATATGGTGAGGTAGTGCCAGAGATACTCGGCACTACTCGAGTAAGCGGTAACATCATTGATTACGAAGATTTCACGGCTCATGAACATAAAACCACTACAAGAACTGGTAAGGGCGGACGTTCTAAGCATACAGATATAAGCTACACCTACACAGTAGCGGCAGCTATTGCTCTGTGTGAGGGGCCTATTGCTGGTATTGGCAAGGTATGGCGAGATAAAGAGGTATATCAATACCCTAATGAGAAAATCGAACTAACCTTATTCAATGGAGCAGTAGCCCAAGCGCCGTGGCCTTATATGACCTCTAAACACCCAGACAAGGCACTACCTTATAGCGGCCTCGCTTATATGGCTGGTGTGGTTGATTTGGGCGACAGAGGGAGCCTACCTCAATATAATTTTGAGGTATACGGCAAGCTAAGAGATACAGGCGACGGCGTTGACGTCAACCCAGCCGACTATATCGAGCATGTACTGCAATCAGTTGGGGCAGATGTACAAATTGAGGGCATTGAAAACTTTAGAGCCTACTGTAAGGCTGCTGATATATTAATCAGTACGCCACCAGCGCAAAAGAGTGCTAAGGCGCAGCAGATTATTAACGATATAGCAGAGATTACAAATAGTTTGGTCTTTTGGTCTACAGATAGGCTTAAAATCGTACCATTAGCCGATAAGCCTATCGGTACATGGACGCCAGCGAACCAAATTCAGTATGACCTCACGGCAGATGACTTTATCGCAGGAACAGACGGCCAACTTATTCTTTATAAAAGGAAAGATACAAGTGAGGCTTATAATGAGGCTACAGTCGAGTTTATTAATCGAGCTAACAGTTACGAGAAAGAAACAGTATCTTTTGAGGTGGTTGCCGATGTACAACGCAACGGCTTAAAACCAGCCTCAAAGAAAAGCGCTCACTACCTTTATACAAAGGCGAGAGCTCAATACTACGCTGAACAGCTAGCTATGAAACGGCTGTATGCTAAAACTCAATATACTTTCCGTTTAGATTGGGCTTTCTGTACTCTCGAGGTAGGCGATTTAGTAACGCTTACCGATGAGGCCTGCCAATTAAATAAGCAGATTGTAGTTATAACAGCAGTCAATGAGGCAGCTGACGGCCAGCTCGAATTTACAGCCGAGGGCAAGCCTGCTGGTACTTATGCGCCAGCTCGCTATGATGTGCACGAGAACGAGCGGCCTTTCATTGATTACAATCAAGAGGCGCCAAGCGTCAACGATGTGGCAATCTTCCAAACCGTTGGCGATGTAGGCGGCAATCAAGTATTTATAGGCGTCAATGCGCCAAGCGGTTGGGGTGGCTGCTCTGTGTGGTTATCTGATAACGGCGAAAACTACAGCCGTATAGGTTCCATTACGCAACAGGCTCGCATGGGCCGCACTCGATTGGCATTCAATGAAACGGCGAACGCCTGCGAGGTTACTCTTAATCAAGGAATGCTTAAAGGCGGTACTCATATAGACGCAGAGCGAGCGAATACGCTTTGTTGGGTGAATGGTGAGGCGCTAAGCTATGAGGGCGCTAACATGGCGCCTAATAATCAATTTTCATTGACTGGCCTCGTGCGTGGACAATATGGCACTAATGCAATCAGTCATAACGCTGGCGAGCGGTTTATTCGTGTAGATGAGGCTTTATTTAGATACCCATATCGAAAAGAGGATATAGGGAAAACAATACACCTCAAATTTACCTCTATGAACCTATTCGGCAGCAATGAGCAAGAGCTCGACGAGGTGCAGGCTTATCAATACACTTTAACGCCGTACTTTATACCAGAGGTTACAGACCTCACGCTATACACTAAATACTACGAGATCACTAATCGAGTTAAGTCATTCGATGTGGTGGCAGAGTTTAACGTGCCACACATTAACAGCCTTGATACTGTGGAAATCTGGTATAGAGAACCGAGCGGAACATGGAAATATGGCGGTGCAGGCGAGGGGCAAGTCATTATAAGCGGCTGTGAATTAGGCCATACATACGAGGTTAAAGCGGTTGTAAAAGATACACACGGAAACACCTCGCAGGGCGTATCTAAGAGTATTACTGTAGAGCTCAAGAGTGAAATTCCGAATAAGCCTCTAGGCTTTTCTATTTCATTTAGCGATATGGCGCATTTTAACTGGCTAGAGGTTAGAAATGCCGATGTAGATTATTACGAGCTACGGCTAGACCTTAACGCAGGGCAAAATGACGGCTTAATCGGTCGCAGTAATAACACTACCTATAGTGGTATACTACGCAATCGTACTGGTAAAGTGTATTTGTACGCTCATAACCCAGCCAAAGGCTATGGAGCGCCTGCTGAACTGACCTATAACGTGCCACTACCGAAAACGCCTAGTAATGTAAAAGCAACTGGCAATATCAACGGCATAGGCGTTACGTTTGAGGCCATTCCTGCAAGCTGTAAGGGCGCCAATGTATACGTTGATAGCAAAGTATACTTTACTACTACAAACGCTCTTACAATTCCTTTAGAGGCTGGCGTCTACAATGTGAAAGTGGCTTACGTTGATATATTCGGCGAGGGGCCAGCGAGTGAGGCTGTCATGGCTACAGTACGAGCTAAGATTGATAAAGCGTTACTCGATATGGAAAGCCTAGGCCTTGCTGATATGGATAAGGCTATTAATGATCTAAAGGGAGAGGTTGGCACAGTTAAAACTAGCGTCAACGGCTTTGAACGTAAACTCATCGACCAAGCCAATGCATTTCAGCGCTCGGTGAGTGATTTGAATAGCAACGTAAACTCACAAATCACCCAAATTTCTAAGGGTATTGAGCTTAAAGTTACCAACGCACTCAACAATCTTGACGGCGCCGCACTTGTAAGCCGCATCAATCTAAGCCCAGCAGGTACACGCATAGACGGAAAGCTCTTACACGTTACTGGTGAGGCGTTATTTGATAACAATATCATTACAAAGGGTATGCTACAGGCTGGCTCTGTTACTGCCGATAAAATGCAAGTCGATAGCTTATCATCTATCACTATCAATACTGGCGACCTAACAGGCGGCTCTATTACTGGCGGCACCTTTAAGAATACAAACGGCTCATTCAGAATTGACCCAAACGGCAATATCGTAGGGGCTAATATTACAGCCTCACGTATTGACGCAAGCTCTATTTTCCAATCTGGATATAAGATTAAGAATATAGACATTCAAGTGTACAAGGTTAAGCATGGCGATTATTGCCCTATTCCTAGTGGTTTTTCAGAGGAGCAATGCACATTCATTCCAGTTGGATATGTACAGACTGAGTGCTATCAATATTCAATAGGCACAGGTAGGCCTTATATTCCACCTAAACAAGACAGTCCTTTTAATGTTGGCGAACGCATAAGCATGGACGAATTTAACAAACAAAAAAGCCGCTGGGTTGGTAACTGTGATGTTTACTTCAGAACTAACCGCACCAACAAGGTCAATGTAGGCATTAAGGGCAAGCGTCGAGTTGTAGTAGAAAGCCAATATTTGGATATGTCTACCACAGGCAGTAATGGCACAGAGGGAACAGGACGCTGGAACGTAGAAACCTATTCATACGGCGAGTTATTTGTATTAGTAATTGCTAAACAGTAAGGGGGTTACATGGTAAAACACGATTTCACACTACATGCTGGACATGATTTCAATATCACGTATCAAGTGCCAGAGGATAGCGACTTAAACCTCACAGGCTATACAGGCGTATGTAAGATACGGAAAAGGCCTAGTGAGGCGGTTATATTTGAATTAGCTGCAGCGGTAGAGGAGAAAAGCGTTACATTCTCACTAGCTGGAGATGTATCGGCAAAAAAACAGCTACAAACTAAAGACTTTGTATATGATGCTTTCATTTATAACGATAGCAATCATATCAAGCTAGGATATGGCAAAATAACACTTATTCAAGATATTTCGATGCATAATTAGGGGGTTAATTATGGCAGATAACACATTTACATTAAAGATTGATAATGAAACGGCTTTACCTTTGCTTGAAAAGGTTGGCAAAGATATTATTATGCCTATCGTTGAGGGTGCAGGCAAAAGCGCATATGCAATCGCGGTAGCACATGGGTATAAAGGCACTGAAAGTGAATGGCTTGAAAGTATCCGTGGTGTACAAGGACCTCAAGGCTTGCCTGGTCCTCAAGGTGAACCAGGACCAATTGGTCAGCCAGGTCCTCAAGGTGAACCAGGCAGTGCTACTAATGCTGCAGAACTTTTAAAATCTAAAAATATTTACCTGGAAAACACGAACGTTGACACAGTAATTACTACTGTAATCGAGAAGTTGTTCGAGAGCGGCTCTTTGCAAGAGGCTGCGTTTAGACAGTTAGAGTATACTCAACCACGAACAGGGCAAGACTATATTGACCTCACAGGCGAGCCTCATTTTAAAGTGGCCGTCAATGGTGGTGATAAAAAAGAATTCGAAAGCGATAACATGCGAATTGCTATCGAGCCATTTGGACCTAAGAATATCGAGCTCAAATACTATGATCTAAACGATAACGAACAAACCACCTTGATTATTAGAGGCACAAATGCGACTGCAGACCAAACAGAAACCGCAGATAATGGGGTTATTTACAAGAAGTTTGGTAATGACCTTGAAATTGATGTATCTAACTATAATGGCACATCGGTATTCAATTTTGCACCAAGTGCGTGGACTGTAAGCAATAACGCTCTAATTACTATCAAGACTAACAAAAAAGTGGTGCTATTGCTTAACGATGCAAGCATTAATAATAATCAGTCAGAGCCAATTATTGACCAATACAGCAAGATTTCAGTTAATGAACCTACATTAGTAATATTTAAGGGTATTAATTCAAATGTGCATATGCTTCTAGGCTTTGACAATGCCGACGGAACTCATACTTATGCTTTTAATCGTGGCAGAGATTTATATATCGTTTGGGATAGTAACCAAAATAAATATGTTAGCAATGCTACAGAAACGCTTTAATAGTAATGTAAGGGGAACACATGGGAGAAATTACACAATTCATGAGCGAGGCATGGCGAACGCTGACAGACTCATTCGCTATCAAAGCCTTGCTCGCTGTAGTGGCAGAAATCGGCATATATATGTTAGGGCTCAAGCATGTGCAAGTGCTAGGGATATTCATTATGCTGGTATTCCTAGACCTTATAACACGCTGGGCGGCTATTGGCTATCAGATGCTCTTAGATTTAGGGGCAAGCCCAGAAAATATAAGCGGCTACGATAAATATATCGCCATTCCTGCCGCATGGGGTAAGGGGCTTATTAATTCAAAGCATATGAGAAAGCCGTTTGTAACAAAGGTGCTTACATACTGCCTAGCAACTGCTGGGGCGTGGTGCTTTGATTTTATGGCTGGACAATATGCTTTTGCTGTTAATATTGTATGGCTGTATCTAGGCTCAGTTGAGTTTCTGAGCATTCTCGAGAACATGCGAGACGGCGGAAATAGTACAATCGCTGGGCTGCTTGATGTAGTGCATAGCAAAATTGACATGATTTTAAAGAAATAATAGTTTATAGGCCACGCTTACATTGTTGAGCGTGGCTTTTATGTTCAAGTTTTAAAAGTAACGATAAAACCACTATGAAATTATCGTTAAAAGCAGAAATAGAGGTGTATATAATGAAAATTGGCAAATATTTCGATGATTACGAATTTTCTTGTAACTGCGAACGGCATGAGGTCGACGAAAACGGCCATAATGTACTAGATCATATTATTGACAAGCGGCTCGTAGACCTATTAGACGCTATTCGTGAGCGCTTGGGGGTGCCGATTTATATCAACAGTGGTTATCGCTGCCCAGAACATAATGCTGAGGTTGGCGGCGTGCCTAACTCTTACCATACGCAAGGAGTGGCGGCTGATATTACCTATGACGGCATAGATGTGGATTATCTCGCACAGGTGGCCGAGGAATGCGGCGCCGACGGCATAGGCAAGTATTACTATCAAGATTTTGTTCACGTTGACGTGCGAGGTTATGAGGCTCGCTGGAGTGATATGGACTAAATAGGGGGCTAGATATGTATGAGAAATGTAAGACATACCTCGAAACGCTTAAATCGTATATTACTATTAAGCGGCTTATTATTGGTGCTTTGTGTGTGCTTATGCTCTACAGCATTGGCAGCCTCGCAAGTGGATATTTCGCAGCCAGAACCAACTATAAGCGTGCCATTGAGCAGTTGGAACGAACTAAAGGAGCACTTGAGGACAGCCGACGCCTCAATCGAGACCTCAACAAACTCATTGAAACAAGCCGACAGCTTAACAATGACGCAGGCGACAGAATTAAAAGAATTGAGGATTATCAACAGCGAGAGGGCGAAAGCCTTAACCGAATTGAGAGCAATCAACGAGAAACAGGGGCAAGAATTAGAGAAAGCCTCGAACAAAATAACAGAGCAAGAGCAGAGCTTAACTCTAGCCTCGAACTCATTAGACGAATTGAAGAACGAAATCAAAAACAATAGAAGAACAGAACAACGCTTGCGGCGTCAACGTGATACATGGGCCGCTGGTGGTGTGGTTGGTTTTCTAGTTGGTGCAGCTGGCGCTATTCGATGAAATCGAGGTGATCCATAATCTCCCTACTATGTGAGGGTGGACACATAGCTCTGAGTTTTGATTGGTAAATAAAATAGGCCTATCGTAGTTAGTAGATACTAGCACGATAGGCCTTATTTTTCGTTTATAGAGTTTTTATACTGAATACATTGTATTATAACTAATATATCTTATATAATACATTATATACTTTAAAAGCCAAAAGGGACTATTAAAGTAATAGGGTAGGCGGTAGAATTTATATAAAAGTGGTTCGCTTTATTATATAAGTTGCCCACCAATTATGTTGATATCTACCGTCCTTGAGAGTTCAAGGACGGTTATTTTTATATATAATAGTAGAGGTATTATGGAACCTAGACCTATGATGGATCGCTTAGAGGCGGTATTTTCGATTGTGCCAAAGGCACGTGCAATAGCTGATATCGGTACTGATCATGGATATTTAGCAGTGGAACTTATCAACCGTAATCGTGCTGAATTTGTTATAGCTGGTGATGTACATAAGGGACCTTTAGAATCTGCAAAAGAATATGTAAAATCTTGCGGATTAAGTTCTACAATAGATTGTCGTTTAGGGGATGGACTAAAGGTAACAAAAAAAGGCGAATTAAATGGTGCCATTTGCTGCGGTATGGGTGGATACCTAATGCGTGATATTGTAGATGTTGGCCCTGAACCGTTGGAATTCTATGTATTACAACCACAAAATGGACAAAAAGAATTGCGTCAATATATGGTACAAAAGGGCTATGTTATCGTTCTTGAAATTATCGTTGAAGATGCCGGTAAATTATATACTGCATTTTTAGCGATTCGCAAAGATTGTGTAGAAAAATATACAGGTACATCAATTCAAGAGAATGTGTATGGCACATTGCCTGAAGAATCCTTGCTGTGGTCTGTAGGTGCTCTTCTTGAACAAGAGCGTCCACCTCTTTGGAAGAAATACATTGAGTATTTGATTTACCAACGCCAATGTGCACTAGATGGTATGACTGAGCAATTGAGCCATACAGATAAATATAAGGATTTAGAGCGTGAAGTAGAATTTCTGCACGAACTTTTAGAAGATAGAAAGAAGTGAGCTTTATGACAACAGTTCAACAAGTTATTACCTTAATGGAACAATTGGCCCCTCGTTCTTATGCAGAATCTTGGGATAATGTGGGCCTCATGGTGGGTGATAGAAATGCTATCGTTACAGGCGTGTTAACTACATTAGATGTAACAGCGGAGGCCATTTCATATGCCATTGAACATGACTGTAATCTAATTGTTAGTCATCACCCGTTGATTTTTAAGGGCTTAAAACAATTGTCTTGTGATACGGCGCAAGGGCGAATGATTAATCAGCTGATTCAACATAATATTGCCGTTTACAGTGCACATACAAATCTTGATATTGCACCTGGTGGCTTGAATGATATGTTGGCAGAACGATTAGGTCTTATAGATATTAAAGGCTTTATCAAAACTGGAGAAGAGGCGTTATATAAGGTGACTACATTTGTACCTGAAAATGCAGCTGATGCGGTTCGTCATGCAATGGGGGCTGCTGGTGCTGGCAAAATTGGTAATTATGAGTACTGTAGCTTTAGTATTCATGGTGAAGGTCGCTTCATTGGCAACGAAGATTCTAATCCTGTTATTGGTGAAGCAGGTGCTTTAACGGTAGCACCTGAGGTACAAGTGAATGCTGTCGTTGATAGTACATATTTAAGCCAAGTTGTAGCGGCAATGAAAGAGGCCCATCCTTATGAAGAGGTAGCTTATGAAGTAGTATCCTTGGTTGAGCCAAACGGTTCAACTCAATATTTAGGTCGTATTGGTAGATTACCAAACGCCTTAAATTTAGATACATTCCGTGAATGGGTACAGGAAGCATTACCAGAGGCTAATATTCGTTTTGCTGGTGTAGCGCCTAAAGAAATCCAATCTATTGCACTGTGTTCTGGGGCAGGTGCTGAATTTATTAAGAATGCGGCTCGCTTGCATGTAGATGCATATGTTACAGGTGATGTGAAATATCATGACGCACAATTGGCTAAAGAACTTGGATTGCTCGTAGTAGATGCAGGGCATTTTGGTACTGAATCTATTGTTGCCAGAGGTTTATGTGATTATTTACTTAGCAAAGATCTATCTGTTCCTGTGAAAGCTTTTACAGAACAGAATGATTTCTTTTTCTTATAATATTGCATTTTCTTGCAACAAATAGGTTAGCTATGATAAACTGAATTGAAGCAAGTATGAAAGACGATTGCGAGTCCATAGGGCTCGAGGAAAGTCCGAGCTCCATAGGGCAGGATGCCAGATAACGTCTGGCGAGGGTGACCTTAGGGAAAGTGCCATAGAAAAGGAAACCGCCACGTCAGTGGTAAGGGTGGAAAGGTGAGGTAAGAGCTCACCAGCAGTTTGGTAACAGGCTGGCTCGGTAAACCCCATCCGGAGCAAGACCGAATAGGGAAGGGTTAAGGGTGGTCCCGCCTACCTTCCGGGTTGTGTCGCTCGAGCGTGCAGGCGACTGTACGCCTAGAAAGATAATCGTCACCGCGCAAGCGGAACAGAACTCGGCTTATTGATTGCTTGCTTCCATATTTAAGATATAATTTATAGTATATAAGATTGTAGATCTTTGTTAGGAGAACTTCATGGCAATTACAGCAATTACTAGTGTACAAGAATTTGATGAAAAAATACTTGGCTCTAAAGGTTTGGCTATTGTTGATTTCTGGGCTGCCTGGTGCGAACCTTGCACTGTTATGCGTCCAGAGGTAGAAGCTGTAGCAGAACGTTTGAAAGGACAAGTTGAGTTCTTTAGTGTTGATGCAGAAGATAAAAATCTTCGCGGCATTTTGTTGAAAGAAGATATTGATGGTATTCCATCCATGGTGTTCTACCGTGATGGCAAAATGCTTGACTCTCTTGTGGGATATAAAAAAGCTGATGTGCTTGAGTCCCTAATCAAGGAAATTATCTAATTTATTGATAACTGGAAAATTTTACAATATCATATAATACAAGGCTGTATACAAGTTAAATAAACTTTCTTGCATACAGCTTTTTTATTTGAATTCTATAGTTTTCATATTTATTAAGTGTTATAATAAAGTTGTAAGAATATGATTGTTATCATAATAGCCATGGTTCATTAAATAGTAATATTAATAACATGGTGTGATTATTATCATAATAGTTGTAGTTGATTAAGTAATATTGATATATTGCGCAAAGTTGTTGTAAGGAGGCTATATTCCGTGAAGAATCGTATAAA
>OBXA01000236.1_pt1 | contig 48318 bp, 42 predicted proteins | sample 1538121 | NCBI WGS metagenome assembly OBXA01 (sample SAMEA2580133, study PRJEB22360) | human gut metagenome | biome: human gut; feature: human-associated habitat; material: faeces | place: Denmark | collected 2008/2010 | reverse complement strand
AACCGAAAAAGGACATCTGGTATCGTTTCTTTCGCAAGCTGCTCCTGCGTTTTCCTCTCCACAAGTTCCCAACTGCAATCACGGAAACGGAGCGTGTATTCCTGATAGGGCGTGTCCCTGCCCGTTACATACAGCTTGGCGGTGTCAGATGCCCGTTTCTCCTTTTCCAGAACAAAGGTAGCGTCCGCACTCCCCGTTAAGCCTGTCGTCCCAGACACCTTGTTGAACACATCGCTGTCATTCTGCTTTCGGATGTGGTGTACGACAATGACCGCCAGAGAGTGCCTGTCGGCAAAATCTTTGATTAGGGAGATGTCCCCATAGTCGCTTGCATAGGCGTTGTCTTTTGAAGCTGTACGGACTTTCTGCAAGGTATCAATGACAATGAGCCTGCTGTCTGGATAGTCTTTCAGATAATCCTCAAGCTGCACGATAAGACCGTCTGACAGCTTGCAGCTTGCCACGGCAAAATGAAGCCGCCCGCTCGCTTCGTCCGTCAAACGGAACAGCCTGTCCTGTATGCGGCAGAACGTGTCCTCAAGGCAGAGGTAAAGCACATCGCCCTCCATTGTCGTCATGTCCCATAAGGGGATTCCCTGCGACACGCATAAGCACAGCTTCAGCATGAGCCAGCTCTTGCCTATCTTCTGTGAGCCGCAGAACAGCGACAAGCCTGTGGGGATAAGGCTGTCCACCACAAAGGACGGCTTCTCAAGCGGCTCATAAAGGAGCGTTTCGGCGTTGACTGTCTGTAACTTCTGCATGGGTTTCCTCCTTTCGGGCAGTTATCTTGTTTTTGTTGCACATAGGCGTTGACCTCCTTAAAAATAGATTTACTCCCACGAAAAAAGTGAGAGTATGTAATACCGCCAATCCCACACAAATAAAAAACAGATTTCTTTTTCGGGCGGTGTCGGTCATGGTTGGAGATATTTCCTCATTTCCGCTTTTACTTTCTTCTTTGCAACAGCAACGGATTTCTGTATTGCAGAAGCGGTGCAATGCTCCATAGCGGCGATTTGGTAAAAATTGAACTCATACTCGTAGTAGAGCAGGAAACGCCGCCTTTGTATCTCTGGAAGGCTCCCAACCGCCTTATAGAGCGTTTCATTCCGTTCTTCCTCAACCATGCGTTCATCAAGGCTCTTAGGCACACGCAACGCCCGTCTGTAAAGGGTTTCGTCCCATACCTCGTTAAACTCCCTGTGCCGCTCGTCCCATTAGAAAAGATTCCTGTTCCTGCGCTCCATCTGCCGAAACTCCATAAAGAACTGTTCCGACACTTCCAACTCGTGGGATTTGCCCTGCCCGTCCTTAAAGCTGATAAAATACCTTGTGCCGCTTTCCGTGGATTCCTCCCGAAGCGTGTATGCCTTAACCCTGTATGCCATCCTGTTGTCCTCCTGCAAAAAATGAGTGAGGGGATTTCCATCCCTCACCCAGTAGCCCGCAGGATGGCAGGCTGTTTTAGAAGCTATAAAATTTTCCGCAGCTTCTTCCGCAGATGGTCTAACCTCGCATAGATGGCACCAGTCGTCAAATGCACAAGCGGGGCAATCTCCTTTGTGGAATACCCCTGCATTTTCAGCAGGACGATTTTCAAGGTACGCCCGTCCACCGTGACTAATACTTGATAGAGATTTTCGCTCTCAATCTCGTCCAGTAACTCCGCAACTGTATTCACCTCCGCTTGCCGCTCCCTGTCTGCCATGTCCTCAAGGTATTCCGCAACGTCATTCGTCCATCGGTAAAACCGCCTGTTGGAATTGAAGTCTGCCCTGTCCGCTATGCGTATCTGCTCAATGGTCACTTCATCAACGCCGCACTCACGCAGCAGCTTTTCCTCCGCTTCTTTCCAGATACGCCATTTCCTGTCCTCCCGTCCGTGGTTGTATGCCATTCTTTCTTCCTCCAATCAGAATTGATTGAGAGGGCAGAGAAAAGCCCCCTCATTTTCCCAAAGGAAAAAACAAGGGGGCTGAACGCCTTAAATTTTAATTTTCTATTATCTTTCTTAGTTTTCTTAGGATTCTGGCTTTGCGTTTGTTCACAACGCTCTGGGTTATGCCTAACCTCGCCCCGACTTCACGCTCGGAAAGTCCGTCAAAAAAGATTGCCTGTATCAACTCCTGCTCACTATCCGACAACAAAGGCAGGGCGGCTTTCAGCCTGTCCACCATAACAGCATTGACAACGGTTTCCGCAATGTCCGCCGCTTCATCAGCGATAAAGTCCAGAGGATTCCCCTCGCTGTCCGTAAATCCGTCCAGAGATAGCAGGCTGTTCCTCGCATCTAATTTTTGCAGGTAACGCCACCGCTCCCTGTCACGGTAGAAGTCCGCATATTGCTCCCTTACGACTTCAAGCAGACAACCTTGGACGGGGATAAACAGCTTGTCCATATATCCCTTGTCGGCTTGCCTGCGGCGGCAGAAATCCGTATAGGACAGTTCCACATAGCCGCCGCTTTCTTTGATATATACTTTTCTTGGTGCGTATTTCACCGCTAATACCTCCAATCTGAATTTTTGAAATGTAAAAATCCAGATGGAGAGGCGGGGAGCGGCAACGCACACCAGAAACAGCCCTGCGGCACTTTCCAACAAAAAACGACAAAAGAAAAACCGCAAAGGCTCTGTGACCTTCACGGTTATGGGAAATACAAATTCTGTTGTATGGAGATTGTACTTCCACTTTCAAGGTGAGAAGTACCGCTGCACTGGCAGAAATTTTTTTAACTGGTTTCCTGCCATTCTCTGATATGCTATGTATTGATAAATTTTACTTCGTATGAGCAGATGAATAACCGCCCGAAAAAAGAACATAAAAAAATCCCTCCAAATTTAAAAACAAATTCAGAGGGTAATTTAGGGTATAACAAAATAACCCACCCGAATATCGTTTTTTTTATTTGGTGAGTTTGTTCTTTCAAATACGAAACAAAAAGAGCCGATGATTCGTGAATTGTTCCACAATTTCATCGGCTCTGCGTCTTAAGCGTCTGGCTCTTTGATGACAGTTATCTTCAAGTTGTCAACTTTAATCAAGCTTTCTTGTCTGCATTTTGGACAATAAAGGGGATAATTCTCCAAAACAGTGTCCTTCCTAATTTTATTACGGGTTTTGCTCCCACAAACAGGACACAATATCCATTCGCATTTCATCATAATTAGTCTCTAATCCTTTCAAATCTCATTTTATATGACTTTTGCAAGCTGTTAAGCTAACTTGTGGAACATATGCCGAACCTTATCTATACGGCTATTCGGGCGGCGGGGTTGGCAAATAAATTTACCAATAGCTGGCTGGTATCCTTTTAACTCTGTCAAGCAGACTCCCTGCCCATTTGTGAAATAAGTTAAATCGTTCCTGTATTCTTGAATACATCTGGCAGGGATTTCTCCTTTCAGAATGACCTCGTCATTCTTTACCTGAGTACTTACAATATCTGCACAATACCTTGGGGCATCATGATACGCCCGTGAGAGATATTCCTGCGGTGCATAAATTTCAAAGTGGAGATATGGCTCTAATAGTTCTGTCCCTGCTTTTTTTAAAGCCTGCTCCAATACGATAGGGGAAAGCAGCCGAAAGTCTGCGGGGGTACTTACAGGACTATAATACAATCCATATTCAAAACAGATTTTACAGTCTGTCACTTTCCATCCATACAGCCCCTGCTCGCAGCCATAAAGAACCCCCTCCATAACCGCATTTTGGAACGATTGGTTTAAATATCCAAGTGAAACTCTGCTTTCATACTGCACTCCGCTTCCAATAGGGAGCGGCTCTATGGACAACCCGACAGAAGCCCAGAAAGGATTTGGCGGGACTTCTATGTGGATGGTATATTCTGCTTTTCTAAGCGGTCTTTCCATATATATAACAGTAGGCTCTTTTATTTCTGCCTCCACATGGTATTTTTCCTCAAGGATGGCACAAATGACTTCCATCTGCACATTCCCCAAAAAAGAAAGTATAATCTCATGCGTTGTAGTATCCACATAATATTTTAAAAGAGGGTCGCCATCTGAAATTTCTGTAAGTGCCCCAAGCAATATTTCCCGCTGTTCAGATTTCTTTACTGCAATCGTTGTTTGGAGCATAGGGAGAGGATTTTCAATAAATTTTCTCTGCGGCAACAGCATTTCGTTCCCCAAAATACTGTTTAGCTGCAAAACATCATTTGGTAAAATTACAATATCACCAGAGCAGGCTGTATCGGATGAATATAATTCACCGTTTGTCGGAACACACATCTCTGTGATTTTTATTTTCTCTTTTTCAGATATTTTAATAACATCCCTCAAATGCAATGTTCCGCTATATATACGCACATAAACAAAACGCCGCCTTTTCTCTGAATATTCAATCTTAAAAACCTGCCCGCATAGTTCAGATTGACCTTCAGGCGTTGATGAATAAAACTTACTGGCAATCACTTCTATAAGCTGCCGAATCCCCAGATTGTTTTTAGCACTTCCGTGATAAACGGGAAATAACGTTCCGTTTTGGAATCTCCTGTTTTCTTCCTGTTCCAGTTCTGACATTTTAAACGGTTTCCCTGACATATATTTCTCTAATAGTTCATCGTTTCCCATAATTACCGCATCCCACTGTTCCATATCGTCATTGTCCGTTACATTTATATGGGGATGCTGCCCAACCTTTTGCTTCACTATAATTTCCGAAGAAAGCTTTGCTTTCATTTCTTGATATACCATTGGCAAATCAATCCCCTCTTGGTCAATTTTATTGATGAAAAAAATTGTCGGAATCTTCATTGTCTGTAGTGCATGAAACAGTATACGGGTCTGTGCCTGTATGCCATCCTTTGCAGAAACTAATAATACTGCTCCGTCTAATACGGATAAAGAACGGTATACTTCCGCCAAAAAATCCATATGGCCTGGCGTATCTATAATGTTGACTTTTACATCCTCCCACTGAAAAGATGTCACTGCTGTCTGGATAGTGATTCCCCTTTGACGCTCCAAATTCATTGTATCTGTCCTTGTTGTGCCTTTATCTACGCTCCCTGGTTCTGCAATTGCACCACTGGTATACAATAAACTCTCCGTTAATGTTGTCTTTCCTGCGTCAACGTGAGCCAGAATGCCTAAGTTAATTATTTTCATGTGATTTTCCTCCTATCAACACCCAAAAAAGGGCATAAAAATACCCAGTGATAAATACTCCTATCACTGGGTAAATAACTCCAATAGCCCCAAAACACTTATATGTTTTCGGGCATATAAAATTACATGATAAAAGTATTCTTAAACTGGGTACAAAAAACTAAGCCCCATATTAAAAGTGAAACGGGACTGCTACTTTTTGTTCCCACTATCAAATTGACAGTTTATTTAAGAATACCTTGCCGCATATTTATTAACTCCTTGTATAATACTGAATCTAATTATATTCCTTAACCCTTTATTTGTCAAGCTGACAAACTAAAGCAGAAAAAGCGGCAGGATTTCCCCCTGCCACTAATCATCTGTTTATGCAAAAATAATTTCCTTTTCCACAATCTCCCTCGCACAAGCCCTTATGTTATTGAGGCATCCTGTCCATTCTAAGGCGTTTTCTGCCTTTAGCTGTTCCGTTATGCCCTGTGCCTGTTTCATACCCTCTATGAGCCTTTCAAAGCGTTCCTGTGCCTGTCTGTCAATGTCGGCAAGGTAAGCGTTAAGTCTGCCGCTTGTAAGAAGATTGGTGTATGTAACTTTGCAGTGATGCTTCAGATAATCCAAATGCCGCTGTCCCCAGATGCCTATCGGCTGTTCTTCTTCGGCGGGTACAGTTAAGCACGGTATTAAATAATCGCCTTGCCTTTCGTATTTGCCGCCCATTTCCTCAAAAATTGTCTTTGCCATTGTCTGTTACCTCCACATTCTTTTTTATTTTGAATGTCCGCAAAATCCGTCCTACATCTTACATATGAAGTGATGAATGAACTTAATGACAATTCAGAAGTTAGTAAAATAGCTGCTAAAGGGAATATTCCTTTTCTTGATGCAAGAAGTACTGCATTAATGCTTGTTGATACTCCGGGACCAAATAATTCACAGTGTGAGGAGCACGAGAGGACAACATACAAGGCTATTAACAATGACTCTAATAATCTTATATTATATGTATTAAATGGCACTCAGTTAAGTACAAATGATGATAAGAGATTATTGGAATATGTTGCCGAACAGATGAAAAAGGGTGGAAAACAAGTAAGAGACAGATTTATATTTGTTATAAATAAGATGGATTGCTTTAATCCGGAAGAAGAGGATATTGGAAAAGCAATTATAGCAGCTAAAAGATATCTGGGTGCTTATGGAATTGAAGACCCTCAGATATTCCCTTGTTCAGCTTATACAGCTCTTAATATAAGGACTTATTTTGAAGAAATAGATATCGACAATATGACACTAGCTGATGTAAAAAATTTACCATCTGCTGCGAGTGATACAATTCCAATGATTTATAAGTTTATTGATTTTGAAAGTATGCATCTGGAACAGTATTCAACATTATCACCAAGTGCACAGAGAGAACTTAATTATAAATTAAGTCAGGCAGAGCAAAATGGAGACACAAAAGAACAGGCGCTTATTCATTGCGGAATATATTCTATTGAGGCTGCTATAACTGCCTATGTAAAGAAATATGCAAAAACAAAGAAAATAAAAGATTTGGTAGAATCATTTCAGGAGGTACTTGAGAGTAGTCAGGTTCTTGCTAAAGCAAAGACACAGGTTGCTACAGATGAAGAAGCTGCCAGGGCATGTGCTGAAAGGGCAGCCGCAGTAAAGGAAAAGATTGCAGATGGAAAAGATGCAGAAGTATTTAAGGAAAGAATAGCACAGCTAAATCCAATGGATACACTTAATCATAAAGCTGAGCAGCTTAAAGCAGATGTTGTTTTCAAAATAAGTGATATGTTCAAAGCTTATGGAGATGTAATAACTAATAAAGAAGTAGCAAAGCAATTAGTAAATCAGTTTTCAAGAGAGAGTTCTGAAAGTATTAGTAGATTAACAGCCGATTTAGACAGTGTAATTAATCATGAGGTTAAGGAAACTGGTGAAAAAATCCTTTCGGAATATCAGGAAAAGCTGGCAAAGATTGATGAAGAATCAACAGATAAAAAACTTGACTTCAATACAGTTGATTTTATAAAAGGTGCATTAAATGGAATGAAAGAAGATGCAAAAGCATGGTGCTCTGATGATTTTGCAACTGAAACGATTGACGATGTTGGTGAAATAACTTACGAAGATAAAGTGTATTATGAAAAGGTTGGACAGGAAGAAGAAAAAGTAGCAGATGGAACTGAAAAGGTTAAAGTTGGAACTAAGAAGGTTAAAGTTGGTTCTCATGAAGTGAAAACTGGTACACGAACAGTCAGAAATCCTAATAAGAGATGGTGGAAGATTTTCACTCCTAAATATATAGAAGAAGATGTTTATGATACAGTTGATGATTATAAAGATGAAGATGTTTTTGAGACAGTTGTTAAATATAAAACTGTAATGAGAGACATTTTTGAGGAACATCATGAGACAATTGAGAATTTTTCTGTAGACACAAGTGTAATTCAGTCAGGTCTGATTAGTAAACTCCGTAGGAATATGGACGATGGCATAGAAAGTGCTTTAGGCTTTGCCGAAGACCAGATAGAAGATATGAAAAGTCAGTTTACAAGTATTTTTGATGAATTGGATATTATTATAAAGAAAAAGTATACAGAACTGGAAATGTGTGCAACTGACCAGAAGACTAAAGAAGAAGAATTAGAGAAAAATAAAAAAATACTTACATGGATTGAATCTAATAAAGCAGAGATTGATGAAATTCTAAATATTTAATTTAAATGGAGGGTTGATAATGCTTACAGAAGTAAAAAAATATATAGAAAGCAATGATATAAAAGGACTTCATTATATATTTGTAGATAGTCTGGATGTAGATCCAACATTTGAAAAATATAAAGATGATTATGAATATTGTAAAAAAATAAATGGATTTTTTGAACCTTATGTAGATATGACTCCTTTTATAAGTAGTGAAAATTGGAATGAAAAATATTGGGTTCAGATAAAAATGGATTTAATGAAAAATTTTTCTGAGAAAAGATTTTCTCATATGAGAGAAGTTGCTAAGGTTATTTATGCCGAGAAAATTAAAAGACTTGAGCAGGAAAGACGTAAAGCTGAATTATATAACCAGCAAGTAGAAAAGGAACAAAGAGAACAGAAAGTCAGAATCGAAAAAGCACGAATGGAACAACAGAAGGTTAGAGAAGCTGCTTCAACAAATATTGTCAAAGATAATAATATGCTGGCTGAAAAAGAGCAAGAACGAATAGCAAAGGAAAGGCGTGCTATTGAGTTGCATAACCAGCAGGTTGAAAAGGAACAAAGAGAACAGAGAGCAAGAATTGAAAAAGCACGAATGGAGCAACAGAAGGCTAGAGAAGCTGCTAATAGTGCGCATGGTAATGAAACAAAAAAAGACATGGGGGTTGTGGCAATAGTGGCGATTGCAGCAATCATAGCAATAATACTGGTAATAGTGTTGTTAAAAGCCCTATAGAACCACAGCCCCTTGAAAATACAAATTCCACTTCTGGGAGAGTGGTAAAAAGTGCAGGGTACACTATTATTTGTAAAACAAATAAAGATAAATTTGAACTTACAAATAAAACTTTAAGATGGATACATAAAGATTATGAGGCACAAAAAAAACCTGTTTTTGATAAAATTTATTGGAAGGTTACAGATGCATCATTAATAGAGCAGATTAAGTTCCAGAGTGAGCGATGGGATTTGATTAAAACATCAGAAAATAACAGATACTATATATTTATACAACGTGATAAAGATAAAAATGATACTGGTAATATTAGGATTGTTAAAAAAGATAATGCTATAAGTTATGGAATACTTATCGAAAAGGTAAAGGCAAAAGAAGACAGTTATTACATATATTATTCTAGAAATTATAATAAAGGAGACAAACCATGAAATATGAAGATATCGATAAAATAAAAGACAAGACTGGTAATAATGCAGTGAATTCTTTTTATCTGACAAAAAAGAAAAATGTAGTGGCTGAAAGTGAAAGACCATATGCAGAAATTAAACCAGAAAATATGAATATTGATATTCTTCAGAATAATTTGGGTAATTGTCTTCGTATTATTGATGATGAAGTAATGAAGGGATATGTTACAAGATTATCTCAGTTTCCAATTATTGTGCAGGAGAAAGAGGTATATGATAATTTAAATGCTATGCATTTTTTTAAAATCTCTGAATTGGTTTATCAGGAGGATGAGTTCTCGGTAGACAAGCTGGCTATGGTATTTCATGCTTTAGCCAGTAAGCCCTGTACACTTGTTTTGATGCTTAGAAGTGATGGCGCGGGGACAGATTTTTATCTTGGCGCAAGACCTAACGATAATCATTCTGCCGGTACTATGTTTCAAATGCTTAAACAGAGTTTATTAGGTTTTTTCCCTGGCAGTAAGATTTCTGACTATTATGATGAAGATATGAAAAGGGATATGCAGTCTATCAATATAGGATGTATTTCCAGTGTTACAAGTGTTGCTGATTATAAGCAGGAACAGGATATGATAACAAATAAGGAGTTTATTCAGGGCCTTGAAAAATTTGTTTATGCAATGCATGGAAAAGCATATACAGCAGTCTTTATTGCAGATAATCTTTCTTATGAAGAATTAATGTTTAAAAAAAGAGAATATGAGCAGATATATACACAGATTTCTCCTTTTGCTAATATGCAGATGAATTTTACTGTTTCAGACAGTAAAAGTGAAGCCAATGGGACAAGTGATGGAAAGACATCTAATCTTTCTTATACTTCAACTAAAGGTTCTTCATTCAGTATAACAGATACAGATACACATACATCAGGAACAAGTGAAACAACAGGAGATACTTTATCGACAACACATACAGATACTGAATCAGTTTCTGATGGAAATACACATACAAAGGGTACATCTGATGGTGTAAGTAAGACATCAACTAATGGAGTAAATGTAGGTGTACATGCAGGAATAGCTAAGCCGGGGAAAAAAGGCATGAAAAGCATGGGCGTTTCTGCTGGATATAACCATTCAGTTTCAAATGGAACCAGTCATACAGATTCTGTGTCAGATTCAATATCCAAGACATTGACACATGGTTTTAGTGATTCAAAGGCTATAAGTAAAAGCAGGACTATCGGTGAGAATGAGAGTGATAGTACAGCAAAAAGCAGGGGAGCCAGCACTAATGAGAGTGCCGCATATACATCCGGAGAAGCCTTTAATCTGATTAATTCCCAGACATTGACAGATACATTTGGTAATTCTAAAGGAATTACATTAAATGCTGAAAATATGACATTGAATCTGGTGATGCAAAGGCTGAAGAAACATTTGGAACGTATTGAAGAATGTGAAAGTTTTGGAATGTGGAATTTTGCAGCATATTTTCTGGGTGAAACAGCAGCAGAAACAGAGACGGCAGCCAATACATATAAATCGGTAGTAGCAGGAACAGATAGCGGTATTGAGCGTAATGCAATTAATTCATGGAATGATGATGGATCTATCTTTGAATTAAAAAAGTATCTGTATCATTTTATGCATCCGCAATTTGTATATTCCGGCTTTAGCTATGAAGGTGAAAGGGATATAGCAGTAAATGCATCGGCACTGGTTAGTACTAATGAGTTAGCAATACATATGGGGCTTCCAAGACATTCCGTAAAAGGTTTACCAGTTGTTGAACACGCTGTTTTTGGTCAGGAGGTTATTACCAGAAGAAATGCTGATGCAGATAGGATTAATCTGGGAACAATATATAATCTTGGACAGGAAACAGAAACAGGGGTATGTCTTAATTTAAATAGTCTGGCTATGCATACATTTATTACAGGTTCAACTGGTTCGGGAAAGTCAAATGCTGTATACCATTTGCTTACTGAAGTTAGGAAAAAAGGAATTCCATTTCTGGTTGTTGAGCCTGCAAAGGGTGAATATAAGGATGTATTTACAGATGTAAGATGTTATGGAACTAATCCGCTTGTAGGTGAAATGTTAAGAATTAATCCTTTTTCTTTTCCGAAGGGAATTCATGTATTAGAGCATATAGATAGAATAGTTGAAATATTTAATGTCTGCTGGCCAATGTATGCAGCTATGCCTGCTGTATTAAAAGAATCCATAGAGAATGCTTATAAGTCAGCAGGATGGGATTTGGATATTTCAGAAAATGAAAAAATAGATAATTTGTTTCCTACATTTGATGATGTCTTAATTGAATTAAATAAAACAATAAATAGTTCAGAGTATTCATCAGATACAAAAGGGGATTATATCGGTTCATTATCTACAAGAATAAAATCATTAACAAATGGTATTAATGGCAGAGTATTTGTAAGTGATGAAATGGATTTATCAGAGTTGTTTGATAATAGTGCAATAATTGATATTAGCAGAGTTGGTTCAGTGGAAACTAAATCACTTATTATGGGTCTGGTTGTTATGAAACTTCAAGAGTACAGAATGGCTAATGCAAAAGAAATGAATTCACCACTCAGGCATATTACTGTACTGGAAGAGGCACATAATCTGCTCAAGAAAACATCAACAGAACAAAGTTCAGATTCATCTAATATGGTTGGAAAATCAGTAGAAATGCTAACCAATGCAATAGCTGAAATTAGAACATTTGGCGAAGGCTTTGTTATTGTAGACCAAGCACCTGACTTATTAGATACAGCAGCTATACGAAATACAAATACCAAAATTGTATTAAGATTACCTGAAAGTAATGACAGGGAAATAACTGGAAATTCCATAGCGTTAAAAGAACAGCAATTTGATGAATTGTCTAAATTGCCTACAGGCGTGGCTGCTGTATATCAGAATGACTGGCAGGAGGCAGTTCTTTGCAAATTACCAAGGTATGAAGCATATGATTTTGTAATGAATAAAAAGGCAGAATTTGTACCAGCAGTTAAAAAATTAAGGGCAGAGAATGATGAACTTCTTCATCTTTTAATAAAGAAAAATATTGAAGAAGATAAAATTGATATTTTAAAATCTAAAATAATGAAATCAAATGTTGCAGCAAAAGTAAGAAAAGATTTAATTCTTAATATTCAACGTAGAAATGCCGCGTATGAATGGGCTGTTGCGGATTTTATTAAAAAGAATTACGATATATCGGATGTATTTAGAGGAACTAAAAAGGAAAATTGGAGTGATTTATCAGAATTATGTGATATTATAATTTCCAATTTACAAAGTGAATTTAATGATTTTTCAAAGAATGAAATGCTGATTATTTTATATTATGTATGTAGAATAGAACATGAATTATATCCTAAACAGCAATCAATTGAAAAATTACGTGTGGAATACTTAAGAGAGAAGGTGATGTGATGGAGGGTGAAAAGTTCTCAAATGCCAGTGGATTTGAAAGAGTGGAACCAGAAACATCATATAAACCGTTTTTTTCAGATTCTGATAGAGAAAGTGAAAATGAATTTCCAGAGCTGGATAAGCTGGATGTTTCAACACCAAGTGATATCTTATTTAAAGATAATAAGGAAATGTATTCCGATTCTGATAGAGACACTTCGCATGGACCAGAGTGGAATGATAAAGATTTTGGTGATGTGAATGATAAAGATTATCTAGATGAGCTATATAAAGATACAAAAGATGATGTGACAGAAAATAATAATTCTGAGACTAAAGAAACAGAAGATGATTGTGAAGATGACTCTCCAGAGTATGATGAAGATGGAAAAAGAAAATTAACCGAAGAGGAGAGTCAGGAATTAAAAGAAAAGTTAGGCTGGTCAGATGAAAAACTAAAAAAATGCAGAATAGATGAAGATGGCGTTATACATTATAAAACTGACAGGTGTGACCTTGAGGGTAAAACTTCGGAAAATGGAGTGCCATATGTAAGGCGTACAATAGTAATAAATGGGGTGAAAATAGAAGGAGTATTTCCTAAATTTAATAGCATATTTGATACGCAGTTATCTCCAGAAAATTACAAGTCAAAGGCATATGCGAAAGAGTGTAATGCAAAGCTGAAGGAAGCAATCGAAAATGACCCTGAATTAAGAAGTAAGTTTACACCTGAGCAGATAAAAGATATTGAAGAAGGTCGAACACCAAGAGGATATGTATGGCATCATAATGAAGAACCGGGGAAAATGCAACTGGTTAAAAGAGAAGATCACGACAGGACAATGGGCGGCGCAGCACATACAGGAGGTAATTCTCTTTGGGGAGCTGACAGTGTAGACAATACTAAGAAAGGAGAAAGCTTTTAATGAAAAGTATTTCAATGGATTGTAAAACAAATTATAGTAATGTCCTTTCAGATGCGGCTAAAAAGCATCAAATTATAATCAGGGATGATATTATTGATTTTTTAAGGCTGAATTCGGGTGGATATCCAATTAGTGATATTGTTGAGTTTGATGGTGAAGAATATGAAATCAGAGTTTTTTTATCGTTAGATAGTTCAGATGAGTATTACTATATTGAGAAGCCTTTAGAATATTTTCTAGAAAAGACAAAAGGTAAGATTATACCAATTGGTATTGATTCTGGCGATAATTATTATTGTGTGAATAATGAAACAGGAAAAGTTTATTATTGGAATTCAGGAGATGATAAGTATTATTGTTTAGCGAATTCATTGGAAGGTTTTGTTGAACATTTTAATGGGCAGTGATGTAATAAATAACTTTGTGATACCCCAAAATCAGCCAAAACCTGACATATACATGTATAATAATTATTGATTTTTATTAGAAAATTTAAGTAAATAATTATAGAGAGGCTGTCCATAAACAAGCCTCTCTTATTTTTTACAATATAACAATATTATATCAGAGCATATTCCTACACCCCACTATAAGCACAATAACCTCCATCAACAGGCAATACGATGCCGTTTACGAAGCCAGCGGCATTATCACTTGCAAGGAATAACGCTGCGCCGATGAGTTCCTCAGGATTGCCAAATCTGCCCATAGGAGTGCCGGCTATTATTTTCTTAGCTCTTGGTGTTGGTGAGCCGTCTTTGTTGAATAACAGGTCGTGGTTCTGTTCGGCAGCGTAGAAGCCGGGAGCGATGGCATTACATCTTATACCGCTTTCACCAAAATGTGTGGCAAGCCATTGTGTAAGATTTAAGATAGCACATTTGGCATTGCTGTATGTAACGACCTTTGTTAAAGGAAGTATTGAAGATACAGAGGCAATATTTATAATGCTACCGCTTCTTTTTCCTACCATATCGCGGGTAAATACCTGAATAGGAAGAAGTGTTCCCATAAAATTAAGGTCCATAACTTCTCTTATCTTAGTTTCATCAAGGTTCCAGAATGAATAATCATCTGCGCCCTCTTCTTTTTTAAGCATTTCTGTTGATGTAATTGCACCGGGCTGGTTGCCGCCAGCACCATTAATGAGGATATCGCAGCTTCCTAAGTCGGCTTTGATAACTTCATATATTTTAGTAAGTTCTTCTTTGTCTGTTACATTACAGCAGTAGCCGTTGATAGTAACTGTAGCATTGTTTTCTTTTAAGGCATTGTCAGTAAGTTCGCTGACAACTTTTGACATCTTTTCCTTATTACGTCCGATAAGTGCAACTTTTGCACCGCTTACAGCAAGTCCGTAAGCCATGGCAGAGCAGAGTGTTCCACTTCCGCCAGTTACGATAGCAGTTTTTCCTGAAAGATTGACGCTAAATGGTATTTTCATAGTTAGTGACTCCTTTTTAAAAATTATTATTAAATAAATATGTTGTAATTCTTGCATTTGAATATTTATAATATTATTACAGAATTAAATAGTTATAATAATAAATGAATAGTAGTATTATTATATATGTATCTAATCTTCATTGAACCCATTCATAAGAAAGTCGTTCCATTTGGCATTGACTTTCTCAAGCTTTTTCTTTTGCATAATCCTGTTTCTGTCAGCAAGAATAGATAACATTTCGTCTGCTATCTCAGCAACAGGAGGATGTTCGTAGTGATAAAGATATCCTATCATCCGTTGTGCAGTGAAGTCTGTATTAAGATTTCTTGTTATGATATCGCAGAACTCCTCTGGATAATCTCTTTCAAGCATCAGCTTATATAGCTGCATACTTACTTCTGATCTTGGTTTCATAAATAAAATCCTTTCGTTTGCCATAGGCAAAAACCCACTACATTTAGGTCGTGGGCAGTTGACATAATAGTAGTCCCCTGACTTTTATACTCTTATCATTATATAAAAAAATATTAAAATCTCAATATGTATTTCTTCTAAAAAATAAAATTGATAACATACAGATAATGTAAAAGCTGCAGAATATAAAAGGCATGTATGAGATATTTACATGAGATATTTATAAACTGTAAATTGAAAAAAAATACAGAATATGATATTATTTAAGCATATAGATTCGTGTTTACAGGTAGTTACAGGTGATGAAAGATTGTTAAAGGATATGATTTGTTTATGAAGCTATGTTCAATGATAATAAACGAAATAAAAGCAGTATATCAATATGAGAAAAGATCAAGAGTGGATATAGGCACACTTCAGAATGTCATGCTGATATTTGCTGTTGTGATGCTGCTTATTGATATACAGAATTTAAAACTTGGTGAGTATGTTATTGCTTCTATTACATTTGTTGTAGCAGTAGTCAGTATATTTGCGATTCTGGCATTAGGCCATTCTGATAAGATATACCGGATATGCATGGCAGCAGTGATTGCTTTTCTTATATTGGCTGTTCCAATCTCATTATATGGATCAAACAAAGGCTTTTCAATGATGTGGTATTTTCTTGTACCTGTAATATCTATTATTCTTCTTGGAATGCCTTTTGGAATACCGGTAAGTGTCGGTTTTGGATTATATGTTACAGTAATGTTTTATACACCATTAAAAGAGCTGCTTATATATGATTATCCTAAGTATTATCTCTTTTATTATCCATTATTTTACTGGTCATTTTTTGTGATAGTTGTTGTTATAGATATATTTTATAAGCGTTATCAGATGAATCAGGAGGAAAATGAAAAAGAACTGGAAAAGGATGTAGCTATAGCTCTTGAAGACAGAAAGAAGCTTATGATAGATGCAGTTACAGCCATAAGCCAGATGCTTGATGCAAAGGATGGTTATACTCAGCAGCACTCAAAGAGGGTGGCAGAGTATTCGTTGATGATAGCTAAGAGCATGAATAAGTTTTCCGATAAAGACTATAAAATCATATACAGGAGTGCGTTATTACACGATATAGGAAAGATAGCAGTTCCTGATATGATTCTTAACAAGCCAGGAAGACTGACTGATGAAGAGTATAATATTATGAGAAAGCACACTGTATGGGGTGGTGAGATATTGAAAGATCTTGAGTTTCTGCCAGATGCGGATAAAGGTGCAATATATCATCACGAGAGGATAGATGGTAAGGGCTATCCTTATGGTATTAAGGCAGATGAGCTCCCAGAGCTGGTAAGAATAATAAGCGCAGCAGATTCACTTGATGCCATGAGTTCTAACAGATGTTACAGGAAACAGTGTGATAAGCAGTATATTATAGATGAATTTAAAAAGGGTGCTGGCAGACAGTTTGATAATGAAGTTGCACATATCGTTATAAGTCTTATAGAAAAGGGTGAATTGTTGTCGGAAGCATAGAGCTATCCTGATAAAAAGCAAAAGAGGGATATTGTATGAATATGAAGATTAGAAAGTCAGGGAAAGATGTCAGTTACAGGGAAATATTCTTATGTCCATACGAGGACAGGATGCTTGCACTGTGTGTCAAGCTTGTATTCGGATTCGTATGGCTTATAAATATGTTAGTAGGCATAGTGCTTGATGTTGGATATGAGTATGATATACAGGCAGCCTTGATAGTTTTAATCATGGCGGTTAATATTGCAATATCAGTTAAGAATTATAATATATGGATTGATTTTGTTACGTTTGCAATTATGAGTATGCCTGTTTATAGTTTATTGTTTGAGGCTGATATTGAGGCATTTAGCATAATGTATCCGGTTCTTTTTTCATGTGCTACAGTATTTGTACTCGGAATAAAGCATAGTCTTCCCATTAATATAGTATGTCTTGGTTCTATTATATATTGCTGCAGGTTTAATAATGCTGATACTATAGATATTTATGATGAAAATATAGTTTTAAGGTTACCGTATTTTTTCATATGCATGCTGCTTATTATATATTGTCTTATGTTTTTTATCCAGAAGAACTGGGTTGAGAAAAAGAATATAAAACATAAGCTGGAAAACAGAATATATGAAGAGAATATAAGGCTTGAGAATATATCCATGAAGGTCATGAATACCATGGTTCATGCACTTGGTGCCAAGATATATGGAGAAGAGGAACATTTAAAGCAAGTTGCAGAATATGCCAGAGAGATAGCGTTGCGTAAAGGACTTGACCAGAAAATGTGTATGAATGCATATAATGCAGGTCTGCTTCATGAGATAGGCATGGCTGCTATACCAGATGAGCTTATAAATAAGAATAAGCTTTCAGATGAAGAATATGATATATTCAAAACATATGTTGATAAAGGCTATGAAATCGTAGGCATGCTTAGAACATCAAGTGCAGAAAGCATAGCAGAAGCAGTACATTATCATAGGGAAAACTATGATGGAAGTGGATATCCAAGTGGGTTAAAGAAAAGTGAGATTCCACTTTTAGCAAGGATTATCATGGTTGCAGATTATACTGACAGACATTTAAGAAGAGGAGAGAGCAGTCAGATAGTTATACGCAAGTTAAGGACGTTATCAGGATATAAGTTTGACCCGGCAGATGCAAGGATTATGGAGAACATATTAAATGAATCAAACCAATAGCTTATGTCTGCAGGCAGAAGTAAGAAAAGTAATATAAAGAAAAGCAAAATAAAGGAAAGTAAAAAAGGAAAGTAAGAATTAAGAAAAGTAAGAATGGAGAAAAGAATAGTATGTCAGAGATAAAGCTGGGCTGCCATGTGGGTATGGCAGGTAAGGAAATGTTTTTAGCATCCGCAAAGGAAGCAGCTTCATATGGAGCAAATGTTTTTATGTTATACACAGGAGCACCACAGAATACACGAAGAAAAGAGATATCAGAACTGAATATAGATGCAGGGTGGGAATATGCACATGCACATGGTATAGACGAGATAGTTGTACATGCACCATATATTATCAACCTGGCTAACACAGTTAAGCCAGAGACATATGAGCTTGCAGTAGAATTCCTTGAAAAAGAGATTATCCGGACAGCTGCCATGAGAAGCCATATACTTGTGCTTCATCCAGGAAGCCATGTGAATGCAGGTGTTCTGGAAGGAACGGCACAGATAATAAAAGGTCTTAATACAGTATTGGACAAGAATGATGATGATGTATATATAGCACTTGAAACTATGGCTGGAAAAGGCAGTGAGATAGGAAGAACTTTCGATGAATTAAAAGCAATATACGATGGTGTTGAAAAAGCTGACAGACTGCGGGTATGTTTTGATACATGCCATGTGAATGATGCAGGCTATGATATAGTCAATCATTATGACGAAGTGTTTGAAGAATTCGATAAGGTTATAGGTCTTGATCAGATTGCAGTATTTCATATTAATGACAGCATGAATCCATTGGGGGCACATAAGGACCGTCATGCTAATATAGATAAAGGTAATATTGGATATGGGACACTCCATAGATTAGTCCATGATGAAAGATTTGTTAATGTGCCTAAAATACTTGAAACACCATGGGTAGCAGTTGATGGCAGTGATAAGAAAGTCCCTCCTTATAAAGAAGAAATAGCATGGTTATTAAAATAAAATCAAAAATATAAATAAAAAATGCTATTTTTCATAAGACATCCGGGCAGGATTGTGCTAAAATGCATGTGAATAAAAAGTAATGCAGAAATGGAGGATTACTTATGAAGCTGATAGCAATTATAGATGATAACTATGGAATGATGTTTAATAACAGAAGACAAAGTAAGGATTCAGTACTTATAGACAGAATAATAGAGATTTCAAAGGAACATAAGCTGTGGGTATCTATGTATACAAAGTCATTGTTTCCACATAACGATAATATAGTTCTTAGCCAGAACTTTGGACAGGCTGATAAAGAAGATTATTGTTTTATTGAAGATGATAATGTATCAGATGTTCAGGAGCATATTGATATGATATATCTTTATAAGTGGAACAGGGAGTATCCATCAGATACTACATTCCCTGAGAAATTGTTAAATGAGTTCACGCTGGAAAGTTCTGATGAGTTTGAGGGAAGTTCTCATGATAAGATTACAGAAGAAATATACAGAAGAAAGAAATAAAAATAATAAAACAGAATTGTGTGCAGGGTTATATGTTAAATAGAATTAAAAAATGGACGTGGCATGGATGTGCTATACTGTCTGTTGTACTGATGTTGATATGTGCAACAGGACTTACAGCATGTTTTAAGCCAGAAGATACAGTACAGAATTCAGTAAGCAGCAATGAAACGATAAAAAATGATTCGGGTATGTCTGATTATGAAGATTTTGCCGCATCATTAGATACATTGCCTGAATACTCAGGCAATCCGTACATTGTTGTAAATGATAATACACCATTTTTCACAGAAGCTGACAAGACGACAGCATCTTTTGAACAATATGGAGAACTTGATTCGCTTGGAAGATGTACAACCGCTTATGCTAATGTAGGAAAAGATCTTATGCCAACAGAAAAAAGAGGTTCAATAGGTTCGGTGAAACCTACTGGATGGCAGACAGCCAAGTATGATAATGTGGATGGAAAGTATCTGTATAACAGATGTCATCTTATCGGATATCAGTTAACAGCAGAGAATGCCAACAAAAAGAACCTCATAACAGGAACAAGATATCTTAATGTAAATGGTATGCTGCCTTTTGAGAATATGGTTGCAGATTATATTAAAGAGACTAATAACCATGTTTTATACAGGGTTACGCCGGTATTCATAGGAGATAATCTTGTTGCCAGCGGCGTTCTTATGGAAGCGGAGTCAGTAGAAGATAATGGTGAAGGAATATTATTTAATGTTTACTGCTATAATGTACAGCCAGGAATAGTGATAGACTATGCAACAGGCGACAGCCACCAATAGAATATAATAAAAGATTAATGTAAGGACCAGATTATTTGTTACGTAAAGTTACAGATAAGCTGGTCTTTTTATATGTTTTTTGTTTTGCAGATAAAAAATAAAAAAGCTGTGCCGTGTGACCATCATGTGACCATTCCCATTCATAATAGCTACCGTAGAATATATTAAAGGAAAGGAGTTAGTGGATGAATGAAAAACCAGGATGGTTTCATATCAGTATGACATCAGGTAATAAGCGCCTGGCGCGCAGTATGTTATTAATATTATGTGCAGCTATAAGTCTTATATTCACAGGAGCATTTGTAACATATGCAGTTTTAAAAACAGTTACACCTACGGCAACAAATGTGTTTCAGTCAGATAAGAATATAAGAATAAAACTGGATGAACCACAGTGGGAGGATCATGGCAGCTCAGAGGCGCTTGGATATGTGCCTGGGCAGAAGATTGACAAGGATCCAACAGTTACATTACAGGCTGATAGTGTTGACTCATATGTGGCATTAAAGGTGCAGTATTATGGTGCTGATAACAAGGAACTTACGGGAGAAGAGTTTGGTAAGCTTTATCTTAACAAAGATAAGCAGGATGAAATTAACAGTGAGGGAATAGATTATTCCTATGCATGGGAATATATAGGGATGGCTGCGGATGATAAAGGTGAGGTATATATATATAAGGATATCTTAAGCCAGGATGCTGCATCAACTGTTAAGAAAGAAAATATGACAGAACCATTGTTTACAAGAGTATATCTTAGCAGAGATATACATCAGGATGAAGTTAAAAAAAAGCTGCCTGAATTTAATATAAAAATAACAGCATATGCTATCCAGGCAGACGGAATCACATATGATAGTGCTAAAACAGAAATGATGGGTTTTATAAACAGTATAGCTGATTATTAAATATATGTGGAGGGATCATATCAATGAATAAGATGAAAAAAATCACAGCAACAGCAGCAGCCATGGCTATTTCTGCAGGTCTTGCAGTTGGAGGAACGCTTGCTTATCTTAATTCTGTAACAGAAACTAAGACAAATACATTTACATCAGGAAAGAATATAACAACAACACTTACAGAGACAGAATGGACAACTGATTCAGGAAAGAACTATACACCTGGTGATGTTATAAGAAAGAATCCTGTTATGAAGAATGAATCAGATCAGGCAGTATATATGGCAATTAAGGTTGATTATACTGATGCACAGGGCAGTCTTATGAGTGCAGAAGCTTTTGAAAAATATGCATCAGTTACTGACTTTGACTTAGATGACTGGGAAAAGATAGCAGTTAACCAGGATGGAAGTGAAATGTGGGTATATAAGAGTGCAGTAGAAGCAGATTCATCTACAGAAGCGTTGTTTAATAATGTTGAAGTATACACAGGAATAACAGAGGAATGGTCATCGGCTGCTAAGACGACGACAGTATATAAGTGTGATGCAGATGGTAACAAGCTTGAGATTATTGATGTTGACAGCGAGGAATATGATCCAACAGTTATTTACAAGGACCAGGATGGAAATATAGTAGATGCAGGTACACTTCCATCATTTAACATCAAGGTGACAGGTTTTGCTGTCCAGGCATCAACATTTGCAGATTATGAAGAAGCACAGCCAGAGCTTGTAAAGCTTGTTAACAGCAGGACGGCAGCCGGTTCACAGTTTACAGCTGATTAAGATAGAGTAAATATATAAATCAAATAGTGAAATAAAAAATGCAGGAGGGTGTAAAAGAATCAGTATGTTTAAGGATAGAAAAAAACTTGTAATAGGTCTTACTGCTTCAGCGTTATGCATAACATCGGTAGTTGGTGGAACTTTAGCATATTTTACAGATAAGGATATACGTTCTAACGTAGTAACGCTGGGTCATGTAACAGGAACACTTACAGAAACAGATGAACATAAAAGAGATGATAACACAACAGGTAAGGATTATAGTAACGTAAAGCCGGGTGATGTGTTGTCAAAGGATCCGACTGTTAACCTTAAGTCTGATTCAGAGGATGCATATGTCAGAGTAAGAATAGACTATAAGGGACTTACAGATGAGCAGGCAGCAGATATTGAGGAAGCTCTTGATATCCAAAAAGGATGGGTAAAGTCAGACGATGGATATTATTATTATCAAAATATACTATCTAACAAGAATGATGGAGAAACATCATCAAAAGTATTTACTAAAGTAACAATACCAGCTGAATGGGGTAATGAAATGGCCGATAAAACATTTAATATTGATGCAAGGGCAGAATTCATACAGGCAGATAATTTTACACCGGTAAAGGATGCTTATGGAAATATCACAGGCTGGGGTAATGCAGATATAAAGTAAGTGTCAAAATGTTATTTTGTATACAGCGGTAAGGAGTAAATGGAAAAAAGCTGTTATATAAAATATGTCATAAACAAAACATGTCAGTCATAGAATAGAAAGTGTGTGAAAACGGGGCAAATTACATAATTTGCCCCGTTTATGTAAAACACCTGTTAAAAATGTGTGCTTCGCACAAACTTGAGATGCGCAAAGAAGCAGCGCAAGAAATGAGGAGTGTTATGAGAAAAAAGCTGTTAATCACTGCAGCGGCAATAATTCTTTCAGCGGATTTTATCGCTGGTGGGACTATGGCTATATATAGGGCTGCAGCACACACCGATAAAACAATATCAACATCTTCAATAGGGGTGAGTCTGAATGTTAATGAAGACAATATTGATAGGAATTCCAATGAAAATGCGATAAATACAGAAATGGTTAACCAGCGCGTAATACAGAAGGTGTCAGCAAAAAATACAGGAGCCAGACCGCAGTATGTAAGGGTGAAGGTGAAAAAAGAGTGGCTTGATAATAAAGAAACAGTTACAGAAAGAGAAGGACAGAAGCTTAATAAGGATTATATTGGAATAAATTACGTAAATACCAATGACTGGATATATGTAAGTCCGTCTGGTAACGATGATGACCATGATGGTTACCTGTATTATAAAAAAATAGTAGCTCCTGGGGAGAGTACAAGTGATTTTATGGATGCATATACAGTACTTCTTGGAGTTAATGGTAACACTAATATATACAGGGATTTGTCTGCCAGGGTTACTTATGATGCCAATGCTATACAGACAGTTGCTGCAAAAGCTGCCATGTTGTATGAGTGGGGAATACTTGCAGAAATAGATGATGACGGAATGATACAGGATATAAAGTATCCAGAATCTGGAAAAGAATATGAGATTACAGATGATATAACTAAGGTAACACCAGGTGCTAAAGCTTTGGCAGCAGATGCATCTGTAAAGACATCAGAAAAAAATGCTACATCAATAACTCTTGATAACAGTGCGGTAAAGTTTGGTGTAGTCGAAAAAGATGCAGATTTTAAAGATATGGAACCAGGAGAATCAAGAGAAGGAAAGATAAGTTTATATAATAATTCAGATAAAAATATGGATTTTTATATAAATAGTGAGCTTATCAGTAATATTGCAGATGAAGGCAGTAAAGCAGGCATATACAACATAAAAATATATAAAAGTGTTAAAGATAACGAATATTCTTTGCTATATGACGGAATCATAGGTAGTCAGGATACAACAGGGAATACGAAAACAGATAGTGCGTTAAGTGGAAATATTCTTATAGGGGATAAGTATATTGCAACACTTTCAGGAGGAGAGAGTGCGGATATAAGAATCGTTGTGACACTTGATGGAGAAACTATGGATAATTCTTATATGAATAAAGAAGGAAGGATACGTGTTAATGTGAGTGCACAGCCAAACAGTGATGCAGCTGTAACCAAAACAAGTGTCATGACAGGAGATAACTCTTTACTTATGTTATATGGAGTGCTTGCAGTTATAGCAGGAACAGCGGTTTTGGGAACATTAGCCGGTCTGTATTGCAGAAGAAAAGAAAAGCATAACACTACAAAAAAAGAATTATAGCTGGTGAAGTATATTGCAGGAGCAGGAAATAGTATATGTTACGTTTCTGGATGATTTTTGTATGACATACAACGGGATAATACTTGATGATAGCAGAATAAAATCAGATAAAATAACGAAGCTGTTGTCTTATATAATAAGTCACTGGAATAGTAATATATCGGTCGGTGAATTATCAGATGCATTATGGAATGATGAGGAAAGCGATAATCCTGCCAATGCTTTGAAAAATCTTGTGTATAGGGCAAGAAGCATATTAAAGAAGAATTTTGGACAGATTGAATTCATAAAAACCGGACGTGGATATTATAGCTGGAACAGGGATATATCAGTAAATGCGGATGCATGGGAGTTTGAATGCATGTGTGAAAAAGCAAAAACAATAAAGTCAGTATCAGAAAAGACAGATTATCAGAAAAAAGCCCTAAAATATTATAAGAAAAGATTTTTAGAAAAATATACTGACTGTTACTGGATTGTTACACTTAACGCTTACTATCATACCATGTATATAAATGAGGTTGTGAAACTGTCAGAGACATTGTATGCATGTAATGATTATAAAAATATGGAAATAGTGTGCAGCCGGGCACTTATGACAGATGATTTGTCAGAGGATGTGCATTATTACTATATGAGGGCTCTTATAAGCCAGAATAGACAGGCTGAGGCAGAAAAACATTTTAAGCAGCTTGAACAGTTATTTAAAGAACGTCTGTGTGTGAAGCCATCTGAAAAAATATGTAACCTTAACAAAGAAATTACTTTAAATCACGATAATATAATTCATAGATATTCACGCGGTGCAGTAGTGTGTGATTATGAAGAGTTCATGAAAAACTGTGAAATAGAAAAACGCCGTATACGTAGAAATAACAGCAGTGCATATACAGTAGTTTTTAATAAAAGCTCTGAAACATTTTTATATACACTTAAACATTCGTTAAGAGAGAGTGATATAGTCGCTGCCTGTGATAAAACACATTATATTATTCTGCTTTCAGACTGCAGTATGGATAATGTAAGAGATATTGTAAAACGTATATTAGATAACTGCAGTAAAAAACAACAGAAAGAAATTCCAGAGTATAAGCTTAAGAAGCTTATCTGCGATGTGGAAAAATAAAAATATTAATCTGAAAGGAGAGAATATGTCAGGTAAGATAAAGAAGAAACTGCCAGTTATACTGGTATGTATAAGTATGTTTGTAGTGTTTTCTGGTATTATCCTTACACTTATGTGTACAACAGGGTTAACAGAAATACCAGCTTTATATAACGTAAGAAAGGAAGAAACAGCTAATAAAGAAAACAAAGCAGTTGGTGATAATGGTGAGGCATTAGTCAGTGCCAGTGCTACTGAGGGGAATGATGTGGCTGATGAAGATGGTGAAAAGGATAACAATATTCTTGCAGGATATTGTACATTTTATGATTATGTTGTTGCTCCATATAGAGGAGCAAAATATAAACCGGGATTTAAGGAGCTTGCCAGTCAGAGTATAAATACAGCTTCTAACTATGCAAATGATGGCAGGGATAAGCTGACTGTAGGAACAAAAAACCAGAATTACAAAAAAAACAGATATTCATGCAATGTAAATGGACTGGATGTTAATACATGCATATATTATAACGATGGAAAGTATAAAACTACTGGAACTTTTGATGGGACAAAAAAAGAGTACTACAATGCCTCACAAGGCATCATAAAGGGGCTTGATAAAGAGGATTACCGAAGGGTCATATTCAATGTTGATGAACCGGGACTATTTTCTGATGAGGCAAAAACAGGAAAGACAGTTATAAAAGATTATAAGTTGATTTTTAAAAAGGATGATAATGGAAACAGAAGTTCAACATATACATTAGACTACGTATTATCTCCAAAGGGTAATAAGACACAAGCGGGGGATAGTTTTTTTCCTTTAAATGATTCATCATCACATGTTCCTGACTGCGGTTATAACAGCGCAGATGGAAATAAAGGAACCAACTATTATTTCGGTATGCGTTATGATGTTGAGTTTGCATTAAATGGTTATGATGATGATCTTGTGTATAAGTTCACAGGTGATGATGATTTGTGGGTGTTTCTTGATGGAGAGCTTGTTTTAGATCTTGGAGGTATCCATGGTGAATGTGGTGGCGATGTAGACTTATGGCAAACAGGTCCGCTTGCAGATGAACTTGTAAAAGCAGGAAATGATAAATCAGAGGTTAACCAGCACAAAAAACATATTATTACAGTTTTGTATATGGAAAGAGGTGGTAATCTTTCAAACTGCAATATGAAGTTTACAGTACCAGACACAGCAAGAATAATCACCATAGATGATTATGATGTGAATAAGACAGTAAAACTTAATGACTGGGAGGACAGGACATATGATATTTCACTTACAGCATCATTAAAGGATACAGATGGTGTTATTCTTAAAGATATAACTAATGTTGCAGTAAGGGATTATATAGATAACAGATTTAACATCATAGATGATGAAGGAAATATAGTGATAACTGATGCTGAATATGCAAAGAATCACAGTGGCTATGTGTGTATTTCACAGGCAGGCATGAATACGGCATCAGGTGGAAATATAGGTTATGATGAAGAAAAGAATATGATATATGTAGAATGGCTTGACCAGACAGTAACAAGCCTTAGCAGCAATGCTGATATATCATCAGGCAGCAATGATGCAGACGATGAAAAATATGGTTGGAAAAAAGTTATCAAGGTCAAGGCAGATCCACATTATGCAGGTGGCAATAATGTAACGACAAATGGTGGAGAATCGGGAGTGATAATTGACGGTAAATTCAAGGAATTTCCAAAGCCGGCAGTTAATGTACGAACACTTCCGCTTATTAAGAATACAGAGGATGTAATATTTTATGGTGACAGCTTAGAAGAAGCTGGTGATAAATCAGAAATACTAAATAAAATCCTTGAAACAAACGGCTGTACAATAAGTGAAGATGGAACAAATCTTTCAAGTGAGGATTTCACTGTATTATGGTATAAGGATGATAAGCCTGTAAATGAATCTGAATTAACATGTATAGCTCCTGATGATGATACATCTTACAAAATAAAGGTTAAATATGGTGTTAGCAGGGTTGATGAAAATGACAGCTGTACAAAAAATACAAAGGGCTATATAGCTGATGAAACACTTTATAACAAAGAAAAAGATATAAACAATGACAGCTATGATCATGCCTTGTATACAATTCATGTTGTTAAAGGCCAGCTGGATATAACAAAATGTATAGACAGCCAATATACAGATAACAGAATAATAAGAGCTAACCAGACATATGTGTTTAAAATAGAACAGTTTGGATATAAGGAAGATGTAAAGGACGGCTTGATAGCAGTGTATTATCAACCTGTATCCTTTGATGCTAATGGAGATGTAGTACAGAAAACAGCAGTTATAAGCGGGCTGAAAAAGGGCTTTTATACGGTGTCTGAGGATACGGACTGGACATTGGAGTATAAGCTTTCAGAAAAATCTGATAATTATAGTAAAAATGATAATTCAGGTTCTGAAGAAGCGAGTGATATATTTATCGGTGAGACAATAATAAAAGCAGATTATGCTAATGATATCAGACCACAATTCTATGGTTTGGATAGTGTACGTTATGGATTGTGGGCAGATGGAGAACCGGCACAGACAGTATTTACCAATAAAAAAGATTCTGGATGGAAGTGGCTTAGCGATGCGGCCTTGGCAGTCAACAGATTTATGGGAAAGAATGAAAAACAGCAGTAATAATAGAGAGATGACATTAGTAATAATAGAGGGATAACAGTAGTAAGGATATTAAGATGGATATTAATATGAATGGTAATGTAGATAGTAATGTGAATAGTAATGTGGATGGTGAGAATAAAAGATGGCTCAGAAAATTCTTACTGGTATTGGCTGATGTTATGTTTATATTGTTAGCAGGAATAGTGCTTATTACGTATCTTCCGGGAGTTATTGGCTTTAAAAGTTACAGGGTTTTATCAGCCAGTATGGAGCCTGAATATCATGTCGGTAGTCTTGTGTATGTAAAACAGGTTGATGTGGATTCTATTAAAACCGGAGATGTTATAACATTCCACATTAGTGAAAGTAATCTTGTTACACACAGAGTTGTTGAAAAAGACAGCATTCGTGGAGGATTTATAACTAAAGGCGATGCTAACGAGGTAAATGATGGTGGTCTTGTAACATATGATAGTGTTGTTGGTAAAGTGATGTTTGATATTCCGCTGCTTGGGTATGTATCATCATTTATGAGTTCGTTATATGGAAAATGTGTTGTTATAGTGGTGCTTATTGTGATGATGGCTCTGGAAATACTATATAACAGAATGGAAAAGATGAATTGCAAAAAGGTGCTGCAGTATAGAAAGGGGAATATGGTGTGAAAAGGATTAATATAGTAAAGAAAATAACGGTATCAGCTGGACTTCTTGCTGCTGTTATGCTTCTAGTCACAGGAGTAACCTATGCTTCGTTAAAAACCAGGACTAAAGCTGTTGATAATGTCTTTAAGGGAGCATGTGTCAACATAGGAATTGTTGAAAAAAATAAAAATAAGGAAATGATATTAGAAGATTCAGGGACAGGTAAAGATGGGACATATAATGAAAGCATGGAAAATAATTCTAACGTGTATGAGCGTATAAGTGAAAATATGAGAACGGCGGCTAAAGAGGTCGCTGTAAAGAATATAACCTCGCAGGATTATCCGACTACAGATACAGTTGTGAGAGTTAGGTTTGTTCCGGTGCTTGTATATGATGATAACGAGCAGAATAAGAAAGATAATATAGCTGGCCAGACAGTACCACTTGATATGAGAGGAAAGGTTGATTATATATTAGCAGATGGAGTTGTGGCTGAGACATCATCACAGGAAACTGAGGCAAAATGGATATATAAAGATTCTTTATCAGGAGATATTAATGACAGATATTATTATTATATATCAGCCTTAGAACCAGGAGAGGTATCAGAAATGTTGTTAAAAGAGGTAACGTATAATGGAGAACTTCCAGAAAATACACATTTTGAGTTAAGAGTGTTAGCAGAAGGCATAGCAAAAGCCCAGCTTCCTTATCTTGTATAACAGAGTAAAGATTTTGTAAGTTGAATCTTGTATAAATATACTTGTAATTATAAATAATTTGATTTACAATTATTTATGGTAAAAGGTTTATTGCTATGAAAGCAGTCATTACATAAGAGGAGGATATATGAATGACTATTGAAAAAAGAAAGTCAAGAAGAACCGATATAAGTGTGGAGATATCAATCAGACAGCTTGGGGATAACTTTGTATCAGGGTTTTCTCCAGAATCTGTTGAGGTTCATGTGATAGATATTTCACAGGATGGTATTGCATTTAAGTCTGAGCATGAATTTAAGTTGAATTCATATTATGATACAATCATAACTCTGGCTAATAAAGAATCAATAGCTACTGTCATAGAGATAGTAAGGAAAGGAAACGAACAGGACAAATATACCACCTATGGCTGTAGGTTTGTAGGTGTAAGTCCAGAGGACAGATTCAAAATAAATGTATATCAGATAGTTGATGAAGCAGAAAAGAATAAATAAAATTACGGATATCGTATGTTAAGCATAAGTTGGCACTGATGTTTAACATACGATATCCGTTTTTATATATCTGTTATTGTGTCTTTTTTGTGGATGTTGAAGTCTTAGCAGAAGAACTGTTTTTAGATGAACCATTAGGATATGGATCAAGTGTTTCTGTAGAAGATGCATGTTCGTTTACATATTCTTCTACGTCAAATATGTCTCCTGCAAGGACCTTGTTTATCATGGCTGATGCATTTTTAATATCATCTGCATAAGGAAGAACTATGGATGCGTTGTATGCACCAACAACCTCAAGATGTCTGTATTCATCTGTATCACCGTTTATTCCGTAAGACTGTATGTTCCATGGAGTGTTATTTCCCAGCTGCATTTTGACAAGATCTGTTATGGCCTTGTTAGGAATGTTGGTAAGGAAAAGGTCACTTACAGCATCCATAACAGCAGAATATTTTGTAAGTATTGCTGGTGATGTAGCTTTTTGTATAATTCCTTTGATAACAGCCATCTGGTTACGGCCTCGCTGGAAGTCACCAGCAAGGAAGGCATATCGTTCTCTTGCAAATGCTATAGTCATATCGCCATCACATTCATTCTCACCTTTGACAAAGTGGTATGCAACAGGAGCGGCATCATGTCCGTTAGTGAATTCTACTTCGGAATCAATAGTTATTCCCCCTAGTGCATCAACGATAGATTTACTTCCAAGGAAGTTAATCTTTACATAATAGTCAATATCAATTCCATATAGCTTCTCAAGTGCTTCCATAGACCGGTGTACACCATAATTGCCGGCATGTGTCAGCTTATCATATCCGGTAACACCCTTGTTGTTGGATATCTGTATATAAGAATCCCTTGGAGTAGTAACGAGTAATACCTGCTTGCTTTCAGGGTTGATCACTGCAAGTATGTTAACATCACTAAGTGCGTTGTCTAAAAGCTTGGTATCAGCACCATCATCACTTGATATACCTGATACATATATGATAAAAGGATCCTTTTTAACGTTGATATTGGCGGTATCAAGTTCAACCTCTTTTTCGTAACGGTATGTTTTAATAATCTTAATGTCCTTTTCAAAGTTTTCATAATCCTGTGAAATCATGTTGATCATCGAATGATTAATAACTATAGCCTGGACCTTTTTTCCAGCATAAAAAGCATCTATAAGTTCATTCCATGTGTTGTATTGTGTAATGTCTAAGGTGTGTCCAGTTTCTGACTTGATGCTGTCTATGGCAGCTGGTACATTCTCACTTGCTGCAACTGAGTTATAAGCATACTTATAGTTCACAGTATCTGACAGACTGGCTGCTTTGTCGCTTGCAAGCACACATACATCGACAATATCAACAGTGGTGTCAGCGTTGCCAAACTTAGATAATACCGAATCAAACTTTGATGTGAAGAGGTATGAAAAAAGTATCAGAACTGAAAGCAATATTGATATAAGTTTACCAAGAATGTGAGATCTTGAAAACTGTGATGTCAAATCATATAAAAAGACAAGTATGAGAATAATATTCAGTACAATAAGATATTTGGCAGGAAGCATGTCAAGCCTGAATATTGTAATCTGGAAGAGTACTGTAAGGACAAGTTGTACTAAAGCCAGCAGAAGTCCAGCAGCAAGAGCAAAGCCCCGCTTCTTTTTTTTCCGTTCAGCTTTTGAAAGGCTTACAGTTGGTTTAAACAAATATTTTAAATCACTTCTGGATGGTGATGGTTTAGCCATAATAAAACCCCATTTCTTTATAATATATTTATTGCTGTTAAAAAAATCCAATATATTTTATCATATTTACATAATAAAATAAAGAAAGTATAAGAAAAAAATGGCAAAAGAAAAATCAAGACACAACTTTTAAGTTAGCATGCTATATGTTATTATAATAATGATGTCAGCGTTAAAAGACTAAAATGAGATTACGTAACAAAGGAGTAAACAAATGAACGAAAGCAATCAGACTATTGTTCGTGATGCACGAAAGTTAGGTATTCCTAAGATGCTTATACTTGGTATACAGCATATGTTTGCAATGTTTGGTGCAACTATTCTTGTGCCTATCCTTGTAGCAGGTTACTTTCAGACAGCATGTAACGAACCATTAACAAGGGGACTCACTGTCTCTGTCACACTGTTTTGTGCAGGGGTAGGAACACTTATATTCCATGTGTGTTCAAAGCTTAAGGTGCCAGCATTTCTTGGCTCATCTTTTGCATTTTTAGGTGGTTTCTATACAGTAGCTAACTTAAACAGTGGAATGTATGCAGGTATGGGTGCCAACGAAAAGGCAGCATATGCATGTGGAGGTATAGTCGTTGCAGGTGTGTTGTATCTTGTGGCAGCACTTATATTCAAGCTTGTAGGTGTTAACAGGGTTATGAGATTCCTTCCACCGGTAGTAACAGGTCCAATCATCATATGTATAGGACTTTCACTTGCCTCATCAGCCATATCAAACGCATCAACTAACTGGCTTCTTGCCATAGTTGCACTGGCAGTTATTATCGTGTTTAACATATGGGGGAAAGGCATGTTTAAGATTATACCTATTCTTATGGGTGTAGTAATATCTTACGTATTTGCACTTATACTCAATGCATTTGGAGTTACTAATCCGGATGGCTCAGCTATACTTAACTTTTCCTCTATATCATCTTCAAGCTGGATTGGTATTCCACAGTTCCAGTTATGCAAGTTTGATATAACATCAATACTTGTTATGGCACCTATAGCTATAGCAACTATGATGGAGCATGTCGGAGATATGTCAGCTATATCAGCAACTGTAGAGCAAAACTTTATTGCCGATCCAGGACTTCACCGTACACTTATGGGTGACGGACTTGCTACTGCATTTGCAGGTTTAGTAGGTGGACCTGCTAATACAACATATGGAGAAAACACAGGTGTACTTGAGCTTTCAAAGGTATATGATCCAAGAGTCATAAGAATAGCGGCAGGGCTTGCGATTGTGCTGTCTTTCATACCTAAGTTTTCAGCAGTTATATCAACTATGCCGGCAGCTATTATAGGCGGTGTTTCATTTATGCTTTATGGTATGATATCAGCTATCGGTGTAAGAAATGTTGTAGAGAACAAGGTAGACCTTACAAAGTCGCGTAATCTTATAATAGCGGGTGTTATATTCGTATGTGGACTTGGTTTCTCTAATGGTCTTACATTCACAATAGCAGGAACACATATCACACTTACAGCACTTGCCATAGCTGCAATAGCAGGTATAGTTCTTAACGCAGTATTACCAGGCAATGATTATAACTTTGGTGTTAATCCAGAAGGTGACCAGAGCCGTGGGGTATATGTAAGCAATACAGATGATAAGTAATATAGATGACAGGTAATATAAATCATAAGTAAAAAGAAAATACGAAATATGATAAAAATAACATTTAAAAGAAAAGGAGATTACTATGAATTTTAAAGAGGAAAAAAATATTACAATATTTGAGCATCCATTAATCAAGCATAAGATATCACTTCTGCGTGATAAGAATACAGGTACTAATGAGTTCAGAAAGTTAGTAGAAGAAATAGCTATGCTTGAGGGGTTTGAAGCCATGGGCGATCTTGTACTTTGTGATGTAGAGGTTGAAACACCTATTGAAAAGTGTATGACACCTATGATAGCAGGAAGAAAGCTTGCTGTTGTGCCAATATTAAGGGCAGGACTTGGCATGGTTTCAGGTATACTTGCTCTTGTTCCAACAGCAAAGGTTGGACATATAGGCATGTACAGGGATGAAGAAACACTTGAGCCACATGAATATTACTGTAAACTTCCTAAGCCAATCGAAGAAAGACTTATAATCGTAACAGATCCTATGCTTGCAACAGGAGGTTCAGCCATAGATGCTATCAACCAGATAAAGAAGCATGGTGGTAAGAAGATTAAGTTTATGTGTATTCTGGCTGCTGAGGAAGGACTTGAAAGACTTCATAAGGCTCATCCGGATGTACAGATATATGTAGGACAGCTTGATAAGAAGCTTAACGAAAACGGATATATCTGCCCTGGACTAGGTGATGCAGGAGATAGAATATTTGGAACTAAGTAGATTATCTAACCTTTTATGAAATAATATATAGTATTTCAGGATGTATGGGGGGATGATGATAGTATGAATATGTCTATAAGAACATTTGGAAAGACAACACAAGGTGAAGAGATAACTATGTATAAGCTTGAAACAGAAGCAATAAAGCTTGGCATAATAGATTATGGTACAACACTTGTAAGTCTGTGTGTTAAAGATAAAGCCGGAGAGTGGCGCGATATTGTTCTTGGATATGATAGTGTATACGGATATGAGAATGATTCCGACAATAATATGGGATGTAATATCGGAAGATGTGTTAACAGAATAGCTAAAGGATATTTTATCATAAACAACAAAGAGTATCAGCTTGAATGTAATGATGGTGAGAATACAATACATAGTGGTTTTTCTGCATACTGCCGCAGAAAGTGGAAGTATGCAGATTCAGATGATGACAGTGTGACATTTGTGCTTAACAGCAGGGATGGTGACCAGGGATTTCCGGGTAATCTTATAGTGTATATTACATACAGGTTTCTGTCTGATAATGAGTTTGAGATTGAATATGAAGGTGTTCCGGATAAAGATACCATTATTAATATGACTAACCACAGCTACTTTAACTTAAATGGTGAGGGTAGTGGAAAAATATATGATCATAAGCTTGTTATATATGCAGACAGATTTACACCGGCTGGCACAGATGCCATACCGACGGGAAAGATATGTGATGTAGCAGACACACCTATGGATTTCAGACATGGAAAGACCATAGGAAAGGATATAGATGCAGATTATGACCAGTTAAACAATGCAAATGGTTATGATCATAACTGGATAACTGATGAGTCGGGCAGCCTTCATAGAATCGTAGACGTTACGGGTGATATATCAGGCATACAGATGAGTATTGAGACAGATTATCCAGGCATGCAGATGTATACAGGTAATTTTATAAGCAATAAGAAAAGAAATGTTGCAGGAAAGAATGGACACATATATTCAGAGCGTGATGGTGTATGCTTTGAGCCGCAGTATTATCCGGATGCTATCAATCACAGCAACTTCGTAAGTCCAGTGTGCAGGGCAGGAGAGAAGTTTGATAAAAGGATAAGATATATATTCAGGTAAAGGTGTTCACCTGTTAAAAAATGTGTTATTATATGATGAAGCAGTGGTTTTGGTTATAAATCGCTGCTTTTGCATGCGTATATGCATATAGATAAGAGTTTTATGAAAGTATTAACAGTACCATAATAAAAAAGACAGGAGTATACATTATGCCAGTATTTGATTTTAAGAATGCATCTAATTCATCAACATTTGAATGTACATACACAACATTTAATTCAGATAATAATAAAGCAACTAAAGAACATCCTATATTAGTTCTTGATAATGAACAACGTAAGTGGGAGAACAACTCAGTAGGAATGTTTTCCAACCCTTATAAAAAAACAGCATTTGAATTCCAGATGGAGGATGCGAATATATTAAGCAATATACTCAGGGTCGATGCACGTTTTACGGCACTTATCAAATGGCTTGGTGAGAACCGTATAAAGGTTAAACTTACAGGTGAGAATACAGAAGAAGGATATGCGGTATACCGCATCCAGGAAATAGCATTCAACAACAGTCAGAAGCTCTCATCAGAGGATGGCTTTCTTCAGTATATGATAGAAAGACTGCTTGAAAGCAGTATAGTAGCTGAAAATACTGATGAGGATCTTGATGAGTCGGGTGACAGTATGAAGCTTACAAGTATAACAAGTATCTCAGATTTTCTTAACTGTGCTGGTATGACACTTCCTGAAAACATAAGGCTGTGGGCAAGACGTAACCTTGCAGTGGCACGCTCAAGTGAGGTAACACCAGAGGAAAAGAGGCATGCCCAGAGAGCACTTTCTATCATGCTTAACATTAAGTGGAAGAGCAACTACTTTGAATCAATAGATCCTGTTGAGGCAAGAAGAATCCTGGATGAGGAGCTTTTTGGAATGGAGTCGGTTAAGCAGCGTATTATAGAAACAGTTATACAGATTAACCGTACACATACACTTCCTTCATATGGAATACTTCTTGTAGGACCAGCTGGTACAGGAAAGTCACAGATAGCATATCTTGTTGCAAAGATTCTTAAGATGCCATGGACAACACTTGATATGAGTTCTATTAATGATGCAGAACAGCTCACAGGTTCATCAAGAATTTATTCAAACGCAAAGCCTGGTATTATCATGGAAGCATATAGCAACGCTGGTGAATCCAATCTTGTATTTATTATCAATGAGCTTGATAAGGCAACCTCAAGTAATGGCAATGCGAATCCAGCGGATGTACTGCTTACGCTGCTTGATAATCTTGGTTTTACTGATAACTATATGGAATGTCTGATTCCTACGTCAGGCGTATATCCTATAGCAACAGCCAACTATAAGGAACAGATAAGTGCACCTTTACTTTCAAGGTTCGCAATAATAGATATTCCGGATTATACAAGAGAGGAAAAGAAGACTATATTTAACAGATTCTCACTTCCTAAGGTCCTTAAAAAGATAGGTCTTTTAAAGGATGAATGTATGATAACAGAAGAGGGACTTGATGCAGTACTTGATATATTCAAAGATACAACAGGTATCCGTGACCTTGAGCAGGCTGCAGAACATCTTGCAGCACATGCACTTTATCTGATTGAAGTAGAACATGTAAAAAGCGTTACATATGATGCGGATATGGTAAGAGAATTGTTTGCGTAAAGGAAGATAAATATGTTAGGGTTCAGAAATATTGAAGACAATACATACAATGATATAAGAGAGAAGTCTCTTATGCAGTGGCTTGATGATATGGAAAAGCATGAGGATGTTGCTGTAAGAGGTGGCGTAAAGCTTGCAAAAGAGTATTTTTGTTATCTTAAGGAAGAAAATAAAAGGCTTAAGGCTGAAAGCAGTCTTAAGAGCGAGTATCTTAAGAAAGTGGCAGAAAAGAAAAATAATGAAAAAAATATATAATAATAAGTATTATAAAAACAATATTTTCAGATTGATATGCAGCATTTTTCTTATCATACTGACAGCTGCGGTCATGACTGGCATGACGGGCTGTGGTAACAATAAAAATGTTAATACAGCTATGGTACATAACAGTCAGCCATCAGATAACAACACTAAAGCTGAAACACAGTCAGCATCTGAAACAAAAGCAGATATGGATACACAGGCTTTGCAGGAAACAGATACAAACAGCACAGAAGAAGCCAAAGTATCTGATGATTCAGAATATACTACTGATGAGCAGGCAGATGATGATAGTGATAATAAAGACCAGAGTGACATCGAAGATAATAATGAGTGGAATGGTTTGGATGAAGGAACTAATGAGGCTTCGGATGAAGCTTCAGGTGATACAGTGGACAACAGGATAACGATATGTATAGATCCAGGGCATGGAGGCAGCAACGAAGGAACTAAGGAAAACTATGATGGCACTCTTATTAAAGAAAAAAATATAACTATGACTATAGCACGCAAACTAAAATACTATCTTGAACAGAATGATAATATAAGAGTAGTGATGACACGTAACTTTGACACAGCAGTAAGTTTAGCAGGCCGTATAGAATATGCAGCAGCTAATAATGCAGATTATGTAATATCAATGCATATTAACAGTAAAAGTACTGATGAGCTTGATGCACATGGCTGCATGGTTCTTATGAGCTGCAGCAGATATCAGCCGGAGAATGCAAGATTTACAAGCATATATGACAGAGAGAGAAGTCTTGCATATTCTATACTTGCAAAGCTTAATGGGATAGGTATTCCAATAGCTAACGACAGCTGGAATGGTAATGAATATAAGGATGGCATACTGCAGAGGCTTAATACAGTAAATGAATTGTATCCGGATGGTTCTATGGCTGATTATTATGGACTTATCAATGAAGGAACGTGTGCGGGAATTCCAACTATTATAGTTGAACATGCTTTTTTAAGTAATGTGAATGATTATAGAAATTATCTTAGTACGGATGCACAGCTTGATGCTCTTGCAAGAGCAGATGCGGCAGGCATACTTGAAGCAGTATTACAATAAAATAAAGAAGGATAAAAGACGATGTCAGATAAATCAATAGAAACAATAAATGACAGATATTATACAGGCGAACGTCCATTATTCAATAAAAGTAACCTTCAAATCAATAACACAATATTTGGAGAAGGTGAGTCGCCTTTGAAAGAATCAGACAATATTGAATTGAAAAACAGCAGCTTCCAGTGGAAATATCCTTTATGGTATGCAAAGGATATAGTTGCAGATAACTGCACATGGGCTGAAATGGCAAGAGCGGGTGTATGGTATACAGACAATCTTCTTGTCAGGGATACGCTTATAGAAGCACCTAAGAATTTCAGAAGGTGCAGGAATCTTACATTGTCAAATGTATTTATGCCAAATGCAGCTGAAACTTTGTGGAACTGTGATGGAGTTACTATGGAAAAGGTAAGTGCAAAAGGTGATTATTTTGCCATGAACAGTAAGAATATGAAAATAATAGATTTTCAGCTTGCTGGCAATTATCCGTTTGATGGTTCTGAGAATGTAGAGATACACAATGCCAAGATGTTATCTAAGGATGCATTCTGGAATACTAATAATGTGACGGTATATGATTCTTATATATCAGGAGAGTATCTTGGCTGGAATTCAAAGAATCTTACATTTATTAACTGTACAATAGAAAGCCTTCAGGGAATGTGTTATATAGATAACCTTATTATGAAAAATTGCACACTTATAAACACAACACTTGCATTTGAATATTCCAATGTTAATGTGGATATAAATGGAAAAATAGACAGTGTATTTAACCCATCAGCTGGTGTTATAAAGGCTGAAAATATAGGTGAGCTTATTATGGATAAGGATAAGATTGACCCAGAAAAAACTAATATAATATGTCCTGTTATTAATACAGGTGATGAGCATTAAGCTAAAAAATAAAACCGGCAATATTAATACATCAAAATTCATGAATGTATCAATATGCCGGTTTTAATGTTTAACAGACTAATAATCTTAGCTGGCTGCAACAGGCAGATATCTAAGACATCAACGCTTCAAATTCGTCAATAGGTACAGGGCGGGAATAGTAATATCCCTGATGCCATGTGGCTCCAAAATGTTTGATATAGTTGTCAACATTGGCATCTTCTATACCTTCTATACAGATTTCTGTATTAGTTCTTTTTGCATAGTCAATTATAGACTGCACCATAGCCTGATTCTGTGGCTTATTCTTTATATCCTTTATGAAACTCATATCAACCTTAAGCTCATCGAAAGGAAGCTCCAGGGCAAGACTTAATGAACTGTTTCCAGTGCCAAAGTCGTCAAGAGCTATTTTAATACCATGTGAGCGGAAGAAATTGACTTCATTTTTCAGGAAGTTAACATCAACGTCACGGCATCTTTCTGTTAATTCCAGGCATAGCTCCTCTGGTGTAGAGTTGGTTTCTTTTATGATAGACAGCACAGAATCCCTGAACTCTTTTCTTTCAAGCTGGGCAGCAGCTATATTGACATTAACAAAGAAGTCATGATGATTCCTGCGGAGTCTTTTTATATCAGAGAGGGCAGTTCTTATAATCCAGTTTCCAAGGTCAAATATACAAGGATCCTGTTCAAGCCACTCCATGAATATACCAGGAGAAACAACACCATATGGCTCAAGCTCCCATCTTATAAGAGCTTCCATGCCTTTTATAATACCTGTTTTAGTATCGGCTATAGGCTGATAGAAAAGTCTGAAGCCTTTAAAATCAGTTGTGGCACTTTTATGTATAAGACTGATGAGATTAAACTGATATTCACTGTTACCGCTTATTTCATCATTGAATATTACAAGTTCACCATGATGAGCCGATTTTGAATGGTTGATAGCATATGTAAGGCGGCTTCTTATAGCGTTAATCTCGTTCATGTGAGGCTCAATATATACAGCACCGGCGCATATCTTAAGAGGAACCTTCATATTTTCTACAACAATATGATTAGATAATTCATAGGCGATATCATCATATACGTGATGAAGCTCATCCTTTGACATATCTTTAAAGCTTATGATAAAGTTAGCACCGGATGAACGATATATATTTCCAGCATTTTTAACAGTACTGATAAGAGTCTGTGCAACGCTGTTAAGTATCTTATCTGAAAATGTAACACCATACATAACATTAATGTGGCTGAACTGGTTAATACCAATCTTAAGAAGAACTGTCTTTTTACCAGTATAAGAAGTGATATCAGTAATATGCTGATTAAGGAGAGAGTCGTTGTTAAGCCCTGTTACAGAGTCAACATCATCTGATATACCGTAGTTATCATATCGTATTACAATATATAAAGGTTTATTTTCATTATCGTATATTAATCTTGCCTTGGCACTGAAACGATGATATTTTTCACCGTCCTTGATACGGTATTCCCATGGCTCATCAAGGTTTTTTCCTGCAAGACGTTCCCTGAATCCATTTTTGAAAGCTTCTACATCATCAGGGTGGATAGAACGGCTGCCTTTTTCTTTACCTTTTATAGTATAATTCTCTTTTAGATGAAAGTAATCCACAGCCCGACCTGACCACCATGTTATATCTGTTCTCAGGTTAGTGATAGAGATATAAGACTTTTTTGAGAGGGATGTTATGGCCTTTATAATATCTGGAAAAGAAGGATCCATATCCTTCCAGAATAAATCTGCAGTATTCATTAGATATTCTCCAATCTTTAAATGCCCCATAAAAAATATTGCACTAGGGTTACGATATTTTGCTAAAATAGTTATTGTTTTATGTCACGTATTAAAAACATATATATTATAACACAGAATATTTATAAAACAATAGATAATATTATTATAAAATATATTATTATCACAATTAGAAATGTATATCCATGCTTAGAGGCTTCTGTTTAAGAAGCTCACAGCTTCTATTGTCTGGCTGGCTCTGACCGGCATATATTCTGAATGTTGCATCGGGAATGTAATCCTGTCCATTATCATCAACGAGGCAGAAAGCTTTTTTGTCAAGGTGTATATTTATGTTTTTCTGTTCACCTGCTTTTAAATATACATTGGTAAATGCCTTAAGCTGTGGATTAGGTGTGCCATCCATAAGAACTTTTACATATATCTGTACACAGCAGAAACTATCATATTTACCAGTATTGGTTACTGTACATGATATAACAGCTGTTGTGGTATCAGGTATGTTTCTGTTAGCAGAAACACATAGATTATCAAAGCTGTATGTAGTATATGACAAACCATAGCCAAAAGGATATAAGGCTTCCTGCTTCATGTATCTATATGTTCTTCCTTTCATAGAGTAGTCAGTAAAATCAGGAAGTTCTTCGGTACTTCTGTAAAATGTTACGGGAAGATGTCCTTGTGGAGAAATATCTCCGAAAAGCACCCTTGCGATAGCACGGCCGCCTTCTGCGCCTGGATACCAGCACTGCATAATAGCAGCGGCATGTTCATCTGCATAGTTTACGGCAAGTGCACTACCAGATAAAAGAAGCAGAATAACAGGTTTGCCACTGTCAAGCATAGTTTTTAATATCTGTTCTTGTTCTCCTGGCAGATTAAGATTTATCTTATCACCACTTGCATAGTCATTTCCTGCATCACCCTGTTCACCTTCTATACTGGCATCGAGTCCCATACAGGCTATAAGAACATCACTTTCTTCACATATCATTTTTACTTCTGATGTTCTGTTGGTTTTCCAGCCTTCTTTATACAGATGGCATCCGTCAGATACTCTTATACGTATATTATTATCGCAATATTTTTCTACATAGTCCTGAATACCCTCAGATACAGTATAGTATCTTGAAGGAGTTCCTTCATAGTTGCCGACAAGAGCGCGCCTGCTGTTAGCATTAGGACCGATTATTCCTATAGTGTGAAGCTTAGTCTTATCAAGAGGAAGAATGTTATCTTTGTTTTTAAGTAATACAAAAGATTTTTCTGCTGCATGAAGATTAAGTTTTTGCATGGCTGGCGAATCAACAACATCGTAGCTTATATTATCATAAGGATTGTCAGGACGGTTATCCTGTATACCAGTTGCAGCTGCAATCTCTTTTCTTGATAAACCAAGCTTAATGCGTGTTGCATAAAGATTGGTAACAGCTTCGGATAAACGTTCGTTACTTATAAGTCCGTCATTAAGTGCTTCAATAAGATGTAAAAACATATGACCACAGTTTAAATCACAACCGTTGTTCATAGCCATGGCAGCGGATTCCTCTGGTGTGGAAGTGACTTTATGGTGTTCATGAAAATCTCTTATAGCAAAACAATCAGATACAACATGACCTTTAAATCCGAATTCGTTTCTTAATATATCTATGAGAAGAGTATGGCTTCCACAGCAAGGTTCACCATTGGTACGGTTGTAAGCCCCCATAACAGCTTCAACATGGGCTTCCTGTATACAGGCTTTAAATGCAGGAAGATAAGTATCATACATATCTTTTTTAGATACAACTGCGTTGAATTCATGCCGCAGTCCTTCAGGCCCGCTATGGACAGCAAAATGTTTAACACAGGCTGCCGATTTAAGATAGTTTTCATCGTGTCCCTGCAGACCTTCTATGAATCTGATACCCATTCTTGATGTAAGATAAGGATCCTCACCATAAGTTTCATGACCGCGTCCCCATCTTGGATCGCGGAATATATTGATGTTAGGTGCCCACAGAGTAAGTCCCTTATATCGTCCGGTATCATCCATACGCTGCTGCATATTATACTTGGCTCTTGCTTCAGTTGAAACAGCATCTGCCACATGCTCTGCAAGGGTTTCATCCCATGTTGCAGCAAGACCAATCGCCTGAGGAAATACAGTTGCAAGTCCTGCTCTTGCCACGCCATGTAAGCCTTCATTCCACCAATCATATCCATTTATACCAAGTCTTTCAATGGGAGGAGTACTGTTTAAGGTCTGGTAGATTTTTTCCTCAGACGTCATCATATCTGTAAGTTTTTTAGCGGTTTTTCTGATATTTTCATTTTTAATTTCATCTCTGCTAAGTTCCATAATAAATCTCATTTCTGTACAAAAATCTTTTTTATATTAACCATTTTTATATATTGGTTGTAACAGCAGTTTTTTCAACAGGTAACATTTTTTTATAATTCATGATAAAAGTGTTAAAGCCAGTAACATCATCAGGAACAGGTTCAACAGTGCTTATATCAGAATTGTTAAAAATGTAGTGATCAAGATAATCAGCCAAAGATAAAGCGTCCTTTTTCTGGCAGTCAGTAAAATTTCTAATGTAACTACTGTATGCTGCAAGTATTGCTATTCCCCATGCGCCACCTTCCCCAGCATTGGACATAACAGATACAGGTGTATCTATGGCTGCTGCAAGCATACGCTGGCCTATAACCGGAGTCTTAAAAAGACCGCCATGTCCCATAATCCTGTTAAGCTTTATATGTTCATCATTAAGAAGAATATCCATACCTGTCTTAAGAGGTGCAAGGGCAGAGTATATGTTGGTACGCATAAAGTTGGCGAGTGTAAAGTGGCTGTCGGCGGGATGTATAAACATAGGACAGCCCTGGTTAAGACCGATAACAGGTTCACCAGAATAGCAGTTGTATGACATAAGACTGCCACAGTCAGCCTCTCCCATTCCAGCCTGGGTAAACATAAATGTATACAAATCATTATCATTTATCTGTAGTCCAATACCTTTGGCAAATTCCCTGAAAATATTGATCCATGCGTTGATATCAGAAGTGCAGTTGTTGCAGTGAACCATGGCAACAGGGGAACCATCAGGAGTTGTGACCATATCTATTTCCCTATGTAGTGATTTAAGTGAATGCTTTAAAACGACCATGGAGAATATAGAAGTACCTGCTGATACATTGCCTGTTTCCTGTCTTATACTGTTAGTAGCCGTCATACCAGTACCAGCATCGCCCTCGGGTGGGCATAATATACATCCAGGCTGTAACGTACCAGTAGGATCAAGCAGTAAAGCTCCTTCTTTTGTAAGTACTCCTGCATCATCACCAGCAACAAGTATCTTAGGAAGAAGAGTTCTTATATCGGGGAGAACTGTATTATTCGGTAAATTGTTGAATATGTTTATCATAAGTTCATCATATTCATGAGTGTCTGAATCAACTGGAAACATACCAGATGCATCGCCTATACCAAGAACATTTTTTCCAGTAAGTCTATAGTGTATGAAACCGGCAAGTGTTGTGATATAGGAAATATTATTAATATGTTCTTCATGGTTTAACACAGCCTGATAAAGGTGCGCTATACTCCAGCGCTCAGGTATGTTGAAATCAAAAGCTTCAGTAAGTATATCAGCAGCCTCTTTAGTTATAGTGTTACGCCATGTCCTGAAAGGAACAAGCAGGTTATCGTTAGAGTCAAATGCGAGATATCCATGCATCATGGCACTTACGCCAAGAGCTGTTATGTGTGTAAGGTTTGTATTATATGTGTCTGATATATTATCAGCAAGACTACGGTAGCAGCATTGAAGACCAGTTATGATATCATCCATATGGTAAGTCCATATATTATTTTCAAGCCTGTTTTCCCATGTATGGCTTCCCTGTGCGACAGGCGTACCATCAGAAAGGATAAGAACGGCTTTAATTCTTGTTGAGCCGAATTCTATACCTAAAAATGTATCACCATTATTAATTTTTTCTATAATATTATCTTTGTTTGAATTCACGTCAGAGCAGACCTCCTTTTTGTTTTATATCAATATTTTATCATACTTTTGTAAAATACTTTAGTAAAAAGTATATGGCTTTTTATTCGAAAGATTAAAGTCAGCTGACAGCTTATGGTTAAGATTGTTTTATAACATGTTGTTGGTTAATAACATTATTTACAATAGAACGATTGCTCCATAATATTATTTACAATAGGAGTTATCAATTGGTTAATTATATGTATTCAAAACCGATAATATATATATGAACATATAGATATGCCGGAACGGATTCTGGCAGTGTTATGATACATTCAAGGAGGAGTTAGTGTGAAAAATAAGATTTTTCACACGCAAGATTTGTGCTTCGCACAAACTTGAGATGCGCAAAGAAACAGCGCAAGAATGGAGGTTGTTATGAATAATATATCAGGTGGAAGTTATGCTTCGTATGTTGCAGGTTATACCTATACAGCTTCTGGTTTGAATAAAACAGAAAAAAAAGAAACTGCGAATCAGAACACAGCAAATGCAGTGAAAAATGATACATCTGCATACGGAGTATCAGGTAAAAAAGAAGTATCAGGTAAAAGAGAAGTTTCTGGTCAGACAATAGGAAATCCTAAGTTAAGTGAAAAAGCATCTAAATATTACGATGAACTTAAGAAAAAGTACTCTAATATGAACTTCATACTTGTAAGTGAGGATATGAAGGAACAGGCAAAGGCCAATGCCGCAGGTTATGCTAATGCGAATAAGATGGTAGTTCTTATAGATGAAGATAAGATAGAACGTATGGCAGAGGATGAGAACTACAGAAAGCAGTATGAAGCCATAATAGCTAATGCAGCAAGTGGAATGTCACAGCTGGGAAGCAGTATAGCTGCAACAGGTGCGAGTGTTAAAGGATATGGTATGCAGGTTAACGATAACGGAACTGCAACATATTTTGCGGTGCTTGAAAAATCAAGTGCAGCACAAAAGGAAAGAATAGAAAAAAAGGCAGCAAAGAAAAAGGCTGAAGAAAAAGCCAAGGATAAGAAAGCACAGAAAGAAGCCGAAAAGGAAAGAATAAAGAAAAGCCATGACAAGGCAGAAAAGATAAGTGATAAAGAGGTTGATACGGTTGATAAAGAGGATGCAGATGGAAAAATAAATAGTGCCTCAGATACAGTGATAATAACCGCATCTTCGATAGAAGAACTGCTTAGTAAGATACAGAATGAGTCGCAGAAATATCTTAGCGATAACATATTATCTGAAAAAGAGAAAAACGTAGGACAGGGCTTTGATTATTCATTATAGGCATATAGCTGTTTTATTTTATATTAGAGGTTTGCATGAATTGCGTAGCACAACATAGCAATCCTTGTACATAAGTCAAGGGCAGAATATCTTTTGAACAAATATATTCAATATTATTTATAAGATAGTTAATAGATTCATAAAATGATTTACAGGTGATTAGATAAGAGGGTGCACATATATGAAAATAAGAGATGCACAGGAAATGTATCGTGCTCAGATAAGGGATTATAATAGTGAAATGTCTGCTGTTTCAAAGAGAAGAAAAGAGATACAAAATGCGCTTAAGAATGCAAGTGGAGCAGATAAAGATACACTTGATAAAGAAGCAGCGACTATAGAGCTTACATATAAGGCACTGCAGGATAAACAGAATGAATATTATGATTATGTGAATGATCTGACAGAACAGTGGTGTATGTGGGCTAATGCCGAATCAGCCAAGCAGCAGGGTGAGGCCATGAAAGACTATTATAGGGATATGGCTAAAGTCATGGAAGTTGCAAGACGTCTTATGAAAGGTGATATAGTTCCATCAACAGATGAAAAAAAGCTTATGGAATATAACGACAAGCTGTATCAGATGGCTAAGAATATGGGTGAGATGGCTAAAGTGGAAAAAAGAAAGAAGCATAAGTCACTGTGGGAAGATGAGGAAGAAAAGCAGTACGAAGATCCCGACGAGGTTGGAGCTAATGCAACAGCACAAGGCACGGCACCACAAATAAAGAGTGCAGGTGAGATAATGAGCAGCACAGGATACAATGGTGATATGGATAGTGAAAATTAAGATATCTGAAATGAGATATGTAAAATGAGATATCTGAAATAACATATCTGGAATAAAATATGTAAAATGAGATATCTGATATAAAATATATGAAATAATGAGGTGATTATATGCCGCTTTGTATTAATATTAATGTGAATAATTCGGACATGAGTATAAAGAATGAGAGAATTGGTACAAAGAAGTATGTTAAAGCTATAAATGTCAGGAATCTGAACCATATGACTGACAGACAGCAGATGATGGATGAGAAGAGAACAAGTGCCAGAAAACAAGCTATAAAGCTTATATCTGATGCGTGGAAGAGTGATAATAAAGCTACAGATAATATTAATGTCATGGATAAAGCTAAAGAGACAATCGCAATAAGAAATAATGAGTTGATGTCAAAGCTTAAGGATATAAAAGACAGCCAGGAAGCACTAAGAGTGCAGTATGGTGTTGATAAAGATTCAGAGGAACAAAATGACCTTGAACTTTTAATAAAGTATCAGGATAATAAAACTGGAATATTCAGTGATAAGTTCTCTAAAGAAGAAATAGAAAGATTAAAAGAGCTCCAGAGCCAGCCACTTACAGAATATCAGAAGAAATCTCTTATGATTAATGCAGGTAAGGATTCCGTATATAATGAGCTTGACAGAAATGAAACAAAAGCAATGAGCCTTACAATGTCTATTAATGATGCTAAAACAGAGCAGCTTAAGTCACAGGATATGCTCAAGGCGCAGGATGCTGCTGACAGCATATTGGAAGCTGCCGAAAAAGATATATATGGCAGTCTTATTAACGAAGGTAAAAACAATATAGATGATAAGCAGCAAGAGGATAAAGAAAAGGCAGAGGAAGCACAAGAGAAGAAGGAAGAACGAGAAGAACAGACCGATAAGATTAAAGAAAAACGTAAGGAAGAGCAGGCTATTATTGAGGGTGAAACAGAGGCTGAGAAGCTGGAGCAGAGTATATCAGTTACAGACGAGAAAACTAATAACATGGAAGAAGCCCAGAGTAAGGTTAATCAGATTATGAAGAAGAATAATCTGATTAATGAAGATATTAAGGGGATTGAGATTGATCTTAATTTTTAAGGGAATGGTTGTTTAGCAAACATTCGGTTGGCGAACTGACGATATAATATAAGTGAAAATCGGTGCTGCACATACATCATCGATGCCAGAAGTTTCAATTTACGCGAGCAACGAGCCAAAGTCATATTCCTGATATGACCTTGGCGACTGCCGCGATAGCCATAATAAACACGCTTTGCGAGTTTATTATGGCTGGATATTTCTAAGACTTTTCATATACGTAATGGTAGTTTCCGCTACCGTTCGATACGGGACATCCGTGTCCCATATCTCACTTCCACAGACATCCGTGTCTGTGGATAGCTGGGTAGTTAAGGAAAAGTCTAAGAACTATCACAATTGAACTTCAAGTGCATCTCACGATGTATGCGCAGCACCGATTTTCACTTATATTATGTCTGGTTGTGGCTTAATTTACGAAAAATGAATGTGTGCTAAATCAGAAGGGAGAGGCATGAA
>OBXA01000234.1_pt1 | contig 48441 bp, 60 predicted proteins | sample 1538121 | NCBI WGS metagenome assembly OBXA01 (sample SAMEA2580133, study PRJEB22360) | human gut metagenome | biome: human gut; feature: human-associated habitat; material: faeces | place: Denmark | collected 2008/2010 | reverse complement strand
GAGATTGTGTGTAAGTGGTTAATTCGATATATGAGGTGTAGAACCGTGATTTATATAGTAGATAATTTCTTGAATTATTCAATATATTTATTTATAATTTATTATGGATTTAAGATACGACCTAGAAGAAATAAGATTTTGCGTTGGTTATCGGTGTTGATTGTATTGAGCGCAGCTATTTTTAATATGCACTTTGAAATTAATTCACCCATTGTGTATATGTGTTGGAGTATTTTTTCCATATGTTTATTTTTTCAGGAACACTTACTGCGTTTGGGAATATTAAGTTTAGTACTTATGTATTTTACGGGGGTTATGGATACATTCAGTGTTATGCTTATACAGGTTTTACTTATAGGAGGAGGTGCTGAAACTGGTATAACATGGTGGATGGAAATGGCATATGCCATTTCATTTTTTGTGTATTTCTTAGTTTATACATTGCTTCTTAAAAAAAATGAAGTTTATTTGGATGATATAGAGTGTAGATATAAGGTTGCAATACTTGTGCAAAGCAGTATATTCCAAATGTTTTATAATTTTGTTTTTACTTTTTTTAATGAAAATCATGAAATGTATGGATGGGATGCATATGGTGTGTTTTTAATAAGTATCGTAGGAGCTGTTTATTCTATTTTTTTAACACTTAGTCTGGCTATAAAAAATGTTCTTTCTAACCGGCAAAATAAAGAACTTCAATCTTTTATGCATATGCAAAAAGAGCAATATGATTATCAGCTACAGCAATCAGTAGCAATACGACGTTTTAAACATGATTTGACAAATCATATAGGTGTTCTCAGAGAGTTGATGAGTCAGAAAAAGTTGGAAAAAGCCACGGAATATATAGATACAATTTGGAATGTTCAGGATGAGTTTGAATTAAAAATTCATACAGGAGATAGTTTTTTAGATGCTATTATGAATTATTATTCATATATTGCAACGAAGGAGAATATTAAATTCACTGTAACAGGAAAAGTAACAACTATATCATATATAGAAATGTTTGATATTACAACTTTGATGGGAAATGTATTGCGTAATGCAATAGAAGCATCTAGGAAAACAAATGTACCTAAAATTAAAGTTGAGATTATAGAACATAAATCAGAAATTTTTATCGTAGTAAGCAATAGTGCAGTGGAAAAGATAAATACAAATAATAATTATTTGAAGACTTCAAAGAAAGATAAAATGAATCATGGATTTGGTTTTAAAAATATTATTGCAACCGTTGAAAAATATCAGGGGGAATACTATATGGACTCTTTCGTGGAAAATGGAGAAGCAGTTTTTAAAATTAGTATAGCTATTCCCAAGGAGATAAGACAATGAAAATATGTGTTGTAGAAGATGAAGAAGTATGGAGAAATAAGATAGAAGAAATTATAAAAAAATATTGTTTGGATAAGAATATTTTATTTCAAATTGATTTGTATAATAATGGAAAAGATTTTTTGAAAAATAAGAATGTAGATTTGGTGTTTTTGGATATTGAACTTGCTGAAGGAGAAAATGGTTTTGACATTGCTGAGAAGATGATGGATACTGAAAAACAATGTAAAATATGTTTTCTGACCTCTCATACAGAATTAGCTCGATGGGGATATAGAGTAAATGCATTCAGATACATTGATAAAAAACATTTAGAAGAGATAGTGGAAGCACTCGATTCTTTTTTTAAGACAAAAGTACAAGAAAGAAATATTTGCTGTAATGATAGTTACGGTATATATAGAAAAATAAAATTAGATACCCTTTTACTTGTTGAAACAAGTGCAAGGAAATTGAGATATCTTATGGTTAATGGTAATGAATACTTTTGTGAAGGAAATATATCTGAAATGTCACACAACTTAGAAAAATTTGGCTTTTTTCAGATACAACGTTCATATATAGTTAATATGAAGTATATAAAAAAAATAGATAGCCGAAAAATTACATTGTGTAATGGATTGGAGATTGCAATTGGAAGAACTCATAGCAATGAGTTTAAAAAAGCGTTTTTTAAATGGAGAATGTTATTTGATAATTAATTAGCCACCATGCTTTGTGATGGCTTGTGTCGTTTGCGCAAAAATTGTGTTGTTTGAGCACGGAATATTCCCTTGACGTTCTTTTCGTGATATAAAATAAATTGTTAAGATAACTATGAACGAGTTTTTTAAAAGTTCATTTTATATTCTTTAAAATTAGTATGTCAAGGGGGTAGAAAAAATGACAATATCAGACAATCAATTGATTGGAAATCAATTATATTTAAAAGGCAGCACTATCATCAGCGCGAAAAGAGCTGAACAGGCTAAATCTTCTATGGAGAATAAGTCTTCCGAAAAAATAGATTCAGAAAACAATATAAATGATATAGCTGTCATTTATGAAAAAAGTAATCCCAATAACTTAAGATTGGTTACATATGCAAAACCAAATACTGTAAAAGCAACAGCATTAAGCAAGAACTCGATTAAAGATGTTCAAACAAAATTGAATGCTATTGGCTATTCTTGTGGCACTCCGAATGGAATGGCAGGAAAGAATACTAAGGCGGCGGTTACATCTTTTCAAAAATTGTGCGGATTAAAAAATCAGAATGGAGATATTACAGATGAAACAATAACAAAATTGAATTCAGTGTATAGCCGCAGCCAAAAGGGTGTTTTATCCAGAGGATTAAGAAATAACACCAGTGTCAAAAAATTACAAGAAAATTTGAATAAATTGAATTATAATTGTGGTACTCCGGATGGTACATTTGGTGTGGGAACAGAAAATGCCCTAAGAAATTTTCAAAAGGCAAATAAATTAGCAGTTGATGGATTAGCAGGAAGTGCAACATTAAATGCTATACAGAAGGCTGTAAATAATCTTAAACAACCGGTAAAAGCATCAAGGGGATTGAGTGAAAATGGGTTTAAGTTGCTTGCTTCTTATGAAGCTACACGTGCTGTTAAAGATAAAAAGGGAAATGTGGTATCTATTCCTATATTGGATGTTGGAGATGGTATGTATACAATAGGAGTTGGTAATACGGTTAAAAAAACTGACACCAAAACTATTCAGGAGTATAAAAGAAAGTATGGGGTGGATGTAACAAAAGTGGGAACTCAAGTAGATATAAAAACTTGTATGAAGATTTATAATGACCATGTTAATACATATACATCTGCTGTGGATAATTTATTAAAGAGACATAACTATACAGCCTCTCAGAATGAATATGATGCATTGGTTATAGCTGTATATAATAGACCCGCATTAGCAAAAGAAGGTCATGCACTAGATACTTTGATAAAAAATAACAATCGAAATAAAAATGATTGGCGAAAAACGCTTGTAGATGAATATAAGGGATTAAAAAATTGGAATATATATGGTAAAGGATGGAGTAATAGAATCGAAGATGAATTGGAACTTTATTTTGATAATGATTATGTAAGAAATCATTGATAGTCTGATTGTGGTGCTGTTTTAATTTAATAATTCTGATTGTATGGGGATAACTATTGCAATTAGAATTATGTTTGTGAATATATTTTAATGATTCGAGGGTCAAAAGGTCATTTTAATATTAATTGTGTCAATTGTTTTAAAATTGCACAATGAAATTCAAGTGATTCCATTGGTATTTATCACTTAATTGTTTATAATTCAAAAACAATTAAAACAATTATTTGCGCTTATACCTTTTGACCCTCATATCATTTTAATATTTTATATTATGAAAAACTGAAACAGCGATATATTAACATATTTGTTATTGGGATACGTAAGTGGCCGATGAAAATATTTAAATTTGTAAATACAGGGGGATAAAAAAATAGTACAATTACAACATATTTCTTTTAAAGATTGGAATCCAATAGGAAAACCTCATAAAAAACCAAAAGGAAAAAATGAAAATTTGTCAGGAAATATTAAAGAAAGGATTTTGAACAAAGAGAAGTCGAATCAAAATTCTATATTAAAAATTGCAGATCCATTTGGAATAGCAGTGACATTAGAATTAACGAATAGTTGTGCTGTAGATAATAGTTCTGCTAAAAAAATATAGTAATGATAGGAAAGACAACTTTCTGAACAAAATGATGGAGGTATGGATTGTGAATAAGAAAAAAATAACCATATTGGCATGTACTCTTTTTATGGTGATGAGTCTGGGAGCTTGTGGAAAAGCAAAAGAAGATGAGTTCACCGTAACACAGCAGGAAAGCGAGTCTGTAGATTCAGAAATAAACAATGATGAAAACACAGAGAGTGACGATTCACAAATAAACAATGATGAAAATACAGAGAGTAAGGATTCTGGGATAAAAAAAGAGGAAGACACAGATACAGAGAATTCATCCATAAAACAGCCACAAAGCAGTATGCAGAAGGTTGAAGGTACAGAAGAGAAATTGACATCAGACAAACTGTTGGATTTATTTGTCAATGGATCAATAGATGCAGTTGATTCCAAAGATATGACGTCAAAGTATAGTATCGCTGATTTTCATATAGGTTCTGGAGAAAAGAATTCATATTCGATTGGAGAGAAAATGGATCTTGACAATGATGGAGAAAATGAGCTGATAATTAGAGGTACTTATGGTGGGGTATACTTCGATGCTCGTGACAATAAGGTGTATGCCTTTGCCAGGGGAGATGGTGATGCAAATATACTTTCATATACTTATTACAATGGAGAAATTTGGATTTTGTACAGTAATAGTGTGAATGAGGGGGCTGAAAGTTATCATATGGAAAAATACGAGGGAGCTGACAAGTTAGTTGCGAAAATGAATTTTAGTGAAAAATTTGCTGATGCAAATAATCCGAAGGCTGGAAAGAAATATGTATTGAATGGAAAAGAAATTTCCAGTGATGAATATGCCGCATTTGCCAGTAAAATCTTTGCGGCTGAAGAAAGTACAGACTGAAAATCTGATTTTGGGTATTCATTTTTTATTACTAAAAAAGTGTAAAATTTTCGATGAAAAAACCATTGTAAGGTGTTATACTGGCAGAAGCATGAGGATAAATGTCAGGAAACATGAAAGAAGAGGTTACCAGTCAATAAAAATGAGTAACATACTGGAAAAACAGTTTTTAAAACAAAGAAATGATTTTGAAAAATCCTGTGTGGAGAGAGATAAAAAATACCACTTTCCGCAAGGAGTGATTTTTGAAACAGATATCGCATATGCAAAGGATAAAAACAAAGCGCACCGCCTGGACAGATATCGTCCAAAGGGGAAAGAAGCGCAGATACTTCCGGTGATTATCAATGTCCATGGGGGAGGGCTGCTTCTCGGAAATAAGGAATTTAACAAGTATTTTTGTGCGCTGCTCAGTAAGAGGGGATTTCTGGTGTACAGCATGGAGTACCGGCTCATCCCGGACTGTACATTTTTTGATCAGCTGCGTGACATCTTTCTGGCAATGGATTTTGTAAAGGAACATGCTGCAGCAGACGGAGGAGATCTGTCGCATGTCTATCTTGTCGGGGACAGTGGCGGGGCCTGTCTGGCCACTTATGCAAATGCAATACAGAACAGCAAAAAAATTGCAAAGGCAGCGGGCGTAAAACCGTCTGAGCTTAAGGTGCACGCACTTGGTCTCATCAGTGGGATGTTTTATACGACAAAGTTTGATAAGATCGGTCTGTTTTTTCCGGAGAGTCATGCCGTTATTGATATGCTTACGGAATATCTCAGAAAATTTTGACATCGGAGTGGAAAAAAACAGAATCAGATTTAGATAACAGAACAGGGAGATTGCAGCGAATGCTGCATTCTCCCTGTTTTTAGCTGATCATATCCAAAAACATCTGATGGATCTTCCGGTCGCTGTCGAGTTCCGGATGGAAAGCAATTGCGATCTGATTTCCATAGCGTACACCTACGATATGGTCATCGACCACCGAGAGAACCTCCACACCGTCCGATACGCTCTCTACATAAGGGGCGCGGATAAACGACATTGGAACTAGTCCGAGATCTTTAAATTCTGCCTCAGTATGGAAACTGCCGAGCTGGCGGCCGTAGGCATTTCTTTTTACCTGCATCGGGATTGTGCCAAAATGTTCCGGGGAGCCTAAAAGGATCAACCCGGCGCAGGTGCCAAGCACCGGCAGTCCATCAGCAATCTGCTTTCTCAGGGGATCAAACATTTTAAGTTCCCGGAGAAGTTTTCCCTGTACAGTGCTTTCCCCGCCCGGCAGGATCAGTCCGTCATACGGCTGGTCTAAGTCTGCCGCCTGACGCAGTTCCACGGTCTTTACCCCAAGTTCTTCCAATACATGTTCATGTTCGATAAATGCACCCTGCAGGGCAAGTACTGCAACAGTCATGTTTATTTCCCTCTTTCTGCCATCAGTAAGGCGATTTCCTGTTCGTTGATTCCGACCATGGCTTCTCCAAGCCCGGCAGATAATTCTGCGATCAGTTTTGCATCGGTATAGTTTGTGACGGCTTTTACGATAGCAGCTGCGCGCTTGGCAGGATTGCCGGATTTAAAGATTCCGGAACCGACAAAGACACCTTCTGCTCCGAGCTGCATCATTAAAGCAGCATCTGCAGGGGTAGCGACACCGCCAGCAGCAAAGTTAACCACCGGAAGTTTTCCGTTATTATGGACATAGACAACCAGATCATACGGTACCTGTAATTCCTTTGCTGCTTCGAAAAGTTCATCTTCCCGCAGGCTGACAACTTTTGCAATCTGGCTGTTGATCTTTCGCATGTGGCGGACGGCCTGTACGACATCACCGGTACCAGGTTCTCCTTTGGTACGGATCATGGATGCACCTTCACTGATACGACGGAGTGCTTCACCGAGATCTTTGGCACCGCAGACAAACGGAACCTTGAACTGGTGCTTATCGATATGGTAGACGTCATCGGCAGGAGAGAGCACTTCACTCTCGTCGATGTAGTCGATCTCGATAGCCTCTAAAAGCTGTGCCTCTACAAAATGACCGATCCGGCACTTGGCCATAACCGGGATGGATACAGCTTCCTGAATGCCGCGGATCATCTGAGGATCGCTCATGCGGGAAACGCCGCCGGCTGCACGGATGTCGGCAGGAATCCGTTCGAGTGCCATGACGGCGCATGCGCCGGCTTCTTCTGCAATTTTTGCCTGTTCCGGTGTGGTGACGTCCATAATTACGCCACCTTTTAACATCTGTGCAAGGTTTTTATTTAATTCATACTGTTCTGCTGTGCTCATCGGTATTCTTCTCCTTGTTTGTTAAAATTTGTTTTATGCCGGTCATTATAGAACTTGATTGGATATATGAAAATAGCCAAAATAAATATTTATTATAAGACCAGAACGACAAAACAACGTTTAATGATATAAAATCACATGATGTAGTAATAAAAACTATATAATATAGTAGACATGCGATGACAAATGGTGTAATATGATGTGTAACATAAAAGGAGTAGAAAACGGAGGCGGGATGAAGCTGAAACAGCGCACGATTTATTATCAGGATGAACTGCATGACGAGTTTGCCGGAGATCATATTAAAGCAAAACATATTGGACAGGATTACCGGTATATCCGGGTGCGTCCGTTGGAACGTATGCTGCACGGATTCTGGTATGGCATAGTTGCAATTCCGCTTGCACGTCTTTACATGAAACTGCATTTTTCACATAAAATAATAAACAAAGAAGTGTTAAAGCAGGCCGGAAACAGTGGATTTTATCTGTATGGAAATCATACACATTTTCTGGCGGATGCGCTGATACCAACGCTGGTAAATCATCCGCGGGAAACGGCGGTGATCGTGCATCCGAACAATGTTTCCATGCCGGTGCTGGGGCGGATTACACCATATCTTGGGGCACTTCCGCTGCCGGATGACAGAGGTGCCATGAAACATTTTCTGGAGGCATTGACCTGGCATACCGATTGTGGAGATTGTATTATGATCTATCCGGAAGCACATATCTGGCCGTTTTATACCGGAATACGGCCGTTTCCTGATACATCATTCCGCTATCCGGTGCAGCAGAAACTTCCGGTTTTCTGTCTGACCAATACTTATCAGCGCAGGGGAAAGTCTCACATTCCGCAGATCGTAACGTATCTGGATGGGCCATTTTATCCGGATGCAGAATTGCCTGCAAAACTGCAAAAAACGCAGCTGAGGGATCAGGTGTATGAAGCCATGGGAAAACGGGCGCAAAACAGCAATATGGAAATGATCCGTTATATAAAAAAAGACACTGACAGGGAGAAATCATTCATATGAGAAATATTCTTTTTTGTGGAAACAGTAAAGTATTTGATGGTGTGCTTACATGCATGTTGTCTGTTTTAAAAAGAACACATGCAACAGATCCGTTCTGTTTTTATATTTTCACAATGGACATGACGCGGATCAGACCGGAATATACGCCGATCAGCGAAGATATGACAGATTTTCTGGAGCGCGTTGCAAAAAAATTTCATCCGCAGAACCGGGTGATTTCGGTGGATGTAACAGTATTATATGAGCGTTATTTCGGAGGATGTCCGAATGAAAGTGCTTATTGTTCGCCATATACACTTTTGCGCCTGCTGGCAGATCTGGTGCCGGGAATGCCGGATAAACTGTTGTATCTGGATGCGGATATTCTGTTTCAGAGAGATATCCGGCTGCTGTATGACAAGGATGTGTCACATGTGGAATATGCCGCGGCAAGGGATCATTATGGCAAGTATCTGATCTCTCCAGATTATATTAATGCGGGGGTATTGCTGCTTAATATGAAAAATATCAGAAGAACCGGTCTGTTTATGAAAGCACGAAAGCTGCTTCAGACAAAAAAACTCATTTTTGCGGACCAAAGCGCGATTATTCGCAGTACGCGTGCGAAAATGCTGCTCCCACAGAAATTTAATGATCAGAAATTTTTACATAAACATACTGTCGTGAGACATTTTTCCAGACGGCTGTTTTATCTGCCGTATCCGCATACGGACAACATCAAACAATGGGAGGTAGAGCGGGTGCATACGGTATTTCATTACCATGCATTTGATGACATTTTAAAAGAGTATCTGTACTTAAAACATATTTATGAAAAAAGTAAACACATATAAATTGCTGCATCCGGATGAAACGGATGCAGGAGAGGAGAAGGAGCATGAAAGAGAAAATGAATAAAATACCGGTGTTTTACGCATGTGATGATAATTTTGTGAAATACACGATGGTTTCACTGCAGTCGATGATGGATCATGCATCCAAAGAGGCACAGTATGAAATTCATGTACTTCATACCAATATTTCGGAAGAAATGCAAAAGAAGATGCATGCTATGGAGAATGCGAATTTTTCTGTGCAGTTTGATCATGTGACGGAATATTTACATTCCATACAGGAGAAACTTCCACTTCGGGATTATTATTCCAAAACAACATATTTTCGTCTGTTTATCGCGGAAATGTTTCCGGAAATAGACAAAGCCATCTATATCGACAGCGATACAGTCGTGCTGGGGGATATTGCACAACTGTATGCTTATGATCTTGGAGATGCTTATGTGGGAGCGTGCAGGGAACAGGTGATGATTCAGGAAGAGGTATACGGCACTTATGTGGAGAAGGTGCTTGGGGTAGAACGTGATAATTATTTCAACGCCGGTATGCTTGTGATAAACTGTGAACAGTTTCGTAAAAATCACGTGTTAAAGCAGTTTATGGAACTTCTCCCGATGTACAATTTTGTGGTCACACAGGATGAAGATTATCTGAATCTGATCTGCCACAACAAGGTGTGCTGGCTGCCGCAGAAGTGGAATGTGGAAGTATTCGGTCAGATCCCATGCCGCGAAGAAGAAATCTGTGTGCTGCATTATATTATGGTCTCGAAGCCATGGCATTACAATGACTGCCGCCTGCAGGAATATTTCTGGGAGAGCGCACAAAAGACCAGTGTGTATGCCGAGATCCGTAAGGTGCTTGAAAGCTATACAGACGAAGAAAGAAAGCGGGATGCGGAGTCCTGTGACCGTCTGATGCAGACCGCAAAGGATGAGATCGCCAAGGAAAATAATTACCTGAATCTGGTGAAAGCAGGAAAATTAAAGTCCAAAGACCGCCTGGAAGTACTTGAAAAAATTGCTTTGTACGAAAAAGAGGGGCGTTTTGGGGAAGATGTGGAGGAAGATCCGCCTACCCGTGAGCTTCAGCCGTCTGAGATCGATTATCTGCGCAAAAAATTAAAGAGCCGTATCAAGACAAGATTGACTTACAAAGTAGCGCGGACATTTTTAAACAAGATCATTGAAAATAAACAGCTGATCATCAAGGATGTCATTGGAACGGAACATATGGATGCACTGACTTCCGGTGCGGTGATTACCTGTAATCATTTTAATGCATTTGACAGCTTTGCCATGCAGATTGCCTATGAAAAATCAAAGCAGTGCAAAAAACGCCGGCTTTACCGTGTGATCCGGGAAGGAAATTATACGAATTTTCCGGGCTTTTACGGAATGCTCATGCGAAACTGTTACACGTTTCCACTGAGTTCCAACCGCGATACGATGAAGAAATTTTTAAGTTCCATGGATACTGTGCTGCAGAACGGAGATTTCATGCTGGTCTATCCGGAGCAGAGTATGTGGTGGAATTACCGCAAACCGAAGCCGTTAAAGAAAGGCGCCTATACATTTGCCGCCAAAAACCATGTGCCGGTGCTGCCTTGCTTTATCACCATGGAAGACAGCGACATCCTCGGCGATGATGGCTTTTATGTGCAGGAATACACGATACACATTGCAGAGCCGATTTATCCGGACCCACAGAAAACACAGGCAGAAAATGTGGATGAGATGCGCCAAAAAAATGCTGCTGTGTGGAAACAGATTTACGAAGAGTTTTACGGAATTCCCCTGGTATATAATACTGCGGAAGCAGTGCAGTATGTGGGAAAACCGACCAATATCGCATAAGAACAGATACCAGACCGCCGGAGGATGCCTCCGGCGGTTTTTTACTGTCTGCGGAACTGTGTGGGTGTCATGCCGGTAAGTTTTTTAAACATCACGATAAAATGGCTGGAATCTGTATAACCGACATCGTGTGAGATCTCCTGGATTTTGCGGTCACGGCGCATAAGCAGCAGTTCTTTTGCCTTGGTGATCCGGTAGTTTGTTAAATATTCGTAGACGGAGCAGCCCAGGTAGCGCACAAACAGGCGGGACAGGTATTGCGGGGATACATAGACCTGCTGGCATAACTTTTCGGCGGTCAGGTCTTCCATATAGTGTGTTTCGATCAGCCGCAATACGGGCTCAACATATTTTTCCCACAGGGGATCGCTGGTATTTGCGTGGAAAAATCCATTGGAAAACTGCAGCAGCAGTGCATAACAGTCGCAGGAAAGCTGGTGTGTATTGACTGGTGCTGTTTTAAAACGTGCTACAGCACGGTCGATCACAGCTTTGATTTCCAGAGCATTTTCCTTTTCTGTAAAAATTATGCGGTTGTTGCCAAGAATCTGCGGCAGATGTGCTTCCATTGTACCGCCAAATGTTGCAAAACACGTAATCCATGCAGAGGTGTCTGCTGCACGGTAAGCATGTGGGACATGCGGTGTGATCAGAATGCCGTGATCCTCAGGCAAAAAATATTCTTTTCCGTCAATTGTGAAGATGCCACAGCCTTCTTCTGTCTGCAAATAGTGATAGATTGGGTAACCTTGTGGACGGCTGAGCGCTTCCTGAAGCCAGTGGTTTCCAACGGAATCAAACTGGAATGGTTCTTTGCTGAGCGTGTTGCTGAAATAGATTGCCATGAGATACCTCCACTTCTTTTTTCTATGGCATCATAGCATATTTTAACAGAAAAAGAAATAGTTTCAAAATGTTATATAAATTGGTTTATCATGTTATACAAATATAAAAGATTGTATCGTATAATAGGGAAAAATCAACGAAAACAAAAAATGAGACATAAATTCAGAATCGAAAAGAAAAGGAGAAAACTATGAGCACGCATTTTAAGAGAATCCTCTACGGAGGAGATTACAACCCGAATCAGTGGACGAAGGATATCTGGCAGGAAGATATGCGCATTTTTAAGGATGCACACATCAATACCGCGACAATCAATGTATTTTCATGGGCAAAGATCCAGCCATCGGAGCATGAATATAATTTTGATGAGCTTGACGAGATCGTGGATATGCTTTCGAAAGAAAATTACGATATCGTATTTGCCACTTCCACGGCAGCCCTTCCGGGATGGATGGTGCGTAAATATCCGGAAGTGATGTTTACCGATTATGAAGGAAGACAGCACAAATTTGGCGGCCGTCACAATGCCTGCCCGAATTCTTTTGTGTTTAAACATTATGCGCGTGAACTGGCATATAAACTGGCAGAGCGCTATGCAGACAATCCACATGTGACCTGCTGGCATGTCAGCAACGAATATGGAAACGAGTGTTTCTGTGAGAACTGTCAGAAGGCATTCCGTGTGTGGCTGAAAGATAAGTATAAGACAATTGATGCATTAAACAGGGCCTGGAATATGGAATTCTGGGGACATACCGTTTACGACTGGGATGATGTGGTACCGCCAAATGCGTTAAGTGACGGAATTGGAAGTGAAAAGACTGCTTTTGCAGGTATTTCCATTGATTATCGCAGATTTTATTCGGACAGCCAGTTAGCGTGCTTCAAGATGGAGCGCGACGCTATAAAGAGTGTGAAACCGGATGCATTTGTTACCACAAACCTGATGGGAACGTTTAAAGGACTTGATTATTTCAAGTGGGCAAAAGAGATGGATGTTGTATCCTGGGATAATTATCCTTCCTATGATACGCCGTGGAGCAGCATTGCCATGACACACGATCTGATGCGCGGTTTAAAAGATGAGCCGTTTATGCTGATGGAGCAGACGCCAAGCCAGCAGAACTGGCAGAAATACAATTCCCTGAAACGTCCGGGGCAGATGCGGGCACAAAGTTATCAGACACTGGCACATGGGGCAGACACGATCCAGTTTTTCCAGCTTCGCAGAAGTGTGGGCGGATGTGAGAAATTCCATGGCGCTGTGATTGCGCATGCAGGAAGTGAAAATACCCGTGTTTTCCGTGAGGTGGCTCAGCTTGGCGCGGAGCTGGAAAGCTTTGGAGACCGTACTTTGGGATCACGCAATGAAGCGGAAGTCGGACTGATATTCGACTGGGATAATTACTGGGCACTGGAGTACACTAGCGGTCCGTCCGAGGATTTAAAATATGTGGATCAGATTCATCAGTACTATCAGTATTTTTACAAAAAGAATATCGGTGTGGATATGATTCCTGTGGATGCGGATTTTTCAAAATACAAGATTGTTGTGGCACCGGTGCTTTATATGGTAAAGGATGGCATGAAAGAAGCGCTGGAGAATTTTGTGAAAAATGGCGGTATTCTGATTACTACGTTTATGAGCGGAATTGTCGGACAGTCGGATAATGTATATCTGGGCGGTTATCCGGGACCGCTCCGCGAGATGGCGGGGGTATGGGTTGAGGAGATTGATGCCCTTGCACCGGAACAGAAAAATAAGGCAAAGTTTGCAGACGGCAGTACAGCAGCATGCGGTCTTTTGTGCGATCTGATGCATTTAGAGGGTGCGAAAGCACTTGCCTCTTATGAGGAAGATTTCTATGCAGGAATGCCGGCAGCATCGAAGAATACATACGGAAAAGGTACCACATATTATATTGCAACCCAGTTTGAGGAAGAAGGGCTTGCAAAGATTTTGGATCAGGCAGTCCAGGAGGCCGGAGTTTCATCCGTTATCCCGGAAGAAACCGGACTTGAAGTTGTCACACGCGTCAGTGATACCACGCGATTCTATTTTGTCATGAACTTTACGGATGAGGAGCAGATTCTGCCGGAGAGTCTGACCGGAAAGAAAGACATGATCAGCCAAAAGATGACAGAACACGGAATGAAATTGAAAAAATGGGATGTCCTTTTACTGGAAGAACATCTGTAAACAAAAGACAGCGCCGGAATCCGAGAAAGTGGATCCGGCGCTGAAGTTTATGTTGAACATATCGCTCGCGCGCGAAAGTGTGCGACAAGCGCACACTTTATTTTTTGTGATACGTGGATAAATACATTTTTTCAGGAACGGGCATAGGAAGTGCCCAGAGACAGAATCTGAAGGCGTTTCCTGAAATCTTCGGCATTTTCAAAATGTCCCTGTAAGATGTCTTCTTTTTTCACAATGATGTCCTGTACCGTTTTATCCGTCAGGTGGAAAAAGTTATCAGAAAAAATAACATCTGCATCGTCAAAATCCAAAGCGACAAACGGAGCAAAGCAGTCACTGGAAATGTGCAGGATAAAAGCATCATTCGTTTCTTCTGCTTCCGTGGATATAACCGGGTTTTTTAGATTTAAATATTTATACGGCACAAGTGTTTCCACATCCTTTAACACTTTTTGATCTTTTGTATGTATCACTGCTTCCAAAAATACATCGTCTTTTTGATCTTCCCAGGAACAGATATCGACAACTGCTGTTTCGATAGCGGAAAAGGCCGGGGAGTTCCCTTTGGTTTCGTATGTTTCCAGCACATTCCCTGACAGGTCACGAATGGACAGGGTGAGAGAATACTCTGTGGTTTCGAAGGATTCGTTGGAAAAATATACGTGGCACCTGTGATCTTCCAGCGTCATACTGACCGCGTGTGGGGCATAAAATTTCTGAGCCATGTAATGCAGGGCTTTCCATCTGCCAAAATAATCAATGCTGGACCAGGAAGGTGCCGGCCAGTCATCGTTGATCTGCCAGTAGAGGGTTCCCATACAGCGGCCGCGGTTTCGGCGCCAGTGGTCCACACCGTATTTGATGGCCATACCCTGTAATACCTGACTGGCATACAGGAGATGTGTCAGATCTTTTGGATAGCGAAGATTTTCGGACAGATAGTAGAGCATCTTACCGTTTGCCGCATCATTTTTCTGATGGCTTTCCATGACACGGGAGAAAATATTGCGGTCATCTTCCAAAGTAAAACTGTTGACGGTCTTTGCACATGGGAAAGACTGAAAACCGAATTCGGAGCAGAAACGGAAAAAATATTTGCGGTAGTCGGTAAATGGTTTCTGTCCATGCCAGACATCCCAGTAGTGGGTATCTCCGCGGTTTGCATCATCCGGATTGTCAAAACAGCCGCCGGATGACGGGGAAGAATGCCAGTAAAAGGTTTCACCGTCTGCCTCCTGTACGGCTTTCGGGAGGACTTCTTCAAACAATCTGATATAATCGGCACGAAGATAAGGAGTTTCTTTCTGGAAATCGCCCCAATGATCCCAGGCAGATTCAATCTCGTTGTTGCCGCACCATAAACCAAGGCTGGCGTGGTGGCGCAGACGGCGCACATTATCATAGGTCTCCTGCCTGCAGTTTTCGGCAAACGCGTCCGTTACATCGTAGACATTGCAGGCATACATCAGATCCTGCCATACGATCAGCCCTTTTTCATCACAGAGATCATAAAAAGCATCGGAAGGGTAGTAACCGCCACCCCATACACGGACGCAGTTAAAGTGTGCCCTGCGGCAGCTTTCCAGAATATAATCCAGCTTCTTTTCGGTAATTCTTGTGTACAGACAGTCATCCGGAATATAGTTTCCCCCGCGGGTAAAAATTTTGACACCATTGACACAGAAGGCGAATTCATTTCCCCATTCGTCTTTTTCCTGGCTGATCGTTAATGTGCGCAGACCGATCCGTCTGATGATAGATTCCAGGCTTGTTCCGTCCTCATCCAGTAAAGTGGTCCTGACGATATAAAGAGGCTGATCGCCATAGTCATTCGGCCACCAGAGTTTTGGATTTTCGATCACAAAATCCACCGCTGCCACACCGTCTGCATTTGTTTTACACAGTTTCGTCTGCAGCGGTTTGTCTGCACCGTCTTCTGAGAGTTCTACGCAAAGTTTTTGTCCCGGAACGGATTCGGAAAGTGTTATGGATGTCTGGACGGAAACGTTTTTGGCATGCTGCTGATGAATGCGGATGTCTTCGATTCTGGCATGGGAATATCCCTGCAAATAAATGTCCCGGAAAATTCCGGCATCGATGGTCTGTGGACCCCAGTCCCAGCCAAACATGGAGTGTGCTTTGCGCAAAAGCTGGTTTCCTTTCATGGAGCCGCACGGAATATAATTGATTTTTTTATGGGCTTCATAAGGATAATCTTCGATAAAACGCAGCACAGAACGAAAAACAATCTGAATTTCGTTTTTTCCGGGGTGCAGAAGTTTCTTTGCCTGGAATTTCCAGGTACGGTGCATGTTATCTGTTTTTGCAAGGAATGTGCCGTTGATGCTGATTTCCGCAAGTGTGTCAAGTCCTTCACACACCAGAACAATATGTTGTTGGGCCAAGAGTTCTTCATCGACATCAAACGTCCGGGTGAAAACATAATCCTTCCAGAACAATGCGCGTGTAGCATCCTCATTGGTACGGTAAAATGGATCTTTTATTTTTCCGGCGGCAAGAAGCCCGGAAAGTACAGTGCCGGGAATCTGCATATCTACAGATTCTAAAGAACGGTGTCCGGCAGAAAGCTGCCAGGTTCCGTTTAAAGTACAGGTTTGCATGTTATATCTCCCCTCTTGGTAATCTTTTCATTATTTTCTTGATTTTATCACAGAACAGTTCATACAACATCTATCTATCTTGCAAATTGTTATGCATTCTTTTGATTTTGCAAAATCCTTAAAGTTTTCTTAACCAGGCATGAACAGTTGAAGGGACAGTGGAAATTTTATTCGGGATTGTGTATACTGAAATTATCCTGACAATTGCAGATTTTCAGAAAAGAGGGAAATACTATGAAGAAAAGATTATACAAGAGCAGTACAGATAAAAAGGTTTGTGGAGTATGTGGCGGAATCGCAAACTATTTTGATGTAGATCCGACCGTGATTCGTCTGATCTGGGTGATCTTTACACTTGCGGGCGGCAGTGGACTGATTGCATACATCATTGCGGCCATTATCATGCCGGATGAAATGTAACATAAAATGATAGAAAGCCGAAAGGAGAATTAATAAATATATGTGGGCTTACGAAAGTGTTTTTTATCAGATTTATCCATTAGGATTTTGTGGGGCACCATTTGAAAATGACGGTGTGCTGGAACATAGAATTGAAAAAGTAAATGACTGGATTCCTCATATTAAAAAATTAGGGGCCGATGCCATTTATTTTTCTCCGGTATTTGAGTCGGACACACATGGATACAATACCAGGGATTATACAAAGATTGATACCCGCCTGGGTACAAATGAGGATTTCGCAAATGTATGCAACAATCTGCACAAAGAAGGAATCCGCGTGGTACTTGACGGTGTATTCAACCATGTGGGAAGAGGGTTCTGGGCATTTGAGGATGTCTTGAAAAACCGGGAGCAGTCCCCTTATGTGAACTGGTTCGGACGCATTGCCTTTGACGGAAATTCCAACTACAATGACGGCTTATGGTATGAGGGCTGGGAAGGAAACTATGATCTGGTCAAACTGAACCTGCGCAATGAAGAGGTGATCCAGCATATCTTTTCTGCCATCAAAGGATGGGTAGACGAATTTGATATTGACGGACTGCGGCTGGACGTGGCATATTGTCTGGATCATGATTTTGTGCGCAGACTGCGCAGTTTCTGTAATGAATTAAAACCGGACTTTTTCCTTGTCGGAGAGACACTGCATGGGGATTATAACCAGTTGATGAACGATGAAATGCTGCATTCTGTGACGAACTATGAGTGTTACAAGGGATTGTATTCCAGCTTTAACTGCATGAATATGTTTGAGATCAATCATTCCCTGCTTCGTCAGTTCGGACCGGAAAACTGGACGTTATATAAGGGAAAACACCTGTTGTCTTTCGTGGATAATCATGATGTGACCCGTGTGGCCTCCATTCTGACCAATAAAAATCATCTGCCGCTGATTTACGCGCTTGCTTTTGGGATGCCGGGAATCCCATGCGTATATTACGGAAGTGAGTGGGGCGCAGAAGGACGCAAAGAAGATGGAGATCCGGCACTTCGTCCATCGTTTGAAAAACCGGAGTGGAATGATCTGACAGAGTGGATTTCCAAACTGGCAGAGGCAAAGAAACAGTCCAAAGCACTGCAGTATGGAAACTTTATATCTAAAGTTCTGACCAATGGACAGTGCGTGTTTGAAAGAGAATGGGAAGGGGAACGCGTCTACGTTGCGATCAATGCGGCAGACAGTTCGTTTTATGCAGGATTTGATGCCGGAGCAGCGGAAGCCACCGACCTGATCACCGGAGAAAAAATTGCATTGAATGGTGGATTTGAGATTCCGGGATATCGTGCGTTTTTCCTGCGGGTGTAATATGGTAGCGGATTTTGAATTAAAGAAGCTGGTAAAGCCATTGCAGGACTGGTTTGATGGGCATGCACGCGTACTCCCCTGGAGAGATGATCCGAAGGCATATAAAGTATGGATTTCTGAGATCATGTTACAGCAGACAAGGGTAGAAGCCGTTAAACCTTACTTTGCACGGTTTATGGAGGCACTTCCCGATGTGGAGGCGCTTGCCGCGTGTCCAGAGGATCGTTATCTGAAACTGTGGGAAGGACTTGGTTACTACAACCGTGTCCGGAATCTGCATGCCGCAGCGGAACAGATTATGGAGCAGTATGGCGGGACAATTCCGGATACGGTGGAAGAACTGCTTCGCCTGAAAGGCATCGGAAGCTATACGGCAGGAGCGATCGCTTCGATTGCCTATAACCGGCCGGTTCCGGCGGTGGACGGGAATGTGCTGCGGGTGATTTCCCGTGTGTGCGCAGATGATTCGGATATCATGAAGCAGTCGGTCCGCAGTGCGATGGAGCGCAGCCTGCAGGCGATGATGGAAACGGAAGTAACGAATGGTCTGATTCCGCGCAAATTTAACCAGGCACTGATGGAGTTAGGCGCAATGGTGTGTGTGCCGAATGGGGCACCGCATTGTCCGGAATGTCCATGGTATGGATTCTGTGAGGCACGTCTGCAGGATAAAATTGACACGATTCCGGTGAAAACCAGGGCAAAAGCGCGCAGAATCGAGGAGCGCACGGTGTTTGTCATCCGGGACGGAGAACATGTGGCATTGCGCAAGCGGCCGGCGAAGGGGCTTTTAGCAGGCCTGTATGAACTTTTAAATGTTTCGGGTATCTTAGAGCAGCAGGAGGCTTTGGAATATGTGAAAAACCAGGGGTTTTCACCGATACGGATACAGGCACTTGCACCGGCCAGACACATTTTTTCCCATGTGGAGTGGCATATGCATGCCTATGTGGTTCTCGTAGAAGAAACTACGGCACCAAAAGAAAATATTTTATTTACTGAGGCACAGAAAGCAGTGGAAAACTATGCAGTTCCCAGTGCTTTTTCCGCGTATTGGAATGCCATTAAGATGGAAATCAAAGAGTAAGCAAAAGAGCTGTCCGGACAGGACAGCTCTTTTTATGTGTTATGAGAAAAAATTAATCTCTAAAAAAGGGAGGACCTCGCGCCTTGCGGTGCGAGGATTATGAAAAAGAAAAAGTTTATTTCTTAGGTATGACTAAAGTATAGTTTGCAATTATGACGCCGGTGTGTGGAGTTTATGAGAGATTTGTAAATAAATTATGAACAAAAATAACAATGGAAAAAGATTAAGCAAATGTTAAGCAAAGAAAAAATAGAAAAAGAAACAAGTGCTTGAAAATGGCTGATTTCAGGCACTTGTTTTTGTCAGAATTTTCAGAAAAAGGAGAAAAAAGGGGAAAAAATGAGTTCGTGGGTTACAAGTGGGTTACAAATCAACGGGGATCTTATTTACTTCGGACACCAGTTCAGAGATGGTTTTTTCCGTGTAAACGTTTTTGGTTACGTCACCGGTACCGCCTATTTTAAATGCGGACCCGGACGCATTAGAAACAGAATGGCCGAGAATAATTTTTAAGCACACATCATTCATGCCAGCATTGTTGGCCAGAGATGCAAAAGTATAACGGGTATCGTGCGGAATGTGGTTTAGACCGAGGCGTTGGCAAAGCCCATCCCATATACCGATGCGAAAACCGGTGGTGGTATATTTGCCGCCGTTTGAACGGGACACGAGGTAACGACCGCCCATCCGCGCATGAATAAGAGGGAGTATAGAATCGTGGATGGGGATAATCCTGTTGCGTCCTGCGTCGGTTTTGATTCCGCCAACCATATAATGGTCTACTATATTTATGCTGGCGCACTCCATAGTTAAAAATTCCGTGATGCGAAGGCCGGTGTAAACGAGAATGAGCATAAGGTCAACGTTGGGAACTTTACCGAGAGATGCCCAAAGTTCAGCGATTTCCTGATCGGAAAACCGAGTGTGTTTCTGCCTGGTTTCCGCGGATTCGAAGACGAGACCAGCGGTTATATCACGGTCAACAAGTTCCGTGGATAGTGCGTATTTCCACATTCCGCGCACGACTATTCCCATATTAGTAATGGTGCTGGAGCTCATACTGTTACATTGGTTTAAACATTCCTGCAGGTCAGCAGTATGCAGCGTGGCAATTTTGCGAGAATGTAAAGAAGAATATTTTTTAAAAGCAGCCTTATAACTTGTAAGTGCCGCATCACCGGGATGACTCTTAAAGCTCTAGCGCCATTTGATCCATTTGTCAAATAGCTCTTTAAAGGTTAGCATATCAGAAATACTAGTGTGCTCATGGACTGCAAGCCCTTTGTTATAGTCTGCGAGATATGCCAGTGCCTCTTTCTGTGTGGCAAAGTATTCGAGGTATTTGCGCTTACGGTGTTGTATGCCGTCCGAGCCTTCTTCCAGGACGGAAATGCGCACACCCCACGGTTTTCTCCGTTTACCTGGCAGTTTTACAACACCGCCGTATCCGTTTGGCAATTTCATATACACGACTCCGATCTAACTGCTGCGACGTCGCAACAGATTCATTATTTTTCCAGCAAATCATGCGGATCAACTCCAAGAGCATCCGCAATTTTAAGACCGCGTGAAAGAGATGGTTCTTTCTTTCGAGCGCTGCGGTACTCGTTTATAGTTGTTCTTGGTATACCGGTAGCGATAGACAGCTTTTCCGTGGTGACACCTTTTTCCTGCATGACTTTCGAGATTCTTGACATTATTTTTTGCTCCTCCAATAAAAATATAAAATATATGATAGCATGAAAATTAAATTAAGTCAATAGACTTATTATATTGTAATAAAAGCATACATAATACATAAAAGTTGCAATATAGCAAACAAAATCAAAGGTTTACTCTGTCATCCTTAATATGGCTGGAAAAACAGTATTTCATATTTCTTTTATAAGGAGGACAGAAGATGAGAGAAGAACTGAAAGCATTAAAAGGCGGGAAAAAAAGCAAAAAACAAAGCATCACAGACATGCAACGAAAAAAGATTGGCATATATGATAGACCGGACATCCGCATGATCGTGTGCCGGTCAGATAAGTGCATCTATTACAACTGGGCAAGTGTGCCGGAAAGCAAGATTATACAGTTTTTGTTATGAGGTGGTTGGAAAATCAAAGAATAATGATAAATTGTATATAATACACTAAAAATTGCTAGATTATAAAGAAAAATGTTTACATATTGCAAAAATATGATATACTTTAATTCATACAAGAGTACATGAATAGGGGTCGATATTATGGTATTAACAGATAAAAAGATTAGAGAATATGTTGAAAAATACAAAGAGCATAATATGGAACATCCACTAATTGAAGAATTTGTAGAAGAACGTTTGCAAAGTGAATCTTATGATCTGTCCATAACAGATCAGATCATGGTTCCGAGAAAAGAAATCAAATGTATTTCGCTGGAAGATCAAAATGCAGTGGATAACATGTATGAAAAAAAGAGTATGGAACATGGAGAGTATATTATTTCTCCGAAAGAGTATATGTTGGTTACTGTGACTGAGCAGATCACTCTGCCGGATTGCCTGACTGCACATATAAGGCCAAGAACCAGATTCACAAGACTTGGATTGATTGTAAGCGGTCAGCATTGCAACTCCACATATTCTGGAAACCTGAATCTTGGAATTTTCAATGCAACCGATTATCCTATAAAAATACAAAAGGGAATGCGGGTAGCTCAGATTGTTTTTGAAGAATTGGATGGAATTCCGTCCGAGCACAAACTTTACAAAAATAAAGAGAATGCAGCATATCAGAACGAAAAAGGTGATCGGGGTGCTAATTTTGAAAAAGAAGTAAATGATTTCGTAGACCGAATATTGGCAAAGGGCGAATAGATGGGAGAAATTTTAGACAAGGTTGTGTCCCAATATGTGCATAACAACGCGGAAGAAAAACAGGGACAACCGAATATATTGGCAGCCGCGGAAGAAAACATAAAGAAAAAGATTATCGAAGAGATAGAACCTGAAATACGGGAAGATGAGTACAGAAAGGCAAAAGCAGAGGTCGAAACTGAGGAAAATGGGAAAAGGCTCGAAGAACTGAAAGAAATCATTTGGAGTGGATTTTTGGTTGCGTTTTTGGTGGGGCTTCTTGTAAATCAGGTGACCGATGTGATTACATATTTCAAAAGTGGGAGTATGCCGTGGACGGTTATTGCAATTATTGTATTATTGTTCATCTGTCTTGCAGTATTCTTTTATATGTTCGCCACAAGAGTTAAAAAGATATATGATGATATAAAAAAGCATAAATGAAAAAATACAAAGCCGTTTATCGGAACTATATAAGGCATTGTTCCTGGTTTACTGGCGAACGGCATCATAAAAAGAGGTTGGGGGATTCCCCAACCTCTTTTTTGAAGACATTTTCACAACTAGAACTGGCTTTTTTTTGCTTCATGGGCTATGACGCTATGCACGAGGCGGTTCCTGCACACCGAGGTAATCCATGAGTGCATTTTGAAATACGCGGGAGCAGTTTACACCGTCCGCATCTGCCGCAGCAGCGAGCCACGCTGGGAGTGATAGGGTTTTTTTGACAAAATTGTTTTTGACTCGGTCACGAATTGCAGGCATAAATACGCTGATCATAACAGGAACACAACCAGAAGGGATCGTGAGAGAATCAAGAGAGCTTGGTTCCGGAATCGCTTCGTGGTCTTGCTCCATGCCATACAAATGGAGTCCAAGAGCTTCTTGCGCATTGCTGATTGCTTTATTGGTATCGTCAGGCTCTGCACATGGACAGCATCCGGGAAGATCAGGAAAATCAATAGAAATTCCGCGATCTTCGTAGTTGAAGAATGCAATAAAAGAATAACGTTTTTTCAACATATGACTACCTCCTAAATGTTGGGGTTACGGAAATGTAACCCCAGATTGTTCGGAAATACTTTTCAGTGTACCAATCGGAATATCTTTTACCGGATGGGTGATGGTAACTCGTCCGGGTTTTACCGGGTGCTTGAATTGGTGATGATCGCCAACGCAGGACACCTCATACCAGCCGTCCTGCTGAAGAATTCGAATCACCTCCCGAGATGAGTAACTTTTCATCTTATGTACCTCCTAACAATTATAGTATAATACATAATAAATTACGTGTCAATAAAAATATGTAAAAAATTATGTATTACAAAAGAAATGATAATATATAAGTAAGAAAAGAGGCTGGGCGCGTCACCCAACCTCTTTTTCGTCATCATTATCTGATTTGTCATCGATATCTATGTTATTGACAATTGAAGAACATAGAGCAATCGCAGTATCTGCATCAAGAATCACAGAAGTGATAAGTTCGTTTTGGATAGTGTCATCATCTTCTGAAAACGAAGCAGGATAGTTCTGACCCAAATGGATTACAACCTTTGATTTATCCTCTGATGTAGATAAACTGAATGAATTGATATAATTTAACATGATATAACCTCCTTTGGTTTTGAAAAGTTATTGAAAGTTTGTGGCTTAGATGATGTAAAAAGCAAATATCTAGGTTTTGTCTTTTTTATAGGTTCTGCGAGATTCCATGTGGTACAATAATACGAATATGCATTTATTTCGCTTTTGGAATATCTGGGTGTCATATAAATGTGTAATTCCATATCAAGAGAAACTGATATTTCGGACAGCTTTTTGAGAGAAAAGTTATACTTGCCACTTTCCCATCGGGAAACTAAACTCTGTGTAGCGTTAAGACGTTCAGCGAATTCTTTCTGATTCAGATCCAGCCGGAGACGCTCTCTGGTGATAGATCGAGAAGCCTGTGATGCTACTTTGGCATACATAATATCTTCTGGTTGGAGTGTATCTTCAAACAGGGAAAGCAAATCTTCCAACTTAGCAGGTGTAATTCTGGTACTCATGAAATCCCTCCTTAATTCCTTATTTCTAGAAAACGTTCTTTTGAAATTTTGATTGGCACGGTGTAATCGGTTTTTCGTTTTCCTGTGCGTTCGTAAAAGGCATAGAGCAAAAAAGGCACTGATTGATCATCAAATTTGATAATAAAACGTACATTATACCTATCAGAAGAAAGATGGATAGAATATAAACTCCAGGGATTTCCCAGAGCATCGTTTCCGACACCGCTAAGGATTTCATTTCCATCTATCTTATGAACATTTTTACCAGAAAGTTTAATATTATCTAATTGAGTGATCATTTGTTGAAAAAATTTTGCTTCAGAGCCTTTAATTTCTTTTTTTAATAATCCTTTTATTTCCCTTATGAATTCTGGATGAATTACAAAGTCATTCTGACGCAAAGATAAATATTCAGATAATAACCTTAATGCCTCGTCTTTGTTCATATTTCCTCTTTCTGTGATTATATTACATATATGCGATATTTACAAGTATTCAGAAGTTATTTCCTATTTTCCTATTGATAACGATAGCATACACGGTAAATACACAAATGACAACTGTTTAAGACATATAAAAAAGAGACTTAGAATCACCCAACCTATTTTTTATTCTTGTCAACCGGTTCACTCGGTCCGTACTGTGCTTCCAGTTCGACAGCAGTGTCTGGAAAGCAATCGTGTTATTTCTTGGTATGAACAGTATATGATTTATCACATGTACGCAATCCATCTATGTGTTCGAAAAGATCTGGTTTTATAGGAGATCCAAGAGGGTCGAGTATAAAATCAATCCCTTCGCGTCTGGCGAGTTTGGCAGCAGACACAAAATCACTGTCACCGGAAATAAGAATAATTTGGTCTACCTGTTTTTTGTATGACATAGAAGCAATGTCAAGTCCGATTTTCATGTCAACACCTTTTTGCTCAATCTGTAAACAAAAATCAGATTCCTGAAGATCAGAAAATTGAATGCTTCCGTTGCAGAGCTTTTTGACGATTTGCGGACGGATATTATAATGAGCCTGTTCTTCTGCAAGTTTACCAAGACGGATAGCAAACTTTCGCCGTTTTTTCAGTTCATCAAAAAATTGAACGGTCCAATCATGAAGCTCTGTTTTTCCGAGATCAACCTGCTGTTGAAGAAAAGGGTGAAAAACGCGTTTGCAAGATGGGGCACAATCGTAATAAAAGATTCTGTAAAGATTACTGCGTTCGCCATGGGTTTTGAGATGACGCCAACAGTAGTTTTCAAGTTCAGAAGCACGCTCTGCCGCCGTTTTGTCACCAAAAACAGCTTGTGCTCTGCGGCGATAAAAACCACCATCTACTAAAATAGCAGTTTTTGAATGAATATTTACATCTTTCATAAGAAACTCCTTTATTATTATAAAAAAGCCCTAGGGTTCGGTCATTCTCATATGTTGAGAGACGTACAACCTAGAGCATTATTAACGTGCAACAATCGCTACACATATACATGATATGTATATGTCAAAATATTATTCAAATATTTCGTGACAATATATTAGCACAAAAGCATATTTGTGTCAATAACCTAAAATGATCGAAAATGGTTCAAAACCGTTTAAAACAATATAAAACCATCTATCACAAGAGAATTGAGGTGGAATGGAAAGAGGCTGGGAATCACCCAACCTCTTTTTCGCCCTTGTCAACCGGTTCACTCGGTCCATACTGCGCTTCCAGCTCTGCAGCAGTGCCCGGGAACTGATCCGCAATGTTTGGCTCCGGAGTGGCAGCAGTATCAGCCGAAGTGGCAGCATTATAAAAGAAATCACGCACCGCCTGTCTCTGGTCTGCATTTAACTTCAGGTATTGGTATACCAGTTTGTAACTAAAATCATCCAGATCAAACTCTTTTTTCAACTGTTCCATCGTGGAGGAAGGGGATTTTTCAAATATATCATCACCCTCACCGGTGGTCAGCCAGGTATAGTCAACATTGTATTCCCGGCAGATGGATATCGCCATCTGTTCGGTTAGGTTGCGATTCCCTTTTTCTATGTTGGATATAGCGGTTTTCCCGACTCCGACCTTTTCGCCAAACTTTTCCAACGTCAATCCGAGTTTTTTTCGCACTTTCTTGACACGTTCGCCTTGTGTCATTGTATCACCTTCTTTCTTTTTCTTTTAAGATAACACCCACAAAATGTAAAGTCAACAAAAAAGTCCACAAAGAAAACATTTTGATATTGACAAAGTGAGCAATGTGGATTATTATGTTCACATAGAAAACAAATAAACAACAGCACAGAGGAAGGAGGGAGAAAAACGAAATGAAAGCAGTTAATACAATCCGGTATCACGAAACATGTCCAGGATGTGGAGCAGCGCGGAAATACAAGAAAATCAAATTTTTTATATGTCCGGAATGCAATGCAGCATTAATGGATGTAAAAAAACTAGAGGATTATGATTCACAGGTTTGTAAAAAATGCGGAGCACAGATCCAAAATGCAATAACCAGAGCGAAAGAGGGGGAAGAAAAGAACACAAGAGTCTTCTATAGCTGTCGAAAATGCGGAAGACCGGAAATATCCGTAAAAGGATTTCCATTTTTCACATGTCCGAAATGTGAGGATGAGATCATTCCAATTTCGAAGCTGGCAGAGACAGAAGTAGGGTGTTGTCCAACTTGTGGGACAGATTTAACCCAAGCCAAAGAATGGACTTTGGCTTGGAATGAGGAAAATAATTAACACAAATCATTAATTAATTTCCCGTAAGTAGTGAGTGAAGCGCACTCGGGGCACCGCTTACATTCTGGCTCTGGAATTTGCACGGTATGGAATTTGCAGGATTCATTCGTACAATAGTTCGGAGCGTAGACGGGCTTATGAGTGCCGCACCCACAGAACACAGCACTATCTTTGTTAACAGTGTTGCAAACGGGGCATTTCCACATAATGTATTCCTCCCTTCGGATTTACTCGGGCGCGGCAACGCCCTGTAAGGAAATGATAGCACGGAGGGGAGAAACAAACAACAGCACAGAGAAAGGAGGGAGAGGATGGACATTGGAATGAGGACAAGAAGAATAACCAGCGAAGATACAAGAGAAAAACTTGCAAAGCTAATTCTGGATTATGCAAAAGAAAATAAACTTACAGAGTCGAACATTAAAGAAGCATTGCAAGATGTAAAAAGGTGGATGCGCAACAATGCAATCATAACATAAGCCCCAAGAGTGAAAACTTGGGGCTTGCGGTTAGATAAATTTGTAGAGGTAGTCGCTACCGTCAACAATCAGATAATAGCGACCAGAATCGTTGACGGAAATGCGCACAGGAGTGTGTTCATAATATCCGCCATAATATTCAAATGTTTCACCAGAACGGAATTTTTGAAAATTCCGTTCATTGACAAGAAAAACATTAGACGCATGTTTTAATTCGACAATGACAGTAAAGCTACCGGAGCTATCAACATAAGGAATACGTTCCATAAATTTCACCTCCATCCGTATTTACTTGGACGCGGCAACGTCCTGTAAGGCAATCATAGCACGGAGGGGAGAAACAGACAACGCAGAGAGGAGAAAAAGAAGATGAGTGATAAGAATGTAACAAACATCGGAAAAGAAGACCGCACATTTATCAAAGAGGTGGTGGAATTGCCAGAAGAAAAAAAGATTCTTCTGAGAGGCATTCTGATCGGCATGGAGTTGTGGGATACAAAGGTAAGCACGTAATACAACAGCATAAAAAATAAGGCTGCAAAAACAATATTCCATATTGAAAAAGAAGGGATGGTGAGAACAATGGAGTTGGAAAGAGTGAAAGTAAAAGAAGCGGCCAGAGAACTAAATATGGACCAGGAATCACTGAGATACATGATGCAGGCGCAAAAACTCCCGATTGGGTACGCATATTGCAGGGAGGGGAAAAAGAGATGGAACTACATAATATACCGCGGGATGCTGGACCAGTACAAAAAAGCAGTGGGATAGCAGAGAGACAACCGGATATGCCGCGTGTGATCCATTTTCCCAAGCACAAAAAAGAAAATGAAGGATTTAGGAAAGTGCTAAACGAAGAAATAAAAAAGGAGAGTGTAGATATTGAGAAAAGCGTGGATGATGGCAGCATTCCTACTGGACAGCCTGGCTATATTGGTTATCCTGCGAGCATTAGTAGACAGTGGGCTAATACAGATTTTTACATAAAAGGAGATAGAAGATGGTTGTGCGAAAATCCGGAAAAGGAAGGGAAAAGATGTACAAATTAGAACTGACAAAAGAAGAACTTTTGATGGTGATGGATGCGATGCAGGAACGCAGGGAAGCACCGCATTACGACTGGCAGACAAGACTTATGGATGCCGTTCAGGGCAAGATCGAGTCTGTTTACCAGAAAAGTGCAATAACAGAGAAAGAAGTGGAAGCCAAGTGCAAGGAGATCGCGGAAAAGTGGCCGGAGGATAAGGAAACGGGAACATTCCTGGCTAACATTGAAAGAGCGCGCCTGTACTTTATGTACAGGGTGGAGCCGACATGTTGACAGCGGAGCAGATCCGGGACAAGCTCTATGCGAGTGCGGGACAGTTTGAAGAAGCATATATGCGAAAACAATATGCGAAAGCGAAGAATATATATGACACGGCAGAACGTGTTGCGTTGTTCGTGGATCTGCCGCAGGAGGATCGCAAAAAGTTGTTTATGAATCAAAACGATTCGGATGAAGGGGATGCGCAACCGGTCTGGGGAGCCTTTAATCAGGACTGGGTGAGACGAGCTTACATAGAGTGCATAAAACAGAACAAAGGTTTTGAAGAAAAACGATACAAAGAAACTTATTTCGGACAATAAAAAAGGAACGGTTTTGGAGAACCGTCCCAAAAGGTATATTGTTTAACAAGCCTATAAACAGTATACCATATACGCCGGAAAAGTCAAGAAAATAGCGGTTTTTAAGGGCTTTTCTATTGGCTTTATTAAGATATTAAAGTTAGGACAGGGGAAAGGTATGGCATACTGGCACGACATCTATAGATTTGACAACTCCATCGAACATGAATTTAAGTTCGCAGGGAAATGGGGAGCAAAGGGAGAAAAGAGACAAAAGAAAAAGAAATTGACACCGGAGCAGGTGGCAAAGAATAACCAGAGAGCGAAAGAGGTAAGGATGAGAAGGACAATGAAAGCGAACTTCCACCCGAAAGATCTCTGGTGTTGCTGTAAGTACCCGGCCGGGCTGAGACTGCCGGTGGAGGAAGTAAAAAAAGATAAAGCCAGATTCCTGCGGATTCTCAGGAGAGAGTACGAAAAAAGAGGAAGTCCGTTGAAGTGGATAGCGAGACTGGAGGTAGGAAAAAGTGGGGGAATACATTTCCACATCCTTATCAACAGGCTGTGGGAAGAACAGACGGACGCGATTATTGCGGACACATGGGACAGGGCACTGCAAAAGTCCGCACTGCAAAAGCTCCGGCCGGGATGCCGGACACAGGGACTGGTGGACTGGCAGAGTACATACGAGGAAGGGGATTTTAAAGACCTGGCTGTATATATGTGCAAGCAGCCGAAAAAAGATACACAGGAATATGAGCAATTAAGCCTTTTTCCTCCGGAAGAACAAAAGAAGCTGCTAAGTATAACGTCCAGTCGAAACCTGATCCGACCGGAACCGGAACGGAAAAGATACAGTCACTGGACGGTTCGAAAACTGATCGAGGATGGTCCGAAGCCGACACCGGGGTATTACATAGACCTGGAAAGTCTCTATGTAGGCACCAATCCATATACCGGATACAGCTATTGCAAATACATAGAGATAAAACTACCGGAAAACCGCATAAAGTCCACGTTGAAAACGAGAATTCATCCACCGAGGGGAGGTGACGCACCGTGGACGTGAATATTTACACCATAACATCCGCGAAAAGCCCAAAAGTCCACGTTGCGAGCGTGATTTACACACTGGAGACACAGACCAGTAAAGGTCCGGCAGATGTAACGAGGGAGGAACAGGTGGAAGCCACCGCAAATGAAGCTGCCATGATAGCAGTGGTTAAAGCACTGGAACACATCCATGCGCCGTGCACGCTGCATATCTATACGGAGTCTAGGTTTGTGGCATCCGGTATCGGCTGGATGGGCGGGTGGAAAGAAAATGATTGGAAGACCGTAAAAGGGAAAGAGGTAAAGCACAAGGAGCTGTGGCAGCAGTTGGATAAGTTGCTGCAGGGACATGAGGTACATATCCACTGCCAGGAGGAACATAGTTTCCGGAAGTGGATGCAGACAGAAGTTGAGAGAAAGAGAGGAAAAAGGTATGTTTGACAAGTTTGGAGAGCTGTCGAGTGCGACAGAAATTAACGAATTGGCTGTAAATCTACGATCGGAGGGGGACTTTGACAGCGTAAAGGCACTGGCAGAAGAAAACGGGATCGATGAGGAGATTGTAGCAGTGTTTGTGGACGGCGGCATTGATTTTTTGTGCGATCCGATGAGTGCTGCAATCGGAAAAATTGATATGGAGTGTGCAGAATTAAAGCCCAAAGAGCTTGTGATGGACTGGGTAGAGTATATCAAGGGCACCTGTGCGGAGCACGAGGATATGGCGGCAGCAGTCCGGGAAACGGGAAAGTCTGTAAAAGGCTGCATTGCGGAGCTGTTGAAATGGAGCTTCAAGAACTGCTATGCGGTTGATCCTGGGATTTGTAAAGAAGCAGGAGTGTCCGGCGCGAATGTGAAGATGGGGATTCCAGGCATGGCGAGGGCAAAGCAGATCATAAAGGACTATTATCTGGGAGGGCAGGCAGAATGAAAAAGAAGATGCTGAAAGAACTTCCGGAGCTGCTTGTTACGCCAGCCATAAGGGACGCGGAGAAAAGGGACAAGTTAAAAACATACACAGGATACGGAGGGCCGGTAAAAGCCATGGAGTATCCACGGTTTTACCGGGCAGCAGTACACGGGGATATCCTGCAGGTGGCACTTTTTACACACGATTCTATCAGGTGCGGCAACCGGCCGCTGTATACAATCTTTATTGATAAAGAGCAGGATGAACATGTGACACTTACGCAGGAGGGCAAATGGAGAAAAGGGAAGATTAACTCACTCGAAGTGGATGGACGAACGTGGGAAGTGACGCAGAAGGAGTGGAGTTCACAAGGAGACAGGAAACTGGTAAATAATTTTTTTGACACGGGGGAAAACAAAAATGTTTACCAGGCGGTGTTGCAGTGGCAGTCGGATCTTGGAGTAAGAGCATTAAAAAAACGCTGGATATCGGAAATAGAGCAGATAGATGCCGTAATGTCGGAAGTGCCGGAAGAACCGAAAGACCTGAAAGAATGGATCAGCAGCCACGTATTCGACGAGAGCATTTTTTATTATAAAAATAAAAAACGCGTGATCGGATACTGCACACACTGTAAAAGCTGGGTGGATATGCCGCAAGTCAGTCATGGGGAAAAGGGAAAATGCCCACGGTGCAGGGCTGCCGTAACATGGCGGTCCTGGCGAAAACAGAAAACAGTGGAAGACGAACAGTGGGTTGGAGTGCTACAGCGTCTGCAGGATGAATCCGGATATATTTTGCGTGGATATCGCTGCCGGATTAAGTGGAGGCTGGAAAATGACTGGGAGAATCCGGAACTGGACATATGGGAAGTGTACAGGACGCGGCTTGGAAAAACATTCAACGAGGCAGAGCAATATGAATGGGCAGAGTGGAAATATACGGGGATAAACCGCTGGTGCCATCCAAAAAGCCATGGTTACTATGGGGCGTATGAAAGATTTGGAAGGGCTCTCATGTACACGGCAAACATGAGAAAAGAATTGAAAAACGAACAGTTTGCAAGGGTAAATGTGGCAAAAATAATGGATTACGGAAGAAGCTACAAGGATCCTGCGTATATACTCCAGCGGCTTTACAGGTATCCGTACATCGAATATCTGCAGAAAGCAGGACTGCACCGGCTGACCAGGGAAATCATGGAAGCGAAAGAGTATTCGAGCTGTTTTGATCCGGAAAAGAAGAAAATAAATGAAGCCTTAAAGCTGGACAAACAGAGATACAACAAGCTGAAAGAATGGAATGGTGGCAGCAATACGCTTTACCTCCTGCAGCTTGAACAGACATATGGAGGACGGATCACAAAAGAGATATCTGAGTGGACGGAAAAAGAAAAGGGTGTTATGGGTTTGGAAACGCTGTGCAGGAGAACCGGTCTAAATGTGGTGCAGCAGTTGAATTATATAAAAAAACAGATGGAACTTATGCACATGAACCTGCATGACACGGAAAATACCTATGCGGATTATTTAAACATGGCAGAAGACCGTGGAATGGATATCAAGGATGATATAGTATGCCGGCAGAAAAATATGCGAGAATACCATGACAGATACGCAGAAGAAAAAAATGCGGAAAATAACCGGAAACGAGATAAGGAAGTAAACCGGAAGTTTGCACAGATTGCGCAGCAGTATGCACAGAATACAGAACATTTTGCGCTGGAGGATAAAAACCTTATGGTTGTGGTACCGAGAAGAGCATCTGATATAACAGCGGAGGGCAGAAAACAGCACCATTGCGTGGGCGCAAGCGACATATACATGAAAAAAATGAATGAAGGGAAGACCTACATAGTATTTCTGAGGGATAAGAAAAACCCGAAAACACCATATTACACGATTGAAGTCGGATGGGACGGAGACATAAAACAGTGGTATGCCGCATACGACCGGAAACCGGACGAGGAGAAGATAAAGAAAGTGCTGGAGTGTTGGAAAAAGCAGATAAAGGCAAGATGTAAAAAAGAACAGGTACAGATACGGGCAGCAGTATAAGGAGGCAGTATGGAAGTAGAGGGACAGATCACACTTGACGAGTGGATGCAGTGGAAAGAGGACATCCGGAGAAAATTAAAGGAGACAGCAGGGAACTTCGTTTACATCGGATGCAGGCTCCGGCAGATCCGGGACAGTGGCATGCTGGACGGTGCGGCAGATATTTTTGAGTTTGCACAGCGTGAATATGGATTGTCAAAATCAACAACATCACGCTTCATTGCTGTGAACGAAAGGTTTGCAGATCCGTACAATCCACTTTTGATAAAAGAGGAATTTGAGAATATCGGCAGCAGTAAGTTGTCTGAAATGCTTACGCTTCCGGACTCGGAGTGTGCCCTGATCACAGAAAAAACCACGGTAAAGGAAATCAGGGATCTGAAAGCATTTAACAAAGAGGCAGAAACGCTGGAGAACGTGGAAGAATCAACGGGCGCCGCTGTTGCGACGTCGCAACAGTTAGATGATGAGCCAGAAGAAAAGCCGGCAGATTATACAGCACTGCAGAAGTGCATTATTGAGTATTTCCAGGACAAACAAACAATGCTTGATAAGGCATTGGAACAGATCAGGGGGCAGCGGTGGAAGGAAGCGTTTGAAACCGTGAATCCATCGGGATATGCATCCTGCAAGAAGGGACTGTGTTTCCTGTTTATGTATGAATACAGCCGGGGTGTTGCATATAAACTCATGACCGAACAGGCACCGGTAAATATGAGCTGGGAGGACTACCTGAAAGACATTGAAGAAATCTACGGGCAGCAGTCGTGGGAGGAATTCTACGGAAAAACGAAAGAAGAACCAAAGAAGCCAGAAGAACCAGAGAAAAAAGAAAAACAGACACAGCCGGAAGAACCACAAAAGCCAGAACAGAAAACTATCCACAGTGTGGAGCCGAGCATACCGGAACCAGATCCGATTCCGGAAGAAGAACCGGAGCGCACACCGAAAGAGAACACACCGGAAGAACCGGAGCAGCAGTTGCCGGGGCAGATGGAAGTGGTAAACACGGACATGGATATGGAAGAAGTAAAAGAAAAATCCGAGGATCAGGCACCAGACCAGGTAGATATTTTAGTAAAATTGGATGAATTGAAACAGTATGTGTGCACAGAAAACTGGAGAAAGTTTGCAGAAGAATTAGATGCATTGTTAAAGATTGCAAAAGAAAAAGAAGGTGAAGCATGAAAAGCATCATGCAACCATACGACCGGAGCAGGGGCAGCAGTTGCTACCTCTGCCAGAAACTAAACGGCGATTGCTGGGATAAATACACAGAGGAGCATCATGCAATCGGCGGAACAGCAAATCGGAAACTGTCCGAGAAGTACGGTTTAAAAGTGCGGCTGTGTATCTATCATCACCGGGAAGGACCGGAAGCAGTACATAACAATATTAACAATATGAGACTCTTACAGAAGGAGGCGCAGATTGCGTTTGAGCAGCATTATCCAGATTTGTCGTTCAGCGACATTTTTGGGATGAATTATTTAACGGAAGAAGACCGAAAGCCGCATAAAGACAAGATCGGGCAGGGATTTTTCCTGATGGAAGGAGATAAGTCATGATTACACAGAAAGATGTTTTAGAGATTAAGAGATTACATACACAGGACAGACGCCCGTACACCCATGTAGCAGCTTGCTACGTGGTGGATAACCGGATTACTTGCATCGTACCACCAAAGGAAATGTTAAATCTGCCGGATGAGGAATTTTTTAAATATTTAGATATTGCAAAAGAGATCTTCCAGCCGAAAAGCATCGGGGAAAAGAACCTGGAACTGAAAGAGAGCGATGAAGGGGTGGGTACCGTAACCGAATGGAGGAACATTGCGACCGGAAAGCTGATGGACGAAGAAGTGCTGGAAAGTGTGTGGGAAAACATTGTGGATAATCTGTCAGTTACCGGGAATTACACGGCTTTGCTCTATTATGGGGCATATGACATCATGAGCCGTACCAGTGACGGGAAAGATCTGGATGAGTCGGAAGAAACGTATAACTTTATCACCTGTGCAATATGCCCGACAACGTTGGAAAAGCCAAACTTGGAGATGAAGGAAACCAAGATTGAGAAACTTGACCGGAAGTGGATCATCGGGAAGCCGCATGAAGGATTCTGCTACCCGGCATTTGAGAACCGGAGTGCAGATGCGAGGAAAGCACTGTATTACTGCGCAGATCCGAAATACCCAATGCATGAGATTCAGGAGAATATCCTGGGGATGGAACGGGAACTGACAGGAGCGGAATACCGGGAAAACTTAGAGTCGTCCATGATGGGGATTGTAAAATCCGAGGAAGAAGTGCAGCGGTATCTGGAAGATCTGGCAGAGCGGCTGGAAATTATGGTGCGGGATGCAGAGGTGGACGGAAAGGACACACGGATTACACCGCCGGAGCTGGAAAGCCTGTTAAAGCCAAGTACTGAGCATGCCTCGGCAATTGCCAAAGAGTATAAAAGAGACTGCGCAGGAAAGTATCCGAAAGCAGATCTGCTCTATACGAAAAAGCAGCGAGACCAGTGGTATGCACGGAAACAGAAAGAAAAAAGCAAAGAACTGCTCACCAGGGCATCCACAGCACTGGGACGCGCCGGAGCATTGGATCTGGCAGAGGAGATTGAAGATTATCTCTACAAAACAAGATAGCCTTTTAGTCCAAAAGATAAAATAGATATCACAAAAGCCATGGACGTAACCTCCTGCTACCCATGCAGGAGGGGAAAGGAGCAGCAGTTGGATGAAATAGTAAAAGCACTTGTGGCTATGTCTGGAAGGTACAATTATCACATGATATTTCAGGACTGGATATGCGCAACTGCAATAGCAATACAGAATGCGTGCTGGCCGCATGACTGGTTATGGAGACAAAGGGAGCAGCAGTACACAGAGATAATGAATAAGTACACCAAGCAGGAACAAAAACAATTTCCGAGACTCACAACAATGCTATGCGAGATGTATGAAAAAGATGGAATTACAGATGCGTTAGGACAGATATACATGAGTCAGCAAAGCGGGAACAAAAGACTGGGACAATTCTTTACACCGTTTCACGTTTCGGAGCTTTGTGCGGAAATAGGCATGCAGCAAAAACTAAAAGAAACAAAAGAGGGAGAGCGGATTCAACTGTATGAGCCGAGCGCGGGAGCCGGAGGAATGCCGCTTGCAGCGTGCAAATATCTTGGCAAAATTGGGATCAATTACCAGAGAAAACTTATGATCACAGCGCAGGATCTGGACTGGAACGGGGTATATATGACTTATGTGCAGCTGTCCTTGGTTGGAGCGGATGCAGTTGTGGTGCAGGGAGACACATTGAAGAAAACGTATAAGGCGGGAGAGATGCCAGAAGAAAATATATTTTACACACCAATGAGAATGGGAGTGTTAGCGTGAGAGATGAATTGATGAACAAAATCCTGTGTCTTTTGGCAGATTACAATATAGACGCGGAAAAACTAAAAAGTAGACTGTTTATGATATTAAGCGAATACGAGGTGGAAACCAGACACACAGAGGTTGCAGTCGTGCAGGAAGATGACATAACGAAGTATGTGAGACTGTTTTTGATAGGGAAAAGAGTTGCGGGGAGAACAGAGCGGACTTTGCAGCAATACAAAGCGGAGCTCAGACGATTTTTTACAGAGGTGCAAAAGTCGCCGCTTGATATTACGGCAGATGATATAAAGATGTATCTGGCGGTGAAGGAAGTCAGGGATGGGGCAAGCAAAGTGTACCACAGAATTGCAGATTGAACAGATGCGGATGGTGGCCGCCGATGATGATAGATACTTGTGCATTATAGAAATATTGCTGTCGACATGGTGCAGAGTGTCAGAACTGGCGCAAATAAAGATATCAGAGATATCAGAGGAGTGTGTATTGATCCATGGAAAAGGAAGCAAGGACAGAAAGTGTTATCTGAATGCAAAAGCCAGACTGCAGATAAACAAGTATCTGAGTAAAAGAAACGATGAGAATGAGTATCTTTTTGCGGATTCGAACGCAGGACCACAAACCTGTACAACGAGAGTATTCTCTGTGGCATGTAAAAAGGCAAAAGTGAAACCAAGAGACTGGTGGATGGCTCCGGAAATGGTAGGAGATGGCCACATAGACAAGAGTGTTGTCGAAAGAATAATAAGAACAATCGGGGAAAAGGCCGGAGTAGAGCATGCGCATCCGCACCGTTTCCGGAGGACTGGTGCAACATTCGCGTTGCGGCGGGGAATGCCGATCGAACAGGTATCGAAACTCCTGGGGCACGAAAGTCTTGAGACTACGCAGATTTACCTGGATATATCAGAACAGGAATTGCAAAGAGCGCATGAAAAATATGTATAACGGAAGGAGTAGCAGTGAAAAAGTGTAAAAACTGCGGGAAAGAATTTGAGCCTGCATATAACAGACAGGTGCACTGTTGCCCGGAGTGCCGTATAGCCTACAGCTGGCAAAGACAAAAGGACAGACAAAAAACTGAACAGAGCGGGAAACAAAAAGGAAAGAAGAAAAAACGAACATCTACACTTGCAGAACAGAACAGGCAGGCAAGAACCTGTGGATTGTCGTATGGGAAATACGTAGCACAGAAATATGCACCGGTGGTTAGGAAACATGGTGTTGCTGGTGAATCAATACAGAAGGGGGCAGCAGTAGTTGAAGCAACCAAAGAAACCAACGAGAGATCAAAAAGAACTTATGGCAAAAAGAGGATTGCGACCGGAGAACTGGATGGTGATCTCGGATAACAAAGCGGAAATGCAGATCATAAGCCGTCACTCCAGGCAAAGAAGAACAATAGAAAGAGGATAGAGAACAGGATGAGAGATGAAATACCGTGTAGATATTGCGGAAAACGCTCTCCGACTTGCCATGCCAGCTGCGAATTATATGCAAAATGGAGAACGCTACATCTGACAGAGAAAGAAAAAGAACGGAAAACGAGAGAACTAGAACGGATGATAGTAGAAAGAGAACAAACGGCAGTCAAGAAGATGATACACCATAGGCATAGAAAACAATAAGAATTACAAAGGGCAGCAGTACAAGATACCATGAAAACAGAGGAGAAGATACCATGAATAGTGAAGCTGTAAAGCAGTATGGCGCGTTGAAACGGGAACAGCGGGACATTGAATACAGAATTGAAGGAATAAAGCAAAGACTGGAGAGGATAAAACAAACGGAAACCATGGGAACGGTCTACGGCGGAGCAGGCGGGAAACGCAGATATGAGGTGGAAGGAAACACGGAAGCGTATAGCAGATCAAAGACCGCACTGCTGAATAACAAATATAGGCTACAGCAGATCAACACGCAATTGATTGACACAATTAACCAGGTGGAAGATTGCATTGCAAACGTGGCGAGCGCAGAAAAGCGTCTAATCTTACGGTTACATTATCAAGACGGATTGAGGTGGCAGGAGGTAGCGGAAAGGATGGGAGCTGGATATACAGGAGACGCGGTGCGGATAGCGGCATACAGAGCACTCCGGGAAATTGACAGAAAAAACAGAAAAAACGCAAGGGAAAAATAAAAGTGTTCGGTTTGTTCGGTCCTATCCGTGTTATAATGGTAACGTACAAAAATGTACACGGACAGCGTCATAGATGTGGCGCTGTCTTTTTTATGCCCTCTCTTGGCGCGTACCGACTGATTGTCCAGCGGTTCGCGCCTGATTGGAGAAAGAGAAGAAAGGAGAGACAGTGGCGAAATAATGGCTGGAAAGACAAAAAGCTCACAAATTTCGATAGGTTCTTTGAAAAAGATAGTCGATTGTGGGTCGGCGATAGCCCAAGGCTCGACTAGCTATTATAATTTTTTAATGGTCATTGCCGAAATTTGAACAATGGCAGCACAAAAAAACGAACTGGATTACACGTCAATCATCGTACCGTCCAGAACACTGGAATCCTTACTGGGAGTAAAGGCGCGGACGATTCGAGACCTAGCAGATAAGGGGATCGTAAAGCGTGACACGCACGGAAAATATTTTCTCTTTGAATCGGCAAAGTGGTATATCACAGCGCTGAAGGTTGCAAACGCTGGAAAAACGGGTTTTCCGTGGAAGACAGCGAGGACGAATTGAGTCTGGAAAACGAAAAGGCACTGCATGAACATAGCAAGCGGCTGATCACAGAGATTAAATTGCAGCTGATCCGCGGACAGGTGCACAAGTCGGAAGATGTGGCGCGTGTCATGACGGATATGTTTGCTAAATTCAAGTCAAAAATGGACGCGCTCCCGGCAAAACTTGCACGGAAACTGGAAGGAAAAAACAAGGTTGAAATACAGACGGTGCTAAAAGCAGAGATAAGTAAAGCGCTGGCGGAACTGGCAGATTACAAGCCGGAGAACTTTTACTCAGACGAACATGTGGAAATTCCGGAAGATGCGATCGCGCAACTGGAGGATGACTTGAAATGAGTGTGAGTTATAACACAGTAAAGTTTATGTGCGATCTTACGGAAAACCTGCGGCCAAGACCGGAAATGTCTATCAGCCAGTGGGCGGATCGGCACATGGTGCTTCCGGAGGGCAGCAGTGAGGCAGGACGATATTCGTCCGATACCATTCCGTTTCAGAAAGGGATTATGGATGCGATTGCCGATCCGGAAGTAACTTCGGTATCTGTTATGGCATCTTCGCAGGTAGGAAAGACAACCATAGTGATGTGTGGGATTGGATATTACATTGATTATGAGCCGGCCACACAGATGCTTGTAATGCCAACGATTGCGGATTCAGAACGATTTTCGAAAACGCGTTTTGCAAAGATGATTGCTGATATTCCGGAACTTCGGGAGAAAGTTGCAGATCCGAAAGCGCGTGGATCGAACAATACGATATCACTGAAAAGTTATCCGGGAGGAACGATCGCGTTGAGCGGTGCAAACTCCCCATCCTCTCTTGCATCCGATCCAAGACGGATTATCTGGATGGATGAGACGGATCGATTTCCGGAGAGTGCAGGAAGTGAGGGAAACCCGATAATTTTGGCCGAAACCCGTGCGACGTCTTATTGGAATAAAAAATATATAAAGACATCGACTCCAACTATAAAAGGCAGAAGTAAAATTGAAGATGCCTACAATGAAGGCTCACAGGAAGTTTGGAATGTGAAATGCCCGGAATGTGGAGCATGGCAGCCATACAGCTTCCAGAGAGTTGATTTTGACTCTGTATCCATGGCTTGTGAATCGTGTGGATGCCTGATTTCGGAAATGCGCTGGAAACAGAGCGAACATAAGTGGATCGCAAAGCATCCGGAAAGAAAAAGGAATAGGAGCTTCCGGTTGAACCAGTTGGCAAGCCCTTTTGTAGAATGGGTCGATATTATCGGCCGGTTCAAAAGCGCAAATGAACGACTAAAAAAATATCATGATCCAGAGGACCTAAAAGTATTTGTAAACACAGTGCTGGGTGAAACATGGGACGAGACGGAACACGTAGATAATGCAGTGAGCGACGAAACTCTGCAGGCACGGGCAGAACATTACAATGCAGATCTGCCGGATGGAGTCATATTGCTGACAGCGGCCGTTGATGTGCAGGACGATCGCTTCGAGATTGAAGTGCGCGGATGGGCGCGGGAATACGAGACCTGGGGGATTGTAAAGACAGAACTATATGGAGATCTGGTTAAAAAAGCCATATGGGATGAGTTGGAGGAGTATTTATCACAGGTATTCCATTTTGAAGATGGCAGGGAACTTGGAATAGCAGGGTTTGCAATCGACACAGGAGGACATCATACCAACAGTGTATACAAGTGGATCAAGACGATGAAAGCCAAAGGAAAGAAATGCTATGGTGTAAAAGGATATGCTGGAAAAGCGGATCTTTTGTTATTGCACAAAAAGACTGTAGTAGAAATCACAGAGGAAAGACCGAATGGAAAGAAAGTTGTAGTGGATCATACAGTGATCCAGATTGTCGGAGTTGACTCCGGAAAAGAGGACATCACAAACAGACTAAAGATTCAGGAACCGGGAGCGGGATACTGCCATTACCCGGAAGATACCAGAAGGGGTTACGGAAACGAATACTACAAAGGTCTGACATCTGAATCAAAAATCGTGAAAAAAGTCAATGGAGTATACAAGCCGGTATGGGTAAAAAAGAGCGGTGCGAGAAATGAGCCACTGGATCTGTTTAACTACAATTATGTGGTGGAAGAAATCCTAAGACCAAACTGGGATGCACTGGAAGCAAAACTGGAAAATGGAATTAACTATGTTGCAGGAGTACAGAGAAAGAAAAAAACCACTGTACGCAGGACGATAGGGGGGATGGAATTGTGATCATCCGGAACAAAGAAGACTACAAACAGGCACTGGAAGATCTGGCAGACCTTAAGAAAGCAAAAAAGAAAATTCTCGTGGGCGGTCAGTCGTATTCGATTGGAACGAACCAGCTGACACGCGCTAGCCTAAAAGAAATAAACACGGAAATTAAAGAACTGGAAACCGCAATTAATGCATACGAGCAGACCGGAAGCACACGGCGCATTGCAAAGCGTGTAATACCGGTGGATTGAGGAATATATGGGAATCAGAGGATGGTTTGATAAAAAGAATCAGGAAAAAGAACTAGAAGCGGCAAGGCGCGAGAATGAACTGGAACGGCTCAGGACGAACACAGCGGCGGCCCGTGCACAGAGGTCGTATGTGCAGCAGTTTATGAATTCTGGATACGGAAATGGCGGAGCCAGCCACACAGAAACGTGGTCAAAAAGCTATCATGACGAGAGCCTGTCACCGAGATCTGACATCGAAGAAAACCGGAAGACACTAAGACAGCGCACGCGGGATCTGGCAATGAATGCGCCGATCGGTGCGGCGGCCATCAATTCGACAAAGACAAGTTGTATTGGCCCGGGATTGATACCGAAGCCAAAAATCGACTATGAGTTTCTTGGACTCACAGCGGAGGAAGGGAAAGATCTAAGCGATCAGATCAAACGAGAATTTGCTCTTTGGGCGGAAAGCACACAGTGCGACACCGCAGATCTGAACAATTTTTACGAACTTCAGCAGATCGCATTTGCGGACTGGCTGAAAAATGGAGAAGAATTTGTATTGATCCGGTATGAAAAAGAGAATGCAAACATGCCATATCAACTCAGACTAAAGCTGGTGCTTGCAGATCGTGTATCAACTCCGGGAGCACTTGACGGAGATTACAGTGGATACGATGAAAAAGCGAAAAACGGGAACCGGATCATGAATGGAATCGAAATTGATCAGAACGGGAAAGCGGTAGCCTATCATATCAGTTCCTTTTTCCCAGGAGAGGATAATTTCGGAGGAAAATATGACTGGACAAGAGTGGAAAAGCGTGGGAACCGGACAGGAAACCCGAATATATTGCATATTTTCAACGCAGAAACAGCGGAACAGTATCGCGGGGTGCCGTTTCTGGCACCGGTAATAAAAACGCTAAAGCAGACCACGCGTTTTTCGGACGCAGAGTTGATGGCGGCAATAGTAAATTCGCTTTTTGCTGTGTTTATCTGTACGGATGATGGAAATGGAATAGATGGCTATGGCGGAGAAGATGAAGAAACAACAACCGAAAACGGGGATGTGCACATTGGTACAGGCACGGTATCTTACCTGAGACCGGGCGAAGATGTGAAAGCGATTGAATCCACGCATCCATCGAATAACTATGCGGAATTTATGAAAACCATGACCATGCAGATTGGTGCCGCGCTGGAGGTTGCACCAGAAGTGCTGGTGAAACAGTTCGGGCAGAACTTTTCCGCATCGAAAGGAGCTTTGAATGAATCCTGGCGTGCTTTTTCCACACGGCGAAAGTGGTTTGTACGGGATTTTTGCCAGGAAATCTATAATTTATGGCTGGCAGAAGCGGTATCAAAGGGGCGTATCAAGGCACCGGGATTTTTTGCAGACCCGATAATCCGGAAAGCCTATTGCAACGCAACCTGGACAGGACCGGCACAGGGATGCCTAAATCCGGTGCAGGAAGTGAATGCGGCCACAGCAAGAGTGAAAGAAGGATTTTCTACACACGAGGATGAATGCGTAGCTATGAATGGAAGCGACTTCGGAGAGAATATCCGCGTGCTGAAAAAAGAGAATGAAAGCCTTGCGGATGCTGTAAAAGCAAGAGAACAACAGGAGGAAACAGATGGGAAAAATACAGATTAAAGGACCGATAGTATTAGATACAGATGCATGGATCTACGATTGGCTGGGAATGCCATGCGCGTGCCCAAAGAAGTTACAGAAAGCATTAGAAGAAGCAAACGGTGAGGATGTGGAGCTGGAGATCAATAGTCCAGGAGGGTATGTGTCGAGCGGTTTTGAGATGTATCAGGCGATTAAAGACTACACCGGAAAAGTAAATGCGCATGTGATTACTGCGTGCTCAGCCGCTACGCTTCTTGTGTGCGCAGCCGATGAGGCACTAATATCCGAGGTAGGATATATCATGATTCATAATGCATCGAGAGACTGCGTGGGTAGCATGAACAAAAACGAGATGCGCCGGTGCGCAGACCAGCTTGCGGAAATTGATGAAGGAATTTTGAATGCATACGTGAGCAAAACAGGGAAAAGCAGAGAAGAACTGCAGACGTTAATGGACGCGGAAAGCTATATGGGCGCAGAAAAGGCGATCTCATATGGTTTTATTGATGGATATATGAAAGATAACAAAGGTGCAGCAGTGCAGGCGGTTGCATCAGAAACACCAATGATTTCCGCGGAAAAAATGAAAGAGCTTGCAAATCTGATTGATACTGCAAAGGAAGAAGGAGGAGAAAAGATGACATTGCAGGAATTTTTACAGAAAAATCCAGAAGCAAAAAAAGAACAGGATGCTGCTATTGCGGAAGCTGCCAAGAATGGAGCGGACGCAGAACGCGAAAGAATCCAGTCACTTGACGCGATTGCAAAAACTGTGTCCGAAGACGCGCTGAATGAGGCTAAGTACGGAGAGAACAAAGTTGACGGAAAAACACTTGCGTATGATGCGATGGTAAAGGGGGAACTGAAAGCAGAGGCCTATATAAAAGATGCTGTGAAAGACTCAGCAGAGTCTGGGGCCGAAGACGTGGGTACTGGAAAAGGAGAAACTGGAGAACCAGAGAACACAGATGCCGAAGATATGGCGGCGTTTGTAAACAGTCGGAAGGGGGGGCGTAAAAAATGGGAAATCTAATTAATGAAGCATACACAGTGCAGAACAGCGGATTACTGTATGATGCATCACATCCGGCGGATGGAAAAATCATAACTGTATCAATTGCAAAAGGAACAGCTGGAACGATTGAAAAAGGCGAAGTGATTGATTTTGATGCAAGCACCGGGAAGTATTCCAAACATGCCGCAGACAAAACCGTAAGCGTGATTGCGGCGGAAAAAGTAAATTATGACGAAAAAGCGGAATCGGCAGAGGTTATGGTGTTTACATCAGGTCCGTTTAAAAAGAGTGCGGTTGTGAGCAATCCAGCACTTACGGAAACAGACATTGAAACATTTAGAAGTAAAGGAATTTTTTTGAAGTAGAGGAGGAAGAAATGGTAAGAGAAACATTAACACTGATCAATGCGGTCAAAAAGATGTATCCGGTGGCTACATTTTTCAAAGACCGTTATTTCCCAGATGGAAAAACATATTATTCTGAAAGGGCACTGATCGAGACAAAGAAGGGTGGAAGAAAGGTGGCTCCGTTCGTAGCCCCAATCGTCAACGGAATCGTAATGGAACGCGAAGGCTACAGGGCTGACTATGTAGATGCTCCGTACATTATTCCAAAGATGGTGATCACAGCGGAGATGTTGGCGAAGAAAGCGTTCGGAGAGTCGCCAGAGAGCGGGAGATCCCCGGCACAGCGCGAAAACGAGATTGAAGCAGAGTGCATGGACGAACTTCGCAAGTCAGTATTGCGTCGGCATGAGCTTATGTGCACCGACATTATCACGAAGGGCGAAGTCATCATGAAACATTTCGCATCTGCGCAGGATGCTGAAAAGGGAACCAACTATCAGGAACGGTGTTTACGCTTTTACGACAAGACGTTCGACAATGTGCACAAGTTTTCCAAGGACTTCAAGACCATGACCACACAGGAACGGATTCTTGAATTTTACAAGATCGAGAGCAAACTGAAAAAGCGTGGGGTGAAGACGACGGACATTGTTATGACCGGAGATGTCAGCATGCTGTTTATGGCGGATAAAGATTTTTTGGAGTATTACAACAAGAAAGATGTCAATACCGGAAAGATTGACCAGAGTAAGCTGCCGGATGGAGTGGCATACAACGGAACATTGAATGTAAACGGTACCGTGTTCAATATGTTTACATATGATGAAGTCTATGAAGATTTAGACGGAACGGTGAAGGAATTTCTTCCGGCCGGAACGATTGCATTCTTGCAGCCGGGCATGGGAACCACAGTATATGCACAGGTTACATTCGTGACAAAAGGCAGCGGCTTCCACTCCTATGCGCAGCCAATGGTGCCGCGTGTAACAGAATCTGAAAGCAACAACCTAATGGAAGTGCAGGTGTATTCCAGACCGGTGCCGTATCCGTTGGATATGGATGGCTGGATGGTAGCGAATATCAACAATATATCTGAAATGTCGGGCAGATCTGATCGGGCGGTAGAGACGTCGATTGATTCCGGGAAACCGGTTGATGACGGTGTAAGCCTGAAAACAGAATCCGAGATCAATGCGATGCAGAAAGCGGATTTGCAAACCTATGGAGCGTCCATTGGTGCGCCGATTACAACGGACATGAAGGTGGATGAATTAAAGGAAACCATCATCGCTTACCAGGAGACATTAGAGTAGGAGGGATAACAAATGATTGCAGTAGCAACAATCGAAGCAAAAGGAAAAACTTTCCATCCCGGGGAGACCGTAACTGGTCTCTCTAAAGCGGATGAGAAGTGGATGAAAGACCGCGGATATATTGCTGATGCGCCAAAAGAGACAAAGGAAGCAAAAGATCCGGCGGCAAAAGCCTGATGAATTTCAGGGATGCATTTGCGGAAGACTTGGACGAGGTATTTTTCTGTGCAGGTGAATTCGCGACCGAACATAAGATTGATGGAAAGCCTGTGACCGTTGTGGTTGCAGGCATAGATCAGGAAGACGGGCAGAACACGAAGAATAAGCAGAATACCATAAATCCAAGAGAAAAGTTTGTTTCAGCAGAAGGGATAACTGTATATATCCGGGAAAAAGACGCACGAAAACGTTATACCGCGAATGCTATGATTAATTTTGATGGAGAAAATATGTTTGTACTTTCTGCGAGCCATACGCAAGGAATGTACAAGCTGGTGATTGGAAAGAGGAAGTTTTGATATGAGCGAAGCGGTTACGGTGGAAGCGACATTAAAAGAAATATCCAGAAGACTGGGGATGCTGGACCAAAAAACAAATGTTGTTATGTCGCGCGCAGCGAACCGAGCAGCAACGACAGGAGCAAAAGTGATCCGGCAGGGAACAGGAAGCAGATACAGGATTAACCAGGGAGACGTAAATGCAACTCTGAAAACGACAAAAGCAACATATCAAAATCCAACAGCCGTATTGACTTACAGCGACAGGCATAGAAACTTGTACACATTCGGACAAAAGAACGTGGTAAAGCCTAGGTTTAATATCCGATCATCCAGAGCAGACGCACCGAATCCGCCATTTATAAGCGCGAGCGTAGAAAAAACCAGTGCGTGGACGGCGTTAAACAGAGATCCAAAGCCGTTTATTCGGTCGACAAGAAGTGGAAATACGCTTGTATTGCAGAGAGAAACAAGCGATCGCAGCGCTCCATTGATCGGAAGAAGTGCACCGGCGATTCCGCAGATCGTCAAAAATGAAGATACCATGGAAGAATTTCATGAAAAAACAGATCAGATGCTACAAAAAAGAATTGATCACGAGATTGAACAGATTTTAAGAGGTAGAGGATGACAGACATTGAACTGCAGAAAGTGCTTGCGCAGGAATTAAAACAGATGAAATTGAAACGTCTGGACGGAACATTATGGAAGAACTTCCATGTGTACAAGCAGGGAAAACCATACAAGGACGATCTGGACACAGACGAACAGGAGGACTACATCACGGTCGTGATTGCGGATGAGGATACAGATAAGGATGGGAACATGATCGTGGAGATGCAAATGATACTAAGTATTTATCTGTACGATGATAAAAACCAGACGGGAGAACTGATGCTTGCGAACTTTATGAATCAGATCGACTACTATCTGCGAGGAAAACGGATTATTGATGGAAAGTACGAAATGGAGCGCGAGGTACATAAAAGGTTTAATCCGGACTGCTATCCGAATTTTTATGAATCTGCCTACATAACGAAATGGAAGCTGCCAGAAATTGATATGAGAGGAATAGGAGAGCTGATATGAACCAGATCATGTATATCGGACCGGATGTGAAAGGAGTTGTAAAACGCAACCAGATTTTCACTTATGATCCGAAAGAAGTAAAAGAAAGAGTAAAAAAGATGTACGAACCGGCGGTGGAGCTGTTTATAAAAATGGAATCTGCACCGGTGCAAAGAAAAGCGGTATGCACAGAGGGGACTCTGTTAAATATCACATACAATAATTTCGCCAGGAAACTGGCAGAGTAGGAGGTAAAAAGTGGAAGATTACAAATATGGATTAAAAACAACCAGATCGGCAAATTCTGCGCGCGTGATTGAAAAGGCAACGGTTGCACAGGCAGCAGTAGGAATTGCGCCGATAAATCTGCTGGATGAGCCACAGGCAGCAGTAAACACACCAATCATCATAGAAAGCCTTGCAGATGCACAGACGCTTTTCGGGAAGTGCAGCAACCCGACATACACCTTATGGCAGACGTATTTTGCGTCACTGAAAAAATATAAGGTTGCACCGATTGTGCTTGTGAATGTATTAGATCCGGGCAAACCACAACATATCACGGCGGTAGGATCGAAAGACTATACATTGGAAAAAGGAAGCGTGAATATCAAAGATGAGGGAATTTTACTGGATTCCATAATCGTTACAAAAGCAGCAGGAGATACACCGGCAAAAATAAATGAAGACTACGTGACTTCTTTTGATTCGTGCGGATATGTAGATGTTGCGGTTACAACGACAGGGAGTCTGAGTGATGAGACCGCCATCAAGATCGCATACACAAAACTGAATCCGGATGGGGTAAAAGCAGCCGATATCATCGGCGGGGTAGATGAAAAAGAAAAGAGAAGGGGTGTTAGATTTCATA